>Ga0302226_10000987_pt1 | contig 22040 bp, 37 predicted proteins | sample II_Palsa_E3_3_FD_193524 | JGI IMG/M metagenome (GOLD analysis project Ga0302226, IMG submission 193524) | Peat permafrost microbial communities from Stordalen Mire near Abisko, Sweden - II_Palsa_E3_3 | ecosystem: Environmental > Terrestrial > Soil > Palsa > Peat permafrost | place: Sweden...
GCGCGTGCTGGTGCCGCCGCACCGGTTCACGCCGCTCAAGGAGAACTGGCTCAAGATATACACGCCCGTGGTCGAGCACATGAAGCTGCAGATCCGCATGAACCTCAAGAGCAAGCGTGTCGAGCTACGCACCTCGCAGGTCACACAGGACGTTGGCTCGCTACAAAAAGGAGCCGACTTTGTCCGCGCCTTCATGATGGGCTTTGAGATTGACGTAAGCTTTTCGCATGGGATTGCCTGCTAACAGAACGTGGCAGGACGCAATGGCCCTCCTCCGTGTCGACGACCTCTATATTGACAGCTTTGAGATCAAGGACGGTAATATCGCACTACGTGATGGCCTGGTTTGTGACAATGGGGAAAAAATCGTAAATAATAGTCAAAACACTCCACGGTGACAACTTGTCGCGTGCCGTCGGCCGTATTGCGGGCAAGGGCGGCAAGACCAAGTTTACTATTGAGAATGCCACACGGACACGCATCGTCCTGGCCGAAACGTACGCCATGCCTTTAATGGATTTAATTTTTTGCTGACTTATCTGTTCTTTTTTTTTTTTTCCGACAGACACATCCACATCCTTGGGTCTTTCCAAAATATCAAGCTCGCACGCGATGCCATCGTCAGCCTAATTCTCGGTACCCTGACTCCTTCTTTTTTGGCCAGCCCGATGCTGACCAAATCACTCCCACTGAAAACAGGAAGCCCACCAGGCAAGGTCTACGGCCATCTCCGAAGCGTTGCCTCCCGTCTGCACGAGCGTTTCTAGCAGCAAAGCGTGGAAAAATTCGTTGTACATGAAGTTCCAAAAAAAAAAAAGCGCTTTCAAAAAAAACCGTTACGAAATGTTTGCCTCGTCGTCGTCGTCGTCGTCGTCCAGCTTGTTGGACGAGAACGACCCCAAGCGCCAGAACGGCACGACCAACAGCGGCAACGCGGCATGGACACAGGCCCTGACCGACAGCCGCAAGCTGGCGCTGGAGGGCCACTACGAGAGCGCGCTCATGTACTTTGACAGCGCGATGCAGCAACTCAACCAGTACGCATCCCGCTGCTGTTGGCTCTTAACCTACTGCTTGTTTCCTTAGGCACGGCCGCACGTGTGGCGACGAGAGCAAGGAGCGTATCGAAGGGCTCAAACAGACTGTACTCGAGGAGATCCAGGTCGTGCAAGAGCTCGCCCAGGAGACGGCTGATCTGCAGCGCATCCTCGCCAAGAACGCGCCGCCACTGGACGACAAGGTGCGCGCATTCATGAGCAGCCACAGTAGCGGGTACGTCCAGCAGGCACTCTCCTCGCAACAGCAGCGCAAAGCAGCGACGACGGCCCCTCCCAAGGTAACGCCAGCCGCTACCAGGCCTGTGGCCAAGACGACAGCTGCGCCACCATCTGCGCAAACAGCCCCACCCACGAGCAAGCCGACGACCACGACGACCTCTGCAGCGACATCCTTTACTGTTTCGAACCAGACGCGCAAGCCAGTCGTCCAACAGCAACAGCAGCAGCAGCAACAACAGCAGCAAAACTCGCCACGCAACGGCGGCAAACCCTCCTCTGCTCCAGCATTGTCAGCTGCCCAGCAGCAGCAGCAGCAGCAGCAGCAAAGCCAACAACCTAGAGGAAAGACCGCACCTCCACCTTCCGCCAGGCCAACCGCAGGCGGCCGATCCATGCCTGTCAAAGGAGGAAGGCCCGATCCCGCTGCACAGGCCGCTGCTCAGGGCGCCAATTACGCCAAGGCAGATGCACTCGAGAATGCTGAAGCACCTGCATCGGACGAGCCTCCCCCACCTCCCAAGTAAACTAGTTGTGAAAAAAAGTTTTTTTTTTAATCATCAATAATTTTCGTCGAACAATGAAATTAGGTTTGAGGCGTCCCCCGCAGACAAAGAGCTCGCCGAGATGCTCGAGCGAGACATCATGCTGGCCGCGCCAAACGTGCGCTGGGACGACATTGCCGGCCTCTCAGACGCCAAGAAGCTGCTTCAGGAGGCCATCATCCTGCCACTGCTCATGCCCGACTACTTCCAGGGCATTCGCCGGCCGTGGAAGGGCGTGCTCATGACAGGCCCGCCAGGCACGGGTAAAACGATGCTGGCAAAGGCGGTCGCGACCGAGTGCGGCACGACCTTTTTCAACGTCTCCTCGTCGACCCTTAGTTCCAAGTGGCGCGGAGACTCGGAAAAGCTTGTTCGAGTACGTTTGCTTCCTCGAAACAAATAATTTACACCACAATAGCTGCTCTTTGCGATGGCCCGGTTCTATGCGCCCAGCACCATTTTTATCGACGAGATCGACTCGCTCTGCAGCGCCCGTGGAGGTGCCTCTGAGCACGAGGCCAGTCGTCGCGTCAAGTCGGAACTGCTGATCCAGATGGACGGCGTGGGATCGAGCGCGGTCGCAGAATGCGAGAAGCAGCCCGTTGTTGTCGTCGTCGGTGCCACAAACTTTCCCTGGGAGATCGATGAAGCGCTCCGTCGCCGATTGGAGAAGCGCATTTGTAACAACCGACTATTTCTTATTGCTGTCTGAAATAAATGAAAAAAAATTACGTAGATATCCCGCTGCCCGACAAGGAAGCTGCGTCGGCCCTGCTCAAGATCAACTTGAAAGAGGTCAGGCTGGCCGACGATGTCAACATGGACATGCTCGCAGAAAAGCTCCAGGGCTACAGCGGCGCCGACATCACCAACGTCTGCCGCGACGCCTCGATGATGGTCATGCGTCGTCGCATCCAGGGCCTTACACCGTCCGAAATCCGCAACCTCTCGCGCGAGGAGCTCGACATCCCCACAAAGTGGGAGGACTTTTTGCTCGCCCTATCGCACATCTCGCCTTCAGTCTCGGCCGGCGACATTGCCAAGTACGAAAGCTGGATGGAGGAATACGGAGCCAACTAGCAAAAATCATCGACTTGGTAGGAATTGCCCATAAGATAAAACAAAAACAAACACGAAATAAAGAAATGGGGGAAAAAAATAATTATTCGGTGCTCTTTGCCCCCTCTAGCGGGGCCGCCGCCTTCTGTGCTGCCGCCGTGCCTTCCTCGGCACTGTGATCGGCTGACGGCGAGGAGTTCAGCGGACCTGCGGGCGGGTCATCGGCGACGGCTGTTGAACCGGTCGCTTCCTCAGATGATGGAGCAACAGGAGGCCAAGGGATTGGGTCCGAGTACAGCTCGATATGTTGGCGAACCACCGGGGGGCCACCACCGTATGCGCTCACAAAGAACTCCCAGACAGCCTGCCGTAATCCAATGAATAAACTAAAACGGAAAAGAGGACAGCATTGGACCTACCTGGTTGATGCCTCGATAGTCGTTCGCTCTGACAAGGCGTGGTCGGGGAGTTCCGTCTGCGTCGACGAGGATGGCGTTGTTAATGGGCCCGGGGAGGGTCCAGGCCCCCTTCTTAAAGTCGGTCCACGACTTTAGCCACACAGTGGGCACGAGGAACCAGTATTGGCCAGGCAGGAGCACCGTCGAATCGAGACGTGCGACCTCAGTCGACTCGTACTCGCGCCTCTTGGTCATGATCAGCGAAGACTCCTACACAAACAAACAAACAAAAAGGTTTTTAGGGCCTCAACAAGTCTATTTTCTGAGCGCAAACCTCGCAGGACGAGCAGGCATTGAGTGCGGACACAGGCGGGTGCCCGTCAGAGCCGTACTTGGCAACAAGCGCTTGGTACACGGGCTCGCTCACACGGATCGCGAGGTCGTCCTGTGTGATGTTCATAAGAGTGGCGATCCTTAGCATGTCTATGTTTTAAAAACTATTAGTCTCAAAGTTGCACTCGGCCATGGAGTACTGTCGTGAGGGCACAAAAAGTCACTTGTGGTGACAGGACCGGGGCTGGACAGCTCAAGCCAGCGGTTGCACCAAAGCTTTGAGAGGAGGACGGTGGGCGTGCCGTCGTGTACGGGGGATTGGACCTGCGCGAGCAACTTGGCGCGTTCCTTTGCTGCGGCCGCGGGCGTATGTCGTCGGTAAAAGAGCATGTAGGCCTCTGTGTGCTCGACTTCGCGTGCATGCTTTTCAGTGACACAACTGTCGTCGTACTCGAACCAGCGGCCCTTGGGGTCGTCGCGCGCATAGGCCACGTAGTGCCCGCCGCCGATGCCGCCGCGGTGGTTGACGACGGCATAGAGGTAGTACTTGGACTGCTCAGGTTCGGCGGCAGCGGGCGTGCCCTCCTTGCAGTACGGCTTCAGGCTGAGGTTGTCGAGCGGGAAGTGGACGGGCGTGTTGACTTTGGTGGAAAAGTACGTGTCGTAGCGGAATCGCTTGAGGTGGACGCAGAGGATTTCGGGCACCTTCGCCAATCGGAACGTCTTGGTGCTGTTGGTGAGCGTTTTGCAGTTTTCGCACTTGTACTGCTCCGACCCAACGAGTTCCTCGGTAGCGAAAAAGTTGGCCAGGCAATCCTGCAGTTTCACCGGGGAGCCTGATCCCAAGCTACGAAAAGGCGCCGCTTAGATACCCCCCCCACCCCCACCCCATTCTTAATGCGTACCCAATCCAGTTCCAGAGGGAGCTGATGAGAGACGTGACGAGGGTGATCGACTGGCGAATGCGACCGACGGCATCCTTAGACGTCTCACTGCTCCCAGCAACGTCGGGGGACGGCGACTTTGGGTTTGGGGAAATCGACACGGACAGATCGTAGAAAGGGTCTTCCGAGAAAAAGCTCTATCAAAAAACATGATAAATAAAATTTTTATAAAAAGGTCTTACGGGTTACCTTGCCACATTCGAGGCAGGTAACCTGGCTCTCGAGAGTTCCACAAAAGATGTCGCTCACAATGGAAGGTGTCGGTGTCGGTTTCTTTCCTGCTACTGCAGCAGCTGGCTGCTCAGCCGATGGCGAGTTTATCGGGGGCACAACCATCACAGGAGGAGCATGCTTGAGTTCCTCGTGCAATCGGTCGAGTAGAAACCGCAGGAACTCTTGTGAATCCTGTGCGAGTTTGTTTTTTTTTCAGCTACCTTTCACATTGCAACAAGAATGCCTGCTGTTGGAAGCCACGGAATGCGGGGTTGAGAATCTTGACGTCGCGCACCAGGTCCTCAGGAGCGATGCAAGTACTACCGTAGGAGCGGTTGATGGTCACGTCAGCAAAAAAACCAAGCGACTCCTTGTACTTACTTTTGGCCACACCAGACGCTCTCCATCAAGCCGACATAGCTGTGAACGACATGGTGCACCCTCCTCATGCGGACGTACGCCGAGTTGCCCAGAAAGTATCTCCTGAGCGGCGCACTGTGCGACAAGGCCTGCAACGCCGCGTTCATGTAGCACGTGTTGCCCAGGTTCTCGAGGCCGACGAGCCCTCCGCCCACGACCCCGAGGTCGTCGTCGTCGTCGTCGTCCGTGATGATGTTGACAGCGTTGCTCGATGCTGGACCAGCGGCTGGGGCGTCCCATTGCTGTTGTTGCTGCTGCACAGCAGACGTTGCAATGGGAGGTGGGGGCGCGTCATCCGTGGTGGGCGGTGCACTCGCTCTGGCTAGCCTCTCCAGCTGCGGCACGAGGGCGATACACACGCTCGCCAGTACGTCCGCCGCCTCCTTTGTCACGCCCGCCTCTGCCGGCTCCAGCGGCTCCAATGGCATGAGCTCGCGGTCGCACGTGTAGCACCAGACCATGCCCGAGGACGTGTTGATGCACAGACTGTGCCCCTGCTGCTTCTTCTCGTTCATGCGCTCGTAGTGCTTGAGCATGTGCCCCTTGCTGGTCCGCCCGCACGCGACCTGTCCGCACCCGCTCTGTTGTTGTCCGTTGGCTACACAAACCAAGAGGGACACGGCATCATCATACCGCAAGGCAGACCCACACGTCGTCGCCACGTTGCCCACAGTCCTTGCACGCCGGCTCCTTGCCGCGCCACTTGCTGGACTGGAAACGCTGCACCAGCGGGCCCGCGACCACGCCATCTACGGCAAACTGTCAGCCCCCGCCCGAAGGGAACACGCTGCTTCTTTACCAACGTGCGTGCACAGATCGACCATATTTTCCATACTGAGCACACGAGTGTGGTGCCCATGAAGCGGCCCAAGCAAGCCCCGCCTAACAAGGGCAAGACGGCCGCGGCTGCACGGGCCTCTGCGCCCTCGGCTGCTGCCGCCGCTGCTGTGGTAGCTGCTGGTGCCGTGTCGTCCTCTGCTGCCGCCACTGGTGCTGGTGCTGCGTCAGCGCCGGCGCCGGCTGCATTTCAGGCGCCACTGGCAGCGTCCTTTAATGCAAAGGCAAAGGCGGCGTCCCATGCCGAAAGCGTGTCGACCCAGGCGGCGCTGACGCTCGCCGACACGTTCGAGAGCTGGCAAGAGCTGCTCGAGTGCCCGCGCTGCCATGACTTGCTCAACATTGTCGTGCCCAAGGTGCTGCCCTGTGGACACACGTTTTGCCGCGACTGCCTCGTGGCAATGATGGCCACCAACGACGCGCAGAGCACGATCACTTGCTCGACCTGTGCCAAGGCCTTCCACACGCGCCACGGCTCGGTCGACATCCTGCCCACGAACCTGCTCGTCCAGCGCCTCGTTGGCTTTGACGTCAAGATGCTGCTTGCCTTCCAGACAACGGCACTGCAGCGCCTCAGCAGCGTCCTCGAGAGCGCGGGCATCGACATGAAGGGCGCCGTTGCGGCTGCCGCGGCCGGACTCGTCTATCAGCCGCCCAAGTTTGCGTCGCCGGCGTTGTCGTCGTCGTCAGCCGCGGCTGCGGCTGTGCCCCCTGCCTTTGCGCCACGAGTGCCAACACCGCCTCCGCCGCCACCGCCAATGACGCAGCCGCCGGCCTCCTACATGATCGACTATGCGGATGCCCTCGAGGCCATGCTCGATCGCGTCAACACAAAGGGCCCTGTAGCGTCCGCGTCGACAACTGCACCCGCAATGTCGAGCCCTCGCACCGCAAACAGTAAGATTGCGCGTCGGTACTCCCAGCAGCAACCCGGGAACGACAGCGACCTCCAGTACACGCCCAAACTTGCCGAGCTCATTAGCGGCATCGACGAGAAAACCCTACGCGACGAGCTCGAGATGCTTGCCCTGCAAGAGTCGGGTCGCGAGGAGAACGGCGGTGACGACGACGATTTTTTCGAGGAGGACGACGTCATCTTGCCCATGATCAAGGGAACCGGCCTGGGCGACGACAGCCTCGAGAGCCTCCTGCGCTTTCCCGTGTCGGCCACGGCAGCCACCTCAGCGAGTGACGGCAACAGCCGCAGCAACGGCAACGACCACCGCTACCACGAAGACGAGGACGACTATGACCTCGACTTTGAGGACGACGTCGTCAACGACTTTGGTGGCGGCCAGCCGCCGGCTCCGGGTTTCGGCAGCACGCAGCGTATGCAGTTTGTCCAGGCGTTTCGAAAGCAGGTGACCGACGCCGCAGCAGCCTCAGTCTCATCTGCCCTTGCCTCGGCTACAGCTGGGAGCGTTCGCTCTCTCCAGGAAGAGGAGGAAATCTTCTACGACGACGACGGCGATGTCGGCAGCGACGAGGACGAGGACGAGGACTTTGACATCGTCGAGGGCCAGCACGGTGAGGCCCTAGCAAACGGCTCCAATCCGCAGCAGCCTCGTTACGCACAAAGCCTCCACCGCCCCAGCAAGACTTACAACGCCGTCTTGGCCCAGCGACAGCTGATCCTCATGGCCTCTGGTAACTACCAAAAAATATATCATGATATTTTCTGGTTTTTAAGGTAAACGATAAAATAGGGATGGCGAGCAACGACGAGCCCTTGCCCGACTCGATCAAGCGAAAACTCGAGGTGCGAGGCAGCGTTGCCGACTCTGTCAGTGGGGACGATCGGGGCAGCGAAACGGGCCCGTCCGCCGTGTCTGTTGCCCATCCACCGCCGCTCCCAAGCGCCCTCCGCGCCCCTGTCGACCAGCAGCCTCAACCGTCGACCTCCTTGGACATGGTGACCGAGGTGTGTCGCCTCATCCGTCAGATCTGCGAGAGCCCCAGCGAGGCCAAGGCCAGCGACATGATGAACGCAGTCCTCTCGATCCGCGTGCTGCTCGAGAACCCCGACATCACCGGTAACAGTCCATTTTTTTTGTTTAAAAGGGAGATATTTAGTTTCTCTACTAATAGAAACAACCCTGGCCAATCTTGTGAATGACGAGGACGGGATCCAGTTTGTCCTGCTAAAGATGCTACAAACACCGACCTTGAACGACGACCTCGTCGCCGAGTGTCTCCACATTCTTGGTCTCCTCGTCAGCCATGGTAAGTTCTGTTGGATTGTTCCTATTTTATTTTATTTTATTAATGCCTGCTTGCCAGGGGACAACGACCGCCGCTTCTTGAACCCGCCGTATGAATGCCAAAAGAGTGTTGTCGCCGTGATGGAGCAGCGGCTGCAGTCTGCGCAGATCCAACTGGAGGCCTGTTGTTTTTTTGCCAACGCGTCGTGCAGTTTGGGGGTGCAAGCGCTTCTTGCTTCTCTGTCCGAGCGCCCGATGCTTGTCCACCAGCACCTGCTGAACGCGATGCGCCAGCACATGGACGTGGTCGAAATCCAGCGTCATGCCTGCCGCGCTCTGTCCAACCTAGTCATTAGGGGCGACAACAAGTCGCTCTTTGTCCACGAGCCGTTCCAGGCCCACTCGGCAGTCCTCGCAGCCATGCGCAAGTACCCCGCGCACGCCGACATCCAGCGCCGCGGCTGCAGCTTCATCGCAACCCTGTCGCTCAAGGTGGAGAACGTGCCGACGCTCCTCGCCCCCGGCAATATGGCTCACGAAGTCATCCTCAGAGCCATGCAGCGCTTCCCCAACAACTGCTCCCTTCAGCGCAACGGCTGTCTCGCCATCACGAGCTGGACGACCAACCGTACATCGTGAATGATTTTTTTTAGAAAAGGATAAATAATAATGAACCTTTCTAGTGGACCTGCGACGACTCCTGACCGAGTACAGCGTGAATGCCTGTGCCGCAATCCTCGATGCCATGCAAAAGCACGCCGACAGCGAGCTTCTCCAGCGCGACGCCTGCCGAGCTCTGTGCAACTTCAGTGTCGATGGTAACAACGCTTTTCAATAAAAAAAAAAATTTTTTTTTTTTTATGATTGTGTGTTCAAAGGCGCCAACCGACCGTGGCTTGTGCGCCCGCCCTTTTCCGCGCCCGAGTGGATTGTGTCGGCCATGGTGCGCTTCTCGTCCAACCCCCAGATCCTCCCAGCCGGAATCAACGCCTTGATCTACCTCGCGTTTGACGACGGCTCGCCAGCGGGCGGCACTCATCCTGCGCTGGACGTGCTGCTTCAAAAGATGCGCGCACACCCATTCAACCAGGCCTTTCAGCAGGCTGCGTGCTCGCTCCTGGGCACCCTGGCGTTTGCCGACGGCTACCGCGCAGGCGAGATCCAACAGCGGCTGATCGAGCGTCCGTATATGGCCCACGAAGCGATCCTGGTTGCCATGCGGACATTCCCGATGGATGGACGGCTGCAGCAGAGCGGGTGTCGTGCCCTGGCATGCTTGGCTGGCGACGGTAAGGAGCAGCAAGTAGTCGTGGCCTAAAAGATTGTTTGTTGCGGAGCAGATGCGATTGAGCAGCTGCTGATGAACCCGCCCTTCTTTGCCCACAAAGTCGTTCTGGATGCCATGCGTGCCCACCCCGACAGCCCTGACGTGCAAGTGGAGGGGTGCCGTGCCCTCGAGATGTTTGCTGTCTCTGGCGACCACGATGTGCTCCTTGTCAAGCCCGAGTTCAATGCGCACATTGCGATCCTCACGGCCATGACACGCCACATCAACGACGCCGACGTCCAAGACGAAGGCTGCATGGCGCTGGCAAACCTCACGGTGAGCGGTACGTGACAATCTTTGTCTTTCCATGTTTTAATAGGGATATTCAAAAGACGACAACAAAAACCTCCTCACGGCCGCCCCTGCGTTCGCTCACACGGCCATCCTGCATGCGATGCACGTGCACGCAAAGGAGCAGACTGTGCAGCGCAACGCGTGCACCGTCATCGGCAACCTCGTTCACGATCACAAGCAGAACGCGATCCTCGTCGCGAGTGCGCCGCACAACGGCCACGAGCTCATCTTGCACGCCATGCGCCGCTTCTCCTCCTATTCGTTCCTCCAGGCTTCGGCATGCCGTGCGCTCGCCGGTCTGACGGCCGTGGACTCGATCGGCAAGCTGGCCCTTCAAGCCCCGCTCCTTGTGCACGAGGCGATCATCGCTGCAATGCGCACCTTCCAGGACGACGACCAAGTTCAGCACACTGGCTTCCTTGCCCTGCGCAACTGCATCAAGAACGGTGCGTACTCTGTCGAGAATGTGTCTAAACGTCCATCAAATTATGTAGCCGATCGGGAGCTGCGCAAACAGTTTGTATCGGCCCCACTGCTCGTGCACGAGCTCATCCTTCGGGCGATGCGCCATTATCCCGACTTTTCCGAGCTCCAGTTGGCTGGGTGCAACGCTCTCTGGGTTCTTGCGTTGTCCGATGGTATATTTTATTTTTTATTTTCAGTGCTGTGCCTTGTAAAAAAATAATTAAATTCCCACTAGACGAAAACAAGGAAATTCTCGTCCGCGCACCCCACCGTGCCCACGAAGTGATCCTCGAAGTCATGAAGATGCACACGGACGATGCCGAAGTTCAGCGTTCTGCGTTCAATGTCATTGCCGCGCTTGCCTCGATCCGTAACAATTTTTTTTTTTTAATTTAAAAAGTTCTTTTTTTTTTTTCGCTAAATAAATGTCTGCCCACTCGACCAGCCTCCATTCGCCGTCTGCTCACGACCGAGCCGCACAAGGCACAGCAGATCGTGCTCGAATCCGTCCGTCGTCATCCAAACAACCAGCAAGTTCAAGATCGTGGCACGGCCGCTCTTCGCAGCCTTGGCGTTGCCGTCGGATCGGCAGCCAAGTGACGGCCAAGTGACAGCCGTTTTCGGACGAGAGAAAAAAATACATAGTGACTTCATCACCCATAGTGTCATGGCACCGTTCTAAAAATAGCACTAAGTAATTTTATTGTTTGCTCGCGTCGCCCAGGCCAGCCCGCCCGCCGCCACACAGCGAACGAGGGAGCGAACAAAGGACTGCAAACAAGAGTGTTAGTACCGGGCGCGGCGATAGCAAGAGATGAGCGGCGACGAACTGCAGGTGCGGTTGGAGGTGCCTTTCCTCGGCCTGACCAAGTCTGTGCGAATCAGCAAGACGGCCGAGGTGCTGGCTACGACGACGTTGCTGGCCCAAAAGGTATTCGGTGCTGCATGCACATCACAGCACGGGGTTTTGTTTTGTAGTGGTGGTAGGGAGGTGGTGTTCACACTCGGTGCCGTCCACGGATGAAAACCTAAATCGACAAACGACGACGACGTAAACAGGCAAACCTGCAGTACCACTCGGGCGTGCAGTACGCGCTCTTCCTGGTCATGGACGACGACAGTGCCGACCACGCCACGCGCACGATCACAACGCCGGCGGGGTGGCTGGATCCGCTGCGAACACTGGCGAGCTACAACGTCAAGGACAATGTATGTTTTTTTTCTTATTCGACTGCTAAATAAAACCAAACGACACGGGGTCGAATAGGATGTCCTGTACATCAAACGTGTCCCGGTGGAGCTGGTCGTGACGGTGCTCAACGGCGACAGCAGGAGCGCGCACAAGGCCTTCAATGTGGACCTTTACGCCCACGTGAACGACATCATCCGCGACATTTGTCTCGAGCTGGACCTGCGTAATGCCAACGAGTATTCGCTTGAAAGCAGCATCGATGGTAACCTTTTTTATTATTGAGCTACACTGCAAGTATACTTACCTGCGAATTGACGCACAGTGCTCAATCGCGACACAACACTGTACGCGCAGGACATCAAGGCGGGAAGCCTTTTGACACTGCGGCCTCGCAAGGTCGGAGGCACAGCCACAAAGTCCATGACGGCAAGCTTCGCCAAGAACGTAGGCAGCATCTTTGGAACCAAGAGCGACAAGACCAAGTCGCCCAAGCCGTCCATCACCAACACTGACCTGTTCCGCCGTCCAACTGGTACGACCAATATTTTGGCACAGTGAAAAATAAATATATAAAATTAAAAAAAAAAATAAATAAAAAAGAATCCCGAGGAGACGCCGCATCTGTGTACAGCGTAGCCGGATCGGTGCGCGCCCCGTCCATCATGTCCATGGCTTCGGGGAAAAGCAACGCTGCCGGCAGTGGCCCAGGAACTAAACTTGCCAACAAATCCCTTCTCTTTGGCGTGCCTCTCGAGCAGGCTGTCACTGTCGGTCTGCATCACTACGAGATCCCCCTCATGATCGAGCGGATGTTCCAGTTCCTGGAGACAAAACGTAACTAAGAGCATAATTTAAAAAGCCCTCACGGCCTTGCAATAAAAAGATGTCGAAACCGAGGGCATCTTCCGTCTGTCTGGTGGAAGCAACAGCATTTCCCAACTACGCGCTCGCATCGATCGCGGCGAAGATGTTGATCTGACCAACATGGACGAGCACACAGTCACTGGCGTCTTCAAGCAGTACCTGCGCGACTTGCCAAACCCTCTCATGACCTTTGAGCGCTTTGAAATCTTTGCCGGCATTGCCATGCGTACGTCATTCGCTTTTCTCTCTCCTTTTCCTTTGGAATGAAAAAAAAACAAACTTACTTTTCGTCCTCAGCGAGGCCACACGAAGGCGACCAACGACATCGATACTACCGAGCGGTCATCAGGACACTGCCCCGCGTCAACTATGTACTGTTAAAACGACTCATCGGTCTGCTCGTCAAGGTGGCTGAGCGTAAGGAAAAGAGCAAGATGGGCACTGTGGTATACGAGGAAATTTTTCTTTTTCCTATCCTTGACCCCTTGGTTTTTTTTAGAACCTCGCGACAGTCTTTGGCCCAACGATCCTGCGGCCAAAGGACGAGACGCCCGAGCAAGTGGCGATGAATATGACGATCGTCGGGCAGGTCGTGGACGAGCTCATAACCATGTACAAGAAGATCTTTGAGGTACGCAAGGGGGCAATTACCGTTGCGTCAATTTGACCTTGTTTCCGCTTGCAGCACAGCGGAAAAGAGGCCAAGTACACGCACTTTGCACGCACGCTGTTCCCGTTCACGGCCAACACCCCGGCCGAGCTCTCGTTCCCCGACCACACGATCATCTGTGTGACCAACTGCGAGTCCAACGATGGCTGGTGGGAGGGCGAGTGCCAGGGCAACATTGGCCTCTTCCCAGAGAACCACGTCGAGGTCGAGATGGACATCCAAAATACAGAGATGAACGACGACATGTCGATCGTCAGCAAGAAACTGCGCGATGACCTGCTTGCTGTCAATGTGCGTGCATTATCGTTAAAGCAAGGCTAAACCATTTTTATTTTTTTATTTTTGTAGAAACAATTCAAGGATGACCAAACTGCACGCAAGATCACAGAGGACCAGGTGATCGCCTTTGTGGCACGTTTCCAGGCGCTGGAGCAGCGCTTGGCCGCCGCCGAGTCCAACTTCCAGGAGCTGACCAAGCGTCGTGTGCTACTGGAGGAGGCTGCCCGCAAGAGCCGCTCGAGCCAACGCCTGAGCACGTTCAGCCAGAGCCAGCAACAAATGATTGCCAGTCTCGACACCCTGGAGGAAGCCATCAAGGCCGAGAGCGCGTCCATCCCAGCCGATATCCTCACTTCCAAACCGGTGGTCAAGCCAAACATGGCCATCCCTCCCAAGCCCACGACCGGCCCTCCTGGTCTCAACCGGGCCCCCTCGATCAGCGCGACCAAGCCTGCCTTCCGTGCGTCCTTGTACGGCAAGGACTTTGATGATATGTTTGCCGACATCAACAAGGCCCTCGATGATATTAGCTAAGTCTTAACCCTTTCTTTGTTTCGCAGCAGTTTCCCCCCTTCTTGTCCAAAAAAAAAAAGCCCGACTACCTTTTTAAGACTGACGAAAAACAAAATTATCCCATTTCCAAATCCCAAATTCTATGTTGCCACACGGATGGAACCAGATCCCTTGAGCGATGCACCGCGGGGCGCCCTGCGGCGGTCAAAGTTCTTGAAGTCTCCTGTGTAACGAACGATGTGCGTCATGACCTCGGCAAACGTGTTCCAGTCGAGCAGTTTGGCGAGGCCGATCTTCATTGCTTGCGTGATGACTCCCTACAATATAGTAGGATAGTTCGCTTGTTTATTAATTACGCCCTTTGAGCCACGTACTTGATCAACGATGGTGAAGCGACCGGCAGCGGTAAAGATGGCATCGGCGATGACACGAGGTGGCTGTGCAAAGTTGGCCGAGGAGATGAGGACCTGCATGCCATCGGCGTTGCTGTAGAACTGGGACGAGATGGGGCTAGGGTGGACGACGACGACATCAATGCCAAAGGACTTGACCTCGGCGCTGACGGACGCGGCAAAGGTCGTGAGGAACGCCTTGGTCGAGGCGTAGAGCGCGGCGAGCGGGTTCGGGATGAAGCCGGCCGAGGACGACGTGAACGCGATCAACCCCTTTTGCTTCTTGTCCATCATCTTGTTCAAAAAGTAGTGCGTGATCTTGACGGACGCGGCTGCGTTGACCTCAAAGTTGCGCATGTTTCTTAAAGAAAAAAAAAACGAATTAAATTAATGAATGTATAAATGATTCCACTTGTTGTACTTGTCGAGCGAGTTCTCAAAGAAGAAGCCGGTGGTGATGTATCCCGCATTGCTACACCCAAACAGTATCGATCAGTGGCGTGAGGCTGATTTCGTGAGTTACTTGAAGACGAGGGTGACAGGGACGTCATCGGTGAACTGCGCAATCTTCCCCACGTAGTCTCCCTGCGACAAGTCGACTGCCACAAAGCGAAAGGTGACGCCCGGGAACTCTTTGGGCAGCTCATTGGTGGCATCCTAAGCCAGCCAGGTGAACGAGCTATTAATGGAAACATCCCCTACGATACCTTGAGGAACTTGTCGTCCAACGCAGCGACGACGACGTTGATGCCCTGGGACGCAAGCTTTTGTACAATGGCCTTGCCAATGCCCGAGGATCCACCTGCTTGTTTTGTTGTGCTTTGAGTTTTGTGCTTTGGGAAGGGTGAAGTGAACAAACACAACCTGTGACGAGGGCCCATTCTGCTCCGTACTTTTTCTTGAGGTCCTGCGGGCCCAGCACGTGGCTGTACAGCACGACGGGCACCAGGTACATGCCCAGGGAGACCAGGCCAAACAGGGCGCAGACCGTCCACACGAGTGACCACACCAGGTCGAGCAGAAACATTTCAGAAAGATGGGAAACAAAAGTGACAGCGCCATCCTCAAACAGGTGACTCCGCCCAAAAAAAAAAAACAGGCCACTGCGAACTGACCACCAACAAAAAGCACAGGGATCCAAGGTCGTGGTGATAGGAGGCGGGGGCTTCCTGGGCAGGCACATCGTGGACGACCTCGAGGCCAAGCACGTCGACGTCGTCATCTTTGACGTGCGCGCACCGTCGCCAGCGAGGGAGACGCGCACCACGCCCGGCAAGACAGAGGTCGTCCTGGGCGACCTGTGCAAGCTGGACGATCTGCTCAAGGTATCGTACCACGTAGGTGGGTGCTTAGAATAAAGAGGAGTACGAACCAGGCGTTCCAGGGCGCACATGCCGTGTTCAACGTGGCCTCACCCCATCCCGAATCGCTCAACACGTACGCTCTTGTGTTTGGCAGGGTCATCCAAACAGTATTTCAGGGCGATCTTTGACAAGGTCAACATCGAGGGCTCCCAGACGATCGTCAAGGCTTGTCGGCAGGCGGGCGTGCCTCGTCTCGTGCTCACAAGCAGCGCGAGCGTGCTCTACAGCGGCGTGGATCTCCACAATGGCGATGAGTCGCTGCCGTATGCTGCCCAGCCACAGGACTACTACGCTCGCAGCAAGATCGAGCAGGAAAAGGTGCAGAAAAAAGGGGGTGGGGGGAGGAGTTTTGTTCGCTACAATGTTTCTTTGACCGTAGATTGTCCTCGCGGCAAACTCGAGCACGCTCATGACGCTGTCTGTGCGACCCCACTTTATCTACGGACCTCCTCTGGACCAGCCCGTGTACGGAATGCTGCAACAGGGTCGTGCCGGGCGTATGAAGTACATGATCGGGTACGTTTTTTTTTTGTTTGTTTATTTTAATTTATTTATTTACTTTGGTGTTACCTTTTCAGAGACGGGACAAACCTCACGTCCGTCACGTTTGTCAAGAACGTTGCCTACGCGATGATCCTCGCTGCCGAAAACTTGTACGAGGGCTCGCCGGCCAATGGCAATGCGTACCACGTGGACGATGGCGTGCCGATCGGCTTCTGGACGTTTGCAGGCGACGTGATGCAGCTCTGGGACATGCCGCGGCCATCCATCCCGCTCCCGTACACGCTGCTCCTGAGCCTGTCAATCCTCGTGTCGTGGATCCTTCTGCTTTTGCGTCCACTCACTGGCGAGATCAAGTTCTCCTTCAACCCTTCGCGTATCCGCCTCGCCGGCACCCACCACTACTACAGCAGCGCCAGGGCCGTGAAGGATCTCGGCTATAGGCCGCCGTACACCACCAAGCAAGCACTTGCATACACTCGAGCCCACATGGTTCCGATCTGAGTGAGAATAAATATCTAGTTTTACCTTGTCAGCTTTGTCAGTTGAAAAACAAGAGGAAAGGGCAGAATCGGTAAGGGAATAATAATGTGTAATTAATAATAAAACATAATAATACTTAATAACCAGCAGGTCCACCGTCGAGCGCTATATTAGAACTAGCCTAATGCCCTAATCGGGATACACCTCACGATTCACTGGCGAACACGAATGCTCAAACAGCTGCGCATACACCGCAGCCGCACCCGTCCCCACCACCAGCCCCAGCAGAGTACAGCGCACGACCCGCGGCCTCGTGTACACACCACGATAATAGGACATGCCGAGGACAAACCCGCTCACGACCCCGTACACCCCGCCCAGCATCCCGTACAGATCGGTCATTTCGTTGCACCGGATGGACTCGGGTCGCATGACGGCCTTGGACGTGCTCAGGCTGGGCAGGTGGACGTTGATGAGCATGCTGGGTGCGCCGGAATGAAAAAAGAAGGCATTTTATCAAGTGTACAGCCCGTCCATTCGGTCACTGTGGTGTTTCGTGCGTTTCTCCCGCCGCTGCTGCTGCGGTGGTTGAGGCGCACTGTTGTTCATGCCTTCTTCAAGGTCTCCTTGTCTGCCTCCTTGCCGTCTCCGCCTGAAGACGAAAATCCTGCAAAACGAAAACTAACTCTTTGCTGGTCAATAAAAAAACACGCAGACGTGAATTGGACACGCACCACGGCCCCTGTATTATGGAGACAGTGCTTGCAAAGGTATGCGTGCGTCCATTATCAGGAGAGAGGAGAGAGAGAGAGAGAGAGAGAGTAAAATATCCTCTCGGTTTTGTCGTTGTTTGTTGCAGCTGCCCGCGTACCTGTCGCACTTGGACCCGGCCATCAACCTTCCGTCATCATGGTCGAGCAAGGTACGTCGCTCCGGCTGCTGCTGTTTTGTGTCGGCCCTGACTAAAGGTCGTCGAACTGTCCAGGACAAGCCCGTGCTGATGGAGCTCGTCAACAATAGCCTTCAAGTGCAGTACAAGGTAAAAAGAATGACCGGACTCGGGAGTGTTGATTTCCCCCCCCAAATAAACAACAAAACACAGGGAGCTGGCAAGAGCGACGAGGCGTGCGCCGTCAGGGCCAACTACCCCATCCCGTCCGTGTGCGGCATCTACTACTGGGAAATTGAAGTGATCAGCAAGGGACGGGACGGCTACATGGGCATCGGCCTGTCTGGCGAAAGCGTGCTGCTGACGCGCCTGCCCGGCTGGGAGACCAACTCGTACGGCTACCACGCGGACGACGGCAACTCGTTCTGCCAGAGCGGCTCGGGCAAGGCCTACGGACCGACCTTCTCCACGGGCGACATTGTCGGCTGCGGGTACAACTTTATCGACAACACGGTCTTCTTCACCAAGAACGGCTTCCATCTCGGCGTCGCGTTCAGGGACCTCAAGGGGACCTTTTACCCCACCGTGGGACTCAGGACGCCGGGCGAGATCGTCATCGCAAACTTTGGTCAAAAGCCGTTCCGCTATGATATCGAGTCGTTCATGCGGGTATCGTTTTTTTTTTTTTTTTTTTTTTTTTTGAGTCAGAAACTGACTACCACCCCATTTAGGACGAACGTCTCCGGCTGCGGAGTATCATCTCACAGATTGACCTCACACCGATGGGAGGCTACGGAACTCTCAACACGCTCGTCCTCTCCTACCTGGTCCATCACGGCTACGCCGCGACAGCGCAGTCTCTTGGTAACCTTACTTTCTATGTCCAGTTTCTATAACCATCTTCAAATGAAAGCGTCGACGTCTGGGCTCATCCAATCGGCGGACGGATCGTCCGACCCTCAGCAGTCCAACCTCTTTTCAACACTGAACCAGCAGCTCACGTCAATCAAGGAGCGACAGCGCATTCGCGAAACCCTCTTGGGCGGGAACATTGACGATGCAATGGAACTCGCCGAACGGCTCTTCCCAACGGTCCTTGCCAAGAACCCCCCGTACAGTTTACCATCTTTGCTGATTTGCATAGTAAACCAACGTCCCGCCCCCGAATTAGAATCCTCTTCCAACTAAAATGCCGCAAGTTTGTCGAGATGGTACGAAGGGGGAACGAGGCCATGCAGGACAGCTCGCAAGAGGACTGGCTAATCAGGACGATCACTTACGGCCAGGAACTACAGGACAGCTACACTGGCCGCCTCTCCGAGGCCGAACAGGCAAAGCTCGAGGAGACCTATTCGCTCTTGGCCTACCCAGACCCATTCAAGTCTCCTGTGGCACACCTTCTCGACACGAGCGGGAGGGAGACAGTCGCCAACGCCCTCAACAGCGCCATCCTCGTCTACCAACAAAGTCCGCCAATCCCTCCACTCGAGAAACTCGTACGCCAGGTCTTTGTCACGATGAACGAGCTCAGTGCGCAAGGCGTGGGGTCCGCATCCATCATCAACGTCAGGCAAGAGCTTTTGTAAATGTTCTGAGCTCCCCGACCACCACCACCACCACCACCACCAAACTGTCCCACCGACCTTTGACAAGTAAGGCCAACCTAAAAGTTTTGTATCCATCCAATGCCGACTGTACAACTCCTATGGGGTCCTACGAGATGCTTTTTTTAAAGAAGACGAAAACCTCCGAGTGCTTTTTTTTCAGTTCTTAAATTATGCTATCGAAATCCTAGAACGTCGTGGACATGGCGCGCTGGTGGCCGCTGCTCTTGTCGCCCTTGAAAAACTTAAACTTGAAGCCTGGCGACTTCTCGTTGGTTTTCGGTGTCGTCGCGGAGGGGGTTGTGGGCGTCTGTGGGGATGGCGGGACTGCAGCCGCAGTCGTCTCGACTCCTCCCGAGGGGACGCCACCTTCGCTGCCGTGACCATCGTCGGCAGAGGACGTGGCAGTGAGATTGGCGAACGAGACAATAGGCGCCGATGCGGATGCCAGTATGTCCTCCGAAGAGCCCATGTTGGACATGGACGTGGACTCCCTTGGGGGTGATGCCGTTGCCTCCAGTGGCGTCTGAGACCCCAGCGCGTCCAGAACAATTGACGAAGAGCGTCGCGAGGTCTTGATCGACGGCGGTGACGTGAGCGTGGGGGACGAAGGCGCCCGGTGACCGAGCCAGTTATTGAATCGATCCGACATGCTCATGTTGCGCACCATCTTGGCTGGCTTCGCCAGAGGTTTGTCTGTTTCAATACGGGGCCATTTATTCAAGTAATAAAAAAAAGCGTATTTCGCCGTACCTAAAACAACGTCATAGTGGCGCGTAAATATCGAGCCAAAGTCGACCTCCAGGAGACCGAGGATCTTGGTCAGCAAGAGAAGACGCAGGTTTTCGTCTCGCAAGAAGGCAGACGGCTTGTAGAGGGCGCTAAAGAACGAATTTTAGCTTGTTTCATTGTTTTGCATTCGCATACGAGAGACGCTCACGATCTGCCAGGAGGAGGTCCATATGGTCATACAGTTGCTGTTTCTCCATGCAAAGGCGCACCCAGGCACGGGCTTTGCTCACGCCGGCCTTGAGTTGCGGCATCTGGTTGACGTACGCAATGTCCTGTTGGATGGGCGCCAACGTCGACTCGACCACAAAGTCCCAAAGGGCCGCACTGTCGGGCGTGTTCCCGGCCCGTTCGACGAGATCATGGGCAAAGATGCGCTCGAGGACGTTGCAAAAGTTGAGGATACCCTCATCCTGCACCGTGAAGACAACGTCCACAAGAAGAGACTTTTTACGTTGGTGGCCTGGAAAAATAAAAATAAAAATACATTCAGTAAACTAGTGCTTTTTTTGAATAGTCCTCACCTTTCTTTTCCTTGTCCTCCTTCTTGGCACACGCGACAATGACGCTGTTGGTGCACTCGGTGATCTTTTGGAGAAGGATGTTTTTGCGTTGGACGGACGCATCGGCGCCCTCTTCGACTTCGGAGCGGATCATCTGGGCCGAGCGCGCCATCATCTGCTGCTTGCGGCGCGACTCGTTGGCCGACTCGCTTGAGTCTACTGCCGTGGGCGAGGGCTCGTCCTTGGGGAATACAGACGGATCGACCAGTGGAAAGTGCCGGGCACGGACGTCGTCTCCGTTGCGGCGCTTTTGCAATTCGCTGTCAGGGAATTTGAAACCGTCGAGGCTCGCCTTTCTGCACTCGGGTACACGCGACGAGGACTCGTATTGGTCTCGTGGCAATTTGAAGGGCTCCCCGACATTTACCTCGTTGTGGTGTTTGAACTGTCGTGGTTTGTTGTTTGTTAGGATGAAGTCGACTGATGCATCGTTTTACCAGGTCCATGCACTCGTCAAAGTAATCAATATCGGGATCAGCGTCGTCTTCGAGGCAAGCCTCGATAAATCCAGTGAAGATTTGCGACTGCAGGAATAGTTGCAGGAACGGACGGCTCGTCAGGGGTTGCTCAGTCATGAACCCGTTGATGTCAAACTGCACCGTGAAAGAACATTAGCAAAACAGTACTGCTTTGCTCTTCCATACCCGGACATCGTCAGACAGCTTGGCAAGCGACATGGCCGCGGAGGAGGCGACTGGAAAGGTTGGATCGGATTCAACGGACGAGACGCGTCGGTCGACAAAGACAGGCCCAGCCGACTTTGAGAACGACGAGGTATCAGAGTCCAGCGACGCCCCGGTGATTGAGCTTTCCGCATCGATGGATGATGACGACGCGGGAATGTCGATCGGCGCAGCCGTCTGATATCCTTTGTCAGAAACTGGTTTGCAGGGACAGGATGACACTTACCGACGCCGTTAGCAGGTTTATCCCAGATCCGCGCGTATCCAGCATGAAGCCCTTGTAATGAGACAGGAGTGCTATGAAGAACTTTAGGAAGGACTCTTGGACAAGGTGCGTCATTTCTTGCGTGTTCATGCTGGGAAGGGGGAAAGCATTAAAGTCAGGCCGGTGGTTCCTCAAGCGCAGTACTTTTCTGTGGGCTGCCCTTTGGAGGCGGCGATCGTCTGGAGAGCCTCACTGAGTGCTCGCTGTGGAAGCTCAGGGAGCGGTGGCAGTTCATTCTGCCCTAGCTGAATAATGTTTTCGTCGAGGCGGACAAGGATGACGTCGGGCGGAAGGTCGAGAGTGGATACGTCCTCCTCGCAAATGCCGAGGATGAACGGCATCGGAGCCTCGACGACATGCCGCAGTTTACTCGATAAGTTTGGAATATAGCACCCCATCCAGCAGAACGGGAAAATAAGCTGCAACGCCAAGTCTGAACTAAAAAAGAAAAGAAAACGAATCGCGCAGACGCACCGTTGTGATCATCTCTGCGACGTCGGTCAACCGATGCAGCACAGCCGACTGCAGCACGATATGCTTCTCCAGCAGGACACATTCAAACAGCAGCAAGATGTTGTCGACGCTCAGCGCGGTGAAGAGTGACGCCAATGGCAACTATTTAGTTATTTTTAGATTTAAAAAAGGGGGGGGGGGGGGGGGGGGGGAAGGGAAAAAAAAC
>Ga0302226_10000989_pt1 | contig 22025 bp, 38 predicted proteins | sample II_Palsa_E3_3_FD_193524 | JGI IMG/M metagenome (GOLD analysis project Ga0302226, IMG submission 193524) | Peat permafrost microbial communities from Stordalen Mire near Abisko, Sweden - II_Palsa_E3_3 | ecosystem: Environmental > Terrestrial > Soil > Palsa > Peat permafrost | place: Sweden...
TCGGCGACGCAGACAATCCCTGGGACACCTCGTAGCTGGCGTATCATCACCTTTTGGTTGATGTCATTGTCGTCCACCACTATGAAACATTCGTTAAAGCGTAGCCAAAAAAAAAAAAAAAAAAAAGACGCATACCAAGGATCCGGAACGGACGCTGCGATGGCGAAGCTGGCTCGGTGGGTAGACCGATGTTGACCACCAACGAAGAATCAGAGGAAGGTTTTGAAAGGGCATTGGCTGTTGTCGCCGTCGGCGAGTGAACGACCGACTCTGCTATTCCGTCAAGTCGCTGGCATGGGATCGAAAAGGAGATGCGAGTGCCATTGTTGCCTGGTAGACACGACGAGTAATCGATCTGACCACCCATAAAGGCGACAAAGTAGCTGCAGATGAGAACGCCGAGGCCGACGTCGTTGTACTGCAGGTGCGTCCTGTAGTTGGGCTGGCGCATCGTCTCGGTCAGGTGGGCCCGCAGTAGCGGTGAAAGCTCGAGGTTTGAGTCCTCGACAACAACGGTGAACAGAGCGTTTCCAGACTTGACTTTTGCTGGCAAGGGCGCGGGCGCCGGTTTCGGAGAAGCGGACGGTGCGCTCGCGAGATAGGTCGACAACGCGGCCGCTGTGGCAGGGTTGGGCACGTCGAACGAGTCACGACGGAACCGCAGCATTGGTGGCGGCGAGGAAGCCGGGGAGTGGTGCTGCTGCTGATGATCGACAGACGTCGTTGAACCACGCCTCGAGGAAACCGTCGTGACGAAATTCATCATGCGCTCAAACAGCGTGTTGTCTATTGCGCTGCCGGCATTGGCGACGTCGTCCACAGAGTTCGTCCCTGTCCATGAGGGTCGTCGCGATCTCCTCGCAGACGACGGCGACATGATCGGCCCGGGTAGCTGCAAGGTGAGAAGCTGCTCGCGAGTGTCCACGCTCGCTGTGATCGCGACCACATGGCGTGCGACAGGGCTTGTGCTGTTGGCGCCATTGCTGCCAACAAAGTAGCCCAGTAGGTTGACGAGGATCTGATCGATGCGATGGATGTCGGACAGGAGCGTCAGGTCACCACACTGGTCCAGGTTGACGACAATGTCGACGTTGTGCTGTTGCGCCGACAGTTGAAAGACATTGACGGCTCGTGTGAATGCGTCCCTGACGTTGAACGCCACAACCTCGCTAAAGATCCCTGCCTTTAGTTTTGGCAGCTCGAGGACATCGTCTGTCACGCGGTGCTGCAAAGGGGAAGAAAACGTTTACTACCTTTTTTGAATTTATCACTTTGTACCAGCTGTTCAACGCACAGCCGGACCGTCGCAAGAAGCGCCTGGCTGTCTGCCTGGAGAGCTTGGACCTGCGTCTGCGTGGTGGGCACTGAGCCAATCAGGTCATCGATCCTGGACTGATTTTCGCGGCAAAACTCGAGGTTGTTTAGAATGCCGTTGAGAGGATTTCGGATTTCGTGGCAGACGGCGTCCACAAATAACTCCATGGAAGTGCGGTTGTCCTCGGCCTCCTCGGCGCGTTCCCTCTGGATTCTCTCGGCCAAGCTGATCGCCTCGAGCTTTTCCATCTCGAGCGTCTTGATCTCGGTCATGTTCATGTACACGACCAAAATCATCTATTCGCGTGGTGTAAACAACAACAACAACAACAACGTGACACCAAGAGTAATAGAACGTACTCGATCCGAAAGAAACGCGACTTGACCGAGGAGCCAGATGTAGTTGCCGTCCTTACGCTTATATTCAAACTCGGCCTGGAAGGATTTAAGCGCTCCAATGTTTTCCCGGAGCAGCTTGTCAAATTTGCGCACGTCCTCGATCCGGAGCCCTTGCCGCCAATCGTCTCCCTCGCCCAGCGTGAAGCCCGTCATTTCCACCCAAGAATCGTTGAAAAATACAGTCGTCCGATCCTGTAAACCATTTCTTAAGTTGGGGGAAAGAAAAAGAAGAAAAAAAAAAGACAACGTACTAGCTGGTCATTTAGCTCCGATTGCACAATCCCGGTGGGGCTCGTTTGCACAAGGATGCGGTACCTCCGCTCACTATTGGCGAGATCGGCAGCACGTTGTCGCACGAGTTGGTTGAGCTCGTGCTTTGCCTTGCCTGCGTACATTTGTGATCGCACGTGCGCCAACAGGACCTTGGCAGAGAACGGCTTGGAAATGTAATCGTCCGCGCCCGACATCAGGCCCTGCACCTGGGCTTCCTTCCCCGCACTTGCTGAAAGGAGGATGACAGGGGTGAGCTTCCATTCGGCATTGCTTCGTATGCGCTTGACGAGCTCGAAGCCGCTGAGCTCTGGTAGCACCACCTCGGAGATGACCAGATCGATGGGCACGGCGGCGAGTTGATCGAGGGCATCCTGCCCGTCCCGAGCCAGGACAACGTTCAAGTGTTGGTCTTTCAGGAGCTTTGCCAAGAACTGCGCAAAAACAAACGAAACAACAAAAAAATTATTCGTGGGCAAAGATGGGAGAACATAACATACATTGCGCGTGTCGACCGCTTCGTCGACAACCAAAACGGTTCCTTCCAGACTTGGGGATGGCTCTTCGGGCAGGTTATTACGATGGCCAACACTGACACGACGCTCCCTGTCATCGCGGCTGTACTCGTCCAGCATCTGGGCAATCGCGGGCACGACGGGCTGTCCGGCGGGGGCGGCACCACCTATCTGTTCGGGCGCGAGGTGGTCCTTTCCGAGCGGGAGAGTGACAACAAACTCTGAGCCGCGGTTGAGTTCGCTCGTGACGCTGATGACGCCGCCATGGAGCTTGACGAGCTCGCGTGTGAGTGCGAGGCCGATGCCTGTCCCCCTAACGTCCTCCACATCAAAGTTCTCATGCGACGGTCCTGCAGCAGATGAGAGGGACTCGGACGAGCTCGGGCCTTGGTAGAAGCGCTGGAAAATGCGACCCAGTGCCGCCGGGTTGATGCCGCAGCCCGTGTCAGCCACCGAGAAGACGATTTTTGGCGGCTCGTCCTCGTGCTGCTGCAACTCTAGTCGGACGTTGATGGTACCAGACTTGGTGAACTTGACGGCGTTGGAGAGGAGGTTGCAGACGACCTGCTCCCACAGGTCCGGGTCAGAAAAGAGGCGTCGCTGGTCGCTGTCGGACGCCAGGAGCTCGTCCACCCGTGGGTCAATGGACACGTCGAGCTTGAGGCCTGCGCTGTCGATCGCCGACTGGAACGCGCTCACAAAGCTGGCAGTGATCGTGCCCAGGGCACATGGTCGGAAGCAGGCCTTGAGCCGGCCCTCCTCCACGCCGATATAGTCCAGCAACGAGTCCACGTACCTGTGGAGACGAGTGGCGTTTCGCTGGATCGTGAGCAGTCGATCGCGCTGTGCAGGAGACAGTGTATCGCGTTCGTTACGCTCGGCCAGTGCCTCCTCTAGCGGTCCGAGGATGAGGGAGATGGGTGTCCGCAGCTTGTACGATATCGTTTCCACAAACGCGAAGACGGCCTTGTCGACGTCGCGATAACTCTATTTTCGTTGTTGTTGTTGTTGTTATTCGCAAGCGAGGATATTTAGCTTGTGTACTCTGTTGTCGTGCTCGTAAGATCGAGCGGCGCGGATGCCTTGGGTCGCATAGTCGTTCACAATGCTGATGTACAACTTGTAGGGCAGATCAAACGCTTTCGATGGGTTGACCCCAAGCACCAAGGCGCCATCGAGGCCGCCAGTCATGAACGGCTGTGAGACCAACGTCCTGACTGGAGACCTGAAAGCGCCGCCTGTGCCGACATATGATCATCAGTGTGACAAAAAAAAAACTATTTTTCTTTTTTCCACAGACCCTTTGAGGCAATTTCCCCTTCCTTGACGGGCCGGATGACGACGGATCGCTCTGTGTACGACTGGTGTGCCAGGGCGTACCCGAGCTTTTCGTTTGGGTTCTTTGAGCTACCGATGAGGTCAAGCTATTTTTTTTTCCATCAATTTTTTATTCGGACGATTGTGTTTTTGTACGTGTTTGCGCGAGTGGTCGTAGATGTAGATCATCCAGTATGGAACGTCGATAGGGTTGCTCGAAAAGGCCTGGCCGATTTGATGGCCGGCGTCGTGGACCGTCGCAGCGTCGAAGAGTCGTGTGTTCATATCGCGGACGGTGCTTATCCGCCGCGCAAACACCACCTCCTCCGTCTTGTCAACGAGCTGCATCACAGTGCGTTAGGAGGAAACAAGAAAAGGTCATACCATGAGCATCATCCCCGCAATCTGACCTTCCTCGTCACCATAGATTGGCCAAGCGTTGACGAGGCAGTACGTCTCCTCGCGAAAGCCGTGGCGGTAGGACGACAGCAGCTGGCTAGGCTCCATCACCGCCTCCCCCTTGAACACCCTCCGGGCAACGCCCATCATGCACTCGCGGTCGCTCTCTGCCTTCCACATGCCGCCAACTTGTGTGTGTGGGAACAAACACATATTTCACGATATAAAAAAAAAGAGACCGAGATGAAAAACCGTACAGGGGTTGCCAAGGTGGTCACCCATCAGGTCGCCAAAGCTCTCGTTGTGTACGACCGTCATGTCCTGGCTGCCCCACACGATCAGGTTGGGCACCTTGACGCAAAGGACGCTGGTGAGCACCTGCACGAGCCGGCTCGGCCACTGCGTCACCGCGCCCAGTTTGGTTGCGGACCAGTTTTTCCGGCGAAAGGCATTTTCCGCTGCGGGGTTTAGCGTCAGCTGCCACGGAAGCTCCGCCGCCGCGGCTGCCGCCGACCCGGCCTCGCGTCTGGCGGTGGGGGCGGTGCTGTCCATGCCTAATGCGAGGTGTGAGGGTCGCAGGGAGAGGTCGGCCGGAGAGTAAAAAAAAGGGAACTTGGGACTGGGCTTTTTTTTTCTTTCGTTCAATTGGGTCTGGGCCCGTTGCCCCTGTACATCAGCTAAGCTTCATCGAGGCCTTCGAAATCATCCCCATCAAAGTAATTGTTGTCCATCTGATTGAGGATCGACTTGGCATCCTGCTTTTGCTGCTGCTGCTGCTGCTGGGCGCCCTTCTCGACGATGCCGCAGTTGAGTAATCGCTTCTCGAGGACCTCGGTCTTGAAGTTGTCGGTATTGCCAATTTCCTCAAAGCCGATCAACCTGCAAGCCCCAGCTTTTTTTTTAATTCCCGGCAAACCAAGGATGCACACGTACCGATCAATGACCACGCCGTTAAAGAAGGAAAACAAGGCTGGCAGCACTTGAATTTGCAACTTTTCGACAAAGAACGGCGCATTGCCCACGTCAATCTTGATGAATCGGGTGCTAAAGTACTTTGGTGCCAGTGCCTGTTGGTGGTGTGTGCATGTCAGTCCCAGACAGTGGGGGCCAGCCAGCAGCAGTGAAAAGAGGCCGGTGTGTACCTTGAGATGGGCATCGAGGATCTCGCAGCGCCGAAACTGCTTGTGCGAAAAGTGCACGACCACGCGCGCCGCAGTCGTTGTGAGCTTGAGGAACTCCTTCTCCACCGTCACCTCAGAGTACTGTCCGTAGTTTTGCTGCCTCATTCGCTCGAGGTTGTCCATGCTGCGAGAGAAGCATGTGAGAGAACTGCGTGCGCAAAAGAAAAGACCGCCAATACCTCGCCTTCAACTCTCGAAGTCGGTGCTCACGAAACTTGGCCACGGCGTCTTCATCGTCCAGGTCTTCTTCGAGTGCCTCCTGCAGCTCATGCTTGTTCTCCAGCGCGCTCTCGGCGTCCGCTCGTGTCCTCCTGGTTTTGGTGTTTTTTTTTTGAGCTACAAACTACTTTTTGGCGCGCGCGCTTTACCCAGACATTTCAAAGTTTGAAAGTTTGTCAGCTCTCTCGAGACTTTTCTGCTCTCTCTCTCTCTCTCTCTCTCTCTCTCTCTCTCGCGACGACTTTTCTGTCTCTCGCGACTTTTCTGCTCGCAGTCGGCTCTCACCTCGCTTGTAAATACAATTCATGAATCCCTCGCAAAAGACAAACTATTGCGCAAGCGATTGGACTGCTTTGGAGGCATCCTTGAGCGAATTGACGAGGTCCTGAAGCTGCTCGACGGTGCAGGACAGCTGGATCTTGTCCTGCTTGCCGTCGTTGTCTTCGGTATGGAGGTTGATGAGATAGTTGAGTTTGTTTAACTTGTCAATATGGTTGTCCTATTGAAAGATCGATCGAGATTGAAAGATCGAGTTTACAGGGAAGGGCGAGAGACAACAGGTATGAGAAAACAATGCGGTGCAAACCAAAAAAAAATAAATAAATAGAGGCAAACCTTGACGTTGTAGTCGAGACGCCACTGGACATCGGTGACGTGTGGCCATGGGGATGTGTTGCGCGCCAAGAGCTGTCGTAGAATGACCTTGACGTTACCATAGAGGGCCGTCACGACCTCGGCACGACTGGCCGGAACTTTGTTGTCCTCGAGGAACGCACTTTTTTTTTTTCGCGTAAACATGAGAGGAACAAAAGAGATAAGCGAGGCACGTACGAAAAGGCGGCGGCATCGACGTCCAGGCGAGCGGCCTCCTCTAGCACCACGACCACCGCAGCATAGGCCTCCTTGAGCACTGCAGAGCTGACGTTGGCCAGCGACTCGGTCTGCACGAGTTCTGCGAGATCGACCGACGATTCAGAAAGAAAAAAAAAAACAGGTCGTCACGCTATCGTACCAGCGTGATTTGCGGGCTCGGCGGACGTCAGGTCGGCAGCCACGGCCTTCAACAGGTCGTTCAGGCCAGCATCCGACAGGGTCTTTCCGTCGCCCAGCAAAGCGACGCCGCCAAGCGACGCTTCGGACAGTTCCATATTTGTTTGTTTTTATCAAGTGCCAAGCCCAGGGGAATGTCAAACACGCGGCAGCCAAAAGGAATCCTAAAGAAGCCGAAGCCGCCGCACGAGCCCATGCTCGACGATGACAAGTATGAAACGCATGCACGGTTGTGGGGGAGAGGACTCACTTACACGTTGTAGGAAATCGGGGGTGCTGTGGGACGAGGCAAACATCATGCTGACCGAGTCGCAAAAGGACTCGACGATGAAGGTGAACGAGCCCAAGACGCCGTTCCTGTACTACGACTCGGACTCGGACACGGTCGAGCCATCGCGGACGGTGGGTCCCGGACCAATGTCGTCGGATGAGCTGCAGAGCGCATTGCAGGGCGCGGTCACACGCGGCGAGATCCGCTCGTACGGAGACTATTACGAGGTCGAGGAGCCGATGGACCACGAGCCCGACAAGCACGACGTCGATGACGAGCAGTTCCTTTCTCCTGAGGGTAACCAGGGCAGGTTGTTTCGTATTAGTCTTGATACTGCTCGTTAGACCGTGCCAAGAAGGACAAGTTTCGGAAATTGCGGTCGAGTCACTACAACATGCGAAGCGCACTCCAGCAAAAGTCTTTCGATGACGACGACGGCGAGGACAACGGAGTGCAACAAGGAAAGGGGAGCAGCAGCAGCAGTAAAAGTGTCCCAAGGCCGAGCAAACCGTACAGTGGTGACATTGACGACGACGACGACGACGATGACACGATGGATGAATGATACTTGTAGCTTGTGGCCAATCGCTAGGCCCTATGTATGGAATAAAGAAAAACAAGGGTAACATCCTAGAAAGACTTGAACTTGAGGTCGTCGTCCTTTTTGCTCGTGGGTATTGCCTTCTTCTTGAGCTTTTTCTTACCCTTGTTAATCGCCGCTCTATTTTTTATTTTTATTTTTGTGTCAGCGTTTTCTAAGCCTGCTCAGACGTTCGTTACTCTGGACCACTTTGATCGTCGTCTTTTGTGCTTGTCGTCTCCTCAGATTGTCCATCAGCCGGGTTGATGTAGTACGCACCATCAGCTGGAGCGCCCGACAAACTATTGCTGCGGCTTCGTGTCTCTTGCAAGGGTGTGTTGGTACCAGTTGACCTTCCCGACCTTGGTTGTGTCTGCTTTAAAAACTTGTGGCGAGGCGCACATTTCACGTACCTTGTTGATCTCACAAATCCATGCGGTGAAGGCACGACTGGACTTGCCGGGACACTAGCAAGCTGTGGGGTCTGTTGAGGTTCATGTGGAGGTTGCTGCGGATCCAGACTGCTGCTGGCTGTTGCACCACCGTCCAGAGATGCAACCAATACCGTGGTCGACTCTTGATGGTATTCTGCCATTGCGCCGATCGTGTGCACGCCCGGGTTATTCCTAAAGGGGGGTGAAAAAGACGATCACTCGGCTGCGAAAACAAATGATACGGTATGCCTACAATGCGGCAGTCGCACGCTGGTTGATTTCGCCTTTGAGTTTGATCGCGTACTTGAGCTGTCGGTGGATATCGCTAAACACAGACAACCGGTGCAGTCCCTCTGCCACTTGGCGCGTGTACGAGATGTCGTACAACATGCCTTCGACGCGCAAGCTCGCTGCGTGGAGTTCCTTCTGCAGTTTAGTTTAGATTGTGATTGCGGCAGCGCGTCCCAAATGCATACCTTGCGCTCCAATAATACGGGCAGCGTCTTTCGTGTGTGCTCGTCCACACGGTACAGACCCAGCGACGGCTCGTTTGCGCTCACGTGGACGCACTCGGTCGCCTTGTTGACCACTGTTCTCGGCACGTACAACGTTAGCCGCACAGACCAAAAAAAAAAAAAAAAAACACGCACCAGAGCCAATCCGAGAATAGCTCTCCTCGTCAATGTACTGGCTCGTCAGCTGCGTGTTTGGCGCGCTGATCACCGCATTCACCGTGCTAAGAGCAGCACCCGCGCCGCTGCTCACCGTCCCGGTGGCCACCGAGACAAGACGGCCCAAGAGGCTCGACGCCTCCTCAAGCATTTGTAAATAACACCATTTTTTTGGCTTCTGCGCCCCCTAGCGAGATGCACCGACTTGCACAGGCGGCACAAGCGGCAAAGGCTCACCTCGGCGGCGGAGGCAGTGGTGGCGCCAGCTTGGGCGGCAACGGCGCCGGTGGCAGCGGTGGCGGTGGCGGTGGCGGTGGCGGTGGCGGCGGCCAAGACAACCGGGAGGTGGTCAGGATTGGCAACCACACCGTCTGGGTCGAGCGTCTCCTTGCGAGCGGTAAACACGTCGTCACTCGTTTTTTTCCCCCGTCGTGCTGATTTCTGGACGCGCACGCGTATAGGCGCCTTTGCAAATGTGTACCTGGTCCACCCGGTGGACGACGACAGCGTCACGTTTGCACTCAAGAGGATGAGCGTCGCAGACCCAGAGCTGCTCGGGCAGGTCATGCGTGAGATCAACGTCTTGGTAAGCAGCCGATTTGTTTGTTGCAGTTGCTTCATCGTCTCTGCAGAAATCGCTTCCGCCCAAGCACCCAAACCTTGTGGCCCTCGTGGATGTGGCTGTGTACGAGCACCGCGGGGCCACGCTCGTGCAGATCCTGATGGAGTACTGCCCAGGTAAATGCGTTCTAATAACCGCACGCCATCAAACCAACTCGTTCCGACCAGGAAGCATTGTCGATCTCATGAACCAACGCCTGCCAAACCACTTTGAGGAAAAGGAGATTCTGTCAATGTTTGCCCAGGTCTCGGTGGGTCTCGCCGTCCTGCACTACATGCACCCGCCACTGATCCACCGCGACATCAAGGTCGAGAACGTGCTCGTCGGCAGGGACCGACGCTTCAAGCTGTGTGACTTTGGCAGCTCCACAACCAGGGTGATCGACAACTTTACGGCTGGCGCAATTGCACTGGCCGACGAGGAAATCCAAAAATTCACAACGCTCGCCTACCGCGCCCCGGAAATGGTCGATCTGTACCAAAAACAGGTCGTAAACGAGAAGGTTGACATCTGGGTATGTTTGCTTTATGCGGTTCTTCCTTCCTTCTTCTTCTCCTTCTAATTCGTAAGGGGGCACATAGGCGCTCGGTTGCCTGCTGTACAAGCTCTGCTACTTCAAGGCGCCGTTTGACGACGGAGGGCAACTGGCTATCCTGAACGCACGCTACACTTTCCCTGCCCAGCCGCAGTACAGCAACGAGATGAAGCAGCTCATTCGTATGCGCGTTTATTTTTTCATAAATGATTAAAAAAAGGAATCAATAGAGTACTGCCTGACTCCCGACCCGTACCAGCGACCCAACATCTTCGAGGTCGTCAGCCGTGTGAGCGCCATGGCCAATGTTGCCTGCCCGATTGAAAATGTACTGTCAGACAAAAAAAAAAAAAAAAGAGTTGTACCTCGTGTGCTAAGCAAGCCGATCGACAGATTTACACCCACCGCGAGCGGATTCCAAGCAAGACGCTTCCCATGACGCCCGCAAAAGCACCTTCATCGCCCACGCCCGCTCAACCCGCTCCAGTGTCCCAGGCAGACTTCTCGGCAGAGCCACCGACAGGGATGCGCCGTGGCCGCGCAAATCGTCAGCATGGGCGCTCCGACTCTGGCAGTGGAATCAGCATGCCTGCGGCGACATCGCCGGGTTCACAGGCCTTTGCCCCTCCGGCCCCTGTCGCGAGCAGCAGCTCGTTTGCGTCGTTTGATGATGACGTCTGGGGCGCCGCCTCAAGCTCGTCCGTGTCGCAAATCAGTTCGTCGCTGCAGGTCGTAACTGGTTTTGACGACGACGACGCAGCCTGGGGCGCTGCTCCTCCCACAGCTGCAGCGGGCACCGCGTCACCGATCCCCCTCTCGGACAGCAACCCGTTCAAGGAATCGGCTGGCGTACCCGTGCCTTTGTCTGCAACCAATCCGTTTTTCAATGATCTGGCCGTCGGCAAGGTACAAACGCAATTTTTATTATTTATTTATTTACTTTGCAGGATGAGCAAATGTCACGCCACCGCTCGACCAAGAGCATGTCACATGTGCCGCCAAACCGCGTGGACCACAACGGAGGCAGCATCCAGCAGCGCAGCGTTTCCAGCAGCGACTTTGAGTCTGGCGCGGCAATGGCCAAGCTGAGCGTGAGCAGCAAAAAGTACAGTGCAGCCAACCGGATCCACTGGGTTCGGCGAGTCCTCGAGGGCTCCGGGTATAGCCATACACACGTGCGTCGACTGGTGATGGAGACCTGGCGAAGTGCATCGGGAGGAGCCGACGACATCCAGCAGCCGTTTGGCTGGCTCTACACTGATCTCTCCAAGACCCTTTCGCCCAAGGAGCCCGCTGCCGTACTGCGCGCCGTGCACCTTTTGCACGAGCTCACCTTTGAGGGTCCCAAGCTGGTATGTCTCGCTGTATCTCCATCCATGCGTACTCATGCGTTCCCCAAGTTTATCGCCGACTTTCGCAAAAAGCTCTTCATCCTCGAAGACGTTAAAAACACGTTTGTGTCTGCGAAATACGGCGGTATGTGAACTGCCGGTCCCCAGTCTGAAAAAAAGTATTTAGACATCCTCGCTTCAAAGACAATCGTCAAGTACACGGATCATCTGCTGAAAAAGTATGCCTTCCTTGAACGGTCCCCCCAGTTTGAGGGCTCCTACTCGCTGGATGTGTTTTTTGCCGAGCTGATGAAGAAGCCGGCGAAAGACCGGGGCCCAATCTCGTTTGTCAAGGTCGACACAGTGCGGGCTCTGCAAGACCTGTTTTCAGCCGTGGACGAGTTCCGTGAGGTCTTCTGGAACTCGGGCTTTGTCACGTACGGTCTCGATAGCAAGGATCTGCGCTACTGGATCATCGTCGACCTCCTCAAGGAGTCACTCGCCCTCGTCCAGATCATCCTACATTTGTCGTGCAAGATACGAGGTATCGTTCCCTTTTTTTTGTTTGTTTGTTTGTTCTTGTGTTGAAAAAAAGTAACGCCCCTTTAGACATGCAAGGACCAGGCGAGCTGTTCAACGTCAAGCCACGGACCAAGCAAATCCAACAGTCATTGGGCAAGCTGATCGAGCTCGCCACACCCGTGATCGGCGGAGCAGCCGTGAGCAAGTTCTCCCTGTCGTTTGCCCTCGATGATACCATCTCCGACTCGCCCTCCACGGCCACGGCCCCGACAACTGTCGCCTACCCACCCACGCTGGCCCGCAAGTACGCACGCCGCCTGCTTTTGCAAAAGGTGCCCCTTACGGACATGCGCCAACTCGAGGAGTCCACCGGATGGGACCTGCGCGTCCTCCCGTCGCCCGCCCCCGACCTTTCTGACTCTTCGGATGATGACGAGTAACTTAGAGTTGCAACTATTTTTGTGTCTGTGAGAATGTCTCCTAGCTGGTCAGAGGCGCTGCACCTGTTGTACGTGCGCATGACCCGCGTCAAGTCGGTCGAGGCAGCCAGACAACAAGGTAAACACGCTGGCCTTACAGTACTGACGGCGGCACGCAGACGAGGGCGAGACTGCGCTCAAGAAGAACCTGCACTGGTACGACTTGCTCGGACTCGGTATGTGACACATGTGAGCCTCACTCACTGGGCGGTTCAGGTGTGGGCTGCATCATTGGCGCAGGGCTGTTTGTGCTCACGGGCGTGGCGGCCAGGGAGGCGGCGGGCCCAGCGGTATGATGCCAACCCTGAAAAACGAGACCTAAACGTCTGCATGATCAGATTGTCTTGTCCTACCTCTTTGCTGGTGTGGCGTGCGTCTTCTCGGGCCTGTGCTACGCCGAGTTTGCGGCCCGCATCCCCGTGGCAGGGTCGGCGTATGTGTACGCGTACTGCACCATGGGCGAGTTTTGCGCGTGGATAGTCGGGTGGAACCTGATCCTCGAGGTGAGCTTCTGCTTGAGCTCCTATCCTATCAATCTCATAGCAAAAAACACAGTATGTCGTGGCGGTGGCCGCAGTCGCTCGCGGATGGTCGTCGTACCTTGCAATGCTGCTGCAGGGCATCAGCCTAACATACCCCGATGTCCTGTACAAGATCGAGTTCAACTGCGCCAACATGACGGCCGAAGCCGACACAGGACCTGTCTACACCGAGAGTGTACGTTTGGCCTTTGTAATTAGTCTGTTGCCTCATTAGGGAAAGGTACGCAACAGTGCAGCACAATCGACATGACAGCGTTCACGGTCACGCTCTTGCTCACCCTCTTGACAGCGGTCGGGACAAAGCAATCGTCGACCGTTAATGGTGTCATGGTAAGCAGAGGTTTTATTCGCGGCCGTCCTGACCTTCTTGGGGCGGGGTAGATGATCCTCACGCTCCTCACCATCTTCTTTGTTATCTTTGTGGGATCGGCGTACGTGGATACGAGCAACTGGAGCAACTTTTTCCCCTTTGGCGTACACGGCATGGTCCACGGGGCAGCCGTCATCTTTTTCTCCTACGTCGGCTTTGACTCGGTTTCGACCTTGTAACCAATCGACTTTCTCGCGCTGCAGCTGATTTATTTGCTCGAATAGTGCCGAGGAAACGGTCAACCCAAAGCGCGACATGCCCATTGGCGTTGTCGGCTCAATTCTCATCAGTACCGCCCTCTACTGTGCCGTCGCTCTCGTCATCACCGGCATGGTACCATACTACGACATCGATCCCAACGCACCACTGGCTGCGGCGTTTGCCATACACGGTCTGCCCTGGGCCCAGGTCGTTGTATCGCTGGGAGCATTTTTGGTACTTGAAAGGAGAGAAAAAAAAATTTTTTTATGTTTTTTTATTCTCTTCCGAAAGGCACTCACAACGACAATCCTGACGAGTCTCATGGGCATGCCACGAATTTTTTTAGCAATGGCTCGAGATGGCCTTTTCTTCCCCCTTTTCAAGTATGGTCTTATTTTGAAACATGTAATTTATTTTTGAACAAAAGGTATGTCTCGCCCCGATTCAATACCCCATTTTATGGCGCATGGATCACGGGTGTCTCTGCAGCGGTCCTAGCATTGGCACTGGACATTGAGCTCTTGGCCGACATGGTCTCCATTGGCACACTGTTTGCTTTTTAGTATGGATCATGCCCCCTCTTTTTTTTTTTTCTCATTATATTTCAGCATTGTCTGTGCATCGGTCGTTATCTTGCGCCTAAAGACTCCGCAGGTAAGACTAGAAAAAGTGCATAAAGTCCTTATTGGGCTTTTCTAGAACCCGATGCGAGGAACTGTCCTGATCCTCATCCTGACTTGCTTGCTTGTCCCGCCACTTGTGGTCGTGACCGTGCCAGACATGCACCCTGCGCTGATCGTCATCATGTGGCTGTTGCCGATCCCTCCGGTGGTTCAATTGTTCAGAGAACCCAGGAATCCGCCGATCTCTACAAGCTTTGCAACACCCCTCGTCCCACTCGTCCCGATCCTCGGAATGATGGCCAATCTCTACTTGATGATCAATCTCGGAGCAATGACGTGGGTACGGCTGATCGTCTGGATCATCATCGGGTTCCTCATCTATGTTTTCTATGGTACCGAGTGCAAAGATCTTGTTCTTTTTTTTTTCCCTGACGGTTGAAGCAACAGGAATGACGCACTCAAAACTGGAGAAGAGCTCAGGGCACGGAGAAGCTTCAATTGCATTCGATGCTACAGAGTACCAGCATCTGAACGAAGAGAACGTGGATGCCGAGGAACCGTCACCGTCGGCGGTCGACGATGAAGGCCATGACAGTGACGATCTCGCGTACGCCCTCAGCAAGCCCTCCACGCGGACCTCAAAATATTCCTCATTCTAAATTTTTTTGGTATTTTTTTTTCTTTCTTGTTTTCTGACGAGACTGAGAGAGGATCCTCTCGCAAACAAAACAAAAAAAATTCTTACAAAATGCGAATCGAATGAATAACGAGTTGATGCTGTTGTGATGCGGATGATGCGATTTCTATAGATAAAATAGCTGCTGATGACTGTACATGGACTCGGGCAGAGCCCCGGATGAATTCGGCCGTAAAGGTTTCGGTGTGGCCGTTGCTGTCGCATGTGGCGACGCGCAAAAAGCCGCGCTCGAGGATGGCAAGGGGATGTAGAGCATTCCCCGTGGATGCGACGACGACGGCGGCGGCCGACGGATGCGCGGCATAAGGCTCCCTCATGACAATGGTAAAGTTGGTGTCGCTTTCGATCGGACCAGCCGACATTGCAAATCCAGAGGCGTCTGCCGATAGCGCGTACTCCCACCAATGGCCAACGAGTGGCTGCCAGCTCGTTTCCACGGTTGCGGCGATGAGGGTGGGGATGATGTGGACCTCGCTGAGCACCTGCGCGCTCATGGGCAGCCATAGTTGCTCGTTCCTACTTGCCCCGTTCGCAGACCTCGACATGACCGAATCGACCAAAAGACTCAATCCACCGCGATCGGCATTGTACTGGGCCCTGCGGATCCGTCCGTGAAGCCATTTTTCGCGCGCGCCGTGGAGCTTGTAGTAGAGGTTGCTGCCGATGACCGCAGAGGACAACCAGTCCTTGTTCTTTGGCAGGGTCACGTTGCCGCCGAGCGTTACCAGCCGATCCACCACGTTGACAAAGTGGCCGCGCAGATACTCTGAACGGTTGAGGCATCCAAACGCGCTCACTTCGTGGCGGATGGATGACTGGTCTGCCCAGGTGCCCTTTCGCCTGTGCGCAAGGTGAACCAATTTGTTTATGCTACACAGCGGTTTTTAGAGTGTCATGTTATTAGCGCTTTTTTTTTTTTTTTTAAAAAAAGTACCGAAAACGAGAGACCTCCAGACCCGACGCACGCAAACGAAAAAAGAAATCCGAGTCCTCCCAACCGTGCGCATTTCCAAACAGGTCCGTGTTGTAGCCCCCCACCCGTCTGGCATCTGAAACAAACACGCCAACGATGCCAGTGCCGCCGGTTGCCCAGCCCATGGGGCTGTCTGTGTATAGCTGGCCTTGCCCGTCGTGGTCGTCATAGTGAACTAGCGGCAAAAAGTAAAGTTTTGTTTATAAATAGCTCGCAGACGACAATGAGAGGTTACCGATCGGTGCAAAGAAACGACGTCCCTTGATCACGTTGTGACGGACGGTGTCGGCAAGCCCCTGCTCAAAGTCGAGGTCGATGTCGAGGACAAAGGCAATGTCGTCGGGGGCGAGTACTTGGAGGCACTGCTGGAGTCCGTCGACCTTGTTGAAAGGCCCCGTGATTTGGACGTGGTGCATTTTGACGAGGGTCATCAGCTGCTGAAAGTGATCGAACGAGTCCAGAGGTGTCTTGTTGACGTCGACATAGTCGATCAAGCAAAGGCCAAAGCGGTCGCCCTGGAGGGCATTGGCGCGGTGGAGGCGCAGGATGTGGCGGAGCCGGTCGTCGCGGCCGCCGACGGCAACGATGAAGACGACGTTGCTGTCCGCGTTGGGGTCGTTATCGACGTACGTGAGCTTGATCTGGTCGCTGCTGTCGGTGGTGTTGATGTTGCTGATCTCGATGTGGACCGGCGTGGGGGGCTGCTGATTGAGCATGGCAACGACGAGGGCGCGGACGCGGCTGTCCCACGTGACACGGATCTCGTGGATGTCGAGCTGCGACCGCGAAGAAGAGGACACGGCGTGGTGCACGCGCCGCACGAGATGCCGTGCGGGCCGGGCTGGCTGGGACGGGTAGCCGTACTGCGAGGTGAACGGCGTTGTGTACGAGACCGTCTCGAGTTGGTCGAGGACCTCGGCAATGTGCACGAGGTCTGCACAAAGCCACCACGGCTGAGTGAGCCGGTCGGGTGTGACCGTGACGACCCATGCCCTTGACGTCGTTTTGACCGGCGGTAGTCTCCTCCACAGTGCAGGCATCGTGTCTGTGTCAATGTGGGCGAGTTGTGTCCCAGTCTCGTCCCCCCCTTCCTCTTGGCAGTCCGTATTTAGGAGCTTGATGACCAGCTGGCCCCTGCTCGAGCTGGGTGGCACAATGCGCACCATCCACCGCAGCGGGTCGAAATCGGCATCATGATGGACGCTCAGCGTCGCCTCCGTCCCCTGTACTTGCAGCAACGTGCCAAAGTCGCACAGCAGCCGCCCGTCCGACCGCACCACTATCTCGCTGTACTGTGACCGCACAGCCTCCAGGTGCAGCGCGGCCTCTGTGCCCGCCGCCACGGCCAGCAGCAGCAGCAGCAGCAACAGCAATAGCGGTCGAGATTGGCCGATCAGCGATGGGTAGCACATGAGCAAATTATCATGGACACTCCGGACGAACCATTGTCGTCGACGGCAAAGCAGAGCAGCACCGACTGGCACGTCGAGCATGCTCTCCTCAAGGTGCCGTTGGAGCAGCTGAGCAAGGTGAGGCGCTTTTCTTCTTTTTAGTTTATCAACAACAACTGCACAAACAGGCACTCCGAAGTGCTGAGCGCATTGCGGAGAAGGAACTGCAAAACACTGTAAACACGGCAGAGGAGATCATGGGGCGGCAGCTGGCAACGCACGAGAAGCGCGCTGAGGCCGCTGCGCAGCTGGAAACAGTGCTGACCAAGCTGCAGGCGATCAAGCGCAAGGTAGTTGAGGTGTGACCATGTTTTTTTTTGCGTTGACCGTGTTTGTTCGCAGATGTCGGAACTGCACGCAGAGCAGGCGACGTTTGTGAAGCGGTGCGAGGCGCGCATCCACTTGCTGGACAACATGGGCAAAGCATTTGAAAGTGGCAGGCCGGAGGAGGTGGAACAGTGGACGCGACAGCGTGTGGACCGCATCCTGGTGGACCATCTGCTCCGCGAGGGCTACTACAGGACGGCAGCGGTGCTTGCAGAGGAGGGCAAACTGCAAGACTATGTGGACCTTGACATGTTTGCGGCCACGAGGCGAGTTGAGGATTCGCTCAAGGGCCGCTCGTGCGCCGAGGCTCTGGCGTGGTGCAGCGAAAACCGCTCAAAGCTGCGCAAGCTCAAGTCGTCGCTCGAATTCAACCTGCGCCTCCAAGAGTATATTGAGCTCGTCCGCTTCGGCAAGTTTAACAATGCCATCACATACGCGCGCAAGTACCTGACCATGTGGATGGACTCCAACGCAAAGGACGTTCAAATGGTAGCCTTTTTTTTTTTCCCTTCTTTTTTTCTTTTCTGTGTTGCAATAACGCAAAAATTCAAGGCACTGGCGCTGCTCGCGTTTCCAAACCAAGAGACACGGTGTGAACGGTACCGTCAACTCTACGATCCGGCGCGGTGGAATCAGCTCGCCGAGCAATTTAAGAATGATAACTTCCAGCTGTACTCGCTCACACAGCAGTCCCTTCTCAACATTACCCTCCAGGGCGGTCTGAGCGCCCTTAAAACACCCATGTGCAACGAGGTATGTCACTTTTACGATTATTTTGCAACTCACTCTTTTTTTTTTTCCCCCGTCCACTCAGTTGGAGACGAAATCGCTAAACTGCCCCGTGTGCAATCCGCAAATGGGTATCTTGGCCAAGTCGTTGCCATACGGGCACCACACGCACTCGTCCATCGTCTGCCGCATCTCTGGAGCCATCATGGACCCAGACAACCCCCCGATGATGCTCCCCAACGGCAACGTGTATTCCCTGCGCGCCCTGGACCAAATGCAGGCCACACACGGTGGCACCATCACCGATCCTCGAACCGGCGATCACTACAAGTTTTCAGAGTCTCGAAAAGTGTTTATTATGTAACGAAGTCTAGTCTACGTAGTCAAGATTTAGTTGTACAATACAGAAGCCAGGGGGTAGCGGATGACAAAGGCAAGGAGGGTCGTGAGGACTTGCACGGCCAGGACGATTGTCGTAAGCGTACCCTCTTTCTGGGGCCCGAACCAGATAAGGAGTGTGTTGATGATTGTAAAGTTGCTAAAAAAAGAAACCAATTTTTTTTATTTACAAGTTTATATCATCCCTCAAAACATAGTAATACCTCACTTCAGCGTGCTGGTAGCTCTTGTTGGGTGCATCGGGCTTGTGGTAGACCTTTACCAATCCCAGTGCCGAAAAGATGAAAACAATGAGCTTGCCGAGGGCGTTGCAGCTGGCGAGGGAGGCGCGCGAGGGCTCGAGCAGTCCAGTCTCCTTGTTGAATTTGGGGAGACGGTGCCTGGGGCACTCTACAAACTTGAAGAGCTGTGGGAGGGAAAGGACAAAATTGAAGACCTGCGGGATAAAGAAGAGCAGCATTGTCTTGCTAAAGTGGCCGTGGATGCCGACGACGGCAAAGGTCATCCCGGCAAAGTAGCAATAGGTGTCGCCAACAAAGACCTTGGACGGGTACCAGTTGTGGTAGAGGAGGGCGGCTGTGGTCCCGATGAAGGGCAGGATGAGGTAGAGGGAGAAGAGGTTCTCCTCGATGCAGCAGTCAAAGTAGGTGATCTGGATGTAGTTGTTTATGGCGATGGCGACGGCGATGACGAGCGACTGGCCGGCCTCGACGCCGTTGATCCCCGCGAGAATGTTGATCGAGTTGGTGCAAAACACGGCCAAGAGGCCCATGTAGACATAGTAAAGGAAGCCGAGGTCGAGGGTCGTCCCGACGAGGAAGCGCAGGGGGATGGGCACGACCATGGTCGTGTGGTCGTACGTGACATAGTAGACCATGAGCAGGGGGATCGTGGCGATGGTCGGCAGGAAGATCTTGTGGCGCCAGCGGAGGTCGAGCACGTCGTCGGCAAAGCCCAGAAAGATCATGCAGCACACCGAGAGCAGGGCCGACAGGAACATGGCCAGCTTCTCCAGTGGGAACGAGCTGTGGGCGCCGTAAAAGTGGTCCACGAACGGCACCGGGATAAACATGAACAGCACGGCCAGGTACACGGCCCCGCAGACGGCCCCAAGCCCCTCGGGTCTGGAGCCACTGATCAGTCTGACTGTACACAAAAACGCAAACCTTACATCTGCGGCCTGTCTGGCTTGCTGATGTCGTGGCCAAACTGCCCGGCGTTTATAAACGTTTGCTTGAGCGACGAGATCAGCGAGACCGTCAGCCCAAACGCCACGGCGCTCAGCGCCACGTTGACCGAGAGAGCCGACAGACCGACCGCTGACATGCGCCTGAGAAAGAGAAAGAAAAAAAAAAAGTTTCCCGCCCGTATCAGCGTATGTCGTCCGAGTCTGCCTCCACCGCGTCAACACCGGGCGCCAACAGCACCAGCAGCAGTAGCCAGCAGCAGGACGCCGACCCCGCGTTCCAGTGCAACATTTGCTTTGAAGAGGCGTCGAACCCTGTCGTGTCCTTGTGCGGCCATCTGTACTGGTATGACGAGCATCTGCCTTTTTTTTTGCGTGTGTGTGTGTCGTTGAACGTGCTGGTTAGCTGGCCGTGCATTCACCAGTGGATAGAGACACAGGCCGTGCCGCTCTGCCCTGTGTGCAAGGCCGGCATTGGAAAAGACAAGGTCATCCCTGTGTACACACGCGGCAAGGAAGCCAACGACCCTCGAAAACAGCAACAACAACAAGGCGGCGGCGGCGGCGGCGGCAGCAGTGTACCAAACAGGCCACAAGGTCAACGGCCACCACCCGAGCGGCAGTTTTTCGTACGCCCCCACTTGATAGCACTGACTGACCAGGGTTTTCGTTTCCAGCCACAATTCAATGACGCGTTTGGCGGCGGGCTCCGAGGTGGCCACGGCCACATGCAAAACACCAACTTTCATTTTTCCATGGGCTTTGGCCTCTTCCCCTCTCTCTTTGGATTTCAGTTTGCCTTCCCGATGGACCCCGCGGCACAAGGCGTGCGTGCAAGTACGATGCATTTTTTTTTTTTTAAAAAAGAAACGGACCGACTGACTTTTTGTCGAAACAGCAAACGCCGCCGCCCACGTAACGCAACAAGAGACCCAGCAGCAGTTCCTCTCGCGCATGTTTATGATTGCGGGCATCATGATCCTCCTCTTCCTCCTTAGCCATTGAGAAATAACCAAGTAGCCGTGTACAAAAAAAGAACGCTAAAACGACTTGCTGATGGAGATGTAGGACGACGTAGCGTTATCGTACACTTCGGTGACCAGAGTGCCGAGGTTGCTTGAGAGGAACTGAACAAGCTCGGTCAGGACGGCCGTCAGGGTGGTTTGGGCCTCGCGGGTCATGTGGATGTTGTTGCAGATGAGCTGAGGTAGTTTGACGAGGAGTCGCAGGAGGTGCTCGCAACCGTACACGTCGGACGCGCGCATTTTCTCGCCCCGTTCGCCGAGGAGGGTTGCGTACTGATTTCTTTCAAAGCTGCAAGAAAGAAAAAAAGTAGTGTTGAAAAAAAAATTTTCTCAAATCGCGCACGTCTGGTACCGATAAAGGAGCATCTTGCCCAGGGCCACGTCAAAGTACAGACGAACGGCGTCGATAATCTCGTGCAAGCCCTCCTCCTTGTGCGCGAGGAAAACCTCTGTTTGCCCAAACTGCTGGAGAATCTCTGTCACGCACGGCTTTTTGGGCACGTCGACCAGCTGAAAGAAAAGAAAAAATACATGAGGCCATGAAAAGGAGGGCACAAAGCATACGCGTTGGTCCTTGGTAACCATCTCCCAGTCATTGACGAGGTGAACCAGGATGTTTTCAGGCAACGGGATTTCGATGATTGTCTGCACACAAACGAGTTGGCAAGAGGCAAGACAAAAAAAAAAATTACACTCGCACCTTTTTCCGCGTGTTGTCCGGGACACCGGCGCCAGCAGGACCCTTGAGCTTCTTGTTGGGGCCTGACAGTTGTCGCGGCAGCGCAGGATTAAGAATAGAAACGGAGCGAGAAGAAAAAGAAAAATACACTCACCATCCGCACCACCGTCCTCCGTGAGTGCCATCTTCCGCTTGAGCTCGCTCTGTGCCTCTGCACAGGCACTTGTCAGTTCTCGGAAAGAGGAGAAAGGATAGCTTACGGAACATCTCGTTGCGCTTCTTCAAGTTTTCCTCATTGCGCTTGAGCATGTTGTCTTCGGCCACATCCTCGTCCCACCTAGTCGAGAAAATAGTAAGGCAACAGTCTTCGCTCGTTTTTCACGCATACGTAGACTTCCAGCCAATGTAGTGGACGTGGTATTTGAGATCGTCGCCCTCGGTCTTGACCTTGAGAATCTGTGCATTGGGTGTTGTGAACGACGGGACGGGGGCAATTCCTTGTTAATACCTTGGCCTCGTACAGCATCCCGTGATTGAAGCAGAGAACGCGCTCGCCAACCTTTTGGCAATCAGTACATTGCCAGACTATGGCCGTTTTACCTCAAAGTTTGCGACCTTTGAGGTCCCTCCTCGTTTCGTCGACATAGTCAGCTTTTACAACTGGGAAAAAAAAAAACTGGGAAAAAAAAAAAACATGTTTCTTCAAAAGACAGT
>Ga0302226_10000990_pt1 | contig 22025 bp, 21 predicted proteins | sample II_Palsa_E3_3_FD_193524 | JGI IMG/M metagenome (GOLD analysis project Ga0302226, IMG submission 193524) | Peat permafrost microbial communities from Stordalen Mire near Abisko, Sweden - II_Palsa_E3_3 | ecosystem: Environmental > Terrestrial > Soil > Palsa > Peat permafrost | place: Sweden...
ATATCGAGGTCGACCGCGTCTTCCAGGCACAGCGCGTTGTGCGGCAGGTTCGCGGGAAGATGCAGGATCTGGCCCGGCCCGACTGTCGCTTCATGTTCAAGATGCTCGCCGTAACGAAACAGCAGGCGCCCCTCGAGGATGTAAGTGAACTGTTCGTTGGGATGCGAATGCGTGTCGACAAACGCGCCCTTTTTCAAAAACAATTTCGCCATCATCAGCCCATCGCCCGTAACCACCTGCCGTTGAATCTGTTCAGTCAGCACTTCGCGCTCGATACCGTCCCACGCGCCGTAGCCGAATTCATTGAGACCCGTCATACCCTTCTCCTGGTTGCAATCTGTGGCGATAGGTCGAACCGGCGCGGCATTCACGCCTGCTGCATATCGCGTCTTACGCGTTCAGACGTTCCACTGCATTGCCGTCACGCGGACAGTGCCTGGGTGGTGTCGCGCTCGTGAGCCAAGCGGCTCGCCTCTTCAACAATGATGTCCTCCTGCCCCGCGACCAGCCTACGGTCGGCCAAGCGCTTGTATAACTCGAACTCGGCGACGCCGAATTCCTGCGCGGCCTTCTGGATGTGCGGCACGTAGCCGGAGAACAGTCCATACAGCCCGCTTGCGATGTTGGCCGCGTGAATGTGCGGTGTCTTGGGGCTGAGAAACGCGTCGGAGCGGCCCGCCAGCGCCAGCACCCGCTCGAACGTGGTGGCGCTTGCGTAGCCTTCGCGCTCCATCACCGCAACCAGGGTTTCAAGTTGTGTGTTCCCCGCACCGGCACCAAAACCTTTCAGGCAGGCATCGATCAGACGCGCGCCTTCTTCAAGCGCGACCAGGCTGTTCGCTACCGCAAGCCCCAGGTTGTTGTGAGCGTGGAATCCGACGGTGATATCGAGCCCGTTGGTGAGACAGCTCACCTTCGAGCGGACCAACGACGGCGTCGAATAACCTGCACTGTCCATCAGAATGACTGCCTGTGCCCCGTAGCTTTGCATCAACCGTGCTTGGGCGAGCAGAACCTCGGGCTCGGCCATGTGCGACATCATCAGCACACCGTATGCAGTTTTCCCGGCCGCGCGTGTCTGTTCGATAAAACGCCGCGACACGTTCGCTTCCGTGCAATGCGTGGCCACGCGCACGACATCGACGCCGCACTCGAGCGCGAGCGTGATGTCCGCCGACTTACCGAGCCCCGGGATGAAATGCACGCCGAGCCGGCTATTCTTGAGCGCCTCACGCGCCGTCTCCAGCATCGTGCGGTCATCGATCGGCGTCTGACCGAGCTGGCATGAGGATCCTCCAAGGCCGTTGCCGTGCCCCACTTCGACGATGTCGATGCCGGCTTCGTCGGCAGCGCGTGCGTAGTCGTAGATTTGCGCGGCGGTCAATTGATGGCGGATAGCGTGATTGCCGTCCCGCAAGGTCGAATCGCTGATGAGTATCATTGTGTGACTCCTGCTTGAGAAGTTTCGTGATGATGCGAAGCCACCGCGAGCGCCGCGCAATTGATGATGTCCAGATTGCCCGCGTATTCGGGTAGATAGTCGCCGCGTCCGCGCACCGTCAGGCCGATGGTGATCCTTCCCTGACTTTCGAGCGGCTCGACCACCAGGTGATAACCCGGCACGTATTCGCGCACGCGCTCGGCCATAGCCTGAATACGCGCCCGCACCTTGCCGAAATCTCGATAGCGCGCGTGGGCATACAGCGTGGTCTGCATCTGAATGCCCGGCTCGGCGGGGTTGATATTGAGGATGGCCTTGGTTTTCTTTGCACCGCTAAATAGCCCGAGCGCATATTCTGTGGTCGTCATGTACTCGTTGATGTTCTCGCGCGTCGCCAGGCCCGCGCTGCGCGACGCGATCGCCGAGACCACTTCGATATAGTCGATCTCATCCACCGATTGCTTCAACGCATACGCGAGCGGCAGGCTCGCCTGACCGCCGCAGGTGATCAGATTGATGTTCTGCGCCGCCTCCACATCCGGCAAGTTGATGCAGGGCACACACAGCCGGCCCACTTTCGCCGGTGTCAAATCGATCACGAACTTGCCGGCTTCTGCAAAGAAACGGTTGTGGACCGTGTGCGCGGCGGCCGAGGTCGCATCGAACACGAGGTCGTACGCATCTACGTTTTCCTTCAGAAAATCGATGCCTGCACTCGACGTTTCGACGCGGCAGTCTCGTGCGATTCCGAGCCCTTCGCTCTGCACGTTACGCCCGACGACGAACGCCACGTCGAATTGCGGGGACGCTTTAATCTTGAACATTAGATCGATGCCGATGCTGCCCGACCCGAGAATAGCTACTCGGGTCTGCGGGAATTCGCTTGTCATATTCTTCGGTCCTCTATCACATAGGTGTTAGCCGGTGCGCTAAAACTGGCAAGCGCCTCCGTCTGGTCCGGCTTGGCTTGCTGCTCGCGTTGCGCCACGCCAAGTACGCTCGTCAGCTCGATATTTAGCTCGGCGAGCACGCGCTGCTCATCGCTATGCAGGAAAAAATGATTGCCCGGGTGTTTGACGTAACGCACCGGCCCTCTGGTCTCGGCGCGCCAGCCTTTGAGCCCCTCATCCCCGACCAAGCCGTCGTCGGTGCCATGCAACACCAGCATCGGACAGTTGAGCGGAAAGGCTTTCGTGTAGCGGTAGGTGGCCGAGACCGTCAGGTCCGCGCGCAAGCGCGGCAGCCACAGATCCCGTAGGTCCGGTTCGGCGACCAATGCTTCGGGTGTACCGTTGTAATCGCACACCGCGGCAATGAAGGCGTCGTCGGGCAGCGTCTGGATGCCTGCATCGCGCCACCTGTAACGTGGCGCATTGCGGCCCGATGCGACAAACAAAGCCGGTTCGCCATAGCCCCGCTCACGCAGCGCACGGGCCAGATCGAACGCGATCAAGGCACCCATGCTGTGACCGAAGAACACGAAGGGCAAATCGAGCATCACCGGCACGCTCTCCACCAGCGCATCGACGATAGGCTTGGCGTCTTCCAGCAGCGGCTCGGCGAGGCGGTACTCGCGTCCGGGCAACTGCACCGCGACCAGTTCAACCCAGTCCGGCAGCCCGTCACGCCACGAACGAAAGATCGAGGCAGTCGCACCTGCGTAGTGAAAGCAGAACAGCCGCAAGCGCGCACGCCGTCCGTTCGGCGCAGGGTGGACGATCAGCCAGGGCGAGTCGCTTGACAGTTCGCGCGCGCTCACGACCGCGCTCCGTCGCGTGACGGCACCGATGCCAAGGTCAACCAGTTCCATTTGTCGGCATGCGTGCCGCGCACGATGCCGAAATACTGGTCCTGGATCGCCTTCGTAACCGGCCCGCGCGTCCCCGTGCCGACTTGCATCCGGTCGACAGAACGCACCGGACAGATTTCGGCCGCGGTGCCCGTGAAGAAGATCTCCCCGGCGAGATACAGCATTTCGCGCGGAATGCTGGTCTCCGTCACCTTATAGCCAAGCTCGCGCGCGATCCTGATCACGCAGCTGCGCGTGATGCCGCTCAGGATGCTGCTGCCCAGCGACGGCGTAAATATCTCGTTCTGATGAACCAGAAATACGTTCTCGGTGCTGCCTTCGCTGACGAAGCCGTTGCCGTCAAGCGCAATCCCCTCGCTCATCCCGTTCGCGTGCGCCTCCATTATGATTGCCTGCCCGTTGATGTACTGGCCGCCGATCTTCGCCAGCGTACTCGTCGCACCCGGACCGTTGCGCCGCCAGCTACTAACCTGCACGTCGACACCTTCTTGCAGCGCCGTTTCCCCGAGGTAGGCGCCCCACGGCACGCTGGCCAGCAAGGCCTCGGCCGGACATTGCTGCGCGTCGAGCCCGAGCGATGTGCCGGCACCGCGATAAACCAGCGGCCGGATGTACGCACTGCGATGCCCGTTCGCACGCAATGTCTCGGTCGTAACCTCCATCCACTGGCTGACGCTTAGCGGCGACGGGATGCGCGCTACCTTGCAGCTGAACAGCAGTCGTTCGAAATGCTCCCGGGCGCAAAAGATCGCGGCCTTGTCGCCGATCTCGTAGGCGCGGATGCCCTCGAATACACTGCTGCCGTAGTGCAACGCATGGCTCATCACGTGGACTTGCGCGTGCTCCCACGGCACTAATTCGCCGTTCTTCCATATGTAATTGGCTTTCACTGTTATGGGTCTCCTCACATCACGCGGTATTGGTTGAATGCGTCGACGACGCTGTGTCCTGCTGCGATCGCCTCCCTGACGTTGCGTTCAAGCTGGTTTTTCGCGATCGCGCGAGTGACCGCCTCGCGCTCGACTTCGCGGGGGATCACGCAAACGCCGTCGCCGTCGCCGAAAATCAGATCGCCGGGCCGGATACGCACTTGGCCGATGGTGATCGAGCAGCGGAAATCGACTACGTTATGGCGTCCCTGCAGTCCATACGCATGCGTCCCGTGCGCGAAAGTCGGCAGGCCCAGTTCGAGAATCCCGTTGGCATCGCGCACGTGGGCGTTCAGCACCACGCCCGCCGCCCCTATTTTTTTCACCCGTGTCGCCAGCATGTCGCCGATCCGTGCGGCGCCCGTCGGGCCGCCGCTTGCGATATACACTTCGTTGGGCTGCAGTGCCTCAATCGATTCGAACAGCAGTCCGAAAGGTTTCGCGTCGTAACGTTTCAGCCCGCCATGTGGCACCGGCGCTTCGTCCTGTACCGGCATCGCGCGACCGACCATGACCATGTCGCGACGCAAGGGGCGGATCTCGGGCGGCAGCATCGGGTGGGCGAAACCCAGCTGCTCCAGTACGTCACTGATGGGGCACGTCGTCAGTTCGGCCCGCATCAGGGCGAACAACTCTTCATCTGTATTCCATTGCGTCATTTGTCTGTCATCCGATTAACGTGGGGCTCGCCTCGCCCAAGTAAAGGAGCCAACTCGCGATTGATATGGTCGAGTACTAATTCCTCTTCGTCGTGAATGAAAAAGTGACCGCCGTCGAACTGATAGAGTGCGAAACCACCGCATGTCTCATCCGCCCAGGCGGCCAGACTTTTGTCGTCCACGAAACCATCCTGCACACCGTGAAAAACTACGATCCGGCAATCGAGCGGCAACTCCCGCTCGTAGTGATATGTCTCGAACACCGCACCGTCGGCGCGTATCCTCGGCAGTAACAGGTCAAGCAGCAGTGGATCGTTGAGGATCGCTTCCGGCGTGCCGTTACAACCTCGTAGAACATCGATGAACTCTGCATCGGGCAACACATGCCGGATCACCGGCGGCTTCACCTTGGGCGCGCTTTGTGCGGACGCAATGAGAAAGCGTGGTTGCGGCCAGCCGCGCTGCCGAAGCCGCCGTGCAACCTCGAAGCCGATTAACGCACCCGTGCTATGTCCGAAAAACGCGAACGGCAGGTCGAGCAGCGGCTCAAGTGCGGCCACGATAGGCGCCGCTACCTGTTCCATCGAGTGCAGCAAGGGTTCGTCGAGACGGTTCTCCCGTCCGGGCAGTTGCACGGCCACCACCTCGACCTCTGCGGGCAACGACGCCGCCCAATGCTGGAAGATGGAGCCGCCGCTCCCTGCATAGTGAAAGCAGAACAACCTGAAGCGAGTATCCGGCTTCGATTCGCCGGCGCCGAACAGGAACCAGTCGGTTTCGCGCATGTACATGTCGGCGCCGTCCTTCTCTTAAGCGACTGCTGTGGTGGACTTCGCGAGCGGCTCGACCACGCGGTTGTGGCCATAGCTGTCCTCGCCCGCAACCAGCACCGTTGAATAACGGTCGAGCGGCAACACTTCACCGAAGTGATAGAACGAGTCCTGCCCCGAATAGACTTTCACGTGTGTCGGAACGAAGCGCGTTGCCCAGCCGAAGCGCACCGAATCCTTGGTCGAGTTCGAGTTCGAGCCGTGCATGCAGCGCGAAGTGAAGATGAAGAACTGGCCCGGCTTCACTTCCATATGCACCGCGCGCGATTCATCCGGCTTCCAGTTCGGATCGAGCTTCAGTTTTTCGTAGTCGTATCCATAGAAGCCCGATTTCTGTCCATCGTCGAGCACACGCTTGTTGAAGTTTTCCGGTTCGAAGGGAATGTTGCGCTTCTCGTCGAAGTACCAGGTACGATGGCTGCCCGGCATCAACTTGAGACAGCCGTTCGCTTTCGTCGCCTCGCTCATCGCAACCCATGCAGTCAGCTCCCACGGTTTGCCGTCTATGGCGGCGGTCGGTTCGAGCTTCTCCGTACCCTCGAATTCGACGAAACTTTCCGCCTGGTGCCAGTCGGTACCTTCATCGCCCGGATATTTCGGAAACCATTCCGTGCGCCAGCTCAATACGTCCGGCCCGAGAATGCTGGAAATACGGTCGACGATGCGCGGGTCGCTAATGGCACTGTTCAGCGCCGGCATATCGAGGTGACGGTCGTAATTCAGCTTGCTGTTCGGGAACGGCGCATTGCTGAGGTCAAGCAAATCCATCCGCACTTCTTCCCAGATACGTGTCATTTCTTCGGGTTCATACAGCGTGAACGGGCCTGCATAACCGTTCTCATAGAAAAACTTCTTTTCCTCATCCGACAGTTGAAAACGCTTTTGCATCTCATCTCTCCTAAATAGATATGGGACTACCGTGCTCTACAGATACGCCTCATCGATTCGCCGCGCGTGCACGGCGCCGGGCCAGATGAGTGATTTCAGCCCGGATTAAGTTCAGGCTCAGCCAGCCGCCACCGTCGCCGCCTGGCTGGTTTCACGCAACGCGTCGATCTCGGCGCTGAGCGTCGCTACCGTCGAGCGCGATCTATCGAAGAACAGGCGCGGCGACGGCGCTACGCCGGTCTTTGCGCGAAGTTGCTTCAATACTTCGACGAGATTGAGCGAGTTACCGCCGATGTCCAGAAAACGCGTTTCAGCACTTACTTTCTTTGCGCCGATCACGTCCTCCAAAATCCGAATCAAGATGGCTTCTGTGTTCATGAATTCACTTCCTCCTGGTTGCTTACGTTGATGCGTTGTTGAAGTATCGACAGAAGCGCTTTGCGATCCGTCTTTCCCGACGACAGTTGTGGAAACCTATCGAGAACCGTGACATAGCGGGGCACCATGTGCGCAGGCAGCTCGCTCGACAGCTGCCGCCTGATCGTGTCGACCGGCCCTTCGGCATCGGACGGCACGCCCTTGCCGAATATCACGCCGGCTGCGAGCAAGGTTTCGCCGTAGCGCGAATCGAGCAGCACGATCTCCGAGCCAAGTACATTCGGCACGCTATTGATGACCCGCTGAATTTCGTTGAGGTGAATTCGGTAGCCGCCGATCTTGACCTCATTGTCTTTGCGACCGTGGTAGTAAAGGCTGCCATCCTCCTGGAAGGTGCAGACATCGCCGGTCCGGTAGAACGGCACACCGTCGATATAGGTGAGCCGCGTGACGGTCTCTTCGGGCAAATGCCAATAGCCTTCCATTACCTGGGTGCCGCCGATCAAGAGCTCGCCCGGTATGTCGGGGTCCTGAATCTGCCGACCGTCCTCGCCCACCAGCAGTACTTGCACATGCGCCAGCGGCTTGCCTATCGGATAGAGCGTGCGCCGCTCGGGCTCGATCTCGCGAATCACGTGTGCGGTGGAGGCGCAGGTCACCTCGGTCGGCCCATATGCGTTGATCACCTGGACCGCCGAGTTTTTACCGAGCCAGCGCTGTATCGTCTTGACATCGGGCACGTCGGTGCCCGTAAGAATCGTCTTCAGATGCGGCAAGCGCACACGCTCGAAATCTTCCGCCTGCGCGATCAGGCCGAGCATCATTCCCCACGCGGAGAAATGCGTCACCTCGTGCTTGCGTATTGCGTCGAACATCAGGTCCGGAGCGACAACGTCGTCATGTACATAGAGGTAAGCGCCTTGTGCGAGCGGGAACAACATGTCCATCAGATAGACGTCAAAGTGCAGTGGTGAGAAACTCGCGCAGCGGGACTGTGCGGTCACGTCGTACACCTTCCGCGTGCCGTCGAAGAAGTCGATAATGCTGCGATGGTTGATCAGCACGCCCTTCGGCCGCCCCGTCGACCCCGATGTATAGATGCAATACGCAGTCGCCGATTCGACCAAGTCGGGCAGCGGCAGCACACGCACGAACGCGTCGCGCAGCGCAGAATCTGCATCGTCGAGCAACTGTTCGAGCGTCGAGAGCGGCAGGACCGGTAAGGATTCCGGCACTTCTTGCTGGACCATGTCGAGGAGGTCGTCCTCGGTAATCACCAGTGCGGGCGCGATATCGTTGAGAATGTAGGACAGGCGGCTTTGCGGCATGCGCGGGTCGAGCGGCACATGCACACAACCGGCCTTGAATACGCCGACGATGGCCGCCACCAGCACGGCGCGACGACTCGCCAGCATCACAACTCGATCACCCGGCTTACAGCCGAGCGCCGACAGATGTAGCGCTAAGCGGGTGCTGAAACTTTCTAGATCGGCGTAACTAAGCTCACTGCGGGAATCGGCCAGTGCGCGCTTATAAGGCGTACTGATCGCGTGCGACTGGATTGCTTGAACGATGTGATTGGCCATCTGTTCATCCTCGGTTTGTATTAAGTCTTGATTCGCTGGCTGAGTGCACGGAAGTCAGGTTAAGGGATAAGCATTGCGTAACGACTTAGATCATTTGCCGTATAACGAGATAGAGTTTTAGATTTATTTTGAGATATAGCCTTCTGAAAGCAATCCCAAATGTTTTGCCTTACTCGCACTGACTTTGATGTGACTGCAATCAAGCTTACGATTGAGTAAGGTAAATAACTGATAGACCGCACGCTCGCCGACTTTGAGTTCTTCGGCCACATGCCGCGCGCCGCCGCCGCGTGCAACCAGTTGCAGTGCAAGCATCTCCTGATAAGAGAGCGACAACGAGATCGCCAATTCACGTCGGCTGCGCAGCACCCGCCATTCGAGTAGTTCATTCGCGAGCCCGCGCAACTGACGGCTGTGACGCCACATAAGCTCCTCGCCATGCGGCGCCGGTAGCGGCGCAATCACATGCAGCAAACCGAATGTCGCCACGTCGCGGCGATGGGCGGGAAAAAACAGGTGGCTGTGCAGTCCTATGCGTTGCGCATACTGATTCAGCCAATGATCGGCCGGCAGCCCGGCGAGCGACGATGCACGCAGCGGTCGGGTGTTGTCGCGTGCATGCGCCAGCGCCGGATCGTTCAGGTACCAATGCTGGTCGACGTAGCGTTGCGCCCACGCCGGAGGCCCGCCGATCAGCATGTCGTGCGCGACAAAATCGGCATCATGCTCCTTAGCGACAAACCAATGATAAAAACAATACGCCGCACCGGACGCCGAGCAAACGTGCCGCATCAGTGCGCTCAATTCGGCTTCGCTGTCGCACTCGGATGAGTTGCCGGGCAACGCGACTGCATGCGTGAGCGGTTCATGGGGGGAGAGTGCATCAAGCAGCGCACGGTATGCATGATCAAGCTGTGTCGCGTAGGGATCATGCTTGATGAATTCGGCGACAGCTTCGCCGTCCTGTGCGTCGACACGAAGAATCGAGTCGGGGTTGTCATGACTTCGGCAGTGCCGCTCGAGCATAAAACCTCGACAGGCATTGCCGCGCACCACAAGCATGACGCGCTTGCCATCGACCATATGGTGGCGGATTTGCAAAGCATCTGCGGGAGAGTAATCGGGGAAAGGGGATAGAGAGTGACGAGCCATGGACTCCAGACCGCATGTAGAGGTTGGGGGTGGCGATGGAGGGCCACCCGGCAACCGCGCGGACAACTGGAGCCGGTGCGCACGGACACGAGCGGATTGCGAACAGGGACGTAGATGCTGCGTGCGAAGACCAGCGTTGAAAAGACCCGCGCTTGCATCACGACCGTGGCGTCCATCGGTGGTGATTAATCGCGTAGCGACGGGTTGCAGCTCTTGGCGAGCACGAGTCACGCAAAGGAAAGTGTCCGCCGCTACAGTGCATCGGCGGTCGAGCATAAACGCTATCTTGGCCAGTCCCATACATAGCTTGCGACTCCGAAGTTCCCAAAATCTATTCAGGAATACGATCCGGACAGCGCAAGCCTTGCAGCGCCAAGCCTCGGCGCGGACCACCGCCGATTACGCGAAGGCAGGCTCTATCGTTTACACCTAGACAGATCTGTCTTGCATGCAAGATATGGTCGACGATACTTTTGTACGAATCGGATCAAGCAAGCGTTCGCGGCTCGATGATCGACACTTTCACCGACCTTTTGTGATGACACATTTACGGTCAAACTGTTGACAGTTTTAATTTGTACTACTATGCCGCCGCTACCCTCGCGCGCTATCGCGATGCCGGACGGATGCACGATGGAAGCCTTGGCAAACAGGAAGCAGTATCGGTCCCTTACGTCCGGGGAAGATTTGAGCACGGCGCAACTTGCGACATTGCTTCGCGCGTTGCAGAGCAATGTGAGGTCGCAATGCGCCGAGTGATAGGTATTCGGAGTACCCGGCAGAGATTGGCGAGCGTAATGAGTTCCTCTAACAATAGGAACGAATAATTTCTTGCCCGCGAAGCACGATCAATCTTTTGAGCAGCGGGAAAATGAGAAGGGATTCAGAGATCGGCAAGGCGCAGGTCGACTGGTGCGTGTCGAGTCGGAACCAGGCCAATTTTCCGTTGGAAACGCGCCGGCAGTCACTCACAAACGCATCCTTAGCGCTCGTTCAGTCACGTTTTCGCTTGGACAATGCATGTCGCCTGCATTTGACAATCGTTAACAATATCTAGCTTGTTACTTGCCAGGAATGCTTTATTGTAACGATACAGATATGTCTCCATTTGAATGCTGCGTTGCACATTCTCGTGTCATTGTTTTAACGCTAACTAACAATTCATCCGCTACATTTAACCCGGATCGTTCGTTTGCTGTGACCAATGCCATCTGACTCGAAGAGATAGATCGAATTCGCCCACCCACCATTATCGCGACGAAGCTATTTCAGGTGAATGGTATGAAAATGGCCACCGTGTGCCTTGTTGCCGCGATTCTCATGAGCGCCAATTGAGCACGTTGAATACAACACACACAAAACTCCGGTCCGCGACACTCCGACATAACGTGCCCATCTCTGCACAGAACAGGCAGCAGAGCCTTACCTCGGGATTGTCGGACTTGCGGGAACGGACATGATAGTCGGCTACGCGGGTGTTTCCACGGATGAAGAGAATCTCGAGCTTCAAATCGACGCATTGACCCGTGCAGGCTGCGACACTATCCATACCGACCAGGGAGTTTCTGCCGGCGATGTTTCGCGCCCCGGTCTTGACGCCATCCTCACAACCTTATCCGCCGGCGACACGTTGATGGTCTGGCGACTGGATCGCCTCGGCCTATCGTTGAGCAAACTGATCGACTTGGCCACCCATCTCGAGAGTCGAGAGATTCAGTTATGCTCGATAATGGAGTCAATTACCACCAACTCATCCAGTGGTGCGCTGATTTTTCATCTGATGGCGGCGCTCGTGCGCTTCGAACGCAGCCTTATCAGCGAACGTACCCGCGCAGGAATGGCAGCAGCACAAGCTCGAGGTAAGCCGATCGGTCGCAAACGAGCACTTGACGATGAGCAGCGCGCACAAGCGCTGAGCTTATTGAAGAGGAACTCGATTATGAATGTCGCCGCACGCTTCAAGGTCCATCCACGCACCTTGAAGCGCATGCTGGCCAGCGAGAAATTGATGCAATTTCCCGGCGCGCAACAAGACCTTGCCGATTGATGGATCTACGCTATTTGCATAGCAAAGCAGCCTTCGACCAAGGGTCGAAGGCTCATGGCAAACAGAACACTGACGCCACAACCTATGCTAGGTGACGCCAGTACTCATTGCGAAGGCGCATCTGGCACCTCTTTCTTCGTACTGCTCGACGAATGTAGTGAGTCGACCGCCTTGTGGGTCTGCGTCGTCGCCGATTGCGTCGCTTTGCTCGTTGCCGACCGTACACCCTGGCTGACTTGTTCCTGCGCGGAGTTCGTCACCTGATCCTTGGCTGACTGCATCAGCTGTTGAGCAAACTGGGCATAGACGCTGATCGAGAACAAACCTGCCAGGACTCCAAACAATACCTTCTTCACCATCGCGTGCTCCTTTCGAATGAAATGGCTTGCCGGCCAAGCCGGCAACAACGGATGCCCCGAAGGGCGAAATATCGGGCCGCAGACCTACCGGCCCGCGCGGACCGCGATGCAACGCGGCCCGCGTTTGCACTACTTACATACCCGTCTTGAACGGCGCGAAGAAGTTGGCCGGCATCTCCTGCGGAAAGCCGGTCGCGGTGGTGGGTCGCAGATCGTTCATGTTGACGTTGAAGTCGTAGCTCTTCTGGCGCTGCTGCGCATCCTGATGCGCGGCCACTTGCTGGTCGACCGATGACTTGATGTTCGACATGTGCCCCAACATCTGAGCGCCCACTTGCTGGACATTGCCGATCATGCTGCTCGCATTCTGCGACGACGCGATCGACATGTTCGGGACTGAATTCAAGAACGGCTGCGCCATCGTACTGCCGGCGTTCTGTCCGTACGCATGCGCATTGGTGCACGCCGACAGGATGTCCTTCGGATCAATCATTTGCTGCTCCTTTTCAAGTTCGCGCCAAACGGCGCCTTTCGATGCATGTTATGCATCACGACGGGCATCTGAACGACTGCAACATGCCCGACCATATCGGCGACGGCGTTGTCAGTGCCTGCCACTCCAGCCGGACCGTTCCGAGGCTCGTCTGATACAGCCGTTCGCGACGGTCGGCCGTGCCGCCCGCCTCCTGTCCCGCGTCGAAGAAACGGAACAGCGCCCAAGGACCGCCGAACTGAAGCGTACTCAGTCGACCGTCCACCGATTTCAGTTGCAGCTGGATCGCCAGCGTGGCGTTCTGCCCGTTCCAGTCGATACGCTGCGGCGCCGCCATCCCGTGCGCATAGCGCAAGGTCTGGCCACCGACGGTCAATTGCGCCTCCGACACCTGCGAATCCATGTCGATGAAGCGCAGCACGGTGGAGACCCTCAAATGTCCGGCATCGTCCAGCATTCCGCCGCGAATGCGCTCAGCCTTCTCGTACGACGCGAGCACGCTCGGGCTTACCAGGCCGAGATTCCCGCCATCCGACGGCAGCGCCTTCCACGGAGTGCTCGACGTATCGACGTAGGCCGCCAGATGATCGCGGAAGTACGTCGCCATCAGTCCCTGCGCGCTAAACATTCGTTCGAAATCCTCGACGCCGGCGTCGAGTTGCGCATTGCGCCGAAACGGATAGCCGCTCGTGAAGCCGGTGCTGCACACGGTGGACGTCGCGCCGGCCGCACCGCGACTGAGCAGTGCACCCGATTCGCGGGTGCTCATCGTGCTGCCGTTTCCGATCAGATCGAGCATGATGCCGCGCACCGGTTCGGGCTGACGCGCGGCGGTTTCCTTGAGCCGCGAGAATGCGTCGTATTGCGCGGGCAGCACCTGCCCCGCCTGTAATGCACCATTGACCAACCCCAGCTGCCGGTATAGCGGTTCGAACAGCCGCGCCAGCGGATTGCTCGACGACGCGCTGCTGCTGTTCAGCTGAGCAGCCAGTTGGCGGATCGCCTGAAAATGCTCCTCGACCACGTGCTCCGGCAGCAGCATGGTGCGGTAATGCTGGCCGCTCAGCTCGCCGACGATCTGACGCCGCCCCTTCTCCAGCCGATATTTCTGACGATCGATCCAGCTGTCGATGTTGCCTTCATCGCTCGCGCCCGTCAGCGTGGTTTCGCGCGCGGCGAAACGCAGCAGGCTCACGAGCGGCGACTGCGAATCCATCATCGCCGCCGCGAGTTGCGACGCGTCGTCGAGACCGGTGACACTGCGCACCGTCACGTCGTTGAGGAAGTCCTGCCAGCCGGCGATATAGTCCTGCAGGAACTGTGCGCGGGTAGAATCCGCTAGCTTCTGCACCAGTCCGTCGATCTGGAAGCTGTTGCCGCGCAGCGGCTCGTCGCGCAACACCCAGCTATCCTCCTCAAGCATCGCCCGCGCGCTCTTTTCAAGTCGCGGCAGGAATACGTCCGTATAGCCGGCGCGCGTGAACCAGCCCGATACCGCGACGTCGGTCACCGGCACGTTGCTGCGCATCCGCAGGCTCATGGCCGCCTCGAAACCCGCCGCGCGCGACAGCGAGATGTCGCTGACCTGCGCGGGTAGCCCCTGCGCGTGGATGTTCTGCAGCACCCGGGTCACGAGCGGAATCTGCGCGGCCCGCGCGCGCGCCGCGCGCACCAAGTTCGCGTCCTCCGGCGTGCCGGGCAGCTTCGGCAGCTCCATCAGCGCACGTACGTGAGCCAGTAGCGCGCGCCGGTCGTCGTCGCCGTACTGTTGTCCGCCGGACAGGCTGTCCCAGCGGTCGCTGAGCCAGCGCTCGACGTCCGCCGCGTTGCGTTTATCGGGTCGGCACAACATCAGGTAAACCTTGAGCGTCTGATAGATGTCGCCCGGCGCGCCGTCGATCTGCGCGACCAATGCGCGCCGGACCTCGTTGTACAGTTCCGGCATCAGCATCTTCTGCAACTGGCGGTGATAAGTGTCGAGCGCGGCATCGGCGATTAGTCCGTGCTCGAAATACGGCGTCGCCATGCCGCGCTCCGCATCCTCGGCCTGTGCCTGCGCGTAACGCATCTGGCCCGCGACGTCGAGCAGCGGCGAGCCGCCGTCCGGCCCGTACGACACCAGCGCCTGCGCGAGCCGCTTCGCCTCGCTGAATTGCGCCCATACGTCCTCGAGGTAGTTGCGCTCCGCGACATAGCCCCAGCCGAACCACAGCAACAGGCAGATCGCCAGTACCTGCGGCACCGTCCAGCGCAGCGCGTGACTGATTCGGCTGCGCCACGACCTGATGCCGCTCGGCCGCACGCCGTCACGCTCAAGCGCCACCTGTCGAAACAGCGGCGTCCATAACGCGCTCAAGGGCTGCGTCGGCCCGCTCCGACTGGCCGGACCCGCGCCCGCAAGTTCGGCCATCGAGCCCATCCAGACTCCGCGCAAGCGCGCGGCCGAATGGATCTCGCCGGGCGCAAGCGCGATCTGCAACCACACCAACAACGCCTTGTGCAACTGGCTGAGCGTCTCCACGAAACGCAACTGCGCGTAATTCATCGCGACCTCGGTCGCTGCCGGCGCCGCGAACAGCACCTGCTGCTGGATCCGCTGCTGAAGGTGCTGCAGCGCGCCCTGCCAACTCGCGCCGGCCGCCGCCGCATTGGTCTCGACCGCGTCGTCGGGCAGGCAGAAGCCTACGCCGTTGGCCCAGCGGGCGACGTCCACCAGCGACAACATCGAGACCGCGCCGTCGAGCCGATCGATACCGTTCAGCGCAACGTAAACTTGAACCTGCTGGCCGAACACCTCGTGCATATCCGAGAGCCGGCGTCGCACAACATCGGCCATGCGCTTGCGAATCTCCTGCGCCGTCTCCATCATCGCCGTACCATCGATACAGAGCACTACACCACTTATCGGTGTGGCTTCGCGCATTCGCTGCATTCCCTGCAACAGCTTCTTCCAGGCATCGATCGCCGTATCGTCGATGCCGTCACGTAGATTCCAACGACCACCGATGTCAAACCACACGGCATCGTCCGAGAAGCGAAAATTAAAATCTTCTCCCCGGCCGACAAACGGGTCGACCGCATGCGAACCAGCAGCAGCGGTGGCGGACGTCTGTACCGCCTTGTCAATCAGATTGGTCTTGCCGCTACCTTCCGCGCCCAACACGAGATACCACGGCAGCGCACGCAGATACTCCCGGCGGCGAATCCCCACCCATTCACGCCAGCGGCTGCGGGGTTCGCGTCGCCAGCGAGCCTTTAATTGACGATCCAAGTCGCGCAGCTTTTCGTCGATAGAATCGCGCTGCTTGGCGACCGGCTGCGGCATCCGTATCTGACGCGGACTCATCGCGAGCCGCGCCCACAGTCGCGCGAGCGCCGGCCACAAGCCCCATACCAGCACGGCCGCGACCAGTACCTCGCGCACCCACTCCGGTCCAAACGGGTGATAAATGCCAAGCGCGAACAACGGTCCTATCCACCAGATCACGAACGCGATCAGGATCGCGACGAAGATCCGCAAACTGGTTCGTATCATGGTTGTTTCCCTCCCGTTGCATAGGGCAGCCGGCCTGCGGGTGCAAGCTCCACGCCGTCCGGCATCACCGCTTGCGTGGCTGCGTCCTGGCCCGTAGCGGCGGCGTCCGGCGAGGCCGAGACATCCTCCGCGCGCTTGCCGCCCGCCGGGATCACCTTCCACAGCACATCGACCCGTCGGTTCCGCTCATAGGCGGCCGGGGTCTGCGCAGAATCCATCGGCTGCGTATCGCCTCGTCCGGAGAACTCGATGTTGCGTTGTACCGCGTTGGCCGGCGCCTGCGCACCACCCGGCAGCGCCGTCTTGCGCAACTCATCGGCGACAGTACGCGCACGCGCTTCGGACAAAGCCTGGTTATCCGCGAACTCGCTGGTGCGGATCGGCTGATGGTCGGTGTGGCCGATCACCTCCAGGTCGCCGGGCCACGGCGCGAATGCAAGTCCGAGCCGCTCGATGTTGCGTTCGAAATCGGCGCGCACCTGGGCCTTACCGACGTCGAACGCGCCGTCGCTGCGGAACACCAGCAACCAACCTTGCGGATGTTTGTACGCGGTCAGCCATCCTTCCGATAGCAACTCCGGCAGCGGCGGCGGCAATGTTTCGGCGAGATTGATGGTCCGGGTCGGCGGCATCCACGCGGCAAGCGCATCGCGCACCGGCCGCCCTTGCGCATCCAAAACAAGGCTTATCGCGCTGTACGCAAGCAGCACAACACCTAGCGCGGCACAGGCCGCACGCACGGGAGTCCACCACCGATGCTTGAAGTTTTGGCGCGCCGGTGAGATCAGCTCAGTACCGAGCGATTCGGGAGGAGTGTGATGCCAGATCAATGCATGCAGCTGCGAACGCAAATCCTGCAACAGTACGTCGCCACGATCAAGCACGTGGTAGCGCCCTTGCCAGCCGAGTGACAGGATCAACTCGTAGAACGAAAGCAGCAGCACCGGCGGGGTACTTTCCTTCATCCAGCGCGCGAGGTCGGAGAACGAGTCCTCACCACCCCAGGCGTCGTCATGGAACTCCACCAGCAGGCTGCGCTCTCCGTCATAGGGTACTTGCGGCGTAGCGCGCGCCGCATCACTGACGCTTTCGTCGAGATACGTGCACAGAAGATAAGATGCGTCGCGGATCTGTTCCCATTGGCAACCCGAATCGGTCAGTCGCTCCCGGTAGAGCCGCACTTCGAGTCCGAGCTGGGTTCGCACCGCGGACTGATTCAGTGGGCCCTCCGCGAGATGTCGCCGCAACTGCAACACGGCGGGTAACGCGTGCGACACGAATGGATTGAGCCAACTCGCCGATTGCTGGCCGGCCTTCAAAATCGCCACTTTGTCACTTGGCAGGTTGTAGACAACAGGAGCGGTATCTTGGCCCTCATGCGGCGCGCGACCGCCACCCGCCAACAGAGGAAACCTAAGCACCGCGCCGTCTTGGCCGGGTGACTCGGAAGGCATCTTCGCGACCGGAGCGGGGTCGGATGCGGCGATCGCGCTCGTGGCGGATGCCTCGTTAGCGAGAGACGACAGTGTCGGCATGCGGGTCACCTGGTCGGGATTCGCCATCACCCGGTCGAGCAGATAAGACGTCGACGATGCTCGGCGGATAGCGGAGGAAAAATTTCTGAGCAGATTCATAGTGAGTTACAAGCCATGTAGTGGTTCACGCCATCTTGCCGTCTCTGAGTCCCCAGGCTTCGAAGCGCAGCTCGGGGAAATCGCCGACGATGCGCAGCGCCATCGCCGAACCGGCGAGCGTTTGCGTCCAGAACGGATCGGTCGACTCGACTTCGAAGTAGGTGCTTTGGGCGTAATAGGGAATCTGGCGCGGCGGATTGGGCAGCGGGATCAGGCGGGCGCCGGGCAGTTGCAGATCGACCAGCTTCTGGATCTGCTCGACCGAGCCGAGCTTGGTCTGTTGGGGCAACAGCTGGCGCAGCTTATCGGCCGGCATCGCGGCCGAAATTGCGAAGACCAGCTTCTTCAGTTTCCACTGCTTGTCGACCACACAAATATAAACCTGATCGCCGCGGTCTTCGAAACGCAGCGGCAACACCGGCGTCTCGATCACCCGTGCAAGCGCGCGTCGCAAGGTCATCGCCAACAGCTCGAAACTGCCTTGCAGATCGTCGTGGCGGTAGCAGAATTCGAGGTCGGCCAGTTCGTCGTCGACGCCCGGCAACACGCTCAGGCGACCGAGCAGGCCAACCAGCTCGCGATATAACAATACGGGTGGCAGCGGATCGAACGCGTCGAGATTGGCGAGGCGCATCCGGTACTCGGCGATCGCCTGACGCAGCAGCAATTCGATCAGATCCGCGATGCCGCCGCCCGCCGACAGCACCCGCTGGCCGGAGGTGCTGGCCAGACGCACCCGCAGCGTGCTCTGCAGCTCGTCGATCAGCGAATTCAGCACGACGTGCGCGCGCGTGTCGAGCAGCGGCGGAATAAAGCGCGGTTCGAGCAGCACCGCTCGGCTCGCGCTGCGGCCCGCGACGCGAGCGATCGGTAGCGCGACCTCGTCCGTGCGTAGCTGCGACTTCCAGCAGAGACGCGTCATCAGTTGCCCGGTCTCGATCGCTAGGTTGCGCGGCGTGCCGAGCGCATCGAGCCCGACTGCCAGATCCGGCACCTCGGTGGCCACGGCGCGAAACCGCGACGCGGATGCCACGTCTCCAAATGCCATTTCGGGGCCGCCGCTGCGCGCAGCTTGGATCGCGAGACAGGCGATGTCGCCCGCCTGCGCATGCTCGGTTTCGAGCGGCGCGGGCAGCGGATCGTAAGATGGCAGCGAGAACGCCGTACCGTCCTGGAACACGCCGCGCGCGCCGCGCAACCCGAGTCGGCCAAGCCCCAGCCCGTCCTGGTCAACGTCCAGCAGCGTGAAACCCCATCCGTGATTCACAGTCTGTTCAAGCCGCGACGCGATCTGGTGGGCAAGATGACGCTCAAGCTGCTGAAAATGCTGTGTCTCAATCAGCATGCCGTCGCTCCACGCGACCGGTCCAACCGGCAAACTGCTCATTGCCTGAATCCCTTTAGATCCGATGCTGCTTGCTTCTTCGGCTTTTCCGCACTACTTGCTGTGTCCGGCGCCGACGGATCCTGATTAAACTGGACCGGACCCGGCAGCGATGCGTTGTAGATTCCGCTGCGATCAAGCCACACTGCGAGATGGATTACTCCGCTGCCTTCGACGCGCACACGCAGCGGCGCATACTGCGCTGGACGCTGTGCGTAATCGGCATCTACCATGACCCATGTCTCACCGTTGCGCGGTACGTCGATCCAGAATTGCAGCACCTGGTTCGGCGCAATCACGTGACGCGACGTGGTCACCACCGCGCCTTCCTGGTCGCGCCCGGCGCACGACGAATCGCCGGGCGTTGCCATCGGCACCCAGTCGGCAGTGCGTACGATGTATACGCAGGCCCGGATCGGACGCGGCTCGCCGTTCGCGCCCACGTTCAGACGACTGCCGCCGACCAGCGTGACATGCAGCTGACGCGGCTCGACGTTCACGGTCTTCGACCCGAACAGCGAACAGCCCGGCAGTACGCTCACGATGAGCGCCACTATGAGGAATTGAATGGTTTTCATCAGCTGCACGTCATGACGATAGTCTGACTTGGCTCGACGGTCTGCCCGGCCGTGTTCTGGTTGTTGGGTAGATTGGTGTCGGTTAAGCGAGTCACCGGCGCCCCTTTAGCCATTACCTTGCCGGACCCCGTCACGTCAATCGACTGCGCCGACACCGTGCCGGATGCAACGCCTCCCTCCGATCCCCCTTCGTCACCGCTGGTGGTTGGAATGATGGTGTTCTCGTTGTGAATCGGTCCGCCGCTTATCAGCATGGTCGGAATGTTGGGTATAGCTGTGTTTCTTTCCGCGATGTTGCAATACGTTTCAGGAATCGCAAGCGGTGGAGTTTTACAGACGTCAGAACTTGCGAGCGCCATGCCTCCTGCAGAACAATTATCAAACATCACAACCTCCGTATAAAAATTCGCTCAACCCATGTGAATCTGGCCGGCATCCATTTTGAGCAACGCCTCTGCCTTCAGAACCGCGCTGGTCGCATGCAAGCCGAGGTGCCGCTCGGTATGTATGAACGTGTTGCCCGCATACGTGGCGTCGGTACCACTGACTCGCACATGGCGCTCACTCGCGGTCTGCGTAACCACCTCGGCTCGGCTCGCAAATCGAGCCGCTTCGAGTGTGAGCTGCTCGTGCGCCTGCACCCGGACGTCCCTTGCCTGAAGCTGTACGCCAGCCATACCAAAATCGAGCACAATCTCGCTGCCGACATCGCTACCTTCATTGCGACGTTCAAGAATCGCGAGAATCCAACTGCCAAGCGCAGTGCGGTACATTTGCACCAAATCACCCAATTGAGGCTTGACGATGCAACTGATGGCGACGCGGGCCGATACATGACCACCGGAGTCGGTAGCAACCCACCACGCGCCGTCAGCCGCTACCATGCCGATGTGGCCGATCGTAAAATTTCCCATTGAACCGACCGCACCCGACCGCCTGAGCATCGTCGCCATCGGTTCCGACAGTTCTTTGCCATTTTTTTTGATTCGCGTTTCACCTGCGTTGGTAATTTGGAAAGCTGTCATCGTTACACTCCTCTTGCCCCGGGTTGAGTCCGTTGCTGCCACTGGTGGTCTTCTTCCATGGCGGTTTCGTCAAATGTCGCGTGCCGCGTGTCTGCCGCAATCCAGGCCAGCCTGGGCTGCCCCGCCAGCAATCCGGAGCTGCAGTCGGCGCCGTTCAGTCCTACGTGCTCGAGTGTCACGCCGCGCGCATCCAGCCCAGTCAGCTGCGCAGCCGCCAGTTGCACCCGCGCGAGGTGCGCGTGGCGAAACGAGATGCGCGGCGCATGTAATCCATGCAGATCGCTGTCCAACACACTCGCGTAGTCGAACATTGCTTTCGATAAATCCGAGTCCAGCACCGACAAGCCGCTCAGTTTCGCGTGATCAAAGCACGCAAGCGGCAGCCGGCTTGCGGCGATCCCGCCGCCCGACCAAGTGCTGTGCGACCACGCGGCCTGCTTCAAGGTGCAGCCGTGCACAGTCATTTGTTCGATCTGCGAATCGATCCAGCGCGTATTGATGCCGGTACAATCGTGGATCACGCATCCGCGGCACTTGCTCTGGCCGACGATGAAGCTCCCGAGTTCGGCCCCATGGACCCGCAGATCCGCTAACTCGAGGCTGATCCAAGACGCGTCAGACCAGTGCCCACCGGTTAACTCGATGCCTGTCAAAGCACTTGCGACAAACGATAGATGGGCCGCACGCACAGCGTCAAAGCGCAGCGACGTCCCGCTAGTCCTGACGAACATCATGTCTTTCAGCTGGCTGTTCGACCACACCACATCACGAATCTCGCCACCGGCAAGCGATATGCCTCGCAACATACAATCGATCCATTGCGTCGCGCCGATGCTGCAGTCCTCGTAGACCAGATTCATCAACTCGCACCGCTCGAATCGATTTGCTCCGAAGCGGCAATTGACGAAACGCAAGTTGGAGAGGCGGCATCCCGACCAGGTCAATTGATCGAAATGGCAGTCCTCGTAGATCGTGTCGGACAGCTCGATCTCTCGATGCGACGACGTGTAATGCCGCCCCTTGATCACCTGTGGCAACGCCGGTGCTGATACCGGCAGCTGAAGTGTGCTCATCCCTCTCTCCTCGGCACCTCGAGCATGCCGATACTCAAATTGCCGCGCCAGGCACCGGACTCCGGCGGGTGCATCCACGATGTGTGCGCACGGATGAGGTTACAGTCGAACATTCGAGTCTCACGCATGTCCGCGCCGTACAACATTGCCTCCCTTAACGAACAGCGGTCGAACGACGCGCCGGCCAAACTGGCATGTGTCAGGTTCGCCCCTTTGAGCAAAGT
>Ga0302226_10000993_pt1 | contig 21989 bp, 17 predicted proteins | sample II_Palsa_E3_3_FD_193524 | JGI IMG/M metagenome (GOLD analysis project Ga0302226, IMG submission 193524) | Peat permafrost microbial communities from Stordalen Mire near Abisko, Sweden - II_Palsa_E3_3 | ecosystem: Environmental > Terrestrial > Soil > Palsa > Peat permafrost | place: Sweden...
GCGGTCGCTTTAGCAACTCCCGCCAGCCACTGCTTCACCTCGGTTGCCTCTTCAGGCGACGCCTTCTGTGCCAGCAGATCCGAAGTCCGCTTCAGGATCTCCGTCGCGGCTCCCTGCACCTGCGCCGGGGTAGCACCCGCGGGTGGCTTGGGAATCGACATCTTCTGAGTCAGGTCCTGCGCGAGATCTTTCAACAGCGGCGTCTGCGCTGATCCCGCCGCCTGCAGGATCATCTTGCCCGCCGCCGTAGACTCCTGAACGAGTCCGATCGGTCCACTGGGGCTGGCCGCCACCACCAGGATGCTGGCCATAAACGGAGAGGAACGCAGAAGGTCCCACTCATCAACGCTGAAATCTGCTCGTGTGCTCATAGAAAGTAGCCTTCCGCCCCATCGCAACCACGTTCGCCGCCGACAAGGGCTCTTGGGATTCGGGCAGCAAAGGATTGGCCCACCAATCACTGCCGGACTTTGAGGCTATCGAGACGGCTGTGCCCTGTCAATCGAAGCACCGTGAATTTTGCCCGTCTCGCGCAACATTCGAAGCCTTCCAAACCCACGGCAAGCCGGTTCACCCTGCGCCGCTCGCTACAAAAAAAATGGCTGCGACGGTGTCATCCGCCACAGCCATCCCTCTTCCGAGAGCTACTTCGCAGGAGCAGCGACCTTCCCTGCCAAGTGTCCATCCATATCGGCCAGTACGTAAGACACCACAGCCAACATCGCAGCGTTTTTCCTGAACTCCTTCGGATCGACCTTATCCAACGTGTCCGCCTCGGTATGGTGCCAATCGAAGTAGTGCAGATCCTCCGTCCGCGGAGCCAGCGCAGGCACACCATCATCGGTTAGCGGTTCAATGTCTGACCCGCCCCCGCCCGGCAAAACCTTATCCGCACCAATCGGCGCTAGCAGCGAAGCGATATCCTGCAAAGCAGCGAACGACTGCTGCTGATCCGCCGGCAGCTTGCTCAAATCAAACGCCGGAGCACCCGGCATCATCGACTCGAATCCGCCATACCCCATCCCCATTGGCTTCTCAGCACCTTCATCCATCTCGATCGCCGCAACTTGATCGGCTAACTTGTCGCCAATCACCTTGCGATACTCCTTCCCGCCGCGTTCTCCGTTCTCTTCATTCACCCAGAACACCAGCCTGATCGTCCGCCTCGGCTTCAACCCCAGTTTATGAAGCAGCGTCACAGCTTGATAAGCCGCCATAATCCCCGACCCATCGTCCTGCGCTCCCTGTCCCACATCCCACGAGTCGATGTGCCCACCAATCACCACCACCTTCTCCGGATGCTCGCTTCCAACAATCTCGCCGATCACATTCCCAGCCTTCACATCCGCTTCCATATGCGCATCCATCTGCAGATGCACCTTCACCTGGCCGTCCTTACACAGCCGCTCGATCATTAGCGCGTCCTCAACCGAGATCGCAGCCGCCGGAATCTTCGCCACCTTCTCGTCGTAGTAGAGCCCGCCAGTATGCGGCGTCTGCATCGCCAACCCCGTCGCGGACCGAACCAGCACTGCCACCGCACCCTTCGCTGCTGCTTTCGATGGCCCAAGCGCCCGATACATCACATTCGCCCCATAGCCATGCCAGCCCGGATTGAACACCACAATCTTCCCCTTCACCTGCTCCGGCGACAGCGCGTCCAAAGCAGCAAAGCTCGGCACAAACACCGCATCCGCCGTAATGCCATCCTTCGGAGTGCCCACACTCATCCCGAGCCCCAGCATATGCAGCGGTCGCGTGATCGGCCCCGCCTCACCTTTGTAAGTCATGTTGGCCGACTCATTTCCCCTCACCCAATGCGGCACCATCACCGGCTGCACCGACACATTCTGCAGCCCTGCCTTCCGCATCAACTCCGCACCCCAAGCGACGGCAGTGTTCAACTGCGGAGAACCACTCAGCCGCTTTCCAATGTGATCGCACAGATACGTCAGCGCAACATATCCATCGTCATCCGTCTCAGACGCCTGCAAAATTTTATCCGCGTCAGCCTTGTACTTCGCCGCGAGCGGGCCGTTGACGGCTGGCATCGAAACCGGCGGCGGCATATCGGGCGTACCCATCTGAGCCAGCCCCGTCTGAACGAACAACAACGCAGCCCCAATACCGACAGCGGCAACACCTCTCATGCGAATCTCCTTTTATTTGAACCGGATTCATTGACCATAAAACCTCACATCGCCAAACACAAGAACTTGAGAAAAATCAATGCGGATCAACGTCAATTGAGTAAGCACACCACAACCCACGCCGTGCCCATCTCGCGTAGCATCTCAATAGCGAGCGCATGATTAACTTCCACCGAACTCCCCGCCGAATCCTCTCCCTTTGCATCGCCTCGACCCTTGCGGCAGCAGCTTCCTTCGCCGCAGCTCAAACCCTCGCGCGCCCCGGCTGGGTAGGTTCCGGCATAACCACCGACATCTGGTGGAAGCGCGCCATCATCTATCAGATCAATCCCATCGACTTCAGCCCCGCCGGAGACAGTCCCCTCCATGGCATCGTTCATCGCCTCGACTACATTCACTCCCTCGGCACGGACGCCATACTTCTCACCCATCTTCAGTCCGACCCGGCTCACGCGGAAGCTATCGACCCAGCACTCGGCAGCCTGGACGATCTCGACGACCTCCTCCGTCAGGCCAGCAGCCGCCATCTCCGCGTTCTACTCGACCTCGACCCCGCGATTCCCAGTGCCGATCTTCCCGATGTCGCAAGGTTTTGGCTCAACCGAGGAATCGCAGGCTTCCACCTCAGTGGCAGCAGCGATACACTCCACAACCAGACCGCAACACTGCGCACAACGACCGCCAGCTATCTAGGCCAGCGCATTCTCATTGCCGACTCTCCCGTCGAGCAGATATCAACCGCAACCGCCAAATCCGAAACTGCAACGTCCTCTCAACTTCATGCTCAGACAGAACCAGAGGCCACCGCGCGCCCCGGTCACCACGCACACTCCCGATCCCGACGACACTCCCACAGTCACTCAAGCTCTCAGTCCACGACCCAAGCCAATACACAGACGAGCGCGGTAACTCCATCTCAAACGGCGAGCGCTTCCAGCACACAAACTCAATCAACCACCCACACCCAGGTTCACACAGCGCTCGATACCCACTCCCCGCAGCTTCTGCTCAACGATCGCATCGGCACCATCACCTCTCTGAGCGCCGCCGCAATTCGTCCAGTCATCGACGATCTTCAGTCTGTCCAGCAAGCCGGTCACAGCCTACCCCTTCTGGCAACCGACGGCCTCGGGTTCACCCGCAGCATGAGCCGCTACTCCGACGGAGTACACGACCTCGCCATCGCCAAACTCCTCGCCACGCTTCTCTTCACGACACACGCTGAATCGCTTATCTACTACGGCCAGGAACTAGGCGTCCGAAACTCAACTGAACCCAACGCAACCACACCGTTGATCCTATGGGATGCACCACCGCCCACGAAGCCCGCTCCAACCAACGAAACATACATTCCGTATAAGCCGCCGACCACCTCGGCCACCCCCAATGCTGCGTTAGAAGACACCGATCCCGACTCTCTTCTGAACTGGTATCGGCAGCTTAGTTCCATCCACCACGGCAACGCCACTCTAGCCACAGGCACCAGTCTCACCATCAACCGCGACGACCAGAACGTTCTCGTAATCGTCCGAAAGCCGAAGGTCGTATCAGCTAGCTCCCCCGTATTGATTCTGCTCTTCAATCTAACCGCACAACCTGTACAGCTCTCTCTCAAAGCAGACACAACGAAGCTCGGCCTGCGCGGAAGCTTTCTCAAAACCGTCCTGCGCTCCTACGAAGGCATGGGGACCATGAACCTCGAACAGATGACGTTGCCAGCCTACGGGGCGTATATCGGCGAACTCCGTTACTAGATCGTCGTAATGCTGACGTTTCCATCGGAGGCACGAATGCTGAACGGAACGCCGCCGTTGTTCAAGCGCCCATGAAGGTGGTGTCCTCCCGACTCTCTGCTGTTGTAATGATCGATCGTCAGCGGAAGCGTGCAGTTCAAGTGCCCATCTCCCGTAGCGACATCCATGTCAGCAGAAAGTGTCTGCGGCAGCCGAATCGAAACCCGGCCATCAGAGCTCTTAATCCGAGAGGCACCCGTAAGCTGCGAGCCCGGCGCAAGCGTAAAGTCGAGGCTTCCATCGCTCGTCTCCAACTGAACCGCAGTGAACTGCCCATCGACCCTCATGCTGCCGTCAGAGCCTCGCGCATCCACTGTGCCAACTGCGTTATGGACGCTTACGGCGCCATCCGAAGCGACAAGATGCACATCCCCTTTAATGTCATCCAGAGTCACCGCCCCGTCGCCAGCATGGATCTGAACGCTGCCAACCAGGTTGCTCGCCGAAAGATTGCCATCGGCCACCCTCGCGTCGAGATCAAGCTTTCCCGGAGTCTCCACACTCACCTTTGTCTTCCGGCCCTCATTCCACTCAATGCGAAAGCCGATGTGCGGCTTCTCCTTGAGACTAAAGAAGACATGATCTCCCTCCTGGTGCTCCTCAAGCGTGTATTCGCTCAACTTCCGGGTTGACTCGGCATGAATCCGAATCTCCTTGCAATCTCCGCACGAGTGAATCTCAAGACCACTATCGCCCGTCTCTACCGTAAGCGCAGCGCTGCCTCCAAGCCTGTACGTCTTCTGCCAATCATGGTCGGAGTTCTGCCCAAATGCGGCGGAAGAAACAAAAGAAAATCCAATCGCCGCGACTGTAGTGGCGAATTTCGTTGAGCGAGTAGCTGTAAACGGCATAGTGATCTCCTCGGAGCCAGATCGGCGAAGAGTGATACGCGAATGCTTGCAATCTGGTTCCACACCGATTCGGAATTCAGCCAAAGCGCAGCCCAAACCCCTCAGTCGTTCTGGACGACCCGATCCTTCAACCCGTTCCTCCGAACCGGCAGTACCGTCTCGTAACCCGCATAGACACGGTCAAAAACCGCATCCCAGCTACATCCCAGCGCATACTCCCGTGCTTTTAGCCGCATCGTGTCGAGCCGCAAGCGGTCTTTCGCCAACTCCGCCACTGCCGCGGCAAAATGGTCGTCGTCAGTTACAAATCCGGTCTCCCCATCCCGAACAATAAACTTCGGGCCGCCATCCGGAGTCACCACCGCCGGCACTCCACTGGCCAGAGCCTCCAGCACCACGTTCCCGAACGTATCCGTATGCGAAGGAAACACCAGCACATCCATGTTCGCGTAGGCCTGTGCCAGCGCGGCTCCCCGCAGCACACCCGCAAACTCCGCGCCTGCCAACTCTTGCCGCAACTCAGCCTCGTCGCTGCCATGTCCAACGATCAAAAACCGCACCCCACTCACACCCATCGAGGCGAGCTCCTTCTGCACCCGTGCCAGCAGCTTCACATTCTTCTCAATCGAAAGCCGCCCCACATATCCCAGCACAACCGCCCTCTCACTCTCATTACGCGTGCGATGTGCTGGCGAAAACCACTCCGTATCCACACCGCGCTGCATCAGGTAGCAGGGCCTCTCCGTCGTTCTCTCCAACATCTGGCAAAGCTCTTCGTTCGGCGCAAACAAGACCTTCGCCAACTGATAGAACCGCGACGTAGCCCATAGAGCCCCAGCCTCTACGCCGCGTTCAGTGGTCGCGCCCGCCCGCTCCGACATCTTCTCCGTAAGCCACCCCATCCTTCGCGCCGCGTACTCATGCACATTCGTGTGCCACGAGGCCGCCAACGGTATCCCAAGCTCCCAAGCAAAGTACGCACCGAACATCCCAAGCTCGCTAGGCCCGGTGATGTGGATCACGTCCGGAGAAAACCGCTCCAATTCCCGTCGAATCGCACCGCCATGCCGCCAGAACAGCGTGTCAAATTCGAGATCTTTCTCCATCCGCACCGAGCCCCGGCTACGCTCCAACTCCAGCGTGCGAAGCTCACCCACCTGTTCAAATGAAATCTCTCGCGCCCCCGCACGAACGCAAAGAAACGCATACCCGTGCCTCTGCGCATAAGCCACAAAGTTGCGGCTCGTATGCGCGACTCCGTTCACCTCATGAAACGAGTCCGGAAAGTAGGCAACACGCGGCACCCGCATCGCTCTAGACTACCCCGCGCACATCTCGCTAAATAATCAATTTACGGCCTGACGGCCGTCGACCGAAAAAGTCCGCTACACGCGGGGCGGTCACTTCGTGACTTGTATACCCCTTCGGTTGGCGCTCCCGTTGGTCGCGAACAAGAATCCTTCCGCCGACTATCGGGAGGCCCGGGGGCGAAGCCGGTATACCCACGAAGTGGGCGCCGCCCGCGCAGGGCGAACTTAAGCAACTTTTAAGCCGAGCATATCTCGACAATCAAGCATCTAGCTTCGCCAGCGTAGCCCGCATCTCGCCGCTGTCATTCCAGGCCATGCGCAGCCCGCTCGAAACCGGCCCTGCTCCCATCATCCGCACCATCACCAGCACAGCCCGGAAGAACGCAGGAGCATACCCCGTCGTCCAAAGCCGTGTCATCGGCTGAATCACACCCTCAGCATCCGGGTGATAGACCCGCTCGTCCCACAGTCTCGACCCCTCCGGAAACTCCGGATAGTTCCTGATCGCATCAATCGTCGACTGCAAAATCCGATGTTTCCACGGCTCGGCATACTGTGGCATAAACAGCACATGGCTCTGCCGCTCGCGCCTCACCTCATGTACAAACTCGTTGAAGCTCGTCGCCCGCGTCAGGTTTACATTCGCGTTCGGCTCAACACCATGCCGGTCGCCCCCGCTGATCACCAGCTGATTCCACTTACCTGCCAGCGTTGAAGTCTCGCGATTCTCTTTCCAGTCGCGCAACCCGTTCAGCTCCAGCGCATGGACAAACTGTCCATTCACCGCCAGAAACTCGTTCACCAGCACCTCGTGCTTCTCCGTACCCACCCGGTACAGATCCCACAGCGGGTGGTTGAACACGATCAGCACTCCGGGCAGCTCATCCATCTCCGCCAGCAGCTCCGTCAGCAGCTTCGGAGCGCGCGTCGCCACCGGTATGGCTGTAAATGCAGCCAGCCGCTCCATCCACTCCGCTCCGGTCGCACTCGGCAGATTATGAATCCCCAGGTGGAACGCCGTCGCACCAAACGGAACGGTCCACTCCACCGAAACCGGAATGTGCCGCGAAGAAGGAACCGTCCGCAGCAGCATCGGCGCATTGATGTCGTCATGATCGGTGATCGATACGAGCCCCTGAATCTGAAGCTTGTCTTCAATCTGCTTTCGCTCCAGATCGAACGCCAGGCTAGGCGTCAACGGCGGAGTCCAGTAAGCCCGCGCATAATTAGGATTGATCCCCGTCAGCCTCTTGCTTCGCCGCTCGCCCCATCGGATCACCGGCTGCAAAAAGCTCCACTCCTTCGAGAGCTCCGTGATGAAATCCAAGGTCTCTTTAGACTGGTTGGTATGGCTATGCAGCGACACGCCCGTGGTAAAACCCCTCGCCGCCTCCGGTTCCCTCCACAGGTACGACACGCTCGACTGGCTCATCGGGTAACCCCCCTTGGCTCGTAAGCCCTCAGGCTGCTTACGAGTGCAGTATGGAGTCAATATGTGACGAGGGTGTGACTGCACCAACAATGCAGCTTCAAAATCCCTAAACCCCGTATCTACAATGATTCCCCGAAGGTTGTAGCCAGTTCCCTAACGCAATCCAGGCGCGTCCGCGTCAAGTGCCATCGTTCATCCGGATTGGATCATGCCGGACACAGCACGTCGCCGTCTCCAGCACCGAGAGTGCAACCGAATCTATCTAGGCTTACCGCCCGAGCCCTTGTTCGATGACGGTCGTGATCCCGACGACGGACGCCCCGCCGGCCTCGACTGCGGGGAGGGCCGGCTCTGGTTGGAGGGCCGGCTTTGGCCTGTCGGTCGGCTCTGTTGTGTCGGTCGAGGCTGCGGCGCAGGTCGGCTCTGCGTAGGCCGTGGCTGTGTCGGTCGACTCTGCGGCGTAGGTCGAGTCTGTTGCGGCGGCCTGCCACCCTGCCCCGGCTGGGACGGACGGCCTACACTCTGACCACCCCCTGGCCGACTTCCATTCCCCGGACGGTTTCCCGGCGTAGTCCCAGGGCGGCTTCCATTCGAACCACCAGGACGATTGCCCGGTGTAGTTCCGGGACGCGATCCTGGCGTAGTTCCGGGGCGATTCCCGTAGTTCGGACGACTTCCTGCTACTCCACCCGGACGATTTCCCGGACGGTTACCCGGTCGCCCATAACCAGGCTGACCAGACCCAGGTCGGCTGTACCCTGGACGATTCGCCGACATCGGCGGACGATAGTTCCGCGGACGATATCCCCAGTTGCCGCCGTATCCCGGACGATTCCCGTAAACCACCGGTCGAGGACGATAGTAAGGCCGCGGCGGACGATACCCCCCACGCCATCCACCCCACGGACCATGGTTGTAGTAGATGCTGCGCCCGCCCCAGTTCCATCCCCAGCCACCCCAACCCCACGGCTGGTTATTCACTAGCAGCGCCCCGATCCCAATCCCCAAGCCGAAGCCAATCACCGATGCTGCAACCACATCGCCCGTGCTCGGCGCATAGACCACAGTAGGGTCATACTGCGGCACATACACTACCTGTGGATTCGCTGGCTGAATCGCATAAACCGGCTGCCCGCTATTCTGCTGCACCTCAACCTGCTGTTGCGGCGTGCTGCGCAACGCGCCCGACGCATAGGCCTGGGCACGCAGCCGTTGAACCGAAGCCGCCACCTCTGCCTGATTCGTCGACACCGCCTCGCCTAATGCGGCATAGTCGTCGATGTTTTCTGCCATCATCTCGATGACAGACGGAAAGTTCACCAGAGCGATAAAAGCCGGATCGAAACCCTGTTTCTGCGCCGCATCCGTCAACGCCGCTCCGCTCAGACCCTTATTCGTTGCCAGCCAGTTATCGACGTCCAGAATCTCCTGAGGATTCGACGACGCCGTCGTAATCTGCGCCAGCAGCGAGTCAGGGTAGAGCGCTATCGGCGACAGCAACTGATCCAGCTGCTCAGGCGTAGGTGGCGGAGGCGCTGGCGCAGTTGCCTGAGCCAGAAGGCTCGCTCCGAAGCTTTGGAACATCAACAATGCGACCAATAAAAGAGCGGCAGAAATACTTGGCTTCCGTTGCATGCAAGACCTCGTACAAAGATAGGTGCCGCGAACGATCTGATTCCTTCAAGCTCGTGCCAAGACAAGATCCTATCAGAGCGTCAGCATCAACGATCAAGTGACGATCCAATCTACCGCGTCTTCGCGATATCAGGCCCCATCATCTCCTGCACGCTCGGCGCCGGATGATCCGGAATCTCTTCCTTCTCCAACCGAGTCTGCTCCCGTTCGTAGTCCGACTCCAGATGATTCTCCGTCAGCCCAGCCTTCAGCAGCGCGAACGCCGCCTCCGGCGTATCCGCAAACTGAAACAGCTCCAGGTCGGCCTGCGCAATCGCACCCTTCGCCGCCAGCAGTTCCAGATTGATCACCTTCTTCCAATACTCCGACCCGTAGATCACCACCGTGATCTTCTTCGCCAGCTTCTTCGTCTGCGCCAGGGTCAGCAGTTCGAACATCTCATCCAGCGTCCCAAAGCCGCCAGGAAAGACCACCAGCGCCTTCGCCAGATAAGCAAACCAGTACTTCCGCATGAAGAAGTAATGAAAGTCAAAGCTGAGCGTCGGCGTGATGTAGGGGTTCGGATGCTGCTCGAACGGCAGCTTGATATTCAACCCGATCGTCTTGCACCCAGCCTCGTACGCCCCGCGATTGGCCGCCTCCATAATCCCCGGCCCGCCGCCCGAGGTCACCACAAACCGATGCCGCCTTCCCGGCAGCGTCTTCGCCCACGAAGCCACCATTCCCGCCAGCCGGCGCGCGTCTTCGTAGTATCGGGCCATCTCGACCGCAGCCTCTGCCAGCTTCAGCTTTTGCGCACTGGCCTCGCCACTCTCAATCTCCGCTGCCCTCGCCGGTTGCTCCTCCTTCGGCGCGGGTTGAGTCGATCCCGTATTCGCCAGCAGCTCCAGCTCCGAGTTCGCCACATCCAGCGCACGAAACCGCGCCGACCCAAAGAAAACCACTGTGTCCTGAATCCGCTCCCGCCGAAACCTCGCCATCGGCTCCTGGTACTCCGCCAGGATCCGTAGCATCCGCCCATCCGGCGAGTTCAAAAAATCCGCATTCTCATACGCCAGCGGAGCCTGCTCCAGCGTCTCCAGCACCTTTGGGTTCATAGTTTTTTCATCCAGTCGATCAAAAATCGAGCGGCGCTCATCCCCGGTAGTCGCGGTAGTGCACCGCCTCGGAGATACCGATCCATATATCCAACAGCCCCAACCCGGAGATCATCCCCCGCACCGCGCCGTTGTGCAACACCGCCGCAAGCCACGGCCGTGCCAGAATAAACTCGTTGCGGTCCCAGATCCGTGTCCACCACGGCAACACCATCACCAGCACGCCCAGGTACACACAAAACAGCACCAGCACAAACAGCGACAGCCGCTGCAACCATACCGGCGCTGATCTCTTTACAGGTTCTCCCTGGCTCACTGGCGGTTCTGCCACCGCCGGTTCAGGGTTCGGAAATAGTTGTGGCTGTCCGGACATCAAACTCCGCATCAAAACGTTCTGCGCAAATCCACTTCCGCTCGAATAACTCGCAAACCAATTACTCTCAATTCTGACACTAGCAGAGCGCCTCGTCCTTGTCTCTCCAACAGAAGCATTACCCGAGGCTCCCATTCCCTCATTTCGCTGATTTTGCAGGAGTTGGCAGCGCAGCCGGAGCATTCGTGTCATGCGGAAAATCCAGCCGAAGATCATACGTCGAACGCGTCCCCGTCACCTTGATCGGCAGCTCCAGTCCCGCGCCATTCTTCTTCAACATCTTGTCGAACGGGCTCAGCAGCAGACTCTTCCACCCCGTCACCATCTGCGACGCCGTAGCCTCCGTCCTCACCTTCCCATGAAACTCAAACGTACTCGGAACCAGCTCCACCTGCCCACTCATCGTCACCTGCGCACCCGGCATCTGGTAGTTCATCTCCGGAATCTGCAACACCGCATCGGCCTGCGAGAACTTACCCGTCATCGACGATCCCACCACCGCAGCATCCTGCGCATTCGCCAGCTTCGGCTTCCCCTTCGCCCTCTCGCTCATTGAATCAAGCTGCTGCTGCATCTTCTCGTTATTCAAAAACGCGTCGTGGATCGCAAACGTCCCCTCCAGCCTCACCTTGCGCGATACGCTCACCGGCCCCGCAGGATCGACAAGATGCATCTTCAACGTCATCGCGCCTCGCATCAGCGTCGGGTTGGCCTTCATCGCCAGCGCCAGCATGTCCTCGATCCGTCCCTTCTCCATCACCACATTCAAATCCGTAACATGCCCCCGCACACCCACCGCCCGCGTTACCGACCCCGTCGCCGTCAGCTCCGACCGCCCGATTCTCGCGTGCACGGGATCAAGCCACGTATCCCCCGTCGTCCCATCGATCACCGCATGAAACGTCGTATGCAATGGCATCGCATGATCGCTGATATCCAGCCTAAAGTCCGGCGTCTCGGTCGTTCCATCCGCCGTGATCTTCCCCAGCGTCCCGCCAAACTGCCCGGTCGAAGACAAAGTCCCACCCAGCCCATGAATCGAAGACAGATCCGCGTGCGTAAAACTGTAATCCCCATCGATCGGCGTATCCCGCGGATTGTCGCCCTGCCACGGTCCAAAGTGCCCCGTCGACTGCACATCTCCCACAGGCTTCGGATTCACCAACAGAGCTGTGTAATTCAGCGCCTTCTTCGCCCCCACATCAGTCAACACCAGGCTCTTGATGGCGAACTCCAACGGCTTCTTCCCTGGCTTGTTCGTCTCCAGCGTCACCTTCGCATCCGTACACTCAATCTTGTCCACCACAATCCCCAGCGCCGACTGCCCGCTCCGCTTCGAATCGTCCGGCATCAACGGGCCGCGATCCTCCTTCGGCGGAATATTCACCTGAAGCCCCTTCACCTGCACCGTCACCAGCCGCGTCGTCGGCTGCAGCAGCTCACGCCATCCCGTCCGAAACTCAAAGCTATCGACCACCACCATCGGCGGCGCGTTCGGCCGAGCATCCGGCTTCGTAGGCCCCGCCAGATAAAGAATCCGCAGTCCACCGCCAGTAACAATAATCTCCTTGCTCATCGAAAGCTCAAGCCGGTCCAGCTCCACCGGACTATGAAACCGCGCCGAAAGCGTCTCCACCACCTTCTTCCGCAGCAGCGGCTGCATCTGCCTCAGCCCCCACTCCACCGCCAACGCACCCACAATCGCCACCAGCAGAAACGCCGCACCGGTCCACAGCACCCAACGCCTCCGCCACCAGCGCTTGCGTTCTGTCGGCTCCATGATCTCTGTACTCGTCTCGCTCAAATAGGTCCTCAGTTGTTGGACGCTCCCACGCTCTCAAAAGCCGAAGCCGGCCGGAAATACCGGCAACCTACCAGCTATAGTGCACGGTATAGGTCAGTACTGTCTCACCCTTCGCAGGCACCGACACCGGAAAGTCGATCGTCGAACTATCACGCTTGGTAAAGTCGCCGGACTTCGCCGTCACCTCCCAGTTCTCCCCACGTCCCATGTGCTCTACCGCATGAATGGTGACCGGTTGAGCTTTCTGGTTATCGAGCTTTATCTCAAAGCTCTCATCAATAAAGCGCTGCGTGTTGTCCACTTTGAAGTCCGTCTGGCGTCGCGCCGCAGTCAGGTCGAACGCGTCTCCACTGACCAGCTTCAACGTCTGCTCGGCTGCGGTGTGCGCAATCATATTCTCTCCGACAAACTGCACTTGACCGCCCGTATCGCGGCGATACAGACGAAGCCGCCCCGCCGGCAGAGGCATTCCCAGATGATTCGACGTGGCGTTCTTGATCTCCTCCAGAATCAAAACGCGAGTATTGCCCGAACGCTCAAAGCCGACTTGGTCGTTGTGGTAACCGGGATAGAACCCCTGCGCGATAGGGTTGTTCCCCTCAAACTGGTAGGTACGCCGGACAGTCACATTCGACGCCTCAAGAAACTGCACCTGTTTGGTCTCCCCATTACGAAGCGACACCGCCCGATGCAGATCGTAAAGATGGAAGTCATCGAACGCCTTCTGAGTCACCTCGGAACTGGAGACGTTGACGTTCTGTGACATCGCATAAACGCCATTCATCTCTCTGCGAGCGTGCAGCTCCTGAATCTTCGATACATCCCCGGCCATAAGCTGAATCGTCGCCTGCGGAAAGTCGGTCCCCGTCTTGTTATCGATCGTCACCCATCCGATAACATCCGCAGGCTCCGGCCCCGTCGTATCGGTAGTCTCCGGAACCACCACGTTATACGTGGCCTGCCACTTCATACCATGCGTGATGTAGTCCAGCTCGGCAGGAAACTGCGCGGCCTTGGTCGCCTCAATCTGCCACCGCAGCGTAGGTTTCAGCACCAGCCCGTCCGTCGTCGCAGGAAACAGCGGCATACCCGGCAGTTGGAACTGCATGTTGCCGCCAACTTCGATCAGCGGTTGACTGCCCGCCCGAATAATTTTTCCCTTCACCGTCGTTGCCGGCAAGGTGCGCCGTTCGCCTGTGGTGGTCTCGATCACCTGCATCCCATAGGTCTGGAAATCAATCGTTTTGCCCTCATATTTGTCGAGCAGCCACTGCTGGTTTACCACCGCCGCGTCATAGTTCTGCTCAATGACACGGAAGGGGTTGTGCCCGATGGGATCACGAAGCACCACCGAGTCCGGCTCAAGCTGGCTGGTAACGTTCGTCGTTTGAACTTCGTTCACCCCCGCATGAAGGTCGAGAGGAACCATAGTGCGTGCGACAGCAAAATCCTGGTTGTAGATCGTGAGCTGAGTAGGGGCGGCCGTAGGCTCCTGCGCCACAAGGCAGGGAACTATCAGAAGAGGCAGAAAAGCAAAACAGAGTTTCATAGATTGTCCTTTCACTGCGCATAAACAATCAGTCCGTATCTTAGACGGAGCAGTGTGACAATCTCGAAAGAACAAAACTCCAAAAAATCAGTAGCCTGACCAGTCAGGAGTGTCGGACCGTGATTAAAACCCGTCCGGCCCCTTCATCTGCGACAGCCTCTTCTCCCGGCTCTTCCACTCCTTAGACGAAAACAGCCTCGGCCCCACTTCAATCAAACGCGGCATCATGTTGAACACCGCCACCCGGTTCCACGGGCCACCGTTCCGCATCCGAAAACCCTTCTCATTCAAGTCGCTGACGATACTCGAATACGAAAAGTCCTGCCCCAGCAGCTCCATCATCAGAATCAGCGTCTGGTTCTCCCTGGGATGAACCTCCAACCGGGTACAGTCCTCCGAGATCCGCAACCCATAAGGAATCTCGTCCCCGAACACACCTTCCCTTGGAGCCTCCTGATCAGGCAGCTCCCGCCGCCACTCGATCGATACCAGTTGCCACCCGGCAGCCCCTCGCTGCCTCATAATCTCCGGGCTCAACGGCCCCGAAATCACATCACGAACCCGTTCGAAATAAGCCATGACCAGCCTCCACACACGAGTACTCTGCGAACGTAATCTGCAATCGCGTTGCCAAAGTTAGGCCCCGCGCTAAAGCGCCTAACTATAACCGCAACAAGATATAGGTGACATCACAGCGGCAACGCCTACATCCCTCGCTGTCCAATCCCACAAAACGCTGTTCGTTTTCGCCCACTTCGTGGGGAGTATACGGGCTTCGCACACTGCGTCTCGTTAGTTGGCAAAAGATCTCGCATCGCGACCAACGGGAGCGCCAACCGAAGGGGTATACCCGTCACGAAGTGACCGCACTCCGCGCAGGAGGCCCGTCCGGCAGGACACACACCGCCTACCGTTGTGCCTGCAACTGCGCCCGCTGTATCTTCCCCCGCACATCCTCACCACGAAAGATCGGCGACGAACAAGCCTGCGCCGTGCAAAGAAAGAGCGCCGCCCTCTTCAGCGGAGGATACGTAACGCTGGTGGGCAGCGGCGAAGGGTCAGCCGGGTCACGCATCTCAATCACCTCATGCGACGTAATCGACCGCAACGCAGCCGTATGCAGCGCCACCACCTCAGGACTCCTCGCCACACCCAGCACCGTCACGTGGATCGGAGCCTCCGTCATATCCTCATTCGCCAGCAACACCCCAGCCGACAGCGGCTGCAACGCAACCGACTCCGCCGCCAGATAACGCATCGCCTCCCCAGCGGTCGCACGGAACCGCTCCTCCCCTGAAGCCAGCGCAAGCGCCGAAGCAAACCTCACCAGCGCGACATTCTCATCACGGTCAGGATGCGGTCGATACGCAGCATCCGTAGGCGTCTGCGCCGTAACAAATCCTCCACCCACCGACGCAGGCTTGAAGTGCACCGCAATATACTCAGCCGAAGCGACAGCGGCCTTCAGATCCCCGCGATCCCCCGTCACGTTATACAGCGCCAGAAAACCCTGCCCCATCGCCAGCGTATCGCCAAGGTACGGCCCAGCAGGATCAACATCATCGTGCCGAAAACCCCCACCAGGCAAACTGCGATGCACCGAAATCCACCCTGCAGCCTTCCGCGCCTGCGCCAACGCAGAGTCATCCCCGCTCGCAGCATAGTAGTCACAAAGCGCAGCGATCATCCACCCATTCTCCCGCGCATAAACATGTGTATCCACGCGCGGTATCCCCTGCGCCCTCCGTCCCGCATCAGAAAGCCTGAAATAAGCCTCATTCTCCTGCCCATCATGCAGATCCGCATCCTGCGAAACAAAGAAAACACCCGCAGAGGGCGCAGTAAGAAAGTTTGTAACGTATCGATGCACAGATTGCGCCGCGCCCAAATCCTCCGGATTCTGCGTCTGCGCATAAGCCAGCGAGTACTCCCGCAAAGCATCCGCCTGAATCGAGATCAGCTTCTCAAAGTGCGGCTCCGTCCAGTGCCGCCCCACCGAGTACTGGTACATCCCACCCCAAACCGGATCCAGCAGATTCGTCGCATCATGCAGCGTATCCGTAGCCCGCTTCGCATACTCTGCGTTATTCCGCGCACCCTGCCGCATCGCATACTCAACCGACTCCTCATCCAGATACTTATGAACAAACCCCCAGCCCCCAATCGGCTTGTCATACTGCTTCTCGTACTGCGCCTCAATCCGAGCCAACAACACAGGCTTGATCACCGAATCTACCGCAGCCCGAAACGAAGCCTCCTTCTCGATACTCGGTCCCGGCGAAGGATCGTCAATAATCGCCTGCAGCATCGACGACATCAACTTCGGCGGCAGATACCCCTGCCGCTTCACAATCTCCGAGCCATCCGCCGCAAACACCACCGTCGCCGGCCACCCATAATCCTGATATCGATTCGAAATATCCGGCCGCGAATCCTGATCCACCTTCACCAGCACATACTTCTGATTCAGCAGCCGCACCACCGCCGGATCACGATAAGTCACGTCATCCATCACATGACACCAGTGGCACCAGACCGCCTCCAGATCCAGCAGCACAAACTTATGCTCCGCTCGCGCCTGCGCAAACGCCCCATCCGACCAAGGCTGCCAATGCAAAGCTGCAGGCGCCGCAGGAGCCGAAGCCCAACCAGAATTAGTAAGCGCCATCAACGAGAGTAGAACTGCCGAGCGTAATCGCATAGTCACTCCAAGTACGAACCGCAGCCCTCAGACGGATTCTTCCTGAACTCTACCTGAGGGTTCTCCCGCTGCTCGCAGACAAAAGTCCATGCCGACCAACGGGAGGGGCCCAAGGGGGAAGTCCCGCCAAGACCGGTACACAAGTCACGAAGTGACCGCCGCCCGCGCAGGGCGCCCGTCCGGCAGGACATACGCGTTTCACAAGCCAATGAGAAAATAGAAACAAATGCTCCAACTCTCAGCAGCCGGCAAACGCTTCGGCCAAAAACTCCTCTTTGAAGACGCGAACTGGCTCATCAATCCAGACGAGCGCACCGGCTTGGTCGGCGGCAACGGCACCGGCAAATCCACCCTCCTAAAAATCATCGGCGGCATCGAGTCCCTCGACTACGGCACCATCACCCGCAACAAAGGCGTCACCCTCGGCTATCTCCCGCAGGACGGCCTCGCCCTCCGCGGCCGCACCGTCTTCGCCGAGTGCCTCTCCGTCTTCGACCACCTCCACGAGCTCGAGCGCGAGTCCATCGCCCTCACCACCGTCCTCTCCGAAGCCGACCCCAAATCGAAGGAGTACGCCGCAGCAGCCGAGCGCTACTCCGACATCGCCGACCAGCTCCACGTGCACGACATCTATAACCTCGACTCGCAGGTAGGCGCTGTCCTCGGAGGCCTCGGCTTCTCCAAAGAAGACTGGGATCGCAACACCGAAGAGTTCTCCGGCGGCTGGCAGATGCGCATCGCGCTAGCCAAACTCCTCCTGCAAAAACCCAGCCTCTTACTGCTCGACGAGCCCACCAACCATCTCGACATCGAATCCCGCAACTGGCTCGAAAACTACCTCCACGACTACCCCAACGCCTACATCCTCATCTCGCATGACCGCTACTTCCTCGACGTCACCGTTAACAAAACCGTCGAACTCTGGAACAAGCGCATGCACACCTACCACGGCAACTACGAGAAGTACGTCGCGCAAAAAGAAGAGCGCCGCACCCAACTCATGAGCGCGTACAAGAATCAGCGCGACCGCATCGAAGCCCTCGAAGCCTTCATCAACCGCTTCCGCGCCCAGGCCACCAAGGCCAAGCAGGTCCAGTCCCGCATCAAGGAACTCGAAAAGATCGAGCGCATCGAAGTCCCAGAAGACGAGTCCACGATCCACTTCTCCATCCCGCAACCCCCAGCCAGCGGTCGCACCGTCATCGAAGTCAACAACCTCAAAAAGATCTACCCCACGCCCACCGGCGGCGAAAAACTAATTCTGGACGATCTCAGCTTCACGATCGAACGCGGCGACCGCATCGCCCTCGTAGGCGCCAACGGCGCAGGGAAATCCACCCTTATCCGCCTCCTCAGCCGACAGGAAGAGCCCACCGCGGGCACCATCCGCGAAGGCCACAACGTCCTCTCCGACTTCTTCGCGCAGGACCAATACAAGGTACTCGACCCCAACGCCGGCATGTTGGACGACATCAGCGCCGCTGCCACCAAGGTCCCCGTCGTCGAACTTCGCTCCCTCCTCGGCTGCTTCATGTTCTCCGGCGATGACGTCTTCAAGAAACTCGGCGTCCTCTCCGGCGGCGAGCGCAACCGCTACGCCATGGCCAAGATGCTCGTCTCACCCAGCAACTTCCTTCTCCTTGACGAGCCCACCAATCACCTCGATCTCCGCGCCAAAGACGTCCTCCTCGACGCCATCCGCAACTTCACCGGCACCATTCTCTTCGTCTCGCACGATCGTTACTTCATCGACGGCCTCGCCACCCGCGTCTTCGAAGTAGAAGACCGCCGCCTCCACATCTACCCCGGCAACTACGAGGACTACCTCTGGCGCAAACAGGGCGGCCCCGAAAAAGTAACCGAGCAGATTACAAATTCACTGGCCCCCACCCCAGCCGCACCAGTTCCGGTCTATACAGCGGCCGCGCCAACACCCGAACCACCGACCAATCCAATCAAGCGCCTCAACCCCATCAAGCTCAAGCAGCTCGAAGACCGTCTCCGCTACGCCGAAGAGGAGATCCCCCACCTGGAATCCCTCATCGCCGAAGCAGAAGGCCGCCTCGGCAACTTCACCTCCGCCGAGCAGTCCCAAAAAGACGCTGCCCAACTCGACGAACTCCGCGCCAAGCGCACAACCCTCCTCGCCGAATGGGAAGAGCTCTCTCTAACCCTCGAAGAGCAACAAACCGCCTAGGCTAAAACCGATCTCCAAACCGATCTCCCAGACGAGCAGGCATACAATTGCAGACAGGGGTGCCGGCATGCTTTATCGAAAGATCAATATCGAACTCATCGTCGTCGAAGATGAAGCCGAGGCAGTACTCGAAGAGTTGAACACAGCGCTCGATCACCTTGAAGAGAGGCACGCGATCTTCGGCGGAGAGATTGAAACAGCTGCTATCGAACACCCCGGGAGACGAAGGAGATCGGCATTCACCCACACCATGGCTGCGGGTGAAACGGCGGCTTCCGCCGTCAAGGCGGCAGGGGGAAAGGTCGTCGACGCGCTCCGGAAAGTTATCTGATCGAAATCCCAGCCAACCCTGCACCCAGAGCACAAAACCATTCACACGACTGGTGAGAACTTTCCGTGACACGAGAGGCGTAACAAACCTCCTAAACTCTAAACTCCAGAGTCAACCTTCTCTGCCGTCGCCGATCCTCTCGTATTTCTCGCACATCGAAGAACGTTTCGGATCGCACATAATCGCGCTGAAGGTGAGTACAGAATTGTCGAGTGCTGACGGTGTATGCTTTTGGAGTTCTTGATTCGGAGAGTGCCGATGTTTCTTCGCAAAGCTGTCTTAATTCCGTTCGTTCTTCTCTGTATCGGGCAGTCTCCAACCCTGCGCGGCCAGTCCACGCTAGCCACCACTCCGCCAATGGGCTGGAATAGCTGGAATCACTTCGCAGAACACGTCACCGACGCCGACGTTCGTACCGCAGCCGATCTCATGGTCTCCACCGGCATGCGCGACGCCGGCTACATCTACGTCAACGTCGACGACACCTGGCAGGGCACCCGCGACGCCAACGGAGAGCTCCATCCCAACAGCCGCTTCCCCAACATGAAGGCGCTCGGCGACTACATCCACTCCAAGGGCCTCAAGTTCGGCATCTACTCGTCGCCCGGACCAAAGACCTGTGGAGGCTACGAAGGCAGCCTCGGCCACGAAGTTCAGGACGCTCAGATGTACGCCCGCTGGGGCGTCGACTTCCTCAAGTACGACCTCTGCTCCATGCAGGATCCGATGCGCGAGCTCACTGCAAAAAACAACGGCAACACCGATGCCGCCTTCAAGATGATGATCGACGCCTACCGCAAGATGGGCGACGCTCTCAAAGCCACCAACCGGCCGATCTTCTACAGCCTCTGCCAGTACGGCATCGCTGAACCCTGGAAGTGGGGCCCTCAAGTCGGAGCGCAGATGTGGCGAACCACCGACGACATTAACGACACCTACGGTCGAATGACCATCATCGGCCTCGAGCAGGCTGATCTCGCTCCCTTCGCCGGACCCGGCCACTGGAACGATCCCGACATGCTCGAAGTCGGTAACGGCCACATGACCACCGAGGAGTATCGAACCCACATGAGCCTCTGGGCTCTCCTCGCCGCGCCTCTGCTCGCTGGCAACGATCTCAGCAAGATGTCCCCCTATGACAAAAGCATCCTCCTCAACAAGGAAGCAATCGCCATCGATCAGGACTCGCTCGGCAAACAAGCCACGCGCCTCTACCAGCGCGGAGACTTCTCCGTGTGGACCAAACCTCTCGCCGACGGAAGAGTGGCTGTCGGCATCTTCAACACCGCCGGGGACTCACGCGATGTAGCTCTTGACCTCTCCAAGGCCGGCTTCGGTCAAGGAGCAACTCTCCACGACGTCTGGGAGAACAAAGATCTCGGAAGACGCACCGGCATCTACTCCCGAAACATCCCCAAACACGGCGTCGCCTTACTCATCCTCAGTAAATAATCTTCTAACCTGAACTTGCCGGCAGCAAAAAATCTTTTTTTTGAAAACCATGGCGCATTTTTCAGCCCGAAAAGCCGTCCGCTAACTCACCACGTTTCACCAGCAATCACCACGTTTTGCACCCACATTTTTGCAAAACCCCACTAAAAACCACGCAAAAAAATTATCTTCCCTCACGCAGCCGAGCCGCCAGTCGCTCCGGCAACCCCGCCATCAAAATCCGCCCCTGCGCTGCCGTCAGGTCATACGGCACGCGGTGATAAACAATCGCCTGAGCCTCCGAATCGTAGAGCACAAACGCCGCACGCCAATCGTTATCCCGCGGCTGCCCCACCGACCCCGGATTGATCAGGTGCCGCGTCCCCTCTGGAATCAGCATCTTCCAGCTCTCCGCAGCATTCCTCGTCCTGAACTGGGCCCTGATCTCGTGCCACTCATGCTCTTTCTGCGAAAACCCACCCTGCAAATGCGTATGTCCAAAGAACGTAATCGCCGTCGACGCCTGCTGCAGCGGAGCCCACGCATCCCGCATATTCAAAATGTACTGATCCTCATTCAGCGGCGACCCATGCACGCAGGTCACACCCGGCTGCTCCGGCGTCACCGGCCCCTGCGGCATCGCCTTCAGCCACGCCAGATTCCCCGCAGTCAGCTCGCTCTTAGTCCACTCCGCAGCCGCCCGCGCTACAGGATTAAAACCCACCGCCGAAGTCAGCCCGCAGCACACCCGATCATGGTTCCCACGCACATTCACCTGCGCCTTAGCGCACATCAACGCCACTACTTCATTCGGACTTCCGCCATACCCCACCACATCGCCAAGGTTCCACAGCACGTCATACGTCTCTGCCGCGGCAAGAACTGCGTTCAGTGCTTCGAGGTTCCCGTGAATGTCAGAAATAACCAGCGCGCGCATACAGTGAAATAGGGCCCAAACGACATAAGGCACAACTCTCAAGTCTATAGACATTAACCCATTCAGGGAAATCATGCGCCTCGCTGTATCAAACTGAAGCCAGCGGTTTCGTCCTATCCGTCGTCATGGTCGGCACCGAAGCCAGCAGCCTGCGCGTGTAAGCATGTTGCGGCTCGCGAAACAGCCTACTGGCCTGCGCCTGTTCCACAATCATGCCATGCTGCATCACCGCCACACGGTCGGCCACCTGCGACACCACCGCCAGATCATGCGAGATGAACAGCATCGCCAACCCATGCTCACGTCTCAGCGTCTTCAGCAGCTCCAGAATCTGCGCCTGCACCGTCACATCCAAAGCCGTAGTCGGCTCATCCGCAATCAGCAACCTCGGCTTATTC
>Ga0302226_10001003_pt1 | contig 21867 bp, 20 predicted proteins | sample II_Palsa_E3_3_FD_193524 | JGI IMG/M metagenome (GOLD analysis project Ga0302226, IMG submission 193524) | Peat permafrost microbial communities from Stordalen Mire near Abisko, Sweden - II_Palsa_E3_3 | ecosystem: Environmental > Terrestrial > Soil > Palsa > Peat permafrost | place: Sweden...
AATGTCTTTTCTTTTTTTTTTTCTTTTTTGCAGCACGTCATCCCGACCAAGATCCAGAAAATGTTTAACCGGACCAACAACGAGACCTACTCTGAGCATCGTCAAAAGCTTATTGCAGACAGCGACGACGACGAGGACGACGACGAATCGGAGGATGACGAGGACGACGACGACGACGACGACGAGGACGACGACGAGGACGACGATGACGACGAAGAAGACGACGACGACGAGGATGAGGATGCCGAATCGGACGACGATCTCCTCGTGATCAAGAAAAAGGCAGCCACCGACCTGGACGAGGACGACCACCCCGGCAGTGTAACTAGCAAACTCTTTCCTTGTCTCTCTTCTCATTTATCCCCCCCCGAAACAGAACATTGTGTCGAAAAAGATGCAGATCCTGCAGACGCGCAAGACGAAGAAGCTGCTGCTCAAGACGGGCGAGCGCGGCCAGAAGACTGTCTTTGACGAGGACGGCGAGGCGCACCCCGAGTTTGAGTTTGAGAGCGAGGCCAAGTACCAGGACGCCGGCAAGAGCAAGGCATTGGCCTCAGAGTACCTCGCATCACAAAAAGAGCTGCTGCAGGAGAAGGACGTCCTGGACAAGGAGACCGAGCGAGGCCGTCTGCGCGCAAGGCGACTCAAGCGCAAGCTCCGTGACAGGGCCCTTGCCCAAGGGGACAGCGACAACGAGGACGACGGCGACGAGGACGATGGGGTAAACAACAAAGTATATATATATATTTAGTTTAACAATTATTTTAATCTTAGCCGACTGCTGTCCTGGGACGCCCATCGGACGACGAGGACGACGACATGGATGTGGATGGGGGGCAGGACGACGACGAGGACGAGGAGGAGGAGCAGGAGCAGGCCCCCAAGAAAAAGCAGCCTAAACGGAAACGCACGACGCTGCCCACTGCGGCCCCTGTTGAAAAGCTGAGCACGGCCAAGCGAGCCAAGCTTGCCCTTGTCAACGCAGAGGAGCTGGCCTTGCAACTGCTGGGTCATTAGCATCTCCATCTCTGTCCTTTCTTGTACAGCCCTAATCAATCGACATGGTACTTTGCAAACAGGTTGTCTGGGTTTGTCATTGCCTTGAACTCGAGCGAGTTGTACGAGGGGTCCTTGAAGAACATGGTCCACTGCTCGCCGGGCTGGCCTGCGAAGCGCAGATGGGGCTGGATCACAAACTGCACGCCCGCGGCCGTGAGCTTGCCGGCCAGCTCGTGGAACTGCTCGACCGTGAGCACGATCCCAAAGTGGGGCACGGGCACCTCGTCGCCATCTGCTCGTTTGGTTCCGACAGAGAGTCAGCAACAACCTGAGCCTGAGCGCGACGGCAGCTTTCGTTACCGACGGGGTTGAAGTGCTCGGGTCCGCGGTACTGCGCGCCCACCCAGTGGCACACGAGCTGGTGGCCGTACAGCGAGTAGTCCTGCCACTTGGGCGACGAGCGCCCCTCGGTCAGGCCCAGCACGCCGCCGTAAAAGGCCTTGGCGGCATCGAGGTCGTGCACCGGCAGTGCCAGGTGGAACGGTGGGATGGTGTGGGTCGCGGACATTGCAAACGCGTTGCTGTGGGAAAAAAAACTTTTTTTTTTGACGTTGAGTCGGACCTAAAGTTTTTTTTTTTTTTCCCTTGTCCGGGGCACTCAGACGCCAAACTGGGGATGGCCACGGCGGGCCCAGCCAGGAGCGGCTACTCAGGCTTGCCAAGAAAGCAATCGTGAGCGATCTGGCCACTGATCCGACAACCAAGCGTTGCTGTTACATTTCATCCGGCGTGTGAGGAATTTCACTTTCAGCGCGTGCAAGCTCGTTCCTCGACATGTCGCAGCCTGCACGTAATAAGACCCCGTTCTTTACCCCTCCTTGAGTCTTTGAGACTAACCCCCCGCCCCGCCCCGAACTACTGTACTTCAGCGTACGGAGGCAGCAGCTACCCAATGCAGCCGCAGCAGCAGCCCGGCCAGCCCCAGCACTACCCGCCGCAGCAGCAGGTGTACTACTCGCCGCAGGTGCCCCAGCAGCAGGTCGTCTTCACGACCCAGCCCGTCCAGACGACCGTCATGGTCACCGGATTCAGCGGCCGCTTTGGCGAGTCCCCGGTAATTATGAAACGACAGCAGTCAATGTGCCTATTTTTAACCTTACACCAAATGACAGGTGCGCATGATCTGCCCCAACTGCCACCAGAGCATCCAGACCGAGACGCACTACCAGATCGGACTGCTCGTGTGGCTTTCCGCCGCCTTCCTCTTCTTCTTCTTCCTCTGCTGCACGTGCCTGCCGTTCTTCATCCCGTCGCTCAAGGACGTCGAGCACGTGTGCCCCCAGTGCCGCAGCACGCTCGGCCGCTACAACCGCATCTAAATCGATGCCAGAGGGTTTCTCACCGTTCTCGAATGTTGGTTTAAAAAATTTTGAAAAAATAACTACTTAATGATTGCAATGTTTTCTCTCTTTCTCTCTCTCTCTCTCTGTCTCTAGAAGAGAGGAAGGGGAGGAGCCGGACTCACTGCCGGGGGCATGGGAAGGAGTATAGTGGCAGTACGCAGAGCAGGACAGTACAGAGGCACATATGGAACAATCAGGCAGAAAATTCAGGGTTGGCGATGGTCACAGGTGTAGATCTTTGCTGGATTAACGCTGAGTGCAAAATGATGATGAGAATTTTTTACAATTCACATCAATTTTACAATTCAGGTTCAATTTACAAAACAAGGTTTTATGAAAGGAGTGATTGGACAGAGATGGTCGGAAAGAGAGTGCGTATTCAGAATGTTGTGAAAAGCACAAGAGAGGAGAGAATACAGTAGTTGGAAAGAAAGAAGGAGCGAAATATAAAAACAAGATAGAGGAAGAAAGAATATTATAAATTGTAGAATTTCGCTGAGAACAAAATTCACTTTGCATTCATCGTTCACAATCGACATTAACTCGACGAAGAAAGGGAAAAGGAACCCTAGCACTGCGATGGCGGACACACCTCCTCACACTCGGGGGTATCGAAAGAAACTGCGCGAAGAGCCCCCATTTTAAACACTGTGGTGCCCAGAATTGAACATTTTTGCGTTTGTTTTTTCCTCCCCGTCCCTCTTCCCCAAAGGAGCAACAGGGACTGTTGCTGCTGCCACGGCGAGGTCACCCTCATACGCTCTCGTAGGCCGGCTCGCCTTTTTTTCTCTCTTTCTTTTTTGTCCTCTCGTGGCCGGTCACGCGGAGCCCCTCCGAGTTCCTCTATCGCTGCCGCATGAACCGAAACCCGCCGAGCCCTGAGCCTGAGAGGGCTGTGCTGCCCGTGCGTTGCGTGCCTTCTTCTGTCTGTCGTGGCCACTAGATCCCACCTGCCTCCCTCTCGCTCTCTTTCTCTTTGGTGGTGCTATAAATATTATTATTTTTTTTTTTGTACGTACAGGAGAGAAGCAACGATGTCGCGCAAGTCTGCCACCTCGGTTGCCAAGTACAAGCACGCCGTCGCCAAACCGGCCAAGAACGACGTAAGCACCGCACGCGCACGCGCACACGAGCGTACTCACTCACTCACTGTGACAACAGAAATGGTACACGGACCTGCAAGTGGCCACGTCCGGCGCCGACACGTCGTCGCTGCTGGCCGCCAGCACCCAGCTGATCGCGTTCCCGTACAACTCTGGTGGCGGCGGCTCTGTGGGCATCCTGCCCGTGGCCAAGCCGGGCAAGTACGACAAGGACGTGCTCGTGCTGGGCGCGCACAGCAGCGCCGTTACCGACCTCAAGTTCTCGCCCTTTGACGACAACGTGCTGGCCACGGGCTCCGAGGACCAGACGGTCAAGCTGTGGGCCATCGAGGGCGACGGCACCAAGGCCGGCTCGACCACGGCCAGCATCACCACGCTCGCGGGCCACTCGAAGCGCATCGAGACGCTCAACTTCCACCCCAACGCGCACAACCTCGTCACCTCTGCCGCCGGCGCAGAGGTCAAGATCTGGGACGTCGAGGCGGCCGCCGCAAAGATCAACGTGGCCGGACACGCAGACCTCGTCTACTCGCTCTCGTGGAAGGGCGACGGCGTCCTCCTCGCCTCCACCAGCAAGGACCAGAAGCTGCGCATCATCGACCCGCGTGCGGGCGCCGTTGTCCAGGTAAGCGCGCAAAGGCAAGCAAGCACGCCCTTTATAACCGACCGAAAACGCACACACACACACACAGGAAACGGCAGCACACACCGGCATCAAGGCCACGACCGTGGCGTGGCTCGGCGACCTCGAACGCGTCGTCACCACCGGCTTCACCAAGTCGCGCGAACGCGAGTTTGCCGTCTGGGACATCCGCGCACTCAACTCGTCGCTGGCCCGCGAGACCGTGGACAACTCGACGGGCGTGCTGCTGCCGCTGTACGACGAGGACAGCAACGTGCTCGTGATCGCCGGCAAGGGCGACGGCACCATCCGCTGGTGGGAGTACCAGAACGATAGCGGCAAGTACCTCTCGTGGCCCGGCACGTCTGTCGTGACCGACGTGCAGCAGCGCGGCATCGCTCTCCTGCCCAAGAAGTCGCTGGACGTCATGTCGGGCGAGGCCATCCGCGCCCTCAAGCTCACGCAGAACGCGGTCGTGCCCATCAACTTTATCGTGCCCCGCAAGACCTACTCGACCTTCCACGACGACCTCTTCCCCGACACGCGCAGCGACATCCCTGGCTCCACCGCCGCCGCCTGGTTCGAGGGCAACGACAACAAGCCACCGCTCACAACCCTCGACCCCAGCAAGCCCAAGACGACAAAGAGCAGCGGCACCAGTCTCCCCGCCGCCGTCAAGGCCGTTGCCACGCCGTCGCCAGCTGCCACGCCGTCGCCAGCTGCCACGCCGTCGCCAGCTGCCACGCCGTCGCCTGCCCCCGAGCCCGCTGCGGCAGCAGTTGCTGCCCCGTTGCCATCGCCGGCCCCCGAGAAGGTCGCCTCGCCTGCGTCCGAGCCCGAAAAGGTCGTCGAGAAGGTCGCCTCGCCCGCTCCCGTTGCGTCAGCCTCGACCCCGGACCTGACCGCGTCGTCGGGAAAGAGCACGCCCGATCGCCCATCGTCGACCGCGTCCTCGTCCAGCGGCACCGTCCGCTTCAAGTCGGTCGTGCGCGAGTCCAAGTTCCGCTACATTACCGGCAAAGCCCTGGTATGACTACATAATAATTTATGCCGCCCTGAAAAAACAGCAACTTTTTGCGCCGTGCAGCACCCATCGACGCAGTACACTCACCTGAGCGGCCTCTCGGCCAAGATGTCTGGCGAGACCAACGCGTTTGCGTTCAGCACCAAGTTTTTGGCCGTCCCGCTCAACAACCCCGGCGGCCAGATCGGCATCATCCCCGTCGGCAAGTTTGGCCGCCAGCCGCTCAAGCTGCCCGCCGTGGTCAACTCTGGCGAGGTGCTCGACTACGCCTTCAGCCCCTTTGACCCCTCGCTCCTCGCCGTGGCCGCGGACGACAGCAACGTCCGTCTCTGGCAGATCCCCGAGGGCGGCCTCACTGCCGATGTCAAGGTGACAACAGAAAAATAAATAAGTAATCGCATTGTTTAACTCGCATTATCGCAACACAGGAGCCGTTCAAAAAGTTCAACGCGCACACGCACCGCGTCAACATTGTGCAGTTCCACCCGCTCGTCGCCAACCTGCTCGTGACCGCCTCGCCCGAGCTCACGGGCGTGCCCACGATCAAGTACTGGGATATCGAGAGCGGCAAGAACGTGGCCACGATCACGGGCATCAAGGACACGGTCTTCTCGTTCGCGCACAACTTTGACGGCAGCCTGCTCGCGGTCACGTCCAAGGACGGCTTCGTCCGCGTCATCGACCCGCTCCAGAACAAGATCCTCAGCGAGGGACCGTCCCACGAGGGCTCGCGTGGCTCCCGCGTCATCTGGCTCGGCAACACTGGGCGCATCGCAACCATTGGCTTTGACAAGTAACTAAAAAGGGCAGGAGGAGTTTTTAAACACCGGGACTTAGGACGAGCCAACGAGAGGTCAAGGTGTACGACCACAGGGACGTGTCCAAGTCGATCGGGTCGATCACCCTCGACATCGCGCCCGGCGTGCTCGTGCCCCACTTTGACGAGGACCAGAACGTCTTGTACCTCTGGGGCCGCGTACGTTCCAAATTAAAAATTAAAATATTTTTTTTTATAAACAATCATACTTGGATGTGCAGGGCGACACATCGATCCAGTTCTTTGAGATCACCGACGAGGCGCCGCACATCCACTACCTGACCCGCTACGACAGCGGCTCGCAGCAGATCGGCGTGGGCTTCCTGGCCAAGAGTGTCGTGGACGTGAAAAAGGTGGAGATCAACATTGCCGTGCGCCTGATTGCGACGCACATCGAGACGATCAGCTTCACCGTGCCGCGCGCCAAGATGGAGTACTTCCAGGAGGACATCTTCCCGCCCACGCGCGACCTCTCCAAGCCCGCCTCGACCGTTTCCGAGTGGCTTGCGGGCACGTTCAAGCAGCCCGCGCTGATCGACCTGCAGCCCGAGGGCATGAAGCCGCTCTCGCAGGCGCCCGTCGAGGTCAAGGTCAAGAAGTTTGAGAGCCGCGTCAAGGGCGAGCTGTCCGAGCACGAGAAGCGAGAGCAGGTGCTCAGCAACATGTTTAGCAACGTCCGCGACGAGGCCGGTGCCGAGCCTCTCAAGCAGGACCTGATGCAGGGTGCCGCCGATGAGGAGTGGGACTAGCCCCCAGCACGGCGGATGCGAGTGTACTTTAGAATTTTTGCTTTTCGACTCCAGTTTTTTCCCACATGTCGAATGTTTCGGTCGAAGGAACGACCAGTCCAGGATGATGGTTCATTTCAAAACTCCAGCCTGGCCAAGATCTGGGCCTATCGCTTTTCCCAGGTCACTAGGGGTAGCTATTTAGCCATATATGACGGCGACAAACGGCGAGTGCATCGTGAAACGGCGAATTCCTCTCGTGAGCTTGTCTCAACCACTTCGATCGTCTCGCTTGAGGAATTTTCATTTATCATGTCCAGGCCGCTCTATCGCGTTTCCAGTACCACCCTAGCCCGTTTCGTCAGCTGCGTTGTCTAGCTAATGAAGGTTGAGCCGACGCCGAGTAGACGCCAATCCTTGACAAGGGTTTCACATGGTTTCATCTTTCTGTTTCTTTCATTTAGAACTTCCCCCTCCACGGAACTTATTTTTTCAGTTTTTGCGGCAGTCGTCAATAGCGACCGCCAGCCCTTGCTGCTAGCTTTCTTCTTTGTCAGTTTCCCCTTTGAACAGGGCCCTCTTTTGGCGTGAGGCCCGAGGCTGTCGGTTGACTCAACTCGAATGCTTTTGGTTTTTTTCTCTCAGGAATTGAGTGCACACTGACCCTTTCGTTATCTTCTTTCTTGGTGTGGGGTCTGCAGATAAAAAAACAACAACTACGTATCCATGTCCAACACGACCAACTCGTCGTCGTTGGTACCGCTCGGCTACGTCGGACACACCTACGTACGTCTAGAAAAGAGAGAACACGCTAAAAATAAACTGAACTTCCACTTTCTCTCTCTCTCTCTCTCTCTCTCTCGGTCTTCGTTATTCTACAGGATGGCACCGGGAGTGGCGGCTACATTGCCTTCCTGGTCGTGTACATGGTCATCTTCCTGTTGGGCAACTACCTCCACTTCAAGTACCGCATGTACCAGCCCCTTCGCGCGGTATGTTTTTTTTTTCCCTTTTGGTCAGCACATTCCTGACCAGACGCCGAGGCGATCTTAAAAATAGCGCGACACCAAGCTGATCCTGCTGGCCGCGTGGCTGCCCATCGCGCCCTTCATCACGTTCCTCGTCCGTGCCGAGTGGGGCGACATGTCCCCCGCAATCTGCTGGGCGTCGTGGGTCATGGCAAACCTCTTTGGCCCTGTCTTTGTGCTCGTACGTTTGGGATGGCCTGTTGATCGTGCTGACAATCCTCCCAGCCCTTTGAGCTCGGCGCCCTCGGCCTCGTGTACGTCTACGAGTGGAACCTGGAGAAGCTGACTCGGTCCAAGGGCTTTTTCCGTCGCAACCATCGTGTGTTTTTCTCGTACGTTTGTACCCACCTACGCATGCCGTGACCCTAACCGTGACCCAGGACCTGGTTCCGCCTCGCCATCATCGTCACGTTCATCATCGCCCAGTTCGCCATCTCCTTTGGCGTGCAGCACACGATGGTCACACACCCCGGCGACTACTGCATGACCATGTCGCCCATCGCCAGCGCGCCGCTCTTTGTCATCTATGCGTGCATCTTTGTGGTCGTGCTGTACAAGCTGTTCCAGATCGACGACGTGTTTGAGATGAAGCGCGAGTACCTGGTCGTGTTCTTCACGGCCATCACGGCCACCATCACCTGGCTGGTCACGACGGCCATGCAGCAGGGCGGCAAGCTGGACCAGTCCGTGTTCTTCACCATCATCGTGTGCGCAGAGATCGCCACCGTCGACCTCGTGCTGCTCTACTGGCCGCTGGTCCTGCTCACCCGCGAGCCCTGGGCCTCCATCAAGCGCGCCTACGACAACACAAACACCATCACCGACAGCGACAACGGCCTCACGTCCTCCAACGTCAACTCGTCCCAGGGCGTGCCCGACAGCGAGGACCAGGTCGCCCTCGAGGACCTCAAGTCGGGCAAGGCGACCGCCGCCAACGTCTCCCTCAAGACCTACCTGCTCGATCGCATGTACGCAGAGTCGTTCAAGAGCCATTGCGTCAAGAGCTTTTGCACCGAGAGCGTCATGTTTTACCTGGTACTTTTTATTTATTTATTTGAATGATGTGATAGTTTTCTTGTTTTAACGAATACATCAAAAAAAAAAAAGGACTCAAGGGACGCCATGTCGCAGTCCACCCTCCGCACCAGCGCAGAGCTCGAGGAGATCACGCGCAAGCTGATGGAGCTGTACATCTACCTCGGCGCCGACCTCGAGGTCAACATCCCGTCGGTCATCCGCGACCCCATCCTGCGCGAGTACGAGACCACCAAGGACGACCCGCGCATCCTCAAGCCGGCCGTGTCCGAGATCTACTGGATGCTCAAGAACAACGTGTTTGACTCGTGGCTCCAGTCGCACGACTTTAACCGCGTCCGCCTCATGCACACCAGCCCGGACTCGCTTGCGGCCTCCTCCTCCTCCCACACCGCCAAGCGACGCGGCCACAACGCCGCCAGCGCAAAGCACCCGCTCGGCCTCGACACCATCAGCCCCACGCACTCGGTCAAGGGACTTGTCTCGTCAGACTCGACCCTCAACCCAGGAGGCGAGGGTGCAATCGAGATTGTCCTCAACGAGCTGCACGTCCCCGACGACACGGCCTAGAGCCAACAACGCGCAACAAGGCACAATCACTGAAGCAATCATGTCATAAAAATTACCAACATCTTGTAAGGCTCATCCTGCGGATGTGGCGCCCTCTTTTTTTTGCGCTCATTCCTCCCTCTTCTTTCTTTCTTTTTTCTTTTTTTTTGCAATTGTAGTCTACTCAGTCCAAAAACATGGCTTTGAAAAAAAAAGAACGAGAAAAGATTCAAAGAAATGTACGTGCTGCGTACACTTTCCCACGCAACCCGTCAACAGATGACAAAGTATGACGCCATTGTCGTTGGGGGCGGGCACAACGGGCTCGTGACGGCCGCCTACCTCGCCTCGGGCTCCGCCACGGCCACGGCCACGGCCTCGGCCTCGGCCTCTGCTCGTGCTGGCCTGCGCGTGCTGGTGCTGGAGAGGCGTCCCGTGCTGGGCGGGGCGGCCGTGACCGAGGAGATCGTGCCCGGGTTCAAGTTCTCACGGGCCTCGTACCTGCTGTCGCTGCTGCGCCCGGCCGTGGTGCAGCAGCTGGACCTCGCGCGACACGGCCTGCGCACGCACCTGCGCACCACGTCGTCTTTCACGCCGTCGTTGGCACGAGGGGGATCCCCGTTGCCGCCGCTGGTCATGGGACGGGATCGCGCGGCCACGCTCAAGAGCATCGCAGCCCACTCGCAGCGCGACGCCGACGCGTTCGAGGCGTACGAGGCGGCGCTGGACCGCTACGTCAACACGGTCGACGTGCTGCTGGACCGGGCGCCCGTCAACGTCAACGGGGGCGCCCTGCTGGACACCCTCGGCACGCTTGCCGCGGTGGCGCGCAGGACCAGGGCCAGCGACGTCGTGCCGCTGTACGAGCTGCTGACGGCCCCCGCGGCCAAGGTGCTGGACCGCTGGTTCGAGTCCAAGGTGCTCAAGGCCACGCTTGCGACCGACGCCGTCATCGGCGCGTTCACCAGCCCGTACATGCCCGGCAGCGGGTACGTGCTGCTGCACCACGTCATGGGCCAGGTCGACGGCGTCAAGGGCGCATGGGCCTACGCGCAGGGCGGCATGGGCGCAGTGTCGGACGCCATCGCCGGCGCCGCAAGGGAGCGGGGCGCAGAGCTCGTCACGGGGCAGACCGTCACGCGCATCCTGGTCGAGGACGGCAGGGCGACGGGCGTCCAGCTCGAGGACGGCACACGGATCGAGGCAGGCGTCGTCCTGTCCAACGCGACGCCCAAGGTCACGTTCGAGGACCTGGTCGGCATGGACCTGCTGCCCGGCCCGTTTGCGAGGGACGTCAGGGCGATCAACTACCAGGCGGCGACGATGAAGATCAACGGTACCAACAGTAGGACACCACTAGTGATATTGAGCGCGCATTCACGTAACAGTGGCCGTCAATGAGCTGCCCAACTTCAAGGCCATCCCCAACGTGCCCGGGTCCGGCGTGCCGCAGCCCCACCACCAGGCCACGGCGCACTTTGAGGAGTCGATGGAGGAGATCCATCGCGCCTACCTGGACGCCATGGAGGGCCGCCCGTCGGAGCGCCCGCTCATCGAGATGTGCGTCCCCTCGGCGCTGGATCCCACACTGGCGCCGCCTGGGAAGCACGTCGTGTCCCTCTTTGTCCAGGTAGGACCATGCTATTTATTCATATTTAATGGTTCTCGTATGACGCGTAGTACACGCCCTACCACCTCAAGAACGGGGCCAGCTGGGAAGACCCGTCGTACAAGGAAAGGTACGCCGACAAGGTGTTCTCGATCATCGACCGGTACGCGCCCAACTTTTCCGCGTCGGTGATCGGGCGCGACGTGCTGAGCCCGTTGGACCTCGAGCGCATCTTTGGCCTGACGGGCGGCAACATCTTCCACGGCGCCATGTCGCTGGACCAGCTGTACTTTGCCCGGCCCACGCCGTCCGCCTCGCGCTACGCAACGCCGATCAAGGGCCTGTACCTCTGCGGCAGTGGCACGCATCCCGGTGGCGGCGTCATGGGCGCAGCAGGGCGCAATGCAGCGATGCAGGTCTTGGCAGACCTGGGCAAGGCAGGCGGCCGCTTTTCTAAACATTAAGACTGAAATCGGATCAAAGTAGTAGATGAAGTATGAGTAAACAAGCAGTAAGCACACCAGCGATCGCCCATGTTACAATTCTTTAATTCAGGGCGGGATTATATAAAAGCTTTAGTAGATTTGCGTAGGTTCAGATTCGGCTATCTATTATCGTCGAAGGCTCCCTGATTTTGTCGTGGGCGTCGTCTTGTCCTTTTTCTTCGAGCTAGTGCTGGGTTTGGTCGAGGCCGGGGCCTCCTCTGCAGTGCTGCTCGTCCCGTAGATGTCGTCCTTGGTGCGCTTTGAGCTAAAGCCAAACCACCCTTTGTTCTTCATGTTGTTGCTGCCGGAGGAGGACGACGGGGGCGCGCTGGCATGCGGCGGCGTGGTCCGTGTGGAGGAGGACGTGGACGAGGAGGAGGACGACGATATGCCGCTGGGGCTCTTTGCCGACAACGACGTGCCAGAGTTGCTCGACAGCGACACCGTCTTGAGCCCCTCGTCGCTCTCGAGCGAGCTGCTGCGCGACGGCTCAATGTCGGGACAGTCTGCGGGCGGGGCCAGCGGCATCGTCATCTCCTCCCACGACGGCGACGACGACGACCCGCGCGAACCAATGCTCTCGTTGCTCTGTGTCCGGCTGCCCACGCTGCTGGACCGTCTCGAGCTGTGCGCGGACGACGCGACGGACGAGGAACGGTGTGTTCGCCCGGCATCGCCCGGAGCAGGGACACGCAGGGCGCTCGCCCCTATTGCAGCAGCTGCTGTGCTGCCTCTGTGCTCGTTATCGTCGTCGTCGTCGTCGTCGTCGTCGTCATCGGGCTGGGGGGTGGACGAGCGCACCGAGAGGATAGGGACCGCGTCGCTGGGAGGCGGTGGCGTTGTGGGCGAGGCAGCAACGGCCGCGGCCGCAGCCTTGGCGGCCAGGTCTGCCTTGCGCCTCATGGACGAGGGCTCCTTGAGCTGCGTGGGCAACGCGACGGGCTCGAAGGAGGAGGCCACGGGCGAGCCCACGTCGCTCAGGGTTAAACCGCGGTCGTCCACGTTGCGTCGCACGCCAAAATAGTCCTGCTGCGCTGGCGAGTCGAGGGAAAAGGAGGGGGACGAAGGGACAGAGAGAGACACGACGGTGTGGCCGTCTGCGCTTGTGCCTGTGCCTGTGCCCGTGCTGCTGTTTGATCCACCCTTTGGTGCTGCTGGACCCCCTGCCGTGCTGGCCCGCATGTGGGATCGTCCACGTGCGGCCGCAAAGGACACGGGCCCCGCCTGGCTGCTGGTCGGGCTGCTGGGCACGGAGGACGACGAGACAGAGCTGCTATGCGAGTAGACAGATGTGGAACGGCCCTTGACGCTGGCTGAGGATGTGGACGCGTTCGAGCCACGACGCTGTTTGCTAAAGGCAGACGGCAGCGAGTTGCTGCTGCCGCCCGCGCTGCCAGCAGGGGGCGTGGGAGACCCGGACGAGCGGTGCAGGAGCTGCTTGAACATCCAGCCGGTCCTGTCTGTCTGTGTTTGTTGTGGTGGTGTTTTGATGTCAGTCACCAGCCGCAGCGAACGGGGAAAAAAAAGGGAAGGGGAAGAGAAGGAACCCAAAAAAAGAATCAACACGACAAGGACAATGTCGTGGTCGTGCTGCCCTTTCTCTTATCGAGGCACGAGGCAATGCGAGGGTGGGGAGGAATAAACAAAGGAAAGAGGGCCAAGGGTGAAAAAGAAGGCAGACAAAAGAACGGGGACAAGAAAGAAAAAAAAAGGTTGCACAAGGACCTTGTTTCTCTTCCACCCTCACTCATCCTACTGTCCCCACCGTCACGGGTTGGGGTGGCGCGGCGTAGAAGGAGGCGTTACCACCGACCAAACATGCACGAGCGCTATAAAGAAAGAGAGCCTCAACCGTTCCGATTATGCAACTCTGCGGCTGATCTGATCACATGAGTCGATGTCTTGTGTGATCTGGACTGTTTTTCACGCGCCCGAGTCGAAATTTGCGACTGAAAACATGTCCTAACCCTGAACAAATACAAAGAACAGAGGAAAGAGCGGAAAAGAGAAAGCGAACGACAACTTGAAAAAAGAGAGTGAGAGAGAGAGAGAGAGCTGAAAGAGCATAAATTGTCAGTAGTTTTGTTGCTGTCGTTTTTGTTTTTTTTTTTACTTTGTGTACTTTTGTGATCGCAGGATTGCAAGCTTCTTGCGGGCATCCTCGAGTTCACGCTCCTTCTTGAGGATCTCGACCAGCTGGTCCATCTCTGCCTTCTTGCCTCCAACACCCTTCTTCATCTCCTCGGCGGCGACCTGGTCCGTGTTGTCAAAGGCCATGGACGACTCGGCGGCGGTGACGAGGTTCTTTGTGGCACGGGTGACGGTGGCGCCGGCCGCGCGCAGGCGGTTGACCGACTCAGAGTTGAAGTCTGCCTTGACCGTGGCGGCCGAGAGCAGCTGCTGTGTGCTGGACGACACACCCTTGGCCGAGACGATGATGCGGTCCTTGTCGGCCTTGCCCTGCACGGCGTCGTTGGCCGAGTCGCACAGGTCGCCCGTGGTGCCGGCGACGGCCTTGGCCGCAGACACGAGACCGTCGCTCCACGTGCCGTCGTTAAAGTACATCGAGTCCTCCTGTGGTCCAGACTTGCCCGACGCGACAATCTCGCGCTGCGCAAACGTGGCCGAGCGCACGAGGGCGGCCGTGGCGGCGGCAATGGCCTTGGCGGCCTCGAGGATCTGGGCCTCGAAGGGCAGGTCCTCGTTGGCGTCGCGTGGCCGTTCCGGCGGCTGCAGAGCGGCCAGCTTGCGCGCGGCGGCCTCGATCGAGTTGGCGGCGGCGAGCAGCTCGCGCTCGGCAATGACGTTGGGGTCGTTGGGGTCGACGTAGCCCGACGGGATGAGCTTGCCCGCAGCCTCCACGACCTTGTTGACCGTCTCGGCGACCGTCTTGGCACCCACCTTGACGCTCTCCTTGTTGGCGGGCGTGCTGGCCGTCTGCAGCGTCTTGACCACGTCCAGCATGTGCGACATGGCGTTGGCAGTGTTGCGCACAGAGTTCTGGACGTTGGCCTGCAGGTCCTTGGGCGCGTTCTCGGTCGACGCCTTGCCCACGCGCACAAGGTCCTCGATGGTGGCACGGGCCTGGCCGGCGGCGGCAATGACATCGTCCTGCGACGTGTTGGACGACGTGACGAGCTGGGCGGCCGCGGCGGCCACAGCCTTGGCCGACGCAATCACGTCGGCGGGCAGGGCTGTGCCCATGGCGCCCTCGGACGAGTTGAGCGTCTGGATGGCCTCGGCAACACCGGCCTTGGCCGTGTCGATGGCGCGCAGGGCACGCGAGGCGTCGTCGCCCACGACCTTGACCACGCGCAGCAGCTCAGAGATGGACGCGACCATGTTCTTGGCAGACTCGCGCAGGTTGTTGATGTCGTTGGCCTGGCGCGACGAGGCGCGCATCGAGGCCTCAATGTGCTGCTGCAGCTTGGCGGCCACGTTCTTGGTCGCCGTCAGCAGCTGCTCCTGGCCGTTGCGGTCGGCAGAGGTGATGGACGCGGCCGCGTTCTTGACAGAGTCCTTGAGGTTGACGATGGTGTTGACAGAGGACGAGGCCGAGGCGGCCAGCAGGTCCTGCGAGGCAGTCGAGGCAGCCACCAGGCCCTTGACGTCGTTGGTCAGGTCCTTGGTGCCCGACAGGATCGTCTCCTTGTAGTTGTTGAAGTTGTCGGCCTTGTCGGTCGGGTCGAGCTGGCCGGCCTGCGCAAACACGACGGCAGTCTCGAGGTCGGCAATGACGTCGTTGATCGACTCGATCGCCTGCTGGCACATCAGCAGACCCTTGGAGCCGTTCTTGACGGCGATGACCAGCTTGGCGACACCCTGCGACACGTCACGCGCAGTCGTGGAGATCTTGCCGCGGTTGGTCGGGTCCTGCGGGTTGGACACGGCGTTCTTCATCGTGTCGAGCAGGCGCACGTTGGATCCACCGAGCGCGCGCACAGACTCGAGCACGCTCTGCTTCACATCCTCCTCGCCAGAGGTGGCGGCAGCGCCACGGGCAGAGCGCACGAGGCGGCCGTACTTTTCACCGACGACCGAGGCGAGCGCGGGCAGCTCGTCCAGGTCGCGGGCCTTGCCCACAATGTCGGTCATGGTCGTGGCGAGGTCCTTGGCAATCGACGTGACCTCGTCGGCAAACTGCTGGTAGTGCGCGTCGGCGCCCAGGGCCTCGTCGTCGTCGTTGAGCGAGTTCATGGCGCGCGAGAGATCGCTGATGACCTGGTTGATCTCGCCAGTCTCGTCCGAGGCACCCTCGAGGTGGCCGGTGAGCGCCTTGAGCGACGAAGCGACCTTGCCGATGGCCTGGTCGAGCTTGCCCTGGGCAGCGGCGGCATCGGCGCTGGTGCCGGCGGCCTTGGTGGCGTACAGCATCTCGATCGTCGCCTCGGCAGCGGCCTTGGTCAGCTCGAGCGTCTTGTTCTGTGCGTTGGGGTCGTTGGTGCGCGCAGCAGCGCCAATGCCGTTGGTCGACAGGGGCGCAAAGCTCTGCACGAGCTGGTTCACGGCCTGGCCGAGGCTCTCGGGGTCGTTCTTGGCGGACTTTGAGATGATGTCGAGCGTCGACTCAACGGCGTGGATGTTGTTGAGGAGCATGTCGCGGTAGCCGCTAAAATCTGGCCCGGGCTCGGGCTTGAGGTCGTGTGCGGCAGCCTTGATGAGGGCTCCGTCCAGCGCGACGACGTCCGAGGAGACCTTGTCGATCGCAGCGTCGCACTCCTTTTGACCAGGAGCGCCGTTCTTGATTGCTGTCGTTGTTTTTTTTTTCGCGGTGAAAATTAGCACTAGTAAAACAGGAAAAGCATGCCAAGACGTACAGTTGACGAGGGCACGGATGCTGTCATTGATGCCCTTGGTCTGGGCGTTGAAGAGCTGGATCGTGTCGGCGTCCGACGAGTTGCCGCAGATGGTCTTGACAGTGCCGACGAGATCCTTGCTCGAGGAAATCACGTCGCGCGCCTGCTTGATGATGGGCTGCTGGTGCTTCTGGGCCATGGGCGAGACATAGGCAGCGGTCGAGGCAAACTCGGGCGAGGCCGCAAACGTCTTGAGGTTCTGGATGGCGTCGAGCAGGGGCTGCGACGACTCGTTGCACGCGGCGCGGGCATTCTGGTCGTTGACGTTGGTGGCCAGAGCCTTGATGTTGCTCACGAGCGACTGCGTGGTCGCGGCGACAGTCTAGGAAAAGAATTTTATCCTGTTGACGACCCGGGGAAAAGAATTTATTAATTTATTATTTTTTTTACCTTGGCAGAGGCGACAAACTGGTTCTTGGCGACGGCATTCGAGGTCTTGGCGGCGGCGTTCTTGCAGTAGTTGCAGAGGGCCGAGGTGTTCTTGGCAATGATCGAGGCAGCCGCGAGGATCTGCTGCTGCTTGTTGGCGGTGTCCTGGAGCTTGGAGGTGGCCTCCTCGATCTCGACGATGGCCTGGGAGACCTTGCCAATGTCGATGAGACCGGGCACGGCAGCGACAGACGAGCCGTCCGAAACACCGATGAGGTACACGGCGCGGGCAGTGGTGTCGGTGAGCGCAAAGATGGCGTCGGCCGCCTTGACGACACCGTTGCCGATGCTCTGGGGGTCGCCGGCCTTGGCGGCGAGGGGGATGGCCACAAAGAGACTGGTGAGGACAGCCTGCTGCTCGGCGAGCTTCTTGACGGCAGACAGGTAGGGGTCCTCGTTGTCGAGGTTGGGCTCGTTGACGTTGTCCAGCTTGGACAGGGCCAGGTCGAGCGTCTGGAGGGCCTGGGTGCACTCCTTCTGGCCGGGGGCGGCAGCAGAGCAGAGCGAGAGCAGCTTGTTGATCGAGTCGGCGACACCCTTGGCGGCGACGGTCAAGAGGTTCTTGAGGTTGGAGCCGTTGGGGTCGGCGTTGAAGGCCTTGGAGGCCTGGAGGAGCCGGGTGATCGACGTGAACGTCTCGTTGATGTAGTTGGCAATCTCGGCCTGCATCTTGGGGTCCGACTGCGACGAGAGGACCTGGCCGGCGTTGACGAGGTTGTTGAACGCGGCGTCGAGATGCTCGGCGGCCTGCTTGAGCTGCTGGGGCGTGCCCTTGGCGGCGTTGACGAGGTTGTTGGAGGACACCGTGACGGCGGCGGCGGTCGTGCTGAGCTTGTTCTGGGCAGAGACAAACGTCTCGCCGGGCTGCTTGGCGGGCACCTCGTTGATGCGGACGACGTTCTTGTGCATGTTGGCAATCGCCTTGGTCACGTCGCGCTGGCCAGGGAGGATGTCCACGAGCTGGGCCATGGCCTTGTTGACCTCGGTGGCGACGTTGGCGAGCTTGGTCTGGTTCTCCGAGTCGGAGGGGTTGGCGAGCGAGGCCTGGGCAACCTTGATCAGCTTGTCAGAGCGGTCCATGACCTCGGTGGCAGTGTCAATCGTCTGGTCCTGGAGCTCACGGTCGGACGACGTGGCGGCGACACCGCGGACGGCGTTGCCGAGCGCCTGGAGCGCCTGGGCAGTGTCGCGGGCGGCAACACCGGTGTAGCCCTCGTTGCCCTGCGAGGCAGCCTGGATGAGCTGCGCCATGGACGAGCCAATCGACTTGGCGTTGGCGGTGACCTCGAGCATGCAGTTGTCGGCTGTCTGGTCGGCGGCGGGCCTGAGCTCGCCCTTCTTGGCCTGAACCTTGGCCCGCTGGAGATCGGCGCGGGTGTTGGAGACGGTCTCGATGGCAGACTCGAGCTCGAGCGAGCCAGAGACGGCCTCGGCAGCGTCGATCGTGTCCTTGAGCTTCTTGAGGGCGTCGTTGGACGACTTGGTAAAGTTGATCAGCTGGTTCTGGGCCGACTGGTCACCGATGGTGGGGCTGGCGGCCTTGGCGGCAGCAACCATGCCCTGACCGGGGACGAGGAGCGCCTTGGCAGCGTTGATGAGCTTGAGCTGGGCGACCGCATCGTCGGGGCTCTCGTTGAAGGAACGCACGGCAGTGACGAGCTGGCCAGTCTGCTCGGCCATGCTCTTGGACGCGTTGATCAGCTGCATCTGCGAGGCCTGGTTGCGGTTGGACGACGACACGTTCTTGGCGGCCTGGATGAGCTGGGTCGCCGAGGCGGCGTTGGCCTTGGCGGCGAGCGCGAGCTTCTTGAAGGCCTTGCGGCGGTTGTCGGCGCCGGCGGCAGCGCGGGTGGCGGCGGCCAGGGCTTCGGCGGCGGCCTTGAGACGGGCCTGGACCTGGGGGTCGCTGGGGTTGCGGGCCGCGTCCTTGGCAGCGTTGACCATCTTGGTCGTGGCGTCGGCGAGGGCGCGGGCGGCAGCGAGCAAACGGGCCTTCTCGTTCTCGTCACCCTCGGTGGCGGCCTGGGCCTTGAGCGCGTTGACGAGCTGGGTCGAGGCGAGGGCGAGCGACTTGGCCGAGCCGACGATGGCGGTGGCGTTGCCGAGCGAGTCGATCAGGGCCTGGGTGGCGGCAAAGACGATCTCAGAGTGGCGGTCGATCTGGTTCAGGTCGGCGTCCTCGGTTCCACCCTGGCGGGCCTTGTCGATGAGCTTTTGGAGGGCCGCGCGGACCTTGTCGGCGGCGGCGCTGAGGTTGGCGACGGCCGCGTTGTCGGTGCAGCTGACCTTGCCCTTGCTGACAACGGCGCTGATGGCCGCGTCGACCTGGTTGGCAGACTCGACCAGCTGCTCCTGGCACAGGGGCGAGTTGATCGTGGGGGCAACGACGTTGGTGGTCGTGACGAGCTGGGCGGCCGAAGCAGCCGAGGTCTTGGTGGCGGTAATGACCTCCTGCTGGTTCTTGGGGTCGGGGGTGGCGCCAGCGACGGTCTTGGCGTGCTGGACGGCCTCCGTCATGGCGACGGCGACCTGCTTGGCGAGCTCGATGAGGTCCTGCTGGGCAGCGAGCGACACGTCGGCATCGCCCATGTGGCGCAGCAGCTGAGCGCCCGAGGCACCGATGCCCTGAGCCGAGGCGAGCAGATCCTGTCGGTTGCCCTGTCCAGCTAGTCGGAAAGAACGAAAAAGTTTTTTTAAAGAGGGACATTCAGAGAGGATGTATAATTTACTGATGGTGGCTTGAGCCGACGTGAGGAGCTTCTGGGTGGCAGCAGCAAGCTTGCGAGCAGCCTCCAGGAGCTTTTCGCTGTCGGACTGGTCCTCCAGGAGAGCGGCAATCATCTTGGTGCCCGAGGCGAGCTGACCGAGGTTGCCCGAGATGGTGGCAATCTGGGTGCTGATGAGGTTGAAGTCCATGTCCTTGAGATCAACGGCAGTGAGGTTGATAACCGAGGCGGTGGCCGCGAGGTGCGACGCGACCTGCGACTGCACCTGCTGCTTGTTGACGTCCAAGTTTTGCTTGCGCCACTGGATCGAGGCGGGGTCGTTGCCGAGCGGGGGGAGGGTCGTGGCAACGTTCAAGTCCGACTGGGCAGCGTTGACGCTGGCAAAGCCGTTGTTGATGCTCTGGAGAAGAGCCTGGTGCGCAGGGCTCTGGAGCGACATGCCGCCGTGCCCACCTTGGGCAGTCTGGAAAAAGTAGCAATATTTATCAGCCAAAACAGAGAAAGCTAATAAGAAGGAAGAAAAAAAACATACGCCCATAGCGCTCGACATGTTGACATACTGCATGCTCGACTTGCCCTGCTGCACAGAGCCAATGGGCTGTCCGTCGGCACCCTGAGGTGGGGAAAAACGGTCTTTTTAACTCGACCTCTTCCTTTTCTTTTTTTATTGGAAAAAAAACGTACGTAGGCAACGCCAGCCTGGGCGACGTCAACCATGTTGAGCTGACCTGCCCTGCCGGGGATCATCGAGATGGAGGTGGCGTTGTAGCCCTCGACGACATCCTCGACGATGCTCATCTCCTGGTCCTCCTCGGCCATGAGACGGTCGGCGTCCTTCTTCTTCTTGACGATGATGTCGATGTAACCAGCAATGAGCTGCGAGATGGCGTCACCTTCAAGGGTCTCGACCGAGTAGTAGTTGTCCGAGTAGTCGCCAAAGTCGAGGGTGAAGCTCTTGGGCGAGGCAGCCCAGCGGCGGAGGGTGGTGAGGGGCCAGACCTTGAGCACCTCCTTTGTCTCGGCGTCGAGACGCATGACCGAGTCACGGGTAACACCCAGCAGGATGTTGACCATCTTGTTCTTCTTGGCTACTTTTTCCTGTGTGGTGATTCAATAAAGAATTTTTTCTTTTCTTTTTCGTCGACATACGCGGACAGAGAAGAAAGTGACACCGTACGTCTTGAGGGAGCGGCAGAGCTGGACGTAGCGGAACTTGGCGTTGAGCTCAGTCATGCCCTGCAGCTTGCGGTGCTCCTGGAAGATCTTCTTCTCAGCGTCACCCTTGAGCTTGACGTAGTCGGGAGGGAGGATGGTGGCGAGGCTGTGTTGTTTGCACAATTTAGTAAGGCAAACGTCAGCTAGTGGCTGTGTATACTTGATGAAACCCTGCTTGTGCTTGTCGGGCTCGTGGTTGCCAAACTGGACCTGGAGCTGGAGGGCGGCAAACTGGCACGCCTCCTCGAGGGTGCAAGGGTGAACACCCTTGACGATGGCTTCTTGCGCCTATTGGCCAAAAAATCAGCATACTGCAATGCGTAGGTGCACAACAAACCTGGACGTAGAGCAGGTTGAGCTGGATGGGGTCGTTGCGATCAATGTTTTGATCCGAGAAGAAGAACTTTTTCTTGAGGAGAATCATCTCGTTCTCGTCGACGCCCTGCTCGCGGAGGGACTTCTCGGGGTTGAGCCATGTGGTCTCACCAGTCTTCTGGGTGGGAGCCTTGGTCTTGGGGTCGACCTTGGCGGGCTGGCGCGCGGCCTCCTCGAGCTTCTCCGTGGTGAACGAGAACTCGTCGGGGTTGGTGATACCTGGGATGCGCAGACATTAAGATGGTCCTCGAGATTAAAAAGAAACGGGTCGTACCGATGCGCTGGCAAACGACCTTGACGAGATCGGCCACGTTGAGCGAGTCGTCGATGAGGATGGTCTTGACGGTGTCGTCCATCATCTTGACACGCAGGGGACGATGCTTCTTCTTGTACTCGAGCAGATCCTGCCGAAAAAGGCTTTAGAGAATCGTCCGAGACAGCAAGGATGGGGGGGGGGGGGGACAACAAACACCGCTCTTGAGATCGTAAAAGTCGAGCGTGCGACGGGGCTCGAGCCACTTGCCCTGGTCGGGCCAGAACAGGCCGTGGTCAGAGCCACCGCCCTCCTCACCAAGCTTCTCCTTGATGTCGCGGCAGACTTCTTGGACGGTCATGTCGCCTTGGAACTACGGCAGCATGGGGTGTCAGTACTGTGCTGCGCAGGGTGCGCCTTACCTTGATCATCTTGACACTGCCAAGCTTGACAATGTTGATCTTGAGCTGGACGGCCGACATTTTCTTTCGTTCCTTATTTGTTGGAAGGGGGCTCGCAGCAAAACTTGGAAAAAGAAAACAAAGGCGGGGGGACCCTCTCTGTTTGGTGATAGTGGGAAGGAAGGGGGGGGTTAGACTGCGTCGAGAGGA
>Ga0302226_10001018_pt1 | contig 21725 bp, 30 predicted proteins | sample II_Palsa_E3_3_FD_193524 | JGI IMG/M metagenome (GOLD analysis project Ga0302226, IMG submission 193524) | Peat permafrost microbial communities from Stordalen Mire near Abisko, Sweden - II_Palsa_E3_3 | ecosystem: Environmental > Terrestrial > Soil > Palsa > Peat permafrost | place: Sweden...
CAGTCCTCAGCGCAAGGGAGAGCACCGATGGCCCGCCAGCCTAAGCCCGAGATCAAGCCCACCCGTGCTACCCGCCGTGTCCTGCTGGTGCTCCTGACCGGAGCCGGGGAACTTTCCGGCTACCCGATCTCCCGGGCGGCGATGGTCGGCCCCGGTCACGTCTACGTCCTGCTGGCGAGGCTTGAGCGCATCGGATGGGTGGCAAGCGACTGGCAGGAGAGCGTGCCGCACGGCCAGCCGAGCCCGCGCAGGTTCTACCAGCTGACCCGCTACGGCCGGGCGATGGCACTCAAGATGCTGGGACTGGGGAACGATCATGTGTGACGCCCCGTGATCCGCTCCGGCGAATGGGTAAAGATCAAGGTCCGCACCGAGGAGGGAGAACCGGATGCCTAGATCCCGCATCCGCCAGGAGTTCGTCTGCGACCTCGGCTATCGCCCCGGTGTCCCGATGCTGACCCCGCTGCCGACCACCGTGGACTGCGAGCCTCACACTCCCCACCCGCAGGGATACGTCGCGCATTCCGAATGGGCCGACCTGATGATGGAGACCCATACTCAGCGGGAATGCCGTGGCTGCGGGCGATGGATGGTCTGGGAACCGAAGGGGGCGCCCGGTGAGCGCATGGGATGACCTCGCCGCGCTGATGGCCCGCTGCCCGCCGCCATCCGCGCCGAAGTCCCTGCACGCCCACCCGTACGCCGCGGAAGCACTCAGGGACATGAGCACCCCGGACTCGCCCGCGCCGTGGTCCGGCGCTATCGGCTCACTGACGGGCATCCCGGTCATCCTCGATGACGAGATGGCACCCGGAGCCTGGGAGATCCGCGAGGGAGACAAAGTGATCAGCAGCGGGGTAGTGCGCAGCAAGTGGGCTGACCTGTTCGGGCCGGGCCGCACTAAGGAGGGGGGAGCGTGATGCCTAACGAAGCGCTCGTGATCGACGGCAGCGACGGGGTATGGGCTCGCCTGCGAACCACCGAGGTCACCATCTGGCCCGAGGAGATGCAAGACGGCATCGACGCAGGCACATGGTGCCTGACCGTCGCCTACCGCGGCGCCGGGCGCTGGGGCGTCTTCCGCGGCTCCGGCGACAGCGGCCCGTGCCTCGGCGCGGACGGCACCTGGAGTTTCGGCCGTCCTGATGATGGTGACGATAGGGCCTGGCTGGCTACCTACCGCTTCACCCATGCTGAGGCGATGATGCTGGCCCGTGAGTGGGCACCGAAGGTGAAGGTCAACAGCATGACCGCAGTGGAGGCACTGGCGTGGCACGCATCACGAGGGGAAGGGCCGGATGCCTGACTACCCGCCCGGAGATGAGCCCGGCTACCTGACCATCTTCTGCCGGTCCTGCGGCTACAGCGGCACCAGCCGGCACTACGAGGATCAGGGTGACGGGACATGGCTTTGCTCAGCCTGCCCGGCACCAGAGGAGGAGCAGTGACCAGCGCTCATTTCTTCCTGGCCATATGCCAGGACTGCACGCCCATCCTGCCGCAGCCGTTCTATGACGAAGCGGAGCGCGACAAGTGGGCAGCGGCGCACCGGGAAGCTACCGGCCACAGGATCGTCTCTGCGGAGGAGCGCCGATGACTGACCATGACCCGCTAACCGTCCCCGGACAGCCGCACCTGGTGATCACCGCTGCCCGCTGGTGGACCGCAGAACAATGATCGACTATGCAGCGTTCCTGACGGCCCGGCTGGACGAGGACGAGCAAGTGGCGAAGGCGGCTGAGCGCGAGATGGCCACTTGGGGCGGACAGTGGCCGTCCTACGCCAAGCTCGGGTTCGACGTCGGAGATCTCGCGCAAACCTTCAACCCTGCGCGCGTGCTCCGCGAGGTCGCGGCCGGGCGGGCCATTCTGGCCGAGCATCCGCACCACTACGAAGATGCAGCGCATCCTGAGTACGGATTCGGCTGCGACACCTGCCACTGGGACAACGAATACAGTTTCGGGCGGGAAATCAGGTGGTGCGCAACACTGCGCGCCCTCGCGGCCGTCTACAGCGACCACCCGGGCTACGACGAGGCACCGGGGTCCGCGTGAGCGGGAGCCCCGTCATTGCCCCGGACTCGCTGGACTGGGTGACGTTCAGCAGCGAGGAAGACGAGCTGTGCGAGGCCCGGAGCATGCCATGCGGCCGGCAGGCCGCAGCGGTCGCCATCTGGCAGACCGTATCCCCTCGCTGCCCCGAGCGGCAGCCGCTGTGCCTTGAGCATGCTGACCTGGCGCTCCGCAGGTCCGCAGGATACGGCCAGTGGTTTTGCGGCTGCCGGCTGCTGCGGATTGAGCCGATCCGGTGACGAGTCTTCCTGCCGCGCCCGCGTGGCCTGGCACCACCGGCCGACGACCGCCCGCACCCTAGGGGGAATGCGGGCGGCCTTGCATCTGATCGACATCATCGCCCGTCACCCAATGGCCACCTCCTGCCCCGAGGTTTCAGCTCACGTCTCGATCGTGAGCGCGGTGTGACTGCCTGTCAAGAGGTCAGCACCAGCCCGGTAGCCGCCGCGATCTTCACTGCCGCCGAGTTGTGTCTCATGTCCCGCCTCGTCTCCGCTCCCGGCTCCTGGATGGTTATCTCCCCGTCCGGCCCGGTGACGCGGAGCCTTCCCTTGCCGGTCCGCTGCACGGATCCCCCGGCTTTGCGGATGGCGGCAGCCAGGTCACGGGCGGCACTGGAGCGGTAGCGGTCAGGCATGACTGGCCTGCCCCGTCCGCATCGCAGCGATCGCCGTGAGCACCCGCGCATTGTCGTCGTCCAGGTCCACAAGGGCGCCCCGCGTCGCGTAGCCCTTGCTGATCTGCCGCTCCACTTCCTTCTTCTGCGCGGCGAAGTACCGCACGGCCCATGACCGCGTGGCCGGGTACGACGCCTTGCACCTGCCGCAGTACACCAAGACGGTCATCTCGCCTACGCGGGTGCCCTGGGTGCCGTAGCCGCTGCTGACCGGCAGTTCGTGGCCGGCTGGCTTACCCTGCGGTGTCTTGTGGTCGCTCATGACGGCTCCCCCTCATCCAGATCCCACTTGCGGGACTTTCCGAGCGCGATCAGCTCGGCCGGCGCGATGTGCCGCAGGTATACGTCGGTAGTCAGCAGCGATGAGTGGCCCAGCTGCTGCTGGATCAGGTTCATTGGCCAGCCCTCGTGCGCGAGTTCGGCCGCGTGAGTGTGCCGCAGCCCGTGCGGGTGGACGCGCTTCTCGATCCCGGCCTTGAGCGCGAGCCGCTTCATCAGGTTCCGGACGTACTGCGGCTGGACGCGCTTGCCATCCAGGGTGCAGAACAGCAACCCGTTCCGGAGGCTGAGCGCCGAGCGCCGAGCCATCCACTGCTGCACGATCGCCATGCCGCCGTCGTCAAGGCTGACGGTCCGGTCCTTGTCCTTCTTGCCGTGCAGGACGCGCACGGTTCCCTGCTGCGCGTTGATGTCGGCTGGCTTGAGCGCGAGCGCTTCATCGAGCCGGAGGCCGGCGCGGTACATCACCGCGATCAGCGCCCGGTTGCGCAACCCGGTCGGTGCCCGGACGGAGCACTGGCGGGCCAGCGCGGCGACCTCATCGCGGGTCAGGATCTCTGCGGGCTGCTTGCGGCCTGTATCTGCCACGCCCAACGCCTCCAGTATCGGTTTGTCCACTTACCGATACTCTATAGCGCCCAGACTCCGGCCGGGAGGCGACACGCGGACTAACCGATACTATTTTGGCGCCTCAGCCCAGTTTTAGCCGCCTGCCATCTCATAGGTCCGAGCACCCCGGTTACCCCACGGATTTCTTTCGCCCGGTTAGTAGGTTCCCGCCTGTCCCCAACCGGCGCCCCCCCTCCCCCCGTAATCCGGGGAGCCTGACCGCAGTCAGGACTTGTGCCGGCTGGCCCGCCGAAGCGGGAACCCCCTTGCGGGGGCGGACAGGATTACCCTCGGCCGTGGCCGATCGCGGCTCGCGCCGCTTATCCCTCATCCGAAAGTCGCGGGGGCATGACAACGAGAGGTCGCGCCTTACTGCGGCGTGCCTTCGAGCCGTCGCCTGCCGCCCTGGGTGGTCAGAGCATGGGCTGGTGACGGGATGCGGGCGGACCGCGTGAGGTGGATGCGTGTACGGCTGGCCCTGGCCGGCGTGTCGTTCGCGGGCGTAGTGGCCTAGCCGAGGTGCGTTCGTGTATCGTGTGCCTCGGTTGGGTGTGCGTCAGGTTCCGTAGCTTTTGCCGCCAAGCTTCCGGCTACGAACCTAGTTAGATGGAATTGTGAGCTGTGGGCCGCCTAAGGTGCGGCCCTTGTTCATTTCACGGGCTACCCGCCTTCGCCTGCTAGCGCCGATTCGTCCGCTGGCATTCTCCCAGTCGGCCCGCTCCGTTGCCCAGATGCCACGCCGGCCCGGTCAGGCTGTAACGTTCCGCCACCTATCGGCTACCCTGCGTTCCATCGTTACCGCTACGTGACCAGAACCTGTCACCCGGTAGCCACCGCAGGGAGTCAACTAGGCGCGCGGCACGTCATGACACTCGCCGCGTTCGGCTCCCGGGCCCGGGAGCCGTCCTCCTTTCCGGAAGGAATCACCTTGACTGACTACCTCAGGAGGGCCGCGGTCGCCATCGGTGCCGCTGCCCTCATCCTCGGGACGCTCGGCGCCGGCGTGGCGTCCGCGGCCACGCATCCGCACAAGAACGCCACGCTCGTGTGCGCGTTCAACTGCTTCAACCTGTCGAACCTCCAGCTGGACGGGACCGGCTTCGGCTCGTTCATCCAGAACGCCCACGGCGGCGCTACCGGCGGCAGCCTGAACATGCGGGCCGAGGGCATCAACAAGGAAAATGAGGACTTCGGCGGCGGTTTCATCACCGATGTGGGCACGGTGGGCGTTCCCGGATCGGGCGCCTGCGACACCGGCCTGCTTCCCGCCACGTCGATCTTCTGCACCAACGCCACGGTGTTCTCGGCCGACCCGGTGTTCGAGGCGAACTTCGCGCCGGACTCTAACCAGTCCGGGCTCTGCGTCGGCGCTGTCGCCGGCAACGTCGCCCAGCGGGTGAAGCTGCTCCCGTGCGGTGCCAGCGTGGGGACGCTCTGGATCGGTGACCTGATCCACGGCGTGCCGATCGGCCCCCACGTGTACGAGCCGTGGATGAACGGCGCGGACACGTCGTTCTCGCACCCGCTGGTCTTGACCGTGAACCCGTCGAGCAAGACCCCGCGCAACGTGCTGCGCACCGACGTGGAGAACACCACGGCCAGCTTCGTGCCGGACAACCAGCAGTTCACGTTCACGATCGGCCACGCTGGGGCCTGATCCCGCTAGTCCCCTCGCTGCGGCCTTTCCTTCCCGTGAGGCCGCACCGGGGTGGGGGGATAGGTCCCGGGCGGGGTGGCCCCAGTCCGGGACCGCCCGGGGCGCATGAAAAGAGGGCGCCTAGCCGATGGGTAACCGGCTAGGCGCCCTCTCGCTGTGCAACCATCAACCAACGGAACGTGACCAGGGGGGACCTGTGGGTGACCGCATCGTACGAGCATTACCCCGCGTGGAAGCCCGTGGCTTAACCCGGGCACAGCGTCACGGGCGGCGCTGCGTCGGCTGCCTGAAGCTGCTCCGGGGAAGGGGCCAGGACTTCGCGATCAGCACCGAGGGGTCCGTGGTGAAGTGCTGCGGGCGCTGCGAGCCGGTGCTCTATCCGGCGTAGCCTGCGCCGCAGTGGAAGGATGAAGGCATGGAGCACAAGACGTGGCACACGATCGACAAGAGCGACTGGGGCGCCGGGCCGTGGCAGGACGAGCCCGATAAAGAGCAGTGGACCGATCCTGGCACCGGGTTCGCCTGCCTGCTCAAGCGCAACCCATCCGGCGCGCTCTGCGGCTACGTCGGCGTCCCGCAGGGTCACCCCTGGCACGGCTCGGGGTACTCCCCCGGATATGACGAGAACTACGACGAGCGGGAACTGCCGCCCGCGCTCCAGCTGCTCCATGACGTGAGCGTGCACGGCGACCTGACCTACGCCGACGCCTGCCAGGAAGGCGACGATGGCGAGACGATCTGCCACGTCGCCGCGCCGGGTGAGCCAGAGCCGCTCTGGTGGTTCGGATTCGACTGCTCCCACGCTGGGGATCTCAACCCGGCGCGGGCCTACCGGGATCTGATGCGCGGATGGGGTGGAGACAGGGGCGAAAGGTACAGGGACGCCGCCTACGTCAAGGCCGAGTGCGCGACGCTCGCGGCAGCGGCAGCCGCATCGGCGGAACTAGTGAGCGCGTAGCTTGGCCTGTTCTAGCGCGTAATGTCGTAGTACGGTCTACCTCAGAGCGCACGAAATGACCGCCCGGCCTCCACCCCGCGAGGGGCAGAGACCGGGCGGCCTGCTGTCTAGCTGAAGTTCAGCCGATCTTGTGTCTCCGTCGCGATCAGCACCGAAGGATCCGTGCTCAAGGCGTGCGGGAAGTGCGTCCCGGTCCTGTACCCGGCGTAGCACTTACCTGTGGTAACAGAACGCTAACCGTGCGGATACGTCCAGCCGGCGCGGGCGCCTTGTTACCTTGATAACGAACCGACCTCACCGGGAGGGAACGTGCACGTCGTCCACAGCCTGCTCCACCTGGCACCTCTCATCCACCGCTGGATCCTGTTCCACACGTAACCGGACAGCAGAAAGCCGCCCCGCGCCCCCTGGCGGAACCAGGGAAGCGCGGGGCGGTTTGCTGTCTAGCTGAAGTCAGCCGATCTTGTGTGCCTCACTCCCGCTCGGTGACACCGGGGGGACCGGCGGCGACGGGACAGGCGTGACCTGCGAGCGTGCCAGCAGCCCGAGCGCGATGGACAGCACCGAGACGATGACGCCGATCGTGGCGGGGCTGAGATGGAGCCCGAGCGCCGCGATCAGGGCCACGATGGCGTTTACCGCGGCAGCGGAAATTACGGGCTCGTCGGTGATCTTCTTCATGCAGCCCTCCCGGCAGTCATGGTGGTACCGCTCCAGGTCACCGGAACGCTTGCCGTGCCAGTGCCCCCGGTCACGGTGATCGTGTTAGGCGGGAACGGGTAGGGCGCGACGGTGCCGCCAGCAGGAAGCGGCGAGGGTGGAGGCGACGGTGCGACAGCAACGCCCGCGCCGCCTTCACTGCACGGGCAGCACCCGAGATCGGGCGAGTTGATGCGCCGGCATGACGGGCACTTCCAGCCTTCACGCATCGCGGCTGCAACCCTCCGGTCCCGTGGCTCGCAGTTCGGCCTTCGTGCATCCGAGCGCCAGGTCGTAGCGGTCGCAGATCCAGCGACGGCGCGGTAGCTTCACCCGGTGCGCCAGCGTGTCTAGCGCCTCCCAGAACCGGGTGCCCACGTCAGGACTCCAGCGCCACGCTGACATCGTTCACGCCCGCATCAACCCGGGTAACCCTGATCCCGTTCTTCCCGGCCGCGATGTCCACCACCTGTGACCCGGATGCCCACGAGACGGCCAGCGGGTGAGCGACCTCCCCGACAAGCTGCCACTCGATGGAGGCGACCCCAACGGCAGTGAAGAACCTGACCTTCGTGCAAGAGGACGGGAGCGCTACCGGGGTGATGGCCCCGGCCCCGCGGTTGAGCAGCATGGGATCCTCCAGGAGGGTTGCGGGAGCGGGCGGCTTCGGCTCGTGCGGGTGCCTGGCGTTCTTGAGGATGAGGGGCAGCTGCGCGACGATCGGCGCACCCGGGCACTGAAGGTGTCCGCCCCATGCCTCCCCGCCAAGCGCGTGATAGGCGAGGCCGGCTCCGAGGACGGGGTGATGGGCCAGCCTCAGCGGGATCGGGTGGTGCTTGTGCGCCCACGCCAGCAGCCTGGAGTCGGCCTCAAGCTGGGCCGGGGTCAACTGCTGCCCGGTGTCGCCCTCGTGCTCCACGCCGATGGACTCATGGTTGGCGGCCATCGCATGCCAGGCCACGTCGGCGGTGTCTACCCACTGGATGACCTCGCCGGACTTGCCGATGCCGAAGTGAGCCGATACCTCTGACGCGGGGTTGCGGAACCAGGAGTCCGTGCCCGCGAGGGTGCCCTGCATGATGTGCTCGATCAGGAACTTCGGGCTGTTCCCGCCACGCTGGAAGTTGACGGCGATCGGGCGCCACTCGGCACCGGGATACCTCACGCCTTCTCCTTCGGTGCCGCTTTTGCCGGCGCGGCTCGCGCAGCAGCGGGCCGCCGCAGCTTCTCCCCGGCCGCAGCGGTCGGTGCCCTGTTCGCGGTAAGGACTGCCCGGGTGACATCCGCGAGCTCGCCGATCGCCTGCTCCAGCCCCGTGATGGCGCCGAGTACCTGCCGGGTGCGCATCTCGGAGTGCTCGTCGGCGACGGCTGCGGCTTGCTCCCTGTCCGCCTTCGCTGCTGCCTCGCGGGCTTCACGTCGCCTGGTCATGGCTACCCTCCCGTCTTGCTGCGTGGCCGGAACTCTCACCGGGATCAGGGACAGGCAACGGCTCGAAGGCAGCCATCGCGGCGGACATACTGCCGTAATCCGTGGCAAAATTAGCGTAAATGGAGTAAATCAACGTAATGAAGATGCCGAGTGCCAGCCACAGGTGCGGCTCGAAGATGTACAGGGCCGTGATCAGCGGGAAGTTGATCAGCCAGTAGAAGGCACCCCACTTGTGGACCTTGAACTGCGAGCGCGGGTTGGTCTCCAGATCCTTGACGATGTACTTCATCCAGCCGTGGCGGGGCTGGGGCATCTGCATGTGGTAGTGCCGGTGGATGATCACCTGCGGCGGCTCGCCGGGGATCTCGGGCAGGCTCACGATGCTCCCTCCTTGCGGCGCTACGGGCGACCTGCCCGCCGGGCGCGGGTCACTCTGCGCGCCCGGCGGGAGCGCGTCCTACGCCTCGGCGACCGGCGTGCCGGGGGTGAGCACCAGCGACGCGGCAGCGCCGGCGGTGACCACGATCGAGTCGGCGGCCGACAGGGTGCCGTCAGTCACCGAGATGTTCGCCGTGCCCGGGTCCACCGCGGCGAACACGCACGACAGGGTGTCAGCGGACGGGGTGAGGGTCACCACGGCGCCGTTGTCGTCGCTGGACCAGGTGAGGGTGTCGCCGACAGGCTGGCCCTTGTCGTCCTCGGCCTGGACGCTGTAGGTGACTTCCTGGTCGTCGGTCATGGTTACAGACATTTTGTCTCCAGTTCGTTTCGTGCGGTGATGCAAGGCCGGGTGGCCCTGCTCGAAGGTGATCGGCGAGACGGTGAGGACGAGGCGCACGGGGCGAGCGTCGAGCCACTGGGTCAGGAAGAACCCGGCGGAGGCGACCACTTCCTCGTCGGTCCACGACGATCCGCGCCCGGCGTACACGTCAGCGGCGACGCGGATGGCCTCGTACCGCAGCCGGTCAATACGGCTCACGGTGCCTGCCGGGTCCGGTTCCAGTAACGCGGCCCGGCCCAGCCCCAGATGCCGTGAGCGGAGATGAGGATGCCGCCGAGGATGACCATCCACAGCAGCCAGTCGCCGTGCTTGCCGACGAGCCGCAGGATGCCGGCGATGGCGAACAAGAAGAAAGCAATAACGGCGAGCATGGGAAATCTCCTTAGTGTGCGCGGGTGGCGAGGTAGGCAAGGATCCCGACGAGCGCGGCGATCATCGTGGCGATGACGCCCATGCGGGTCAGGGGTGCCCAGCGGTTCTCGCCCTGGTTGCGCCGCACCTGGTCGGCCTCCTTCAGCCCGGCGGCGAGGGTGATGGCGGTTGTCCGGTCGGCTTCCGCCGCGTCGGCGAGGCGCTGGACCTGTAAGGCCAGTTCCCGGAGACTGTCGGCGACGTCGCCCATGCTGCCGTTGATCTTCCCGAAGTGCGCGTCGTGCTCCCGCAGCCGCGCGGTGATCTCCCCGTCTGCCACTCCGCGCGCGTACTCGCTCTCGGCCATGGCGCGAATCCTGTCAGAGGAGGGACGCGCCGAGGCACACTGCGGCGGCGATCGCCAGCACTGCGAACGTCTGAACCCATGCCAGGACGCCCTTCTCGGGCCGCAGCCACGAGATGACGCCCGCGACGATCACCACCAGGACCGCCGAGGCCAGGACTGCCGGCGCCCCGGACGTGACCGCATAGGGCAGCGCCGGGAGGATGCACGCGCCGCACGCCGCGCCTCCGTTGGCCAGCGCCGGCCGGATTCCCGTGCCGGACAGCCATGCTCCGCTGGACATCCCGCAGAGCTCGGCGAGCCCGGCGCCGAGGGCGGCGGGTATCACGGCTCCCGGATGGTGCAGGCCGAGGGTGGCGATCAGCCCGACGATGAGCACGGTGCCGTCAGCGCCGCCGAACACAGCCTGCCGCTTGATGGTTTCCGGCTGGTCAGCCACCTGGCGGGCACCCGAGCTGCCTGCCGCGCACCCGGAATGCTGCCTCAAGCTGCGCGAAAGCCAGCCGTGACGGGTTGCCCTTCGTCGGCCCGGGAGCCTTGATGGCGATGACGTGCTCGATCAGGGAGCACTTGTCCGTGTTCTGGTCGGTGGCCAGGTGGTAGGACCAGGCCAGGTTCAGCCCTGCGAAGGTGAACATGAGGATGAACAGGAACGCGATTGCGCGGCGCACAGGACCGGACAGTGCCGGGCCGCGCGCCCCCCGCGCCCCGGTTGCGCCGGCCGCTCCCCGCTCGCCGCGCTCGCCTTTCTCGGGCCGCCACCTGGCCTCGGGGGGCTGCTCCGTCACGGTTTGCCGCCGCAGCCGAATTCCATGCGGAGGCTGTGGAAGTCGGCGAACAGGTTCCGGCCGGCTCTCGTAGCGGGCGGCGGGGCGTGCCGGTCGGCGGTGTCGAGCGTGACCAGCGCGGCGCACCACCTGTGCTGGCTGGCGGCGACCTCGCGGCTGGCGATCACCAGCGCCGCCCCGGACAGGACGACGGAGATCAGCACCAGGACGACAAACGAGATCGTGCCGCGGTTCCGCTCGTTCACAGATGGCCCCCTGCGGTGAGCCATGCCCCTAATGCCCATCCGAGGCGGATGGCGGCAGCGCTGGCGGCGATTCCCCCGACGATGACGACGATGGCCGCGAAGGCCCTTGGAGGAGGCTCGCGGCGTGGCCGGCGACGGATGGCACGGTGAGTGCCAGCCCGGTCACCAGGATCACGTCCGATGGCCTTGACGCGAACACCTGGGAGACGATCAGGATGACCCCGGTACCAGTCAATGCCACGTCCTTGATCAACAGCCACCACGTGGTCCAACGCAACCTCCCCCGCCTTCCCGTGCCCGCTCCTCTGGCGTCGCCTCGGCCTGGGTCCGGGGCCGGCGGCGCTTTTGCGTTGCCTGGTGATAGGTCAGGAGTCCGCTATTGCGCCGGGGTCCGGGGCGCGGTGGCGGGTTACTGCGGGCGAGGCGTCAGGAGGTCTCCAGTACGCAGTACGGCTGGTATCCGCAAGACGAGAGGCTCGCGTTCGAATGGGTGGTGGTCCCGATGGTGCCGAGCGTGGACTGGCCGGAAAGCTGCGCTGACAGCGGGTCCAGCGGGGCGCCGGAAAGGAACCCGAGGCCGCCGGAACCGCCGGTCAGCAGCGACGCGGGGATCAGCGGGGCGCCCGAGCCGGTGAACAGCAGGCCGCAGGCGTACATCGTCCCGGCGATCGTCTGGTAGTTGGCGGACAGGGCGATCCGGGTGTTGATGGCGCCGTTCCCGCCGATGTACTCGAACGCGGAAGTCCACAGGGTCGGGGAGGACGTCTGCTCCCCCTTGGCCACGAGGGTCAGCAGCCCCGCCGGCGAGACCGTGAATAGGCCCATGCCCGCGTACGTGCCGCCGCTGGCCGCAGTGTTCGTGCCCGTCTCGATGTGGGCGATGTACTCCGTTTTCTTCGCCCGGAAGTAGGAGAAGAACAGCGTCCCGGAGGTGAGAGTCATGTTGGCGTTGCAGGTCCGCCGGTCGTGGGTTTCCTCTCCCGGGCCGGCGGAGTCAGACAGGGGGTAGGGGTGAAGCTGCGCGAGGGCGGCCGGGGTGTCAGTCAGCGTGGAGATGCCGTCTGTCGCGGTGGCCATCTGGTAGGTGCCGAGGGAGATGCCGGTCCCGGCGGCGGCGAGGCCGAGCGCGGTGGTCGCCGATACCCCGTCGAAGGTAACGCCGCCGCCGATGGTGATGTCATAGGCTCCCCCGGCGGCGATCACGCCGAAGCCGCCGCTGGCGAGGCCGTTGAACAGGTAGCCGCCGGCGATGTTGATGCCGTAGCTTCCCCCGGTGATGTAAACGGGCGCGGACCCGGCGGCGGCGGATGAGGACACGGCGAACCAGTTGGCGCCGTCCATGAAGACCTGGGCGCAGTTATTGATGTAGCAGGCGTGCTCCACGGCGCTGTCCGACACGCATTCGGTCAGGAACGCCGTGTTCAGCGACGGCTGCGCGGCCGTGGAGTTGAAGTAGAACCCGTACGCCCCGGCGGGGGGGGTGACAATCCGCACCCGGTCCAGGTAGAGGCTGCCGGTATAGATCGACGTGGTGCGCTCGTAGTCGAACGCCTTCCCGCCGACGGTCCGCAGTACCACGTCGGTCCAGTGCTGCTCCATCGCGTCGTCGCCGTTGATGTAGATGCCGCCGGCGGCGGACGGCCCGGTCATCTCCAGGTTCCAGCCGTGGAAGTCCGATGCGCCGGTCACGCCGATGGCCTTGCTCCCGGCGCCGATGACGAACTGCATGTCGGACAGGGAAAGCTGGGTGGCGCCGATGATCAGGAACCCGGTCGCGCCCGCGACCACGTTGATGACCGTGGCGCTGCCCTGGCCCTGGAGCCAGCGGCTGCTCGTGGTCAGCCCGACCGCGCCGACGTGCCAGTTCCCGGCGCCGAGGATGACGTGACCGGCGGCGGCGACCGCGGCGTCGATGGCGGCGCTGTCAGTGGCCCCGGTGGTGTCGCCGGATGGCTGGAGCACGGTGCTGCCGGCGACGGCCAGTCCGGCGACGGCGAGGTTCCCGTAGACGTCGAGGCTGGCGACGCCCGCGCCGCCCTGCTCGCTGGACCAGTATTCAAGGTTCGGGTTTCCGGGCACGGTCGCTCCGTTCGGGGGCAGGCGGGGCTAGGATTCCGGGATGCTGAACTGGTTACCGCCCAGGCGCTGCCTCTGCCGGCACGTCGCTTCCGCGCATCAGCACTGGCGCCCCGGGAGCGACTGCGCCGCCTGCGAGTGCCCCGGGTGGGCGCCGGGGCTGCGCGGATGGCTGCGGTACCGGCGGGCGCTGGCGAGGCTCAGCGGCTCCGGAGGGTACCGGGTGTCCGGGTCGGCGTACCGGACGATGCAGGAGCAGGCACGGCGCGGCTAGGACGAGATGGTGCCGGACAGGATGTTGTAATGGCTCACCGACCCCGCGCCCACGGTGGCCAGCTGGTCGATGGCGTTGGAGTCGGACTCGTTGCCCAGGAACAGGTTGACGTTCGAGTTCCCGGCCTCCACGATGCCGTGCTGCTGGGTTTGCGCGGCCCCGGTGGTGACCACGATCCCGGTCCCGTCATCGCGGGTAGTGTTCCCCGTCACGCGGTTATTCAGGCAGAACGTGCCGGACTGGTTCTCCAGTTCGATCCCGGCGCCGGCGTTGGAGTTGCAGACGTTCCCGCTGATCACGGAGTTAGAGACGCCGCGCAGGTCAATGCCCGCGTGGCCGCCGCACGATGAGGCGGTGTTCCCGGTGATCGTGAGGGAGTCGCCGACCTGGATGAGGATCCCCTCGCCCTGGGTGCGGCGGATCATGTTCCCGGAGATCACCAGCCGCGCGGCGGAGGCGGCCGGGGTGGTGTTGTTCGACACCCAGATCCCGCTGTCGGCGTTGTCATGCTAGAAGGTGCAGGCGTAAATACGCCCGGTAGCTACTGAAATAGAACCCATAGTCGTGCCCGTCGCGGGCGCCGTCGTCTGGCCGCTGCTGGACGTTCCGTACAGCGCCGGCGCTGCTGCCGAGATGCCTGCCGACTCAGCGGCAGCCCGTGACACCGAGGGCATCCCGGACGCCACGACCATGATCCCGGCGTAGTACAGGCCCGAGTAGGTCGTGGTGTAAGCCGACCCGGACACCGACAGGGATACCAGCGTGTTCGTGCTTCCCCACGTCCCGGAAGTCTGGTCAGCGGTCACTGCCCGGACCACCCGGGAGGAGTCCAGCAGCACGTACCATCCGTGGCTGAGCCCCGTGGCGGCCGTGGCATCGATGCAGAAGGCGATACTGCCGATGAGCAGCCCGGAGGGCAGCGGGATCGCCGTCACCATCAGCAGCCCGGAGGACAGCGCCTGCGTAGCGGAGGTCAGCATCCGCGGGAACGCCTCGCCCGTGGCCCCGGACGGCGCTACGAAGATGCTCAGGTCGGCGGAGTTCTGGTGAACGTGGTCGGCTGCGGCAGCCTTTGCGGACACCCCGGCGGACTGGACCCCGGGCGGCAGGATGTCGGCGGCGGTCGAGTCGATAAGCGGTATCTGCCCGAACGCCGCCACGTCCTGCGCGCTGCTGCCGTTCGTCAGGCCCGTGATCTTGTGCGAGCCCATCGCGATCACGCCGGTCATCGTCCCGCCGGCGAGCGCCAGCGCCGAGGCGTTCGCGGCCGTGATCTGCCCGAACGCTGCGGCATCCTGCGCGCTGCTGCCGTTCGCCACGCTGGTGATCTTGTGGCTGTTGTTCGACCAGTTCGCCGCCGGCGGATGCTGGGTTGCGATCACGTCCAGCGTGCCCGTCGCGATCGTCGGCGTGACCGTGGCCGTGCCGGACACCACGATCGAGGCGTCCGTGGCGGCGACCGACGTGACGGTCCCCGACCCTCCGCCCCCCCCTCCGCCCGCGCCTGCTCTTAAGTTGTATGCCAGCACGCAGGTGACAGTCCCGGTGCCCTGGTAGCCCGCGAGGACGGCCTGGAAATACTGGTACTGCACGCCCGTCGAGACGTTCACCCCGGCCGTGGGGGACAGCACGGCCTCGCCGACATTGCCGTAGGTCACCCCGTCCACGGAGCCCTGCAGCTGCACGGAGAACGCGGTGACAGTGCCCGAGACGGACACCTCCAGGGTCAGCTCGTCCTGCAGGCCGGTGGTGTTGAACGGGGTGCCGGTGCCGTTCGCCGACACAGCGGAAAGCAGGGTGGTGGTGCCTGACATGGGGCTCCTCAGATCGGGCGACGGTGACGTGCGGGGAGGGTCAGGCGGGGATGAGCGTCCCGGCAGATGGGCCGTCGTACCACTGGTTCCCGGACCAGACGTTGGTGGCGGGCGCCGGGTCGTAGGCCGTGTGCGTGCCGAACTGCCCGCAGGTCGGGTAGATCATCGTGCTGAAGTAGTTGTCAGTGATCACGATGTTGCTCGTGTAGTGCAGCGTCACCGACAGGCTGCTGCCGCTGGTGCCCGCTTGCGAGAGGGTGCCGGTGCCGTTCGTGACGACGGAGACCGTGGTGGGCGGCGTGGACACGATGTTCGTGCCGGTGACCGTGGCGCCGTTGTCGGTCGTGACCAGCGCCGCATCCGTCAGGGTCGTGCCGCTGATAGTGCATCCCGTGTCGGTGCGGTTATTCACCGTGCCAGTCGAGCCGCCGTAGACGGCATAATCCCCGCCTACCAGCAGGTTCCCGGTCACGGTGACGTTGCGGGGGACGTTGGTGCCGTTGCCGCCGACCGCCGAACTGGCGATCAAGCACGCGGCGGTCTGCGACTGCTCGTTGATGAGGGTGTTGCCCTGCACCAGCAGCAGCGACAGGGACGGCCCCTCGCAGTTAATCCACTCCAGGTGATCCCCGGGCGCGTTCCCGATCGAGTGCATGTAGTTGTTCGTGATCACGGCCTGCGCGCCGTTGTAGCCGTTCTCCGCCCAGAAGAAATGGCAGCGGTCGATCACGCACCCGGCCGCGATGCCGGAGACGTCCTTGACGCAGCCGCTCATCCGCTCGCTGTCGTTGTTCGTCCCGGCGATGGTGCAGTTCAGGATGCTGGCCCCGGTGGCGGCACCGTTGAGCTTGACCCCGAACCCGCCCTGCCCGGTGGTCTGGATCAGGCAGTTCTGGATGGTGACCCCGGTGACCCCGGTAGAGACATTCACGCCGCCGGAGGGAATGTAGAGCCCGGACAGGATGGCGCCGTTAGTGGTGACGCTGACGAAGGTGCTCGACCACGCCCAGCCCGTGTTGGGGGCGCCCGCGCCGGCCGACGTGGTGACGAACCCCGTGCCGACCTCCACGAGCGACCCCACTGGCGCGCAGCCGGTGGTGCTGGCGTTCGGGAAGGCCAGGCCCGGCGTCCAGCCCGCGATGCCGGCGCCCCGGCCCCGCAGCACCTAGATGATCCTCTCGGCGAGGGAGCCGAGACAGGACGCCGTGGAGGTCGCGGAGCCGAGCTGGATGGTGATGACGAACGCCTGCGTTGTCAGGCTCGTCAGCGTGGGAGGGGACTCCGGGTAGCCGCAGGTGGGGCCGTTCGTCCCGGCGACGCCGGCGGTCGAGCCGAGAGCGAACAGCGGGACCAGGCTGCCGGACCAGGTTCCGCTCGAGCCGGTGGTCTGCAGGGTGACCTCGCCGGTGAACCGGAAGCCGCCCGTGTTGCTGGCGGTCTGCGCCGCCGAGACCTCGGTGGACAGCAGCGACCCGGACAGGCCGCCGACCCGGGTCCGGACGGTGATGGTGCCGCCGGTCGTGCCGATCGAGATGGTCCCCCACGCGGTGAGCCGCCACGTCGCCTGGGCGCTCATCCCCGAGGGCATCGTGACGGTGGCGATGACCACCTCGCCTGCTGAGATGCCGACGCTGACTGCGGAAGTGGCCGCGGCGTTGGCGCCGATCCCCGCGACCTGCCCGACGTTCACGGCATCGGCCGGGGCCGATCCGGCGCCGAGCCCCGTGACCTTGCTGGCGCCCATGGCGATCGCGCCGGACATCGTGCCGCCGGCCGTGGGGAGCGCGCCGAGGTTTGTCAGGGCCGTGCTCGCGGAGGCGAGATCAGACAGGTTGTTCGCTGTCTGCGCCACTGCCGATGACGCCAGGGTCGCCGCAGAGCCGAGCCCGAGGTTCGTCCGGGACGTGCTGGCTGAGGCCAAGTCGGATAGGTTGTTCGCCGTCTGCGCGAACAGGGTTTCCAGTTGCGCCAGCGGCAGGTCATCAGACAGGACCGTCCAGAACCCGGCGGTCTGCGCGAAGCACGTGGTCCCCGTCGAGGTCAGCGTGATACCGGACCCGGTGCTCGTGGCTGACAGCTGGAACGTCTGGCTGCCTGTTGCTGACACCACGTAGTACGGGGTGTTCAGTGATAGCCCGGCAGGCGCGGTCGTGCCGCTGAGGTAGACGATCTCCCCGGTGGCGAACGGCGTCCCGGAGACGCTGGTGACGATGTTCGCGCTGCCGCCCGACGTCGCGGTCACGGCCCATGCCGCGCCGGCGGGGGTATAGATGAGCAGAGTGCCCTGGCCTGGCAGGGCGAACGGCGTCATCGACGTGGAGTAGGACCCGCTGCTGAATCCCGTGACCCGGCCCAGGACGTCGGGCGCGGTGGTCTGCACGGTCAGCGTGTGACCGGACGCCGTGTTGATCAGCTTGATGCCGGTCGGGTCGCCGGCGATCGCGCCGGTGGGCAGTGTCGCGGTGACGTTCCCGGCGGTGGCGTCCACGGGGTTCATCTGGCTGGCGGTGACGTTGAAGCTGGAGGTCTGCACCGCGGTCAGCGGCAGCAGCCCCTGCCACGCCGGCGCCGTCGTGGTCCCCGTGGAGGTCAGCAGCGCGCCGGCGGCGCCGGTAGCGGACAGGCCCGTGCCGCCGTTGACCACCGAGACCGGCAGCGACGGGGCAGGCACGCTGCCGTACCACGTCGATCCCGCGTTGTAGGTCTCCAGCACCACCAGCGTGAGACTGGACGCGGCGGGATTGATGACGGGCGGGCCGCCGGCCAGCCACGTCACCGACCCCGGCCACGCCGAGGAGGGGAATGTCCAGTTCCCGGTGCCGTCCTGGTTCAGGAACAGGCTCACGGTCTGCACGTTCGCTGCCGTGGGCGTGATCGTCAGGCCGGTGATGTTGTGCGAGATGGTGATGTCCCACACGTCCGCCGTGGCGATAGAGATCGTCGGGGTGCCCGTGGACCAGGTCGCGCTCGCGGCGGTGTCCCCGCCGCCCGAAGGTGCCTGCCAGGTCGGCAGCGACGAGGCCCCGGTGGAGGTGAGCACGTGCCCGCTGGTGCTCATGCCCGTGGTGGCCTGCTGCAGCGCCCCCGTGCTCGTGGTGCCGCCGGTCAGCGGGGCGTAGGCGGTCAGGGACGCCAGGCCCGTGCCGCCCTGGGCGACGCCGAGGGGCTTCTGCTGGATGGCGTACCCGAACCAGGTGGCCCCGTCCGCGGTCTCCAGCATGTACGTGTCGGTGGACCCGTGCGCCGGGTTCATCGTGGGCTGGCCGCCGCCCGCCCACAGCACGGTGGGCGCCGTGACGGACGGGCTGCCGGATGTCGGCCACGTCACCGTGAACGACGCCGAGGCCGACTGGGTGATCATGACCGTGATCCGCTGCGGGGCGCCGAGGGTCTGGCCGAACCCGTCGGCGAAGCTGATCGTCGTGTTCGAGGCCAGGGTGAGCTCGAAGAAATCGGCGCCGTAGCTGAACAGGGTGCTGGTAGTCCCAGGGTTCGCGTACCCGGCCGTGTAGACCAGTGACCCGCAGACCACCAGCGGCGACCCGGACCCGGACGGGACGGTCGCGGGGGACAGCGACGCGTCGCCTGAGATCGGCCCGAGGAACCACAGTGCGCCGGGCGCCTGCGGGGACCCCAGGTTGGACTGGGTGAAGTTCACGCCGCCGCCGGCGAAGTCCAGGATCCCGTCGCAGCCCCGGATGTAGTTAGCCGCCGGGGTGCCCTGCACTATGGTCTGCGGGGTGTGCGCCCCGGCCTCGCACTCGACCTGGACGTCCAGCCTGCTGGAGAAGATCGACGACACGGTCTGGCTGGTGAACGACGGGTCGGTCTGCCCGGTGATCCGCAGGGCCGCCGAGGTCACCGCCGAGGACGACGACCCGAAGTTGCCGCGGATCGCGAGGCGCCCGTCGTAGACGAACGCCCCGTTGGCGAGGGTGACCCCGTCGAACGCGGCCTGGTCCTGGTCGACGTACACGGCCAGGTCGAGGCGGGCGAAGCTGCCCGTCGCCGTCGTCTTGTTCGCCCCGGCCGGGAGCTGGTCGAGCATGACGTGGGTCGCGCAGTTCGCGGCGAACACCTGGCCGCTGAGCTGCTCCGTCCACCACCACTGGTTGTCGAGGTGGACGCCGATGCCGCCCGTGCCGAAGAAGTTCTGGACGCCGACGTCGAGCCTGAACTCGAAGATGTCGCCCATGTGCAGGCCGCACGCCCCGGACCCGGTGGACCCGGTGCCGTCGATCGTGAGTGCCTCGACGCCGCCGCCGTGCCGGGTGCGCGTGTTGATATTGGATGAGTCGTAGACCCGCAGGCAGTCCCCGGTGCCCGTGAAATTGATCGTTGTGGCCCACCGGCCCGCGCCCCGGATGTAGACGGGGACGGTGGTGTGACAGGTCAGGTTGCCGGTGACCTTGTAGGTTCCGGGCGGCAGGTAGACGACGCCGCCGGGGACGGGCGACCCGCTGATGCACGCGGCGATGGCCGCGTTGATCGCCAGGGTGGAGTCAGACGACCCGGACGGGTCCGCGCCCCCCGAGTAGGCGGTGTTGAGGACGTTGAAGACCGGCAGCGAGTTCGGGCTGCCGCCGGCCTGCGTCCAGGTGCCGGGCGAGCCGGTCGTGGTGCACACCCAGACTTTCGCGGTCTGGTCGATGACGAAATCGCCTTTAAGGAACGTCCCGCTGGCGGGTGCCCCGGATGTCGTGGCGCCCACGTAGCGGGAGGCAGCGGTGGCCCCGGTCAGGCCCGCGATATTCACGTCCGGGGCGACAAGTTCGCCAGTTAGCGTCCCGCCGGACAAGGCCAAACGGTCAAGAGCACCGAAACCGCTAGCGACCACGCTTAACCTCCCGAACGGACATCAAGGTGACATATATCCGTTTGAAATCAAGTGATCCGTGAGGTTATTCGACCAGGTGAGCACCCCTGAAAGGGTCGTGTTGTTATCGGACTGGTTCGGCAGGATCCCCAGGCTCGCGATGAACGTCAGGTTGGTAGTCCCCAGCAGCGTGTACTGGCTCGCCGTGATTGAGTTCATCGCCGTGATCTGCGACGTGGACAGCAACTGGAGGTCCGTGAGCTGAGCCGCGGAGATGCTCGCCAGCGCGTTGATCTGCGACGTGGACAGCGCCGCCAGCGCGGTCATCTGCGCTGCGGTGATGGACCCCTGGATGCCGCGGGAGTTAGCGAGCTTCGAGCGTGCGTCGTTGACCCGCTGCTCCAGCACCTTGATTCGCTTGCCGTGGTTCTTGATGGTGCGAACCAATACCCTAAATGGGTTATCTGGGTAGGTTGAGATGGCTTACACCACCCTCGCCAATTTCGCCGCGGCTCGCTCATCGCAGCAGCCGCTCGGTTTGTGCACCGCGATCAGCGCCGCCGCACGTTCCTCGCCGGCCGGGGACTTCACCAGCCGCAGCGACGTGCCGCAGTCGTGGCAGGTCAGGTGTATATAAACGCGGCCCGAAGGCTGAGTGTCCTCGTGCCGGTCATACCAGTCGTCAGCCACGGCAACTCCCTACGGGCTCAATAGGAGATCGCCGATCTGGATTTGCGCCGATTCGGGTTCCTGCGAACCGCCCGGCATCAGCGTCCAGCCGGTCACGCGGCCGACCCCGGTGTAGCCCGGCACGCCGCCGCCCGGCGACGGGTGCAGGGCCGATGTGAGGGAAAGCTGCGCGGCCGACCCCAGGATCGTCTGCTTGATCTGCGGGTACTTGTCCCCCGGCATCGTCAGCAGCGGCGTCAGCTGCGTGTCGGTGACCTGCGGCAGGAACCCCTGCGCGTAGTTCTGCACCTGCGCATCGGTCGTCCAGTCCACCACGTCCGCCGTCTCCGCGACCTCCGACAGCGGGTAGCCGGCGTTGAGGTCCGCCAGGTCCACCGCGAACCCGGTCAGCGTCGCGTCAGTGGTCCCGGACTCATCGGAGGCGGTCGCCCAGACGTAGTTCCCGCTGGTCGAGCCAGTGGCCTGCCAGCCGTAGTCCGTGAGGTTGCCGTCGAAATTGTAGACCAGCCCGGACGCCGGGAATGGCAGCCCGAGGTAGGGGTAGGCCAGGTCCAGGTTCGTCTTGAAGTTGCCGTCAGCATCCTGGTACGGCCTGGCGCTCATCTCGATCTCGTAGGTCTCGGTAAGCGTCGTGAGCGCATCGCTGACCAGCTGATATTGCGTGCCGTCAAAGGTCACCGTATCCCTGATCCCGGACTCGCCGCTGCTCACCGAGAAGCCCGCGACCTGCGCGCAGTTGGACGGGGCGCCCGATACTCGCTTGGTCAGCGCGTAGTTGACGAGGTAGCGCACCACGTCGAAGATGTCGTAATTGGTCAGGGTGAAGGTTGTGTTGATCACCCGGTGCGCGAAGATCGACTCCATCGTGGAGCACCCGAGCGGCAGGGTGCCGTCAAGGATGCTCTGGTGATTCCAGTCCCAGATCGGACCTCCCCACACGACCGCATTGTCCTGCAAGCACCAGAGGACGGACTTGCGCGGCTGGACTGCGGCGAGATTCGCGGCGTTCTGCTGCGGGCTGGTGCTGATCAGGTCAAGCGAGACGGTCGCGGTCCCGGTCGTGTTGATCTGCCGCGAGAGGCTTTCCGCCTCGATTGGCAACCAGTCCCCGAGGACCTGCCCCGTGATCAGATTCGTCGTAAGGT
>Ga0302226_10001031_pt1 | contig 21610 bp, 16 predicted proteins | sample II_Palsa_E3_3_FD_193524 | JGI IMG/M metagenome (GOLD analysis project Ga0302226, IMG submission 193524) | Peat permafrost microbial communities from Stordalen Mire near Abisko, Sweden - II_Palsa_E3_3 | ecosystem: Environmental > Terrestrial > Soil > Palsa > Peat permafrost | place: Sweden...
GATTGCGGTCAGCATCGCCGCATGGTTCCAGAGCTTCCGGGTGATCGAACGCGAACCGCGCGCACAGCGCGTGGCGCTTCAACTCGTCGCGGTCGTCAAGTTGACGCGTACCGCCCTCCTTTATTCCGACCCTGACCTGCGCCGTGCGTTGCTGCAGGATCTGGAGAGCAACGAAGGGGTGCGCGTGTATCCGCGTGAAACCACCGATAAATATCGCCTGCAGCCCGACGAGTCGCTAAACCGCCTGATCGAGCGCGACGTGCGCGGCCGGCTCGGCAACGACACGGTGATCGCGCAATCCGTCAATGACATCCCGGGCGTGTGGATCAGCTTCAAGATCGACGACGACGATTACTGGGTGGCGCTCGATCGCGATCAACTCGATAACGTCACCGGCCTGCAGTGGGCCGGCTGGGGCATTTTTGCGCTCGCGCTTTCGCTGTTCGGGGCGGCGTTTATTACCAGCTTGGTCAACCGGCCATTCGCGCGGCTGGCGCTGGCCGCGCGCAAGGTCGGCTCCGGGCAGGCGCCCGAACCGTTGCCTGAACGCGGCATGGGCGTGGCCGCCGAAACCAATCGCAGTTTCAACCAGATGGTGCAGGACCTCGAGCAGCTCGACGCCGACCGGGCGCTGATGCTCGCGGGCATTTCGCACGACTTGCGCACGCCGCTTGCACGCTTGCGGCTCGAAACCGAAATGAGCCCTTCCGACGAAGCGACGAAACTTGCGATGGTCGATGACATCGAACAGATGGACATGATCATCGGGCGTTTCCTCGACTACGCCCGGCCAATGCAGCGCATGGCCGAAGCCGTCGATCTCTCGCTGATCGGCGGTGAAATGGCCGCGCGTTTCTACGCGGAAGACGGCGTGCTGATGAAGACCGACCTGGCCCAGGGCGCGACCATAGAAGGCGATCCAACTGACGTGCGGCGGGTCATTGGCAATTTGCTGGAGAACGCACGCAAGTACGGGCGCAGCGCGATGGACGACATCGCCAGGATCACGCTTCAAACGCGGGTCAATCACGGGCGCGTTGAACTGTCCGTGATGGATGAAGGGCGCGGCATTCCCGAAGATCAGGTCGCGTTGATCACGCGGCCGTTTTATCGCGTGGACACGGCACGCACGCAAGCCAACGGCACCGGACTCGGCATGGCCATCGTGCAGCGGCTCGTCACCCGGCAGCGCGGCACATTGCGCTTGCGCAACCGCCATCCGCACGCGGGTTTCGAGGTGACGATCGACTTCCCGGCGATGGAAAAACGCACCTTCCGGTAAGTCAATCGTTTCAAAAAAATGCTATCGGTCCATTCGTTAAAAGCTATCCGGTCTGTTAGCCAAAATCTATTGAAATTAATAATTAATAGAGTTACGATGGACTTCGTTCAGCGCATTCATCAGCTACTCAAGGTTAGTTTGATGCTGCGTCATGTGAGCGTTACAGCGATCAGTTAGTCTTGATTTTTCTTCCAACGAACACAGGAGTATTCATATGAAGACCGTGGGCGATAAGCTTGAAGCGTTTACCGTTGCTGCTGCAAAGCCGGGTTTCAATCATCACGAAGAAAATGGCGTGTCGGCATTCGAAGACATCACCGAACAGTCGTTCCCTGGCAAGTGGAAGATCCTGTACTTCTACCCGAAGGATTTCACGTTCGTTTGCCCGACGGAAATCGTCGAATTTGGCAAGCTGAACAGCGATTTCGCCGATCGCGATGCAGTGTTGCTCGGCGGCAGCGTGGACAACGAATTCGTGAAACTGGCATGGCGCCGGGAGCACAAGGACCTGAGCAAGCTGAACCACTATTCGTTCGGCGATGTGAAGGGTGAGTTGATCGACCAGCTTGGCATCCGTGACAAGGAAGCGGGCGTGGCGCTGCGCGCAACGTTCGTGATCGATCCGGACAATGTGATCCAGCACGTGTCGGTGAACAACCTGAACGTGGGCCGTAATCCGGAAGAAATCCTGCGTATTCTCGACGGCCTGCAAACGGACGAACTGTGCCCGTGCAATCGCGCTGTCGGTGGTTCGACGCTGTAAGTTGTATTGGCGAGGGCCTGAAGGCTTTCGCGCTAGCCCGTCAGCTTTCCGAGTTACGCTCGAGCCGACGGGCTTTGTTATCGCTGATTAGATAGGAGAAATTTATGGAATTCCTCGCATCGATTAAAGAACTTATTCCTGACTACGCCAAGGACATCCGGTTGAACGTGGATGGGACCATTGCGCGTTCATCGCTGGAAGGCAATGACGCGGTGGGCGTTGCGCTGGCTGCTGCCTATGCAGCGAAGGCTACGAAGATTGTTGCGCTGATCCGCGCGGCGGGCGTTTTGTCGGCTGAGGAAACGAACGGCGCGTTGACCGCAGCCGCGTTGATGGGCATGAACAACGTCTGGTATCCGTACCTGGAAATGGCCGATAACGCCGATCTGAAGACGCAGCCCGCTGCGTTGCGGATGAATGCGTATGCAACGCATGGCGGGGTCGATAAACGGCGCTTCGAGATGTATGCGCTGGCAGCATCAATTGTTGGCAAGTGCCACTTTTGCGTGAAGTCGCACTATGAGAATCTCGTTGGCGAGGGAATGAGCACGACGCAATTGCGGGATGTGGGTCGGATTGCCGCCGTGATCAATGCCGCTCAATTGGCTATTACCGCTGAAGGGAATTAATAGCGAGTGCTCGCGCCGGCGGATAGATCAGCCTCTGCCGGTGGCGCACCGCGTCGAAACTGAGCGATGTTGCCGAATATAAGCCGAATACAAGCAAGCTCCGGGCTTCGTCACCGTGTTGCGAACGGCGCTTTGAACGGAGCCAAACCGGTCCGAGTGGTCGGAGTTATGCATGTCAACCAGCACCCCCTGATCCACTCGACTCCGGATCCCGCGTGCGGAAATTGCGGTTGCGACGTGGTTGCAACGTTCCGGGTTACTTCGGCATGGCCAGATTCAAGAACGGGATCGCCGTTCCAGACCATTGCGCAGGCAGTTGGCCGTTCCATTTTTTGATTGCTTCGAGCGCAATAAACTTGTCTCCACCCTGCTCTTCCAGCGCCTTCGCTTCGATCGCCGACGCCTTCGCACGTCCTTCGGCTTCCACAACCCGTTGATCTGTTTGAATCCGGGCTGTTTCGAGCGTTTGTTCCGCCGTCAGCTTGTTTTGACCCGCCACCACTTTCTGACGCACCGCGTCCGCAAACTGTGGATCAAAGTGAAAATTCTGCACGTTGATATCGGATACAAGAATGTGATATTTGGCTAGTTTTTTGGTGAGTACTGTCACTACATCGCTTGATACCGCCGACCGCTTGGTCACCAGTTCCTCAGCCGTATACCGGGAAGTCACGGCCTTGAAGGACTCATAGAGCGCAGGCACGATGAATTTCGCTTCAATGTCTCCATCACCGCCAAAGTTGTTGTAGAGGTATGGCGCGTAGGCCGCGTCGTATTCATAGTTCAACGTCAGATCCTCGAATACTTCCTGGAGGTCTGAAGTCCCGCCTTCCGCTTTCACAGCCGCTGCCGATTGAAACCGTACGTTGAAGTCATATACCGACGTCAGCGGGTTCAGAACGTAAAAGCCAGGCTTCAACGGTTCCGAGCGAACTGCTCCAAACAACTTTACGACACCCACGTGTCCCGCCGGAACCACGTGCGCGCAATTGAACAAGGCGACCGCGAGAATAGCGGCCCCAATGCCAGCGGTAACCAGTTGCTTAGAATTCATTTTTCATTTCTCTTTTTTGTAAATTTATGGAGTGCTAACTACTGAAAATTACCTGATGGCTTTGTCCAAGATGATATTTCAGCCTTCAGCCAAATGCGATGGTAACTAAAAACGGGGTTTGCGAAAAGAACTGGCAATCACGGAAAACACCGCTGATTTGTTCTTTCGACTTCAAATTGCAGTATCAACAATCTTCATAGACGCGGGAAGACATATACCGCCAGCACGGCCTTCAGCATTCTCACTGCGATAATATTTTCCAATACGCATCGCTTTATGCTTCTAATCTGGTAGCGGAGTGCGTCAGAGCGGTACGCGCACAAGGAGCGGTGGTGCGAGCAAAGGAAACGGTTCGGCATTAGCCGCGCTTGCGGCGACCATTCGCACACCCTCGTTGACTTGCCTTCGCCGCCGGCAAAACCGGCTTCATCCGTCGGCGCGAGCAAATCTACGCTCCAACAAATCTAGGCGTCGATACCCGTACGCATCAGCAGCACGGCAGCCTGCGCTTCAATCCCTTCCTTGCGCCCGAGATACCCCAGTTTCTCATTGGTCTTGGCTTTCACGTTCACGCGAGTTAGCGGCAACTCAAGATCCTCGGCAATATTTGCCCGGATCGCCTCGATATACGGCGCAAGCTTCGGCGCCTGTGCAATGACCGTGGAATCGACATTCATGATCGCGAAACCGGCTTCCGATACTCGTGAAAAAGCCTCCCGCAGCAGCACCCGGCTATCCGCCCCGGCGAAGTCCGCATCCGTATCGGGAAAATGACGGCCGATATCGCCCATTGCCGCAGCGCCGAACAGCGCATCCGTAATGGCGTGAAGCAGCACATCAGCATCCGAATGACCAAGCAGCCCGCGCTCGTAGGGAATACCGACCCCACCGATGATAAGCGGCCGGCCTTCGACCAGTTGGTGAACGTCGTAGCCTTGTCCGATTCTGAAATCCATCGATAGTCCTAGAAAGTAAAGGGCACTGCATCAAACCACTGAATCAAACCGCTAAATCAAGCACCGCCGAGCATAGCCGACGCAAGCGCGAAATCTTCCGGATACGTCACCTTGAAATTGCGCAGGCTTCCCTGAATCAGCCGCGGCGCATGCCCAAGCCATTCGATGGCGCTGGCTTCGTCCGTGAGATCGTGGCCGTCCTGCTGCGCCCGCGTGATCGCATCGCGCAGCATACCCAAGCGAAACATCTGTGGCGTCTGTGCCTGCCACAAGCCGTTACGCGACTCCGTGCGGGCAATGCGACCTTCGTCGTGCGCCACGCCTTCAGCCTCGATACGCTTGAGCGTGTCAGCCACCGGCAGTGCCAGAATTCCGCCAACCGGGTCGTTCTTCAACTCGCTCACCAGCCTGCGGATCATCTCCGGCGTGAGTCCGGGGCGCGCAGCGTCGTGAACAAGCACCCAGTCGTCGTCGCGCGCACCAAAACCGGTCAGCGCCGCGAGACCATTGAACACCGACGCCTGCCGCGTCGTGCCGCCACAGCGTTGCACGGCAAAGCGCAAACCGGCGAAACGGCGGTCATCGAAATGATGATCGCCCGGCGCCAGCACGACCAGCGTCTGGGCAAATTCGGAACAGGCGTCAAAGGCGGCGAGCGAATAACGCAGCATCGGATGGCGGCCGACAGTCTGGTATTGCTTCGGCATCGGTGCACCGGAACGGCTGCCGGAACCGGCGCACGGAATGAGGGCGAACAGGCGGGAAGTCACGAGTTGAAAACGCCCAAGTCAAAAGTGAAGTCCGGATTTTATAATAGGTCCATCGCGACCATGCCGGTCCCGCGCGCACTTTCGCACGCGAACGGTTCCCCGCACACTTTATGCCTTCAAAAGCCGTCAGTTTGCAGTCAACGTCCCCTATCGCACTGGTCAAAGCCGGTCAGCGCTTTGCCTTCGATGGCGCCACCGGTTCCTCCGACGCCCTCGCCCTGGCACGTTACCACCTGGCTTTTCGCGAAAAAGTCCCGTTATTGGTCGTCATGTGCGCGAGCGCTGTCGATTCGCAACGTCTCGCGGTCGAAATTCCGTTTTTCGCGCCGGACGCCCGGGTCAGGCTTCTGCCCGACTGGGAAACGCTGCCCTACGACACGTTTTCGCCCCATCAGGACCTGGTTTCGGAACGGTTGGCGACGTTGCACGACCTGGGCGAAGGCCGCTGCGACATCCTGCTCGTGCCTGCGACCACTGCGCTTTACAGAATGCCGCCGGCATCGTTTCTCGCCGCGTATACGTTTTCGTTCACACAGGGCGAACGGCTGAACGAGGCGAAACTGAAGAGCCAGTTGACACTCGCGGGCTACGAGCATGTCAGTCAGGTCGTGCGCCCCGGCGAATACTGCGTGCGCGGTTCGCTCCTCGACCTGTATCCGATGGGCTCGCCGCTGCCGTACCGGATTGATTTATTCGACGATCAGGTCGATTCCATCCGCGCCTTCGATCCCGACACGCAGCGCAGCCTGTATCCGGTGCGCGACGTGCGCCTGCTGCCCGGCCGCGAATTTCCCTTCGATGAACCCGCGCGCACTGCCTTCCGCAGCCGCTGGCGCGAGGTGTTCGAGGGCGATCCAAGCCGCTCATCGATTTACAAGGACATCGGCAATGGCGTGCCGGCAGCGGGGATCGAGTATTACCTGCCGCTGTTCTTCGACGAAACCGCCACGCTGTTCCATTACTTGCCGCAAGACGCGCAACTGGCGTTCGTCGGCGACATGGACGCCGCCATCAAGCGCTTTACGAACGACACACGGCAGCGTTACAACTTTTTATCGCACGATCGTGAGCGGCCGCTGCTCGAACCGCAGCGCCTGTTTCTCAGCGACGACGACTTTTTCTCCTTCGCCAAACCGTTCGCGCAGATCAAGTTCCCGGCCACGCCCGAGGGCGGCTGGGCGGTCCCGTTGCCGAGTCTGGCCATCGATCGCCATGCCGAGGAGCCGCTGCTCGCGCTGCGTCACTATCTGGAGCAGACGCCGAATCGCGTATTGTTCGCGACCGAATCCGCCGGACGGCGCGAGACGATCCAGCAACTGCTCTCCGATAACGGCCTGCGCGCGTCGCTCGACGACACCTTCCAGGAATGGCTCACCGGTGATCACAAATTCTCGCTGGGCGTAGCGCCGCTCGCGAACGGCTTTGCGTTGCCCGGCGAAGGCATCTCGATCATCACGGAGACCGAGCTGTACGGACAGCTCACGCGGCGCGCCGGACGGCGTCGCCAGGAGCAGGCGAGCAACGTCGATTCAATGGTGCGCGACCTCTCCGAGCTGAAAATCGGCGATCCGGTCGTGCATACACAGCATGGTATTGGGCGCTATATGGGCCTGGTATCGATGGATCTGGGCGAAGGCGAAACTGAGTTCCTGCATCTCGAATACCAGAACGAAAGCAAACTGTACGTGCCGGTCGCCCAGTTGCACGTGATCTCGCGCTACAGCGGCGCGGATCCGGAAAGCGCGCCGTTGCACGCGCTCGGCTCCGGTCAGTGGGACAAAGCGAAGCGCAAGGCCGCGCAGCAAATCCGCGATACCGCCGCCGAGTTGCTCAATCTTTACGCACGCCGCGCGCTGCGCCAAGGTCATTCGTTCCCGCTCGAAGCGCGCGATTACGCGAAGTTCGCGGAGAGTTTCGGCTTCGAGGAAACGCCCGATCAGGCCGCGGCGATCACCGCTGTGATAGGCGATATGACAAGCGGCAAGCCGATGGACCGGCTGGTTTGCGGCGACGTCGGTTTCGGCAAGACGGAAGTGGCGCTGAGGGCGGCGTTTATCGCGGTGATGGGGGGTAAGCAGGTGGCAATTCTGTCTCCGACCACCCTGCTCGCCGAGCAGCATACGAACACCTTCACCGACCGTTTCGCCGACTGGCCCGTGAAGATCGCGGAGTTGTCGCGCTTCAAGAGCACGAAGGAAGTGGCGGGATCGATTGCGGCGATCAATGAAGGCACGATCGATATCGTTATAGGCACGCACAAGCTGCTCTCCACCGATGTCGTGTTCAAGCGGCTTGGGCTGGTGATTATCGACGAGGAGCATCGTTTCGGTGTGCGCCAGAAGGAGGCGTTGAAGGCGCTGCGCGCGGAAGTCGATGTGCTGACGCTCACCGCTACGCCCATACCACGCACGCTCGGCATGGCGCTGGAAGGGTTGCGCGACTTCTCGATCATCGCCACCGCGCCGCAAAAGCGCCTGGCGATCAAGACCTTCGTTCGACGCGAAGAAGACGGCGTGATCCGCGAGGCGATGCTGCGCGAACTGAAGCGCGGCGGCCAGGTTTATTTCCTGCACAACGAAGTCGAGACGATCGAAAACCGGCGCACGATGCTCGAAGCGCTCGTACCGGAAGCGCGTATTGCGGTCGCGCACGGGCAGATGCACGAGCGCGAACTGGAACGCGTGATGCGCGATTTCGTCGGCCAGCGCGCGAACGTGCTGCTGTGCACGACGATTATCGAAACGGGGATCGACGTGCCGAGCGCAAACACGATCCTGATTCATCGCTCCGATAAATTCGGCCTCGCGCAGTTGCATCAGTTGCGTGGGCGCGTCGGGCGTTCGCACCATCAGGCTTACGCGTATTTGCTGGTTCACGATCCGGCCGCGCTCACGAAGCAGGCGCAGCGCCGGCTGGAAGCGATCCAGCAGATGGAAGAACTCGGTTCGGGCTTCTATCTCGCGATGCACGATCTGGAAATTCGCGGCACGGGCGAAGTACTCGGCGATAAGCAATCGGGCGAAATCCACGAGATCGGTTTCCAGCTTTACACCGACATGCTCAACGACGCCGTGCTTGCGTTGAAGGAAGGCCGCGAGCCCGATCTGAACGCGCCGCTCGCCGCCACGACCGAGATCAATCTGCACGCACCGGCCATCCTGCCCGCCGATTATTGCGGCGATGTGCAGGAACGTTTGTCGTTGTACAAACGCATGGCGAACTGCGAAACAAGCGATTCCATAGACCGCATCCTGGAAGAGCTGATCGACCGGTTCGGCAAGCTGCCGCCTCAGGCGAGCGCGCTGGTCGAGACGCATAAGCTGCGCCTCTCGGCCAAGCCTCTGGGCATTATGAAGATCGACGCGGCCGAGCATGTGATCTCGCTGCAGTTCATTCCGAACCCGCCTGTCGATGCCATGAAGATCATCGAGATGGTGCAGAAGAACAAGCACATCAAGCTCGCAGGCCAGGACAAGCTGCGCATAGAAGTGCGCAGTCCGGACCTTGCCGTGCGGATTTCGACGGTCAAGGAAACACTGCGTGCGCTCGGCGCACCGGTGCGGCAGCAGAAACCTGCCGCCGCGGCTGCACCTTCACGTTAGTAGATTCGATCAGCTTCAAACCCGCGCACTGCCTTGTCCGGCGGTGCGCGGCCGGTTTTTTCGGTATCATCGAAAGTGAAAAATTCCAAGGAGAGCGTCATGTCACAGATCGCTGAATCGACGGCTTCCGTCGCGCAAACACCCTCTTCTGATTCCGGGCCGGCGTCGTTGCCGTGGATCAAGAAGCTCGTCTCCTTCGACACCGTCAGCCGCAACCCGAACATGGGCCTGATCGAGACCGTGCGCGACGAATTGCGCGCAGCGGGTATTGAAAGCACGCTTAGCACCGATCCGTCTGGCAAATGGGCCAACCTGTTCGCGACCGTGCCCGCGCACGATGGCGCGACGAACGGCGGCATCGTGCTTTCGGGGCATACGGATGTGGTGCCGGTAGACGGCCAGAAATGGGACAGCGATCCGTTCAAGCCGGAAATCCGCGATGGCCTTCTCTACGGTCGCGGGACGTGCGACATGAAGGGGTTTATCGGCGCATCGCTGAGCTTGTTACCGAAGATGCAGGCAACGAAGCTCGCGCGGCCGATCCACTTCGCCCTCTCCTTCGATGAAGAAGTTGGTTGCGCCGGCGCCCCGCTGATGATCACCGACCTGCAAAAGCGCGGGCTGCGGCCGGACGGCTGCATTGTGGGCGAGCCGACCAGCATGCGGCCGGTCATCGCGCATAAGGGGATCAATGCGTACAACTGCTGCGTGCGCGGGTTTGCTGCGCATTCGTCGCTGACACCGAAGGGCTTGAACGCGATCGAATATGCAGCGCGGCTGATCTGCTACATCCGCGACGTCGCCGATGAATTCCGCGCGCAAGGCCCGTTCGACGAACAGTACGACGTGCCCTTCACGACCGCGCAGACCAGCACGATTAGCGGCGGCAACGCGATCAACACGGTGCCCGCCGAATGCAATTTCGCGTTCGAATTCCGCAATTTGCCGACGCTCGATCCAGAGCCGATTTATCAGCGCATCGAGAAATACGCGCGGGAAGAGTTGTTGCCGAAGATGCAGAAGGAACATGCGAACGCGGCGATCGAATTCTCGAAGATTGCTGCAGCGCCGGGGCTTGATGCGTCCGAGCAGGCGGCGATCACGCAACTCGTGCGCGCGCTGACCGCGAATCAGGAGAAGCGCAAGGTGGCCTACGGGACGGAAGCGGGCTTGTTCCAGCTCGCGGGCGTGCCGAGTATTGTGTGCGGGCCGGGAAATATCGAGCAGGCGCATAAGGCGAACGAATACGTATCGCTGGAACAGCTTGCCGCGTGCGAAGCGTTTTTAGGCAAGTTCATTCACAGCATGTCGGTTGAAGCGCAAGTGCGTTGATGTTTGCTGAAATCGCTCGTTGAGGTCACAAGAGAATTCATGTCCACCGCCCATCACTCCGATAACACCATCGACGGCACGCCGATTCCCACGCTCGACGATATCGCCAGCCAGCACATGACGCTCTCGCCGTGGGTCGCGCGCACGCCGACCTTCGAGCGTCACGACTTTCCCACGCTGGAAGGCACGCCGATCAACTTCAAGTTCGAGTTACTGCAGGTGGGTGGCACCTTCAAGACGCGCGGCGCCTTTTCACATCTGCTCGCGCTCACGGAAAGCGAACGCGACGCGGGTGTGACGTGCGTATCCGCTGGCAACCACGCGGTGGCGGTCGCGTATACCGCGATGCGGCTTCAGATCAGCGCAAAGGTCGTGATGATCAAGACCGCCAGTCCGGCGCGGTTGGCGCTCTGCCGCCGGTTCGGCGCCGAGATCGTCATGGCGGAAAACGGCGCCGAAGCGTTCGAGATCGTGCGCCGCATAGAAGCCGAGGAAGGCCGCTATTTCGTGCATCCGTTCAACAGCTACCGGACGGTCGTGGGTACAGCGACGCTCGGATACGAATGGACCTCGCAGGCGCCCGATCTGGACGCCGTGATCCTGCCGATTGGCGGCGGGGGACTGGCGGCTGGGGTATCGCTGGCATTCCGGCTCGCGAATCCATCGATCCACGTGTATGGCGTTGAACCCAAGGGCGCCGATGCCATGGGCCAGAGTTTCGCCGCGAATCACACCGTGAAGATGGGCGCCATGCACAGCATTGCGGATTCATTGATGGCGCCGCACACCGAGGACTACAGCTACGAATTGTGCCGGCGGCATATCGACCGTCTGGTGACGGTGTCGGACACCGAGCTGCGCCACGCCATGCTGCATCTGTTCAACGAGCTGAAGCTGGCCGTCGAACCGGCATGCGCTGCCGCAACCGCCGCTTTGCTCGGACCGTTACGCGAGACCTTGCAGGGCAAGCGCGTCGGCGTGTTGCTGTGCGGCACGAACACAGACTCGGCCACGCTCAGCAAACATCTCGCGACGGCGGCTCAAGACGACTGAGCCTGGATCGCACTCACGCCCCGCATCTACGACACATTCGTCAACCTTCTGCGCTCGCTCCTTTGCATGAAGTAGTTCGCGGCAATTACGCCGGCCGTCACGAACGCGATGAACAGCGTGGCGAGCGCGTTCATCTCGGGATTCAAGCCGAGGCGGACGCGCGAAAATACGACAAGCGGCAGCGTAGTCGATCCCGGTCCCGACAAAAACGCGGATAACACGAGGTCATCAATCGACAGCGTGAACGACAGCAGCCACCCCGCCACCAGCGCCTGCGAAATCAGCGGCAACGTAATCGAGAAAAACACCCGCAATGGCGTCGCGCCCAAATCGAGCGCGGCTTCTTCAATCGATGGGTTCAATTCCCTGACCCGCGATTCCACGATGATCGCGACGTAGGAAATGCACAGCATCACGTGACCGATCCAGATCGTGAAAATGCCGCGCCCTGCCGGCCAGCCGAATACTTTCGCCATTTCCACAAACAGCAGCAACAGCGAAATTCCCTGGATCACTTCGGGTATCACGAGCGGCGCGTTGATCATGCCGGCATAGAGCGTGAAGCCGCGAAACCGCCCCATGCGCGCGAGCACGTATCCTGCCCATGTCCCGATCACCACTGACGCGCACGCTGTGAACACCGCAATTCGAATCGATAACCATGCGGCATTGATCAGTTCATCGTCGTGTAATAACGCCGCGTACCACTTCAGCGAAAATTGCGTCCACACGGTCACGAGCTGCGACTCGTTGAACGAGTACACCACCAGACTCACGATCGGAATATAGAGAAACAGAAATCCGAGACCGAGAAACGTGAACCGGAGCGAGCGACTGGGTTCGATCATCGCCTGTCCTCCCGTTGCTTCGCCTGGTAATACTGGAACAGCGCCATGGGCACGAGCAGCAGCAACACCATGGCGCAGGTGACGGCGGAAGCCATCGGCCAGTCGGCGTTATCGAAGAATTCATTCCACATCACGCGGCCGATCATCAGGGTGTCCGCGCCGCCCAGCAATTCCGGAATCACGTATTCGCCCACCGCCGGAATAAACACCAGCAGGCAGCCCGCGATAATCCCGTTCTTCGACAACGGCAGCGTGATCTGCAAAAACGCCTTCCACGGTTTCGCGCCGAGGTCGTACGCGGCTTCGAGCAAGGTGAGATCCATCTTCACCAGATGGGCGTAAAGCGGCATCACGAGAAACGGCAGATACGAATACACCATGCCGATATAAACCGCGATATTCGTGTGATACAGCTCGATCGGCGAATGAATAATCCCGGTCCACATCAGGAAGTTGTTCAGCAAGCCGTTGTTCTTCAGGATCCCGATCCACGCATAAACGCGAATCAGGAACGACGTCCAGAACGGCAGCATGACGGCCATCATCAGCAGATTGCGGGTCGCCGGATTCGAACGCGCGATGTAATACGCCATCGGATAACCGATCAGCAGGCACAGCAGCGTCGACACCCCCGCCACCAACAGCGAATTCATGTAGGTCGCGAAGTACAGGCTGTCCGTCACGAGAAACGCGTAATGCGAAAAATCGAGCGCGATACTCAGCACGCCGTCTTTTATCGCCGTCAATTCCGTATAGGGCGGAATTCCGAGACGCGAATCGGAGAAACTGATTTTGACGACCAGCAGGAACGGCACGAGGAACAGCAGCACGAGCCACAGATACGGCCCGAAAATAACCGCCGTCCTGCCCGACAGGCCGAAGCGTTGCTTGAGTACACGCAGTAAATGCAGTGAATGCAGCGTTTTCATGCGGTGAGCACCACGCCTGCCGACGCTGTCCAGCGCACGAAGACTTCGTCGTCCCAGGTGGGCGAATCGATCTGGCCAATCGCGAGGCTCGACAGGTTCGCCACGACCACTTTGCCACTGTCCAGCTTCACGTGATACAGCGTGTAGCCGCCCATGTACGCAATGTTCGCCACGGTCCCGCGGCCCCAGTTGTACGAACCGTCGGGCGGCGGCTTGCGCGTCAACGCAATGCGCTCTGGCCTGACCGAGATGGTGACAGGCATGCCGAGCGGACCCGTGATGCCGTGATTCACATACAGCCGCGACGGCAACTCTGTCGTTTCCACGAACACGTGATCCGGTTCGTCTTCCACCACGTTGCCATCGAACAGATTCGTCGAGCCGATGAACTCAGCGGTGAACCGGCTGTTCGGATATTCATAGACTTCGTGCGGCGTGCCGATCTGCACGATCTCGCCTTCGCTCATGACCGCGATCCGGCCGGCCATGGTCATCGCTTCCTCCTGATCGTGCGTGACCATCATGCAGGTCACGCCGACCTTATCGAGGATATTCACCAGCTCGATCTGGGTGCGCTGGCGGATCTGTTTGTCGAGCGCGGACATGGGTTCGTCGAGCAGCAGCAGCTTCGGACGTTTGACCAGGCTGCGGGCCAGCGCAACGCGCTGCTGCTGGCCGCCCGACAACTGGTGCGGCTTGCGCTGTGCATACTTCGCCATCTGCACGAGGTCGAGCGTCGCGTGCACACGCTCCTTGAGTTCCGCGCCGCGCACGCCCTCCTGCTTGAGCCCGAACGCCACGTTCGACTCCACCGTCATATGCGGAAACAGCGCATACGACTGGAACATCATGTTCACCGGTCTCCGATACGGCGGCATGCTCGCGAGATCCTCGCCATCGATCACGATCTGCCCCGACGTGACCGACTCCAGCCCCGCGAGCATGCGCAGCAAAGTGGACTTGCCACAGCCGGAACTACCGAGCAGCGCGAACAGTTCGCCCTTTTTCACCGACAGGTTCACGCCCTTCACTGCAACGGTCTCGTCAAATTTCTTGACTACATCGACGATCCGCACGAAATTCTCCCCCGCCCAGTCCGGGTCCCGCAAACCCGGTTCCGGCCTGCGGCCATTGGGACCACCCGGACCGCCCGGACCACCTTGATTGCCCGGTCCAGCGGGCACTGCGCTCGACTGCTGCTCACTCATGATCTGCTAACCGGCTCCAGCGCTACGCGCATTCGTGCTGCTTTTTCCAGCTGCACTTTTAACTTTATTCTTTCGACACAGCCACGAACAAAGCCCCCGGAGAATCGGGGGCTTCGCGTTTATCGACTGCCTGATGCAACCTTGGCAACCTTACCGGAATCAGGATCAGCGTCCTGACTTCAGTTCCGTCCAGAGCCGCGTTTGCAGGCGCTGGATTTCCGGCGGCAACGGCTTGAGCAGGAACAGCGTCTTGATCACGTCTTGCGGCGGGTACACGGCGGGATCGTCGGCAACATCCTTCGAAACGTATTTCCGTGCTTCCTTGTTCGCACTCGGGTAATACACCTCGTTCGTGATCGCGGCGTGAACCTGCGGCGTCTCGATGTAGTTGATCCACTCGAGCGCGGCTTCCTTGTTCTTCGCGTCCTTCGGAATCGCCATCACGTCGAACCACACCGGTGCGCCACCCTTCGGGATGTAGTACTCGATCTTGTACGCCTTCTTCGCCTCTTCCGCACGATGCTTGGCAATCACCACGTCGCCCGACCAGCCGTAGGCGAAGCAGACGTCACCGCCGACCAGGTCGTTGATATAACCCGACGAGTTGAACTGGGTGATGTACGGACGGATCTTCTTGAGCATCACCAACGCGGCGCGGTAGTCGGCCGGGTTGGTGCTCATCGGATCGCGGCCGATGTAGTGCAGCGCGGCGGCGAACATCTGGTCAGGGGCGTCGAGTACCGATACGCCGCAAGCCTTGAGCTTCGAGATGTTTTCCGGCTTGAACAGGATGTCCCAGTTATCGAGCGGCACGTTCTTGCCGAGGATCTGCTGGACCTTCGTGACGTTGTAGCCAAGGCCGGTGGTGCCGTATGCCCACGGCACCGTGTACTGGTTGCCCGGATCGGCGCCCGCGATCAGCTTCATCAGTTCAGGATCGAGGTATTTGAGATTGGGGAGTTTGGATTTGTCGAGCGGGGCGAAGATGCCTGCCGTGATCTGCTTGCCGGCATAGTTGCTGGTGGGCACCACGATGTCATAGCCCGAATTGCCGGTGAGCAGCTTGGCTTGCAGCGTGTCGTCGCTGTCGTAGTTGTCGTACTTGACCTTGACGCCACTCTGCTTCTCGAAGTTCGGAATCGTGTCTTTCGCGATGTAGTCCGACCAGTTATACACGTTGAGCTGAGTGTCTTTCGCCGATGCCTCCAGCGGTGCCGATAACGCCGCCACGCCCGCAATAGCCAGGGTGATAGAAACTACGCACGCCGGTACCCTCGCAGCCGCGCCCGATGCCCCCGAACGCTTCGACAACCGGTCCGCCACTTTTTCTGTCATTTCAGTTTCTCCGTCCTTTCGACTTGCCGACCGTTGGTTTCCACGTCTCGATTCACCCTGTTCTCCCCTGCTTCATCGAGACGATCTCAAAAAAACGAAAACTATCATCAAAAGGGTGCTTCGCAAAAAACAATCGGCGAGTTTTGTCGCGTGAAGTGCACAAGGGGAGCGTTGGAGCGACGCGGGATGGAGTGGGTTTTTGCGGGGTCCAGGTCGGTGGTCTCAGCCGCAAAAGACCACATCAGTATTGTTGAATCCAACCGTGCCAATGCTTACGTAATGTCATTATTGAGGCGCTCGTGCGGAATCCATGCAACCCGCTCGTCCCATAACCGCGCCTTTAGAGCATCACGCCAGCGTGGTTTATGGCCTGCGGGAACGAACTCCCAACGCTAGCGGAACAGTCGTTGCTAAGAATTTCCATGCGCTCGCCTGGTAATCCGGACATGCGCAGTCTTTACCACTGCAACTCGCGCCGGACTTTATCGCTGGCGCGACACGCGGTTTATCGATGTGCCGGCCAGTGTCCCGTTTCGCTGCTCACGCCTTTTCCTTAACCGCTTCGCAACGTCCAGCTTCAGGAAACAGGCCGCAAACCGCATGAACACGAATCCGTCCGCTCTCACACCAACCGGCACCGCGGACAATCCGCACTCTGATCCCCCATCCGGACATCAGGCCGGGCAACTGACCGACTCGGCTCCCAAACGCGGCTGGTTCTCTTTCGTCGGCGCCGGCGCCCTCGTTGCAGTCGGCTATATGGACCCGGGCAACTGGGCTACCGCGCTCGCAAGCGGCGCCAAATACGGCTATCAATTGCTGAGCGTCGTCCTGCTCGCAAGCCTGATGGGCCTGCTGCTCCAATGGGTCGCATCGAAAGTAGGTGTGGTGACCGGTCAGGATCTCGCACAGCTCTGCCGCCAGCGGTACAGCCGACGCACCACGCTCTTTCTCTGGATCACCAGCGAAATCGCCATCATCGCGTGCGACGTCGCCGAAGTCGTCGGCAGCGCAGTCGCGCTTCAATTGCTGCTAGGCGTCTCCCTCACCGTGGGCGTGCTGATGTCGGCGGTAGGCACGTTCGCCATGCTCGCACTCCAAAGCCGTGGACAGCGTCCGCTCCAGATCGCCGTGACTACGCTGATCTTTTTCGTAGGATTCTGTTTTGTTGTTGAACTCGCGCTCGCCAACCCCTCATGGCGCGGCGCACTGGCCGGTCTTGCACCGCCGCCCGCCCTGCTGCGCGACGCAGGCATGATCTGGCTCGCCGCCGGTATCCTCGGCGCCACCGTGATGCCGCATAACCTCTATCTGCACTCCGCACTCGTCAAGGAATACGCGAAAAACGGCAACGACGAAGCCATTTCCAACGCCATGACAGGCGTCAATATCGATACCTTCGCGTCCCTCAGCCTGGCGTTCACCGTCAACGCGTCATTGCTGATCGTGGCGGCCGCCGTATTCCACGCAAGCGGCCACTACGACGTCAACGATCTCGCCGATGCCCATCGCCTGATCGCGCCGCTCGTCGGCAATCAATGGGCCAGCATTATCTTCGCAGCCGCGTTGCTGGCGTGCGGACTGAACGCCACGGTGACCGGCACGCTAGCCGGACAAGCCGTCATGGAAGGGTTCCTGCAACTGAAGATCGCCCGCTGGGCGCGAGCCCTCCTCACCCGCGCGCTGGCAATGGGGCCGGCCCTGCTCGCGGTCGGTGCGTTCGGGGAACATGGGTCGAACCAGCTGCTCGTCGCGAGCCAGGTCGTGCTGAGCTTGCAGTTGCCGCTGGCCGTGATCCCGCTCGTGCGCTTCGCATCCGATGCCGGCCTCATGGGCCGATGGCGCATCAAGCGCATTCCGCTCGCCTTGGCGTGGTTGTGCGCAGCGCTGATCGTGCTGCTGAACGGCGCGCTGCTGTGGCAGTTGCTGACCGATAGTTGATGGCAGCCGGGGCGCAGAGAACTGTCTGGATTTGCCGCTGATCTCCGCTTGCGCCGGGATCCGTGTTCACTTCACCGTGGCGTTTGCCCCGCGCTTCAAATTTTCGGCTTCGACCTCCGGGCGCATGCATCGGCCACGGGTAATGCGCGTTCCGCCATGCAACGCGCGCGCGTCGATACGAGCAAGCGAGCACCTCGCTTCCGTTGGATCGCTCATCAAGGAATAAGTGAATCGATGCTGGTCAGGATCGATTTTTGCTAAAGCTCCCCGTTTGGCCCAGCTTTTCGAGATGACATTTCCGCACGCTTACAATTATGCGTTTCGCGAATATCGCTCCGTGGCGGGCCGAATGTTAGTCGCTCAGTTATTCGCTCAATAAGTCGCTAAACAAGTGGTCGCGCATGACGCGATCGGGACGATACGGGACACGTGTTCCTGCCGCCTCGCCCGCGCAAGACGCTACTCAACGCAACAAGGACGATCGTTTCATGGCCCGAGGCTCTCCGCCGTTTTTCACCCGCTCCCTCACGCCCTTCCGGCAACGCGATGTCGCGACGGCCTACCGCCTGACCATGCTCGCGTGCGCTGTCAGCCTCGGCTGGACCAGCGCCGCCTACGCCACGGTTTCCGTGCTCCAGCCAGTGCGCGAAGCCGCCGCGGAACAGCCGCTCGAACTGACACTGCTTTATAGCGACGACGACAAGCAACCGCTCACCCTCGATGTGCCCAAAGCGCTCAACGTCACGCTGACCAACGGCGACCTCCCGCCGCAGCCACTGGCGCTGCAGCGCGAACCCAACGTCCCCGACAAGCTGACGCTGCGCCCGGGCCAATATCGAAAAATTCGCTATGCCGCCCCGTGGCCCGATGCGGCGCGCGGCGTGATGAAGGTCGATCCGGTAGGCTTCGATTCATCGCCCATGCTGATCACGCTGAACCGCGGCAAGTCGCAAACCCAAGTGGTGGCGGCGGAGACCGCTGAGACGAAGGCGAGGACGCCCCAGCAATTGGCGAGCGCAGAGGCCGCGGCGAATACCTCAGCCGTGCCGACGACCACCAGTGACCGCATGTTTAGCGGCCGGTTGTCGACCTTCGAACCGATGTATTTCGCCGATGGCCAGAACGGCGATAACCTCGCCAAATTCCAGTTCAGCTTCAAGTACCGCCTGATCATGCCGGACGATCCGCGCTCACGCAGCTTCCTCGACAACCTGTATTTCGCCTACACGCAAACGTCGATCTGGGATCTCTCGGCTGAATCGGCGCCGTTCCGCGACACGAGTTACGAGCCGCAACTGTTCTACTACCTGGAGGACACGGGTTGGAAAAGCTCGCTGTTCTCGCGCATGGGCGTCACGGCCGGTATTGGACATGAGTCGAACGGCAAGAGCGGCGCAGATTCGCGCGGGATCAATATCGCTTTCGTGCGTCCGAGCTGGGATTTTGGCGATGTCAATTCGAACCACCTGACCATAGCGCCGAAAATCTATTACTACATCACGAAGAGCGGTAACGAGGACATCCAGGACTATCGGGGTTACGTCGACCTGCTCGTGAAGTACGGCAGTCCCGACGGCTGGCAACTCGCCACGACACTGCGCAAGGGCACAAAGCACGGATACGGCAGCGTTGACAGCCAATTCACCTATCCGCTCGCCAAGCTGATCGGCAGCGCCTGGGGCGGCTATTTGTGGGTGGGCTATTTCAACGGCTACGGCGAGGACATCCTCGATTACAACCAGCGACAACACTGGATCGCCCGGATCGGATACAGCATCGCGCGTTAAACTTAGGTCTTTTGCGCGGGCGCTGCAGTTTTCACTGCTTGCCGCGCCCGACTACAGGCGTTTTATGGCATCGAACCTTCATGATTTGCCCGACAGCCCGTGCATCGGCGTCTGCTCGACCCTCTTCGACGACGTCTGCAAAGGCTGTGGCCGCATGGCCGGAGAAGTCTCCAACTGGGTATTTCTCAGCGACGCCGAGAAGCGCGCCATCTGGGAACGCATTACCCGCGAAGGCACCGCCATGCGTTTTACGCGGGACAAGGTTTGAACGCGAGGCGATTGGAGCCAGTGGCGAAGCGTCGACTGTGCGTCGACCTTCTTCCTCACGCGCATGTCGGTTTGGTCTGAAGTTAGTCCCGACGAACGCAGGATGTGACGCGGGTTGCTACGCGGGTTGTTATGCTCGCGCCACTTTGACCGCTGCCGTGAGGCGAAGCCTGGCTACACCGAGCGCGTTCGTATAACCCTGCTTATTTCCCTTGCTTTGTTCAAGCTGCTGCCGTCGGCCGGATATCTGCGACCAGCAAGTCGAGCAATTCACGCACGCTGCGAATCGCTGATCCGAACGGCAGCGCCTCGCGTCCCCGGAAGAACAGCCCGTTCGCGCGATCTCCACGGAGCGCCGCGGCCAGACGGGTATCGATACAAAAGTGTCCGAACTTTTCAATGCCATCGCGCAAACCACACGCCACCAGGCAATTTAGACCCGTGGGGCACTTTTGCGCGCGCGCGCCGATCTTGTCGCGAATCCGTTGCTCATTGCGCATGTAACGATCGAGCCACGGTGTTTTCACCGCGCGCGCCGGCAGGCCGGTCACACTCACGAATTCGACGATGTCTTCCGGCGTTGCGTCAGCGAGAATCCGCTTGAATTCAGGATGCGCGTCACCCTCTTCGGTCACCGCGAACGCCGTGCCGAGTTGCACGCCGGACGCGCCGGCCGCCAGCCAGCGACGCACCGCCGCATGCCCGTCGATGCCCCCCGCCACGATCAGCGGAATCTGTGTACGGCCGATGCCGAGGGTATCGAAGGTCAGCATCGTTTCCTCGATCACGCGAGCGAAGTCAAAACGCTCGCTTGGAATGTCCGCCACGCTTGCCACGCCAAGATGACCACCCGCATGACCCGGATGCTCGATCACGATGGCATCGGGCAAACGATTCTTCTTGAGCCACTTCTTCAGTACCAAAGCGATGCCACGGCTATCCGACAGGATCGGGATCAGCGCGATATCGACGCCTTGCGTCAGGTCCGGCAAATCCAGCGGTAGCCCGGCCCCCATGACGATGGCGTCGGCGCCGCTCTCGCACGCCGTCTGTACTGCTGCAGCATAGGATGAGACCGCGCGCATGACATTCACGGCAATCATGCCGCGGCCCTCACTAAGGGCCTTCGCTGCAATGATCTCGCGCCGCAACGCCGTCTGGTTGGCGGCTTCGAGCGTCGCCTGATCCGGATTCTGTTTGCACATCTCAAGCAGGTCGGGATGGTGATGCCGCAAGTCGATGCTCGAGATTGTTCCCATCGCACCCTCCCGGGCTACGGCGCCGGCCAGCCGGTGCGCGGACACACCCACGCCCATGCCTCCCTGCACAATAGGGAGCAAGATGCGGCCGCGGATGGTCAGGGGGGTAAGAGGGGTCATGAAAGGATCGTCTCCAGAGTCAAAGTTTTGAGCTTGCAGGAGGTTGGACAAACACACGTTGCTTTTTATCAAGCAAGTTCGACTGTGCTGTATTTCAGTTTTCCGAACGTGCTTCGTTCCCGGAAAAGCAAACGGCCCGCTTCGTAAGAAGCGGGCCGTTTGCTTTGCTGCTGATTGTTTCTGTTCGCTACGTGCTGCGTTACGCGGGATGTAACGCGTGCCGTGTTACTGAACGCCCTGGCTCGCCAGCAATTCCTCGTACGTACCGCCGAAGTCGCGCAGCGTGCCGTCGTTCTTCACTTCGATGACCCGATTCGCCAGTCCATTCACGAACTCCCGGTCATGCGACACGAAGATCAGCGTGCCTTCGTATTTCTCCAACGCGATCTGCAAGGACTCGATCGATTCCATGTCCATGTGGTTGGTCGGCTCGTCCATCAACAGCACGTTCGGGCGTCCGAGCATCAGCTTGCCC
>Ga0302226_10001033_pt1 | contig 21600 bp, 23 predicted proteins | sample II_Palsa_E3_3_FD_193524 | JGI IMG/M metagenome (GOLD analysis project Ga0302226, IMG submission 193524) | Peat permafrost microbial communities from Stordalen Mire near Abisko, Sweden - II_Palsa_E3_3 | ecosystem: Environmental > Terrestrial > Soil > Palsa > Peat permafrost | place: Sweden...
AGTCGGCCACTGAATCATTCACGGAATCCGTCACTAACTCGTTCACCGAATCGGCCACCGAGTCGTACACGGCCTCGCTTACCGAGTCTGCGACAGAGAGCTTTACCGAGTCTGCGACAGAGTCGTTTACAGAATCGGCCACCGAGTCTGCGACTGGCTCGCGCACCCACTCGGCCACTGCGTCGTTCACGCACTCGTACACCAGGTCATATTCGGGCTCGTACACCAAGTCTGCTACGGTCTCGTTGACCAAGTCTGCCACGGGCTCGTACACACAGCCTGCTACTATCTCTGCCACGGACTCGTACACGGAGCCCGCGACTATCTCTGCCACGGAATCGCTCACCGAGTCGGTCACAGCGAGTGCGACCCAGTCGGCCACAGCAAGTGCAACCGCATCGGCCTCAGCGAGTGCTACCGGGTCGTTTACATCCACGCCGACCCCCGTCGCAACTTTGCCTGTGTCCACCGAACCGGCATCGTCTCCCTCGCCCACCGAGGTTGGATCTCCGACCGAGGCCGCATCGTCCCCTTCGCCATCTGAGCCAGCGTCCACGTCTGCCCCCTCGCAGGAGCCGTCGTCCTCTTCGCCTACTGAGGTTGCATCGTCTCCCTCGCCCACCTTGGCTGGATCGACAGCGTCACCGACGGGAACATCGCCTCAAGGATCAACAACGCCCGCGCCAACTGAAACTGGAGCGCCGTCTACTGCTCCATCGCCTACTACTGGACAAGTCCCGAGTGTGTCGCCTACTGGAGTTGCGCCGACTGGATCGTCGCAAGCCCCGACAGCGCCCACGGTATCGCCGACTGAAACGACGCCCACGGTATCGCCAACTGAAACGACGCCCTCAGTGTCACCGACTGAAAACACCCCCTCGCCGTCTGTGCCATCGGGCACTTCGCAAGGACCGACGACTCCCTCGCCGACTGAAGCATCTACATCGCCCAGCCCGACATCGCCTGGAGCGACGGCCACGCCTGCTCTGCCATCGGCGTCCGTGCCAGGAACGCCTTCTGTGCCACCTGGATCCACGACTGTGCCGTCCACGCCTGCGCCAAACGGAACGAATAAGCCCTCGACGACTCCTTCTAGCGGTGGAACGGGATCCCCCACCGTCGTTGCTGCTGAGCCCACGCCAACTAGTTCGCCTGCTCCGGTGATGGTTGCTGGTAACGCGAATAGCGATTCTCAAGCGGTAATAAACAATATATCTTTTTCAATTCCATTTGCTGAAAATAAATAAATGAAAAACTAATAGGTCATTATCGGCGTGACGGTTGGTGTCGTGGCTGGACTTACCATTATTGTCCTTGGTGTTGTTTTCTACATTGTCCGCAAGGGCCGCAAGGACCGCGAGCAGGATGACTATGGTATTTAATTTTCTTGTCATAGTTTCCCTTATCTCCTTTTATTCCAGAGAATACCTTTATGAACACCACGACGTTCTCAAGCCCCAACTTTGTCTTCCGCGGCAACAGCAAGAGCACAGGCCTCAACGCCGAAAAGCGCATTACCGAGCTCTTTTCAGTACGACACCTTTCGGTTTTTTTTAATTATTATTTCAATGTTGACACTATTATTAATTACAGCTGGGCTACACCCCGTCTTCAGGCGATATCTAAGTCTTGTCCGGAGCACCCTGAACAACTCTCCGCATCCTTTTATTTTCTGTTGTTCCAGCATTCATGCTTTATTTTTTCAAATGTGCCTTTTTTAATTCCGAGCGATTGCTGCTGCCGTAATTTTCTCCTGTACTCCTGTGACTCCTATGATCAGTGCTCGTCTTTCTTTCATGTATTGTGAGTCTGCTTGAAAACATTTTTGAGTAAACCAGAGCAGTTGGATTAAATAACAACTCTGCATACACGAGTACAAATTCCTAGGACGTTTGCTTGATTGAGGAGCTCCTTGCGATGAGAGAAAATGCGGCGATGGCGATAGACAGTATTGTCGCGATAAAGGCGAAAAGGATCCGTATGCTGCTGACAGGAGACGGTGCAGCTGCTGCTTCGGTTGCGAAAACCATCTGCGCCCTCAACCGGTACGCCTCCAGCTCAGAGATGCTTTCGGAAAGACGGCCCATGAGGTTGAACAGCGACACGACCTCGTTGCGCCGGAGGTCATAGTCAACGTTGCTATGGCCATCGTCAAACGAGAATAATATCTTGAGTGCCGTCCCAAGGCCTTGGATTTGCACCTTGCCCCACTAACGAAAAGACAAAATAAATAAAATATCCTGGCATTTAAATTTTGCGGGTATTACCAGTCTGCACTTCTCACAGCCCACGCAGTCCATGATACGCGAGATGTTTCGAAAGTGCACCTTAAATTCGTTCTTGATCACGAGCTTTTCCGACGAGTTGAACAGGGTCGACTCGTCAAAGGTCATCGGGCACGAGTTTGTGAGCGTGGTGAGTTGGTGCACGAGGCTGGCGGCTTGTGCGTCCTCTGCCGGCTTGCCTGTGGTCAAATCGTACGAGTCCACATAGTGCGACACCTTGGAGATGGCCCGCAGGACGACGTTGTACACAAAGTAGAGGTTCTTGAGCCGGCTTTCGTGGGCGCCGAGCATTTGCGAAAACAGCGAATCGTTATTGATAAACGCCTGTGCTTCCCTGTCGTAGTAGCGGCTGGCGAGGTGAGCTGAAATGGACGATTGCAGGCCTGGTTCTTTCGTTTAGGCCCGTCGTGTTCCCAAGTAAAATATCTATACCAGAGAGCAGACGGTAAAACACACGCTCCTCAGTGCAAGTGAACGAGCCGTCCATTAGGTCGCCGGACGACGGCTGGAAGCAGTTCTCCTGGTAGATGGTCTTCCATATCCGTTGTGCCGATGGTCCGCCGTATCCTGTGTACGCCTCGGGGTTTCGGATCAGGTCCACGTAGTGGCAGTCTAATAAAGAAACAAACGTAAAATACCAGAGCTTGACACAGTAGTTAATTATATACCTGGTCCCGCATCGCTCTCGCTAAAGCAAAAGTCCTTCTCGCTCGACTGGCAGTTTTTCACGAGCGGAAGGCCCTGGTTGCCGAAATCGACCGCGCTCAGCACCGACTCGTCCTTTTCGCGCAGCCCAGCGGGGACATCATCCTATGGCGGTGGTGGGGTTGGTGATAAACGTGGGTAAAGCCTACGTGCCTCGGAACACTCTTGAACCGAGCAGTCGCGCAAGTGGCACTGCGAGTCATCGGGCCAGAAGGGGCATCCAGCATCGAGGTTGACCTATCGTCCACTTTCGTTGTAAGCCTACTTCACTTGCATTTGGAGGCGTCGTACCTTGTAGTGTCTGAAAAACGTCGTCTCGAGCAGCTCCAGCAGCACCGGCCCCAGGCTCCTGTTGATGTCCTCCACCGTCTGGTAGTCGCAACAGCAGTCCTGAACAGGCCCCGTCAGGTCCTAACCAGGGCAGCAGCAACGTTGCTTAGCCCCCCCCTCCAAAAAAAAACCCAAAGGACACAAGCAAGTTTCATGACTCACCACGCAAACGCACACGTCGCTCGCCGTTGCGGTCAGTGCCGGTGCCCCTCCAGCCACGGCCGCCCCGTCGACGACGACGGCGACGCCGGCCACCACGAGGAACACTGTGGCAAGCAGCAGCAGCGGCGGCAGCAGCAGCAGCACGTTGAGCCGCAACGAGGCCGCAGTCCTTGTGTGCATCACGGGGATTGCACTCGATGTAAATATGGGCGCATTATTTCTTTCAGCAACTTCGGAGTGAAAAAACCAATGAGTGTCGTCAAGATTACCGCGGCCGGAGCGGAAAAGGTCGCTGCCAACATCTGTACGCCGTTCTGTTGCTCTTCCCCTTTTTTTAGAAAAATAAAAGACGCAAAGCTCGAGTACCAGAGCTTTCCTTCGCTGTCCAACAAGGACCGTGTCGCCAGGAGCTTTCTCAAAGGTGCGCTCCGTCTATTAGTTCGATCGGATGCGAAAGCCAAGCCTAATAAAAACAAACAGCCCATCCCCCGCCAGCGGAACCGGCGACGTACGTGGTAAGTTACCTTGCACTGTTGATGGCGACGACAACTTACTGCAATTACGTAGGTCCCCACGAGCGGAAACCTGGGCATCAGCATCGCCGCTGCCGTCGTGCCCAAGGGCCACAAGGTCGTCGTGGTCGTGCCCGAGAAGACGTCGATCGACAAGATCAACGTGCTAAAGTCGTTTGGTGCCGACATTTACCGCACGGGCAATCGTGCCCTGCTGGTGGGCGAAGCGGACGAGGACTCGTTTGTGGGGCTGGCCAAGAAGCTGGCCGAGAAGATCCCCAACGCGATCCTGGTGGACGAGTTCTCTGGCGGCTTCAACGCCGACGTGCACTACAACGAGACGGCCGAGGAGATCCTCCAGGCCTTCAGCGGCAGCAGCGTTGACCTGGTCGTGATCCCCGTGGAGAGCGCCGGCACCCTCGTTGGCGTGGCCAGAAAGCTCAAGGAGAAGATGCCACAGGCAAAGGTTATTGCGGTGGACGCGCGTGGATCGGCCCTGTCCAAGCCAGAGCGCACACCCGATGTGGGACAGTACAAGATGGAGGCCATCGGCAACGCGTTTATCCCGGCCCTCCTCAGCAGTGCGCCGCAAGACCTTGTCCCACATTGGCGCGTCGTCACCGACAAGGAGGCCTTTGGTGCCGCTCGTGCCCTCGTCAAGCAAGCGGGCCTCATGGTCGGCAGCAGTTCCGGTGCGGCGTTTGCTGCTGCGCTCAAGGAGGTCGAGGCGATTGGACTGGCCCCGGGCAAGAACGTCGTCGTCCTGTTCAACGACAGCGCTGCCAACTACGCCTCGACCCTGCTCAAGTAAATGCATACATTGTTTTTTTTTTTTTTGTATTTAATAATTTCTATGCCCCAGTGAGACTTGGCTGCAACAGAACAGCCTCCTCCCCAAGAACAAGGCCAACGCCGACCGATACAAGGGCGCCGCCGTTGCCGAACTCAACCTGCCCACGCCCACGTCCATCCTGCCCGACACGCTCGTTCCCGAAGCCATTGCGATCATGGAGCGGGACGATTTTGACAATCTTCCAAGTGCGTATTTTTTTTCTTTCTTTCTTTGTTTGCGTTACATTGATTTCTTGTTTTGTTTTGTTTTTCTGTGCGCGCAGTCCTGCACAACAAAAAGCTCGTCGGATACGTCACCCTGAACGATCTGCGCCAAGTCGACGGCGAGGGCAAGGACATCAAGACGGTCGATCGCACGATGCACCACTTTAACAAGTTTGAAAAGCTGCAGGTGATCACGCCCGAGACGCCCCTGACCGAGCTGGACGAGTTCTTTGAGCGCCACCCCGTCGCCTTTGTGACCGACTCGGAGGCCAAGTGGTGCCTGGGCGTCGTCACAAAGATCGACCTCGTCTCGTACCTCGAGACGCGCGGATGAATTTCTTTTTTTTTTTTTTTTTTCCCTCGGAGCTGTTGTATTTGACCCTGAAGCATTTATAATTTTTTTTGAAAATTATCCCAGGTACATTTTGAAATAGACGGATAATCTTTTTCATGTTGGAGCGGCTAGTGCGAACCAAGTGAAAAGAAAACGAGCAACACGAAAAGAAAAAAAAGGATGAATTTTTTGTTTCTCAGCCTGGGCATGACATCGACCATCCACGTGGGCTCCCGCAAGAGCGACCTTGCGCTCGTTCAGACGCGGCATGTGTGCTCGGCGCTCGAGGCCCACTGGCCGGGCGTGACGTGTGCGGTTGCGACGATGGAGACGGTGGGCGACAAGGTGCTGGACCGCGCGCTGCAGAAGATCGGCGACAAGGACCTGTGGACCAAGGAGCTGGACGTGGCGCTGGCCCGTGGCGACGTCGCCTTTGTCGTGCACTCGCTCAAGGACCTGCCCACGGTGCTTCCACACGGCTTTGTCATTGGCGCAGTGCTGCAGCGCGAGGACCCGCGCGACGCCGTCGTGTTCCACCCAAAGTACAAGGACGGGGAGGCATCCCTCGCCACGTTGCCGGACGGGGCCGTGTTGGGCACAAGCTCGCTCCGTCGTGCGGCCCAGCTCGCGCGGGCTTTCCCCAAGCTCAAGTGCGAGGTCGTGCGCGGCAACCTCAACACGAGGCTGCGCAAGCTGGACGAGGACGGCTCCAGGTACGACGCCCTCGTGCTGGCCGCGGCAGGGCTCAAGCGGCTCGGGTGGCACCAGCGCATTGGGCAGATTATCGACAAGGAGGTCAGCCTGTACGCCGTCGGACAGGGTGCGCTCGCGGTCGAGTGCCGCGCCGATGACACGGAGACGATCGAGAGGCTCAAACCGCTGGTGCACGTACCAACACTCCTGGCAACAGAGGCAGAGAGGGCGTTCCTGCGTAAACTGGAGGGAGGGTGCAGTGTGCCTGCGGGCGTCTACACGCACTACAACGCCGAGGCGGGAACACTCGACTTTGAGGTAAGAACAAAAAAACTACTATTTAATAATCGTAACGCGATTTCATTTCCTTATTAGGCCGATGTGTTTAGCCTGGATGGGAGTGAACGTGTCCACCATGCCGTCGCCAATGCCGCCTGCACGACAGTGGAAGAGGCGCAGGTCATCGGTCACGCCGTCGCAGTGCACCTACTAGCTCATGGAGCGGACAAGATTCTGCTTGCCATTCGCTCTCTGTCTGCATAGTTTTTTGTTTGGTTGGTTGTCTGTACACTGTTTTTCTCTACTACTACTGGTCGCCGACGGTTTCAGGTTTGAGGAGAGAGTCTAGGTGCTGGAGGATCGGGATGACACGCGGCTTGGCGGCCTCGGGCTGCAGGTGATCGCGGAATGGCTTGCGGATTGACTCGGCAACCTTGGCAGAGAGGAAATCCTTGAGCTGCGGGGGGGGCAGCTGAAGCATCATGTCAAAGCTGGCCGGTTGTGTTTTCTGTCGTGGCACAAGTTCACAAATAAATAAGAAGAGGCATTTATAGCGATTTGCATACCACACAGTAGCGAATAAAGCCCTCCCAAAGCGGCTTGATATCCCAGATGCGGTGGCCTTGCTCATCGCGTTTATTGACCTAAAATCAGATCAAATAAACGCAAGAGAAGGGGGGAAAAAAGGAATTTTACCACTCGAGCAACAAAGGTCAGCAGGAACGGGCGTTGCTTTGGAAACTTGTCGTGGCACTGAAGGATCTGCAGAAGAATTGCTCAATTTTTTATTGGTACAATTAAAATAAATTACAAGCCACATGAACAGGTTGGGCAAGATCGGCAAGTCAAACAGATTCTGCAGTGTGACGGTGGCAACCTCCTGCTTGTAGATCTGTGCCAGGTTTAGACAGTATTGGACGGCTGGAATAATAATGCCCTTTTTTTAGGCACATATTTTTTTTCTTTTTTTTTTTTTTTTGGATGTACCGTCCATGATCCCGCGGAACAGGTCCTTGTTCTTGTCAAAGTCGATACTCAGGATCGCCGTCAGCACGTCGGACGGGACCACTTGGCAGCGGCCTGAGCTGCTCAGGTCAGAAATCTTCTGGATCTAGAGTTTTGTTTTTTTTGTTTTGTTTTTGGTTTGTTGGCGATTACTTGAGCTAGATTTGTTAGCAATAGGCTCACAATATCAGTCATGGCGTCCTTGGGCATCTGGAGGATCTTGGGCAGGCTTTTGGCCATCTCTTCGCGATGCAACCCGGCCAGAATCGGCACAAGCAGACGCGGGTCAAGGTCGCGCTCGTAAAAGACCTTTTGAACGGCATCGACCAGTTGGCGCGATACTTTGGTACCTGTTGTATTTTGCGCTTTTAAGATGAATCCCTACTCTATTTATATATAAATATCACCTCGGTCGGTGATCAAGAACAGAATGCGCAAGATGAGGGTTTCTGCGCCGGGGGTAAAGTTGGCAATGTACTCGATCAACCCTGGACTTGCTGCCATTGCCTTGATCATTCCCGTGATCTACGTAGTTGAAGTGTCAAAAATGAGCATCTTTACTACACATTGAGGAATAAATACATACCACTGATCGCGTGTACCGCTGGACGTTTTCGGGGGATGCCACGTACGTGGTACCAAACCTGAAAGACTTTTTTAATGGCCAGCCCCAAAAAAATGAAAAGATACTCGTTCAAAAGCGACGGCTTTCGGACGCAATGGGACATAAACAGCTCCAAGTAACGCGCAACGTCCTCCTCGGTGACCTCCACTGCGGCGGCTTCGGTCGTAGTAGGCTCTTTCTTCACTACTTCCATGTCATCTGACACACTGTCTTCCATCGGTTCTGCCTCCTCTTCCTTCTTGACCAGCGCCTTTGGATCGGTGATCTTGTGCAAGTTGACCAGCGCAAATGCCTCCACCTGATTCGAAATGACGTTGTGGCCATGGAAGCTCCTGGCGGTAACGATGGCTGTGCCACGAATCGCTTTCTCTGCAATGCAAACATCAAGTCAAGGCACTAAGGGACAAGCACCTCACCTTCGTGGACGCATAATGACAGCAACAGGTCCAGGTATTCTGCTCGTACTGCGGGGCGGAACTCGATTACATCACGCAGCGTCCTGAACGCCGGACGGGTTGAGCTTTTTTTATGGAGGGGCATTAATACGAACGTTTTTTTTCTTTTTTTTTTTTACTTGGCCATTTTGCTCGTGCAGGCATCCTTCAAGAGGTTCATCAGACGGTCGTTGAGTTTCGGAATGTCCAAAAACACTTTGGTGAACGCCTTGCAGCAAGCAGTTTACAGCCAAACAGAAAACATAAAATGAAAAAGACATTACCTTGTCAGAGGGAGTGAGCTGATCGCCGATGCCAGAAATAAACTTGTGCAGGTAATCGTCGTATTGCTGCACCCGAGAATGTCATTTTATTTTTCAAAAGTGAAGAAAATAAACTACACACCTCGTTGTTGTGAATGAACTCTTCGTAGAGCCATGCGATGGCAACATCCAACCGTTCCTGGAGGTCGTCTTGGACATAGGTGAGCAGTTTCGTCGTCTAATAGGGAAAGAGCATCAATATTACTGCCTGTTTCTACGGGGCGTACCAGGTGTTCATCCATTTGCTTGGAAAAGTCGGCACCGATGATCTACGAGAAATGGGATGTCAAAAAGGTGAAAGTTGGGGGGATCATGAGCCGTACAGGAACGGCTGCTTTGACAAGGAGATAGCGCCACTGCTTGAGTTGGCCGTGCTGGTCCCATGATTCTGCGGCGCCAACAAGTCGCTCAAAGGCGGCCTTGAAGAGCTCAGTGCGCTCATCTGGGGAGTCGAGCGTGGGTGGCTTGAATTCGTACTTGGGCTTGGTTGGTTTCTTTGTATCAGGATGTGTGTTAAAAGTTAAGAAAAAATAACTACTTTCCGTGAACCAACCAGTTCAGGCTGCGCGGGGACCACTGGTGCGGCAATAACGGGCACCGCAGCCACTGCCTCGGTCTTGACCTGCGGTCTCCTTGGGTCGGCTACTGCTGCTGCTAGTGGCCGCATTGGATAAGCACCCGGTTGCATGGTGGGACCAGAGAATCGGAAGCTGGTAGGAACTGGAAGTCCCTGGGCAAACTGCGGCACTCGCTGGTAGATGGCGTCCAGATTCGGAGGGGGTGCGTGAAGTGGGGGGTAGTTTGGCAGGGCCATGCAAACAACGTCCGCAATCAGACGAGGGTGAAGCCTGGGCCAGTTGAATCCAGAGGCAAATCCAGTTGGGGGATACTGCTGCTGCTGCGGCGGCGGCGGCGGCGGCATTCCATTTGACGGCTGTTTGACCAGGGCAGCAGTAGGAGGGCCGCGGACTAGGGAAAAAAAGAGAGAGTTTTTTAGTTTTATTTGTATTGAGGAAAGCTCCAGTATATTTTGATTTTACAGCGTGGATCGCGCCCAGAGTCGGACGAAAGGACACGGCGGCGCTGGCTGCTGTGCTGACTGTCGTCAAAAGAGTGCTGGTAGTCTTGGTTCTGCACCTCGGAGGTATAGAGCCACGAATCGCGTGTGTCTTGTTCTATATTCACAGAAGAATGAATGTTCTTTTCCTTGAATAGTACTTTTTTTATTATCATACCTGTCTTGACTGGCGCGCCTCCATCGTCACGACGCCGAGCGGCGGGGAGCATCGAGAGGTCGTTCTCCATGTCGTCGTGCTTGCGCTTGCTGGCTGTCGCCTCGTCTGCATACTTTGGCACTTCTCTGCGCAGCTCGCGGTAGACCTGCGCCAACTGTGTTTTCCCCCCGAGCTCGTTCACGTCCAGCACCATTGTCTTTTCCGCTTGTTGGGTCTTTTAAAAAAAACCCAGCAGATTAGAGACTAGTTTGCTTTTGGGGAAAATTACAATCCATTTGAGCTTCAACATCGCGAGAAAGCCGAGCCGAACCGTGTGCAAAACAGATTTGAGTTGGCTGGCACCCAGCGAGGGCGGAGAAGCGACGAGGTCATGAAGTCCTATAGAAAAAAAAAACCATTGAGTGATACTTTCCAGTGGTGGTGGTGGTGGTGATGGTGGTACCGTCAATGACCTCGGCAGTGAGAAGAGGACGCGTTTTGGCGATGTGGGTGCACGCGTTGATCGCCGCCGTCAGATTGGTACTCGACATCTTTTCGTGCCTTAAACAGGCAAGGAGTGTACGGCGGTGCTGTGCGCCCTCCTCTTCGATACGGGACTTTACAAAAACCGGGTGGTTGTTTACGATCAAAGACGACGACGTGTCCTCCTAGGAGTTTTCCAGCATAAGCACACATAACAAGACAATCCTCGGTAGGTACCGATGCGGTGGGACCTGCGGGGCTCATAAACAGCACAAGGGACTGCAGAAATTTTATCGCCATTGTCCTCACGCCGTCATTGTTGTCGTACAGGTGCTTCAAGCAGTTGTCCTGATGACGCCCCAATGAGTACTAGCATCAACAATGCTGGTTGGTGTACCTTGATGGCGTTAATGTCCCTCCACACGTTGAAATTAGTCGGATGCCCGGACAGATCGAGTGCTCTGCACGTCCCCGCCCCGTTTAATAGCCGCCCGCAATAGTTGGTTCGCAAAGAAAACACGTACATTGTTCGATAGGCCGTTCCAAAGACAAAGTTGGCGGTCTGGATGCTCCGCTTCAACGCCACGCCGCTCACGTCCTCGTGCACGAGCATGTACAGCCTCCCCAGGACCGTTGGCAGCACTAGCGGACAGGTCAGGACACACGCACAGAGAAGAGGCGCCTTTACGTTACGTTCACCCTTTGCCTTGCACGCGTCCTCGATGAACTCGGCCACAAACTTGCGTGTGTCGGCCGCTTTGTCCGACTGGAAGTCCAGCACGGCGGCACAAAACTCAGGCAGGAGCTGCGGCGCCCTCTCCAGCAGCAGCACGCGCAGCTGTGTCAGCGCCGCCAGCTTGTCCTCGTTGTCCGCGGCCTGCTGGGCCCTCACGATCAAAGCCCAACCCTCCGCGGCCATATTAATAAAATGTCCAATCTAAGTGCACGTCTGGTCACCACGAAAACAGGCGAGGTTCGCAGACCACGCACGGCCTTCTCCGTCTAACTAAACACCCCAATGTCGAACGGAAACAGACCAAGGTCGAGAAGGTCCGTGTGTCGCGCTACCGTGCCGGCAAAGTGCCCGAGTTCAAGGGTGCGGATGAGGACGACAAGTTTGTCAAGCCTGCGGTGGTCCCCGGCAATAAGACGACGACGACGACGTCGACAACGGTGGTGGTCGCAAAGGCACCCGGAGGACAGCAGCAGCAGCAGCAGCAGGTGGCGGTGTTTTCAGAGGAGGACGTGCAAAAGGACGCTCGTTTGCGGCGTTTGATGCAGAACAGGCGAGATGTCTTTGAAGGTAAGTGGTGTGCGCCTCTTCCTCTCCCAAACGTGCTGAACCAATAGGCGAGGTCGTGTCATCGGGACGCAGACGGCATCGCGAAGAGGAGGACGAGGAGGAAGAGGAGGACGAGGGGCAACGAGAAGCAGGCGACAGAAAGGTGGGCGTGGAGGAAGCAACTGAGGAGGAGGAGGAGGAGGACGCGGAAGAGGAGCGACGACAGCGTCTGCGGAGGAAAGCGCTACTGCAGAGACAGCAGGAGGAGGAGGAGCAGCTGAAGCAAAGGAAGGCGGAGGAGGAGGAAGCGGCGGCTGCAGGTGCCGAAGAGGACGAAGAAGATGAGGAGGAGGACGACGACGATGAAGATGAGGACGACGATGAGGATGCTTTCTTCAAACCAGTCATGCTCAAGCCCATCTTTGTCCCAAAGTATGAAGCGCTCCCCATGATCCCCTTTTTTTTAAATAAAAAAAACAAACTAGGGCCGACCGTGTGACGATCGAGGAACGCGACAGACAAGAGATGTTGGCGTTGGAGGCAGAGAAGGAGCAGGCACAGAAGAAGGAGCAGCGTCGCCAGGAAACGGTGGACATTGTCGTGTCTGAGATCAAGCGGTCCCTCGAGAACCAGCCGATCGACTCCAACGCCATGATTGCCACGCCCGACATGGTGGACGACACCGATATCGAAAACGACGAGGAGGCCTTTATGCAATGGAAGCTGCGTGAGCTCAAGCGTTTGAAGCGTGATCGCGAGGAGTCGGACAAGTACGCCGTTGTCCTTGATCTAATTTTTTCAAAAATATTTTCTAAAAGGTTCGAGTTGGAGAGGATCGAGACCGAGCGCCGTCGCAACCTCACGGACGCCGAGCGCAAGGCCGAGGACGAAAAGATCAAGGAGAAGCAGAAGCCAGAGAAGGAAAAGCACGTTTTCATGCAGAAATACTTTCACAAGGGTGCCTTTTATCAGGTATTTTAATTGTTTTTTTTATTTTATTCAAAAAAAATTTATGTTTGCTTTCAGGATCAGGATATTGTCAAGGACCGATCCTTTGCCGCGCCGACCGAGTACGATCTCATCAACAAGCAGGCCCTCCCCAAGGTCATGCAGGTCAAGAATTTCGGTCGCTCTGGCCAGACAAAGTACACGCATCTGCTCGACCAAGACACGAGCAAAGGGTCTGGTCCCGCTGTACCCTTTGGTCCTCCAGGAGGCGGTCCAAAAGCAGACTTTGGCGGGCCCGCCGGTTCGTCAAGTGCCGATGGAGCAGGCCCCAAAAAGTACACGCCCCACACGGGCGCCGTGTGGGCACAGAAAACGGCCGTCAACCAGCGCATCACGCAAAAACTCGCGGGCTATAACTCGGCCAACTCGTTCGACAAGCCCACAGCGAGCAAAAAGCGCAAGACCAACAACGACTAGGCAGATTCGGCTATGAAAAGAATTGGAAGAATTTTTTTTTTTTTTTTTGCTTTTACAAATGCATTGGATAGATAATAAAAATATTTTTTATTATTTTTATTTGGCTAAGAATCGAGGGGACTGGCACCATCCACACGCCACGGGAGATGCGGGGGCGACTGCCGACAGAGAAGGAACCTGAACCGTCGGAGATTCATCGAGGCCAGAACGGCGGCTTGCTCAGTGGAGCCCTCGGTTTGACCAAACTGGCCGGGCGTAATCTCGAGGATCTGGGCCAGTGCACTCGACAGACACGCCACGACCAGATCCGGTGTTGCACAAGCGGCACCTGTTGTCGCGATGCGCAAATCAGCGTCAAAATTCCACGTCGTTTGCAGCGATGTCAGGGTCGTGTCCGTACAGTGCGCACAGGACCACAGCGCGCCGCCATCGCCGCCGCCCCCCGCCGGCAGGTCCGTCACGGGCTGCAGACAGAGATCGTGCACGCGGCGAAGGGCCCGCTCGCTCGCGAAACGCTTGGCTGACTGGGACGTCGTTTGCCGTAGCTGCTGCCTTGGTATTATTTCGAGCAGGGTGGCGTCGACCAGGATCGATTGTCCCGTTTGAACATCCTAAACAAAATGAATTTAAAAAAAAAAAAAATGAACAGGTTCCTACCATTTGAAGGGGCCCGCCGAGGGCGAGAAGGCCACGAGACTGAGACGTACCCTGCAAGATCGATATGTTGACGACAGATCCGTGGCAGGTGATCGTCATGGCGCGGGACACGCTCACGTGCTCAAGCAGGACGACGTGACCTGGCAGAAACCGTCGAGGCGAGTGGACCTTGGACTTGACTGCGTGGTCGTTTGGGACGCGCACAGCCACACCGCTACCGTTGCTGTCGTTGACGCGGATCGAGTAGAACGAGACCGGCTGCTGTGGATCGTTGAGGAGGTCATCTTGCGCCAGCGACGGCGGTTCAACGCTCTCGACAACGGCAATGAGCGTGACGTTGACCATCCCTGGACGCAGATCGGCCGTGCGGATGGGCACGCCCACAAAGCGGCAGTCGAGGGCGCCCTTTGAGTTGACGGGGATGACCATGTCGACTGTGTCTGCCGCCGCTGCTGCCACCATCTTGCCCATTCTGTTGGGCTCCGGGTACTGGCTGAGTGGGACGGTCTCCTGGGCAACAGCGGGCGGGGCTGGCACGATAAAGACAAGGGTTTGCGAGCCAACGAGGATCTCGGCCGGACAGGAGGAAGAGGGGAGGCCCTTTGTCGCGCGCATAAACGGGTTGATCAGGGCGAGCGAGTCTCCCTCGGCCATGAGTTGAGCCAGCTCGATCTGGTCGTCCAGCAGCACCAGGTCGGCCTCCTTTGCTGAACTGTCCTGCACGCGCACAGCCAGCGTCGATCGCCCGCCAGTGCACTCGGCCGCAGCCACGGCCGCGATCTTGACCAGGAGACACAGCGCCACGGCCGATGCATCGTCACCCTCAGCAACGGGGTACTGGTACGCGGCCCACACCGACTCGATCGAGGTGGCTTTTCCACCAGCACCAAAGTAGTGCTGCAGAAAGGCAGCGTGCAGCTTGCTGTCGAGCACAACGGCCATCGTGTCCGTGGGCAACTGGGTAAGGGTGAAGTGAAATAAACAGTTGCATAGGCCCGGTAGGGTACGTACATACCAATCGGCTCGTGACGGCCGCCTTTGAGTTGGCCGGCCTGGGCACGTCGACGGTGCGCACACGTGCCATCCGTAGCCTGGCATCGCGCGACTCGAGCAGCCTGTGCGTCTCGCCCAGCAGCCACGAGTACCTTGGGTGGAGGTACATCTCCATCTGGTGCTCGCTCCACTCGTCCGACACGGTGAGGATCGTGGTCGTGTTGGCGTCGCCGCCCAGCAGCCGCATGCCCACGACCTGCAGCTCGAGACACGCCTCGGTGGCCAGCGTGCCCCCGAGCAGCCCCTCCTCCAACAGATTGTCCACACACGTGTACCCTTCGCGCAGCCCGCTGCCGCGCTCGCTCAGCTTGCCCGCGTTGAGCCACTGCAGCTGGATCTCAGAGTGCACCATCGCCTCGGTCGCGCCCGCAGGGTACTTGGCAAGAAGGGACACGAGGTGCGACGCGGTCCAGCCCCAAGGCAGTGGCGACACCGTCGACGTCGTTGCTTTGTTGCTGCTGCCGCTGCTGTTGTACGGGGCAGCAACACGGGCGATGTGTGCGGCCGTCCTAGATTGCACTCGGGGAGTTGGTAACGCTAGTCAGGCTTGGCAGAACGTACTGGATCAGAGCGGTGTGCAACGTCGACATTTCGCGCCGAAAAAGGAACGACTGAATTTTGTACGTTTTTTTTTTCTGAGTTTTCTTCGCGATTGGCCGGACCTGTGCCCGTTAACACGCAATCAGTAAAGAATCACCAGAGTTCTGAGGGGTCGAAGGCCCCAACAGATTAAGAATATTCTACGAAAAACAAACAAGGAGTTTTATTTATTCTTTTATTTTTATATAGTCTACGTCGCCGTTTGGACCGATGTTGCTACCGAGTCAGCCTGAGAGGAAAGGAGAGGTCTGGCTTCATCGTTGTTAGCGCTTTTCTTTTGCTGTTTGCGACGAATGAAGAACACCGCGACAGCAGCTGCTAAAACGATGGCGAAAATCAAGACGACTGCGGTAATGACCTGCTTTTGGTCGGTCGGGACATCGTCGTCCTCTGTCACACAGGGAAAGCAAGAAGGCGTCGGTGATGCTGTCGCACTTGCGGTCGCCGTTCGGGTGACCGTGGCACTCTGTGTCCAGGATGCCGTCGCGCTGGCGGTGCGTGTCGGTGCGGTCCCAGTGTAGTAGACCTCACAGCTTGCCAACTCGTCAGGGGAATCGTTGCCTAATCCACCCACAATCATCACGCTGCCATCAGGAAACTTGACAGAGTTGAGGATAGTCGCCCGCGCAACGTGAAGGAAGGCTGTGTATTCCCACTGACCTGTCGTAGCATTGTAGACCTGGACGTGAGGCAGGCTCTCAAAACCAACGGATAGAATGGTCTCGCCACCAATAACAATGGCTCGGCCGTCGTCCAATATTTCCATGCTGTAATATTGTCGGGGATTCTGAGGCATCAGGCCGGTTATGATCCAGGTATTGCTGGTCACATTGTAAAGTTCCACGCGACCATCATAAGGCGGGCCGGTCACGCCCGCAGCCACCAGGACGAGGCCATTGTGGAGCAATCCAGCGGTATGGTACCTATGGGGTGCCGTCGGGGTGGCGACCAGTCTCCATTGGCCCGTCGTGATGTTGTACAGCTCTGCCGTTTGTTCCGCACTCTCGTGTCGACCCCCCACAACGAGGACACCCGTACCGTCTTTGAGGAGCGTTACAGTATGACCAACCCGACCCGCACTCATGGTCCCCGTCAATCGCCACGTTCCATTTTGAGGGTTGTACAGCTCAGTTTCCGCCAAATCCCCAGTACCACCATCTAAGGGGCACCGGCCGTAGCCTCCAACAATGAGGACCTCGCCGTTGGGCAGGAGGATAGGCACAGCACTATTCCGTCTGCATGTCATGCTGCCAGTGTAGGTCCACGTCTCGGTCAAAGCGTCGAACAGCTCGCACGTGGAAACATACGACTCTGACGCCGTGGCACCACCAATGACAAGCGACTGTGTACCTAGTAGTTGTACGGGCGAAATGTAGAGTCTTGGAGAGTTCATCGACGACGTGGCTTTCCAAATCCCCGTGCGCCTGTCGAAAAGCTCGGCACTGCTCGTGTGCTGTGCTGTGGGTGTCCTGCCGCCTGCCGCGAGCACACGGCCGTCGTGAAGTAGAACAACGCCATGATAACTACGGCCAGAGTTCAGACTCCCCGTCACCTCCCAGACCTGTGCGCTTGCACCTGCTGCCAGGAGCATAGCAACGAGGAGGGCCAGCCCCGTCACGCGCTGCATTTGTTTTGGTAAGGAATGCACGCAAAATAAAAATTTTTTTGCGTCTGAAACAAAACTCACAACTTTTATTTCTTGTCATACCCTCTTGGCTCTATTCACTGACCACCGACCAACTGAATTGTATAAGGCGGACATGTGGTTATCCAAACAGTCGCGGTTCCTGCTGGCAGCATTTCTGTCTGTCGCATTGTTGCTTCACCGCACTGTGGTGGCCACGGCACCAAAGTCGGACGAGGGCGACGACGACGCGTTGTTTGCCGTGCCGTTCCTCATGCAGGACAGTGGCGTCAACGACCTGCCGGTGTCCAAGTGCGTAGCACAGAAAAACCACCGCTTGTAACCCATAAAATTTTCATTCCGTAGCCTACTCTTCACGAAAGCTGCGATTGACACCATGTCGGCGGCGCTGACGGACGGTAGGCCTACGTGACGAAGGCGCATGTATCTAACCCTACACCGTATCAGCCTCGTCCGACGAGACTATTGGCGAGTATGTGGACAACGAGGCCAGGCTCCGCACTGAAGTGGTCGACTTGCTGGACTCGGACGAAGACTTTGCCAATAACACCGCCAATGCCTTGAAGATGGCCGCCGACGCCGACGAGCAAGAGAGTACACGCTTCTTTGGTGGTCTTTCTAACCCTTCCCTTTCGTCTCTCTGGTCGCTGCGTAGGTCTATACAAGCGCAACCTCGCCAATGCTCGATCCGCCAAGACAGTGCCCTCGACTTCTGCAGCCGCCGACAAGGCGTCGTTTCATGCTAGCTTTCACCAGGGTGCGATTTTTAATCCAATGGTTGGCTTTCATCGAGCTAAATAGCGTTGACACAACAAAAAAAGACACGCTCTTCCTGAATGCACCATTCCTCCCTGAAGGGAGTTCCTACACAAACATCGACTCGATTGGCCGAGGCTACTCGCTGCCGCATGGCAACCCACGTGATCCATCGGGTGTCGTGGATCCTGGCTTTCGTGCGCCTGTGCTACATCTGTCGCATAGCCTAGGACGCTTCAGTGGCGACGCTAACTTTGCTCTGCCTAATTACGTGGAAGTCTCCGTGGAGCAGTCCTCGTCATTCTCGTCGTCTGTTGTCGTGGTATCTTCCGAGCAGGAGTACAAGAGTTTGCTCGAGCAAAGTGTCAACTTGGATGTTTCTACCGAGGCCTCGTTTTGGAAAGCGTCGGTATCTGCCAAGTTCAGCATGTCACAATCGTACGAGTCGACCGTGGAGGGATTCGTGTCCACAGGTTCCACGCTGATTGACATGGTTGGAGAAACACTGAGCTACCGTGCACGTTTGCACACGCCCTTCGAGCCTTCGCCTGCCTTTGCTGGAGTTGTGATAGCTCTACCCGTGCCCGATGAGGACATCGACAATTATAGCTCGTTGGATGATTCCTTCTTCGCGCCGTATGATGCTCTTTTGGACAACTTTGGAACGCACTTCGCCACCGAGGTGTTGATGGGCGGTCGCGCGGTGAAACGTTACGCCTTGACGTCGTCGGATACAGAGACGTTCGAGTCGACACTGGCAGAGACGGCCCTCTTTGGTGAATTGGACGGCTCCGTTAAATCTGTGTTTTTATCATTTTCTGCGTCGGCTCAATTTGATCGTCAAAGTGCTTTGCAAGCCGAAGCGGCCTCGGCTTTGAGTACCACGAACGTCACGCGAACGGAGTGGTTCCTGGGTGGACTGCCCGGTTTTGGCTCGGATGACTCTCTTGATTCATTGAAAGAGTGGTCGAGCACCGTCGCTTCATCGCCTGCTCCGATTTGGTACAACCTAGAAGAAATCACGAATTTGCTTACTGCCGACTTCTTTTTCGGCGAATGGAAGGATGACGATATTGCGATTAAAAAGAAATTGTTATTGTACCGCATGGAAGAACTGTACTCGACTGGAGGTTCAGTTGCATGTGGCGATAATGTCGACGATTCTCGTGCCGAAGGTGAAACGGCCGTACGCTACGGGGATATTGTTATAGTCTATGACCCCGTGAGTGGGAATACCCTTGTGAATACCCCAAATGATGCTGCACGGTCCTACTTTGACAATGCAGTAATTTCATTCACACAACCCTTCTTGGATCCCGTGCTGACGCCAACCGATGGTAGCTTCTATTCTGTTGTTTTTCCGTTTGTGTTTCAGGACGTCGCAGGATCAGCCATGCCTGTTCCCCTTCGTATCTTCATGACGAGATCAAACAAAGGCCCTATGACCGGAGGGCCTGGTTCTCTCCTGCTAAGCATGGATGGAGAGGAGGCCACGAAACTTCGAACGTTTTCTTTCAATGGGCCTGTTGGGAGTGATAGCCTACTGCAAGGCTCGATTTCCTTTAAATCCCAAAGGTGGGATAAATTTCCTGTGCGGTTTATAATTGAATTTCCGCAATATGTTAGCGATAATTGGGCTCCTACTAATTCGGGTCCTACTAGTTTTGTTAACATTGGTATTTACGGTGGTGTTTCTGGTGGTAAAAACGCTTACGATTCAGCAAGGTGCTACGTACCCGATGATGATGCGAACTTTCCGTCCGTGCAATTGCCCTTCTACAAAAATTGCATAATGATTCCGGATGATGACTACCACGGGAATGGCGAAGATGAACTTGCTCAATGTTTTGGTTTTCATTGGCACTTCCGTAATATCGACTTGGACAGTAAGAACTTGTCCTCGGTGATTACATGGGATACCACTGGAGTCTTGGACGATCCAGAACCGTGTGAGGCCGATGTACTTGGAATTGTGGGAAGTGGTTTGGCTTTGGCATTCGCTGAGGATTATTCGAAGGTACGTGTCTGGTTTGGTTACGTCGGAAATTTTGAATCCAATGATGGTAACCTTATGACCCTGCAAGACAACGATTTTGATGTTCGCTTTGCGTGGAAGCCAGTGGAATGTGAAATAGGCAATCTCTTTCCTGATCTTCCTGCAGGTTGGGGATTTATTGACGAGGCGGTAATCATCGGGCAGAAGCTGTTCTTGATTAAAGAGGACAGTTTCGTTGTGTATGACGGTGTTTTGGATGTGCTCTCAAAGAGCATTTACACAACGGCGTTTGGCTCCGGCTCCGGGTGCACAACTGTTGAGGAGGACGATGAATTCAGGATCGTTGCTGGGAATTGCAATGCAGCCGCTCCCCCGACTTGCTTATCAGACTCGGAGTTTGCAAACTCGGCCGATAATTTCCAGTTGTACTCTGGCCCTGTGTTCGCAACCTTGGAAAAGAAAAGCGCATCTTCCGTCTCGTTTGAGGAGTATATTACCACCGCACAATGGCACGAACAAGTCCGTCTCGTTAACAACAAAGCAGGGAGCGCTGAGGACACTTACTTTCCAGACCGATCTTCACGTCGCGCTCTTTTCCGGATCATCTCTGGCGACCAGGACAACAATGTCAATCGTTCTCCTGTTCGCTATGGCGACCGTGTTTATCTCGCTTCAAGCGCAGGTGGCGTTTTCCATGACAGCGATGATGATACAAACACATTTGTCGACGACTGGGGAGAATTCCAGCAGTCGCAGTGGACGGCTACTGGGACCACTGCGCAATTCCGACTTCGTCCAGGACAGTATAACAAGGCGCAAATGTGCGACATTGTTTTGCAGAGTGAACCCATCACAATCGAGGTTACAACGGAAGGAATTGACAGCAGCGCTAGCTTTGGTCAATACAAGCCACTCGTTCTCGCAACTATAATTGATCCAACGGCTATTGAGTCTGATGATAACCCTATTGGTTGCTGTGTTCTCAATAATGTTGCGGTCATTCCACTGGACGCCAATACCGTCATCGATACGGTCCTGCAGCCGCAACTGTACGTTGTTCCCCAGAACAACCTCGTCCCCAAGTTCGATGATACTTATTCTTACACTGTTACTTCGGCGACAGTTGATGATATTCTGGCGACTTTTGACGACGACGACAATTCAACGTCCTCGTTTGTGCTTACCCACGTGACTGATAATACCCGCAATGTTATTTTGGAGGCCACAAGCATCCTGAATGACACGTGCATGTACGTTCCGAGTATTGCGGGTGGTCTTCTAATGAACCAAAACGGCGAGTGCGCACTCGGCTTTGCCTCGATTCCGGTCGGCTGGTCACTCACAAGTTACTTTGTTCCATCCTCTTGGTCCACACAGTCACAAGTGGACCCGTGCTCTGCCGGAATCCAGCCGATTTCTCGTACACAACGTGCCCCTACGCGTATCAATATGCCTATCAATTTTGGCTACGGGATCGGTCCTTATCAAACAAGGCCCTATGACGCCTATTCGGAACCAATTGATTTAGACAATAATGGTCGATATCACCCATACATTCCGAGATGTGCCATCTACTTCCTTAAGCTAGAAAAGTAGGGTCCCATCTCAAAATTTTTTTTTCCTTTTTCACAGAGCTTTTTTTTCTTCTCACATTCAAGGTGTGACTCCTTGCTAAAGACAGATGAGAGTGAACTGTCGGTGTTTTTTCTTTTCATATTTCTCTTCATATTTCTCGCTTGTCTCTCT
>Ga0302226_10001044_pt1 | contig 21512 bp, 18 predicted proteins | sample II_Palsa_E3_3_FD_193524 | JGI IMG/M metagenome (GOLD analysis project Ga0302226, IMG submission 193524) | Peat permafrost microbial communities from Stordalen Mire near Abisko, Sweden - II_Palsa_E3_3 | ecosystem: Environmental > Terrestrial > Soil > Palsa > Peat permafrost | place: Sweden...
TGGATCGCGCGCTGCTTGTGGCGCAGCCGTTCGGCGACGCGTGCGGAGAAACCTTGCGGCGTTTCGGCGGGCAGCCCCCCCCAGCTCGGCAATGGCTGCAGCACCGCCTTGATCGCCGGCAGCTTGCTGACCAGTCCGCTGACGCTCTGCGGCGGTAGATTCGCAATCACCGTTGCGCCGCCCGTCACGCGGCTCGCCGCTACCGCATTCGGCAGAATCGCAATGGTGTCGCACACTAGCGCCAGGCCGTCCGTGCCGGAGACCATCGCGGCTAGCCAGATACGCCCGGCGGGCATCAACGTCGAGTGCTCGTCGAACTGCAACGGAAGCACGAGCTCGACGATACCCGAGCATGTCAGGCCGTAAGTCGAATCGCTCAGCACGTCCTGCTTCTTGAAGCGCTGCCAGCGATTGCCGTCGAGGTAATACCAGAGGAGGCCGCTACCGCCGTCGCGCTCGTCCCGCAGGTCGCTCTGGGTGAAATCGAAGCTTTGCGCGGCGTGACGGTCAGCCAGTTGAAACAGTAGGCTCAAGGTGTCACCGGGCGACGCGTCCAGGAGACCGATAAACAACGCGCCCCGCACGCCGTCGGGCACGAAGCGGGTGTCGAGGCCGTGCCGCGCGCGCACGTAACCGAATGGCGCGAGCGTATAGAAACGCAGCGGATTACCGTCGTCGAGCGAGTCGAACTCAACGTGTGCTGCACTCGTGTAGTCGAGCGACAGGGCGCTTGCCATCGGCACGAACGGCGGCTTCGGGATTGGCACCAGGTCACCTGGCCCGGGCTTGCGCGGCGCGCGCGAGTTTTGCAACACCGCCTGCGCGAGCGCCTGCGAATAAACGTCATATCCGAAAGCGCCAACCGGCGCGGCCAGGGCGATCCGCAACGCGCCCGCTTCCGAGCCGGGCACGATTGCCGAGGCCAGGGTGACGGGTGTCGTACCCGCAGCAGCAGGCGTCGCGGGAGTGGCGCAGTCGATCTCGAAGCGAGTGGACGCGGCAACCTCGGTGGAGGGCCCCGTCGACCCGCCCTCGGCCGGCGCAAAAAGCGCGAAGCGCGAGGTACGCACAGCGCTCGTCGGCCGCCAGGCAATGCCGTCGTTGCGCTCGATGCCCACCGCGAACGAATCGCGCGTTAGCGGCTCGCCGTTTGCATCCGGCGGATAGCCGCGGTAGTACGCGGAGAATCCGCCCGCGCCAGGCAGGTTGAACCAGTCGATCTGCAACCCGATATGCGACACCGGCTTGCAGGCGAGTTCGGGCGAACCGACCTGCAGAAATCCGCCGAGGGTCGGCGCCGGCCCGAATGGCATGAAAGGCTTGCCGGCCACGAGCGGCCCCAAGGTGTTTTGCAATTCGAGCGTCTGAAGCCCGTGCACCTGGACCTCGAGATCCGCGCTGCGGGCGCGCAACGCTTCGAAAAAAGAATAGCCGTACACCCGCGCCGTCGGGTTCATCGTGACGCGTAGCAATGGCAGCGGCTGCGCCTGCGCACTATCGAATGCCAGCGTCGGATTGGCGAGCACGGCGGGCGCCGCTGCTGACAGCTCGATCACGAGATCGAGGGTGTTGCGCTCGCTCACCACCAGGCGCGCGCGTTGCGGCGTGAACCAGCCGTCCTTGCCGCTCAGGCTGACCAGACAGACATCGGCGAGCAGGCTGTTGAGGAGGTCGGCGGAGCTAGCTGGTGGCGACGCGGACGGCTCTGCAACGGGCGCCTGCCCGAGCGAGCGGGCGTACGCGGCCGCGAGGCGCTCAAGGCGAGCGTATGCGTCGTCCGCCGCAGCCGGCGGCCGGCCCGCGAGCGCCACGCCTTCGCCCGGCGCACCTAGCTCGAAGCTGAGGGTGATGGTGCGCTCGCCGCCCATCAACAGCAGAAGCGGCGAGGCAATCGCGAAGCCCACCTGAGCGTCGGGCGCCGCATTGCCCGCAGCGAGCGCGTCCGCACGAGCCGGGCCGAATGTCGGCCAACCTACCCCCGGTGCAACGAGCTTCGCGCTGCAGCCGTCGGCGGAATCGGCCTTCGGATACGCGACGATCGAAGTCAGCGGCTGGTTCTCGCTGCTGCCGCCGCCGTCCACGTAAGTGGCGCTCAGCGCCATCACGGAGGTGATCTGCGCCGGCGTGACAACGAGCGGCGCGGCGGTAGCGAACTCGATCGGTGCACCCGCTCCGTCCACCCCCGCCGCAAGCCTGCGCCCGGATTCGAGCAACAGAGGCGCCGCACGCGGTGCCAGTGCAAACGCCACCAGCGTCTGGTCCGCCTGGCTTGGGCGTGGCGCGAGCCGCAAAACCTGCGTCAGGTAGTACTGCAAATGCCGCTCGGTGAACTGGTTCAGATCGCCCTGTGTCACGCTGAGAAGCTTCACGAACGCAATCAGCAGGCCGGCCTGCGGCGCGTGATCCTTGCTCTCGTGCTGCGATGACTCCAGATAGCGGCGCGCCAGCAGCTTGAGATTTTCCAGCGCGCGCTCAAACGCGCTTTCCACCGGGGCGAGATCCTGCGCATCGAAGGTAAGGCTGCGGCTATGACCGTCGTCCTTCGACCAGAGCGGTGCGAAGCTCAGGTTCGCGCGTTCGGCAAAGCGCCGCCAGCCAGGGCCAAGCAGACGGCTCGCATCGATCTGTTGGGTATAGCGTCGCAGGTCGTTGACGATCACCTGCTCGAGATTGATAGCGAACGGGTGCACTTCGATGCCGGTCGTCTCGAGGCGCGCCGCGGTCACATACCAGGCGTCAATGCGCTGCGCGATCGTGAAGATCCGCAGCAGCGACGCCGGCTCCGAAGCGCCGTGGCCACGTTCGTCTGCCTGATTCGCCGAAGCCCGTGCCGCGGCATGGGCAGCGAGCGACCCGGCCGTGGTCGCGCAAACCTGGGCGAGCAAAAAGCTCTCGTCCTGCTCGAGAAAGCGACCCCAGTCGCCGGCCGGCTCGCCCTGCCCATCGACGAATCCCACCAGGCGAGCGAACTCGGCGAGCCATGCCAGCATCTCGGGCAGACCGCGTTCGTCCACCTGCGCCGATGCCGGATCGAGCCCGCGCAGGTAACGCGAGCGCTGCGTTTCGCCGCGGCCATAGACAAACGAATGGGTCTGATCGGTCATGGTCAGTTACGGGGACGTCGAATGCATGCCGCCCCCGCCTAGAGGCGCGGCGGCGCAGCCCGACGTGCCGTCAGGTTAGTGCCTTCGTCATGACAGAACGGAATCACGATATTGCTGCGGCTGTTGGTGCGGCGCACCGTGTACTCGATCGAAAGCGAGGCAATGCCGTTAGGCATGTCGATCTCAATGCCAATCTCCTGGGCGTCGATACGTGGCTCGTAGAACAGGATCGCGTCGGACACGAGGCGGCGGATTTGCGTCTGAGTATTCGCGTCGAGCGCGGCGAATACGAAACTGTTCAACGCGCAGCCGTAGTTCGGGACCATCAGGCGTTCGCCCGGCAAGGTGGTTAGAAGGACGTAAAGGCTTTCGCGGATATCCGCGTCGGCCTCCACCATCGACACCTCGCCCGTATGCGTGTCGAAACTTGGTGGAAAACTCCAACCACGGCCGAGAAACACCGGCCTGCCTGCGAATCCGTCACGCGCCACGGTCAGCCTCCAATCATTACGGTCGGCAGGCCAAACGCCACCAGTCCGCCGTGCGCCGTGGTGTCGCCCATGCGCGCCGCCGGCCGGCCGCCGATCAACACGGTGGCCGATCCCTTGACGATCACATCCGGCGGCCCGACGCAGGTGGCCATATCGCCAAGAACCGAGGCCGGCAGTCCGCCGATCAGGACGTTAGGCACACCCGGCCCGATGACGGGACCGCCCACGTGCGGGATGGGCGGCAGGCCGGGGGTCACCATCGGACAGGTATGCAAGTCGGTCACACGGGCGGCGGGGGGCATGGCACGGTCCTCGATCGGTGTCGTGGGTTCAGTGAAATTCAGTTGATCGAAACGAGTGCGCCGCGTACCGTCACCTGGCCGGACGCGGTCAGCTCGGCGGACACCTGCCCTTGCGCGACAAACGACATTGACGCCTTGGCGGCAATCTGCGGCGCGTCCAGTGTCACGCTAGCGGTCGACTTGACGGTGACACCGGCCTGCGCGTCGAGCGTCATCGAGCCATCGGCCTTTATGGTGATATTGCCGGGGCTTGTGAGCGACACGCCATCCGAGGACATCTTCAAGGAGTTCCTGCTGGAGTCGATGACCGTCACGGTCTTGCTGTCGTCGTCGAGGGTAACCACATGGCCGCCCGGCGTGCTGATGCTGATCTGCTTCTTCTCTTCGTCGATCTGGATCGTGACCTGCGAGCGCGACACGATGGCCTTGGTGGTGTTCTGTGCATCGGGCGTGCGCGGCGGCATGTGGGCGCCGCTGTAGAGGCTGCCGAGAATCACAGGATAAGCCGGATCGCTGTTGAGAAAGCCAAGCACCACTTCGTCGCCGATCTCCGGCATGAAAAACATCCCCGCGCCACTGCTGGCATAGCCGTTGGCGAGACGCGCCCACACACCGTCGCCGTCCATCTTGACAAGCGGCACGTGGACCTGGACCCGCGTCTGGCCGTCAGGGTCCTCGTCGATCTTGACCACCTTGCCGGTCAGCAGACCCTGGACCCCAGGCGCGAGACCCGCGGCAGGCGGCGCTTCGATATCGGCCTGTTCGGCCACAAACGGACGTGGCGACATCCCAAAGCGCGCTTCAGTAGTCCAGTCGCCCTGCTCTATGCGGTGTACGACGCCGCTTACATACGCCGCGCCGTTAAAGCGCGCGCCCACGCCGCCAAGTTCGATCAACCGCCCCAGCTTCACCTTCGCGTCGCCAGGCATGCTAACCGTGCCGCGCAGCGCACCCATACGCGACTTCAGCAATTGCGCGCTTGCCCAGCTGGAGAGTTCGCCGTCCGCCAGCGTGGCTGCGCTCTGCCAGTCGTAACCCGATACGCCGAGCGTGCCGGCGAGCTTCGCGCCGCTCAGGTTGCCCTGCGCGTTCAAGGCCGGCTCGGAGGACTGGCCTTCTACCATCGCCTGCACGTTCGGATCCCATGCACGGCAGGTCACCGAGGCCAGTTGCGAGCGCGCGTCGATTTCCGCATCAAATTCCTGCAGTGCATCGCCGAAGTTGACCGTCACACCAGCGTCGTCGCTGAACGACGGCGCCGCCACCCGCACCGCGCCGTTCTCAACCATCACTACCATGCCGCACGCCTCGGCACGGGTCATCATGAAGTCCCAGTCCGAGGCGAAGTAACGCACGAGGCTTTTGCGCACCCCCGGGGTGGATTGCACGTCGGCGCTCAAGCCGTTCGCCGAGATCAGTGACTCCATCACCGCGCTGTCGGTCTGATCCACATAGACGTTGTTACGGCGCGCCACCGTCATTTTGAGCGCCTTGTCGGCGCAATTGACGACCAGGTTCGCGCGACCGTCGCGAATCCGCAAGCCATGCCGTACCACAATGCCCTTGAACAAGGAAACGTACTGGCTGTGGTAGCCCGCGAGAATTTCGATTTCCGCGCCCGGCACGAACAGCGACGACTCGCTCCAGGCAAACTCGCCGGTGGTCGCGTGGCCGTCGATCAGCGTGACGCGCGCCTGCGGAATGCGGTTGATCTCGCTCGTCACGCGTACCGCCGAGACCTCGCAGGAATCGGGAATCGCGCTCCCTGCTACCTTGATCGACACCGAGACCAGGTCGATGCGGCCCGACAGCGGTGTACTCATGACGACGCTCCTAGGGGCGGGAAAATGACGCTCGTGCCTGGGCGCAGATTGCGGAAATCCGTGAGACCGTTATAACGCGCGACCTCCAGATAAAACCGGCTATCGCCATAGATCCGGAAGCACATCAACGGTAGCGTGTCGCCCGCCACGGCGACCCGCGCGTGCGTGAGATCGGGCGAAGTCTTGTTCGCGAGGCGCGCCAGTTCATCGGCGCTCAGAAACTGGACCAGCGAGATTTTCAGTTTCGCGCGCAGCGGTGTGCCATCCGGGTCGAACAGCTGATATTCGATGTCGAGCGAGGTAAGCCGGCATTTGAAATCCAGCGACTTGCCCCACACCAGGTGCAAATAGTTCGGACTATGAATCGATCCATTGAAATCGTAGGCCACCGTGCGGAATCTGGCGATCTCGTCGTTTACGCTGGCGATGCCGTCGATCACGCCGGTGGCGTCGAGGTAGAACTCGAAGCTGACGGTCTGCGGCTCGATCGTCACGTAGCGCATCACGCGCCCCGCCGTGTCGGTGGTCTTGTTCGGGTCGTACGTGGTCTTGAACTGCTGGGAAAACGAGGCGGGGTTGATCTTAAGCGTGTAGCTGCCTGCCGATGCGCTGAAGCGCTCGTCGTTGTAGCCCTTTACGACAACTTTCTCGAGTTTGCCCATCAACGCTCCACGCCGCGTTGCAGAGCTGCCTCGATACGTTCCTCGCAGGCGTCGAGAAGATCCGCCTTGAGGACGGCCAGCCGCTCCTCGAGGCGAGCGGGTTCGGCGTCGCCGGCCTGCTCAGTGACGTTGACGCGAATGACCAACTCCCGTATTTCAATCATTGTTCAATGGCCAGTCTGCCGCGGCACACGCGCTTAATTGCCGCCCGTGCGCCGCGTAAAGTAATTGTACGAGAACTCGAGCGTTTCCATCGCGAGCTTGTTTTCCTGGGCGTTGAACGAGGCGACACTCCACTTGACCGGCCATGCATTGACGAAATTCCACGTCATCAGCGGATTGGCGTTGTGGTCGAGCAACGACAACTGCACCGAGCGCGGCGTGATCTGCCCGGACAGATCGCTTTCGAGAATGCGCCGACACCACACGGCAAGCGACGACGACGCAGTCATCATGCCGCGCTTGAGCACGAGGTTGCCGTACTTCGCACGTTCCGGAACCCTGTACGTAAAACGGTTCTCCCCACCCTCCTTGATTTCCGTCACGGTGAATTCGGCGTCCATGCCGCTTGCTTCCATGAAGGCGGCATCATCTGCGCCCGAGATGCCCTGGAACGCAAGCGTGAAATAGAAACTGACGGGCGGGTAATAATCGGACATCGTCCCTGTGCTGCAATGCGCGACCGCGGGACTCGCACGACGTTCCGGTCCCGCCTGCGGAACCAGTTGCCACGCGAGCGCGCGCCTCGTTACTGGTTCACGACCTTCAATCCTTCGTGCGCGAACTCGATGGTCTCGACCGCCACTTCGTTGCCGTCGGACTTGAGATCAGTGCCGGTGATCTTGGTAGGCCACGCATTCGCAAGCGTCCAGACCATGGTCGGCGAGCCGCTCTGGTCGAGCAGCTTGATCGTGACCGTGACGCGTGCGATCAGATTCATCGAAATCTTCGAGTACATATCGAAGAATTTGTTGTCCTTCACGAAGATGCCCTTCTTCAACGTGACATTGCCAAACTTTGCAATGCCGGGCATCTTGATCGTCGAGAACACCTTATTGTTGCCGGCGCGATATTCGATCACCTGAGTTTCGGTGTCGAGACCGCTGACTTCCTGGAACGGCAAATTGGTCTGGCTACCGATGTCGACCGAGAAGTAGAACTTCGGCAGCGGCCACACGTTGCCTTGCGATTCACCTGCCATGCTGGACTCTCCTAGAGCGTGCTATATCAGGACACCTGCATCTGCTGCTTGAACGTGAGTTCGATGAACTCCGCCGGCCGGACCGGTGCGACCAGAATCAGCACTTTCAGCAACCCGTTGTTGATGTCGTCGGCCGTCATGGTGACGTTCAGGCCGACGCTAACCGAGAACGCATCGCTCGCCTTGGCGCCCGCCAGCGCGCCCGCTTTCCACTGGTTCGTGAGGAAGTTTTCAATCATGCTCTGCACGGTGACCCAGGTCGTCGCCGTATTCGGTGCGAACACGTATGGCTGCATGGCAATCTTGATCGACTGCTCGAACATGATCAGCGTGCGACGCACGTTAATGTAGCGCCAGTCGTTGCTGTTGCCATCCAGGGTACGCGCGCCCCATACGATCGTGCCGCGACCGGGAAAAGCCCTGATCGCATTGACCGCCTTGCCTTCGAGCGGCATATTCAGGTCTTCCTGATCGAGATCCGACAGGTTGACCGCAGGCGCGATGACCGAGTTGATGCTGGTGTTGGCCGGCGCCTTGAAGACGCCCTGCGTCGCGTCGATGCGGCCGTAAATGCCGGCTATCGCGCCGCTCGGCGGCAACAGGTTGAGCTTGGTGGCGACGTCGCCCATTACCTGCGCGTACAGCGGACTCGACGTATTCAGCACCTGATGCAACGCGGTGATCTGTTGCGGCGTGGGCGTCGCAACAGGACTCGGCACGGGTGCAGGCCCAGGTGCGGGTGCGGGTGCCGGAGCTGGATCCGGTGCGGGTGCCGGTGCCGGCGCGGGGTCTGGTGCAGGCGCCGGCGCTGGAACCGGTGTGTTGCTGCCGCTGCCGCCCGCAGGACCTGCCGGCGACTTCAATTGCTGGATCTTCAGCGTCAGCGCCGCCAGCTTGGCCTTATTCGCGTCACCCGCGAGCCTCGTGTTTGCGTCGATGGTTAGCGCCGTAACAAATGCGTCGAGCGAATCTGAGCTGATCGCGGTGAAATCAACGCTGTCGACGATCTGGGTATTGAGCCACGGGTAATAGGCCGCACCGTAGTTCAGAAAGTCAGTGCCCACAGAAGTGCGGAAGGCGGTGATCTGATCGGCCGAGTCCTGGCCACGCTTTTTGTCGCCGCCCGGCACATCGAAGATCGCCACGCGGCTTTGCATCGTGTCGCAATGGGCGAGGAACAGCGGGGGCAACTTGGACGGATCACCCAGATTCACGGCGTCCGGAGCGACCAGCATGGTCGGCTCCGTTTCGCGCGTGAGCGCGTCGAGCGCAGGCTGAAAATCGCTCGAAGCACGACCCGTCTTCGTGTAAGGGCCGACCGACACGATGTAGCAAGGTCCGCCGCCATTGTCGAAGTAGATGCGCAGGCTGTAGTAAAGGAGAAACTGCGCGCTGGCCGCGGCCGTCAGCGTATAACCGCTGCCAGCACTTGCGGCAGCGAACGAAAACGCTGGCGCGGGCGGCCCGCCGAAATACGTCTGATAGTCCGCCATCGACTCAATGCGCCATGGCACATTCTGGAGCGAATCCGTGCCATTCAGGGCACGCTCGGTATAGCCGATAAACGCAGGAACAGCCGTTTCGACTTCCACCACCGAGTTGGGAAACGCGTCCTCTTCGACGATGTAGACACCCGGTACCTTGTACTGCGCCATGCTCTCTCCTTTTCCCAATGGAATGCGGGAAGGTCTTTATCTGCTCAGGGCAGCCATCGATGCAAGATCACACAGGCGCGACGAGACCGCACAGGCAAGCCGCGCAGGTCGAGAAACGCCGGATTAAAAACGTGATGCGATGGAAAGGAAGCTCAAGCCACCTATGTTTTCTGGTCTGCCTCATTCGGTCTGATACGGCCACGCAGGAGGTTCTTTGCGTAATCGCCAACGAATTCTTTTACGGCTTTTTTATAACAAGAATGCTTGGATGAAACGGTGTCTCGGCGGTTAGTATAGTTCAGACAAATCCAAGGTACAGAGAAATTTTTAACATTTCACTGAACGCCCTTAACGCGTCACAGATAGACGTAGATATCGGTCCCGTTGCTTCCGTCAAGCGATGCTGGGGTTTCTGCATCTGCCCGTGCCGGAACCGGAACCTGCAAGGACAGGCGCACGTGCCCCATGTCCGGATACGGCAACGCAAGCGGTTGCGCAAAGCCACTCCCGGTGAGCCGCACGCCCAGTCCGGCAGCCGGCCGTTGTGACACTGTGAGAGGACCTGGTGACGAGAACATGATCGCAGCACGGCCGCCGAGTTGCACGGTTTCCGCCGCGCGCGCGAATCTGCGTGGTGCGGCTACCGCGTCAGCAGACCTGGCGTCCGGCATCACAGCGTCGACTTGCCAGTCGTCATGCGGCTGATTCGGATGAGGAACGATGAAGTAACGCCACGGCAAGACTCTCGCGCCAAGCGCGATCGTATAGCGTTGCGGTGTGACATTGCCCTGCGCATCGAGACATGTCGCGCAGCCGGCCGCAGCGTGCGCACCGCCTGGATATATCGCCGCTATCGCAAACGCGCCATTGAGCGGCACGTCGCTCAGATAGAACGGATAGTCGGGACTGCCGGGGGCAGCGAGCCGATAACGTCCTTCGGATAGATGCGTGAGCGCCAGCGAAGCCCGCAGTGCCGACGGCACGATCGCCATCGGTCCCCACACCGGTGGCCCGTCGCGCGCAGCAAGCACCGCGATACTCGTGAGCGGTGCTTCGCTGACATAGTTGAAGCGGCGCGGTTTCCAAGGCAGTGCGCCATACGCAAATGGCTCGCCGGCCGGATGCAACAATGCGCTGGTTGTCCCGTCGAAAGGCACACTTCCGCCGTTCAGATTGTCGAAGTAGTAAAGCGACACGCCCGGCGTGGCTGCCGGTTGCGTATCGATCGCCGTATAGTTGGTCAGCCCCGCCCCTTGGCTCTCAAGGATGAACGTGAACGCCCCCTGCGCCGCGAAACCGAGCAGCGAGCCAGGCGCACCCTGCCGTTGCGCGCTCGCGTCGTAATAAACCTCTGCGCCCTCGCGCGTGGCTTTGAACAACAGGCCGTATTGACGCATCAGGCGTTCGCATGACGGCGTTGGCCTCACGCCCAGCGCGTCGCACCAGCCGTCCGCGAAATAGGTGTGGCGGATGTCAAGTGCGAACAGCAGGCGGTAAACGCTCATGAGCGGGTCCCGAGATCCGTCGCGGCGCCGCTGACCGCCGGTTCGAACGCGGCAACCCAACCCTGCTGCACAGTCAGCATACGGATCTTGTAGAGCGCCGAAGGCAGGTAATTCGCACCGAGCACGGACCAAACGTTGCTCAGCATCGTCAGATCGCAACTGACCATCTCGATTGAAAGCCGCTCGATCCCGGGCGGCAAAGCAGGCGCGTTCTGCGGTGTGAAACCGGGACGCGCCTGAAAAAATCCGATGGCCGCGCTCAACACTTTCAACGCCTCCCGATAATTCGCGCCGAACGACGCAGCCACCATCACGTTGAGATTCAAAGGCAGCGGAGCCGCGACCCGGGCGAAGCCAGACGGCGCCCCCGCTTGAGCCGGCGCGGTCGGGTCGCGCAACGGCACGGGCAGCGACGAGGCGGCGCCCTCTTTTTCGATGCTGAGCAGCGATATCACGAGCTTGTTATCCGTGCCGGGCGCCGCGCCACCGTGCGGTACGGCGAGACTCGACAGCACGGCGAGCGGCTCGCCGCCAGGGCTGCGCGGTTCGAGAAAACGGTTCAGTTCGTCGAGCAAAAAACCTAAAGCCTTGTCGATCATCGAGGAGCCTTTGCAAATCACACCGGGTTTGATGAGGCGCTGCGAACCGGCTGCGCCCGGGTGGCCATCAAGGCGTCTTGCCGTCCTTGCGCAACTCGCGACGGATCCCTTCGATAATATCCGCCTGCAAGATCGTCTCGCCGCCGCGCCGCAAAGTCGAGAGCGCCGCGTGCCGCAGCACGTTGGCAATTGCCCCGCCTGTAACTTCGTAGTCTGCCGCGATGACCTCCAGATCGACCTCGGCCGCAAGCCGGGGGCCGCGTGAGAATGCGTTACGCCAAAGCGTCAAGCGCTCTGCCTGTCCCGGTGCAGGAAAGTAGATCATCGACTGAAAGCGCCGCGCGAACGCATCGTCGATATTACCTTTCAGATTCGACGCGAGAATCACCACGCCCGGAAAGTCTTCGACCCGCTGCAGCAGAAAGGCCACTTCCTGATTCGCGTAGCGATCGTTCGAACTGCTGGTCGCGGTACGCTTGCCGAACAGCGCGTCGGCTTCGTCGAAAAAGAGGATCCACTCGCGCTTCTCGGCTTCGTCGAATACCTGCGCGAGATTCTTTTCGGTCTCGCCGATAAACTTCGACACCACGAGCGACAAGTCGATGCGGTACACGTCGAGCCCAGTGGTCTTGCCCAGCAGCGACGCAGTCAGCGTTTTGCCGGTGCCGGGCGGCCCGTAAAAGAGGCTGCGATAACCGGGCTTGATATGGCGGTCGAGTTGCCACGTATCGAGCAAGGTCCTGCTGTGCTCGATCCATGCACGCAGTTCGTCGATCTCGTCGCGCACGCCTGAATGCAGCACGAGATCATCCCACTCTAGCGGCGTCGTCAGACGGCGGGCCGGAAACGTACTGCTGTAATCGGGGCGCTGTTCGACACCGAGCGTGATACGCGACAACGCGAGGGGATCGACGCGTAAGGGAGCGTCGAACCAGTTCACAGCGCTCTCGGTAGGCTCGAGATGGAGTATCCGGGCGCGGCGCAACGGGTGGTCGGGTTCGGCGAGCCGGGTCAGGCGAATGCGCCGCTCCAGCGCCGTCGTTGCGCCGACGACGAAGGCCGCGGTTTCGTAGGTCGGCCAAAAGCCAGCGTGCGTGCCACGCGCGGTGCCACCGAATTCGGAGAACGCGCGCTCGAGATTGGGGTTGCGGGCAAAAAGCGGGTCGAGCAGTTGCGGGCGCAAGCAAGGCGCGAGCGCCAGCGCCAGCGTTACGCGCTCGTCCAGTTCGGTTATGTGCTCGCGGACGATGCGCGCGTACCAGGTGGTTTCGTCGCGCAGATCGGGAGCGTCAATGCGTGCGATATCGTCCACCTCGCACGGTTGGCCAAAGTAAAGGCGGATTGCCGCATCCAGCAACTTGGCGAGCCAGTTCATCTCGGCGTCGAGGACCCTGGCGGCCGCACCGCTGCCCTGTGGGATCGTGCCAGTGCCGATGTTGCTCCCGTGGTTCCTGTTGCTCACACCGCTGGCGGCAAGCTCGGACATTTACGCCTCTTATCAATTTTTGCACAGCCGTTCATGAGCCAGGCTCCGCTCGCGAGATACGAGGCAGATCGCGGCGTTTAGTATAGTTCACACAAATCGCCCGTCCAGGAAATTTTGGCGCGGTCATTGTGTCGGCTATGCTGGCTGCTGGGCCGGACAGGACGGCTGGCTACTGCTGGATCGTTGCGTCCTAAGCTGACCGGCTACAAACTGCGCACTCGCCTTCTCCACCGCCAAGGGCTGCAACTGCTGGCGAATCGTGTCCCTGGCCTGATTGAAGCCCGGCACCACTGTCGGCCGCTTTGCGTCGAGCTTCGCGACTACGTACAACGTGCCGCTTCCCTGTATTACAGGGATCGCCGCGGGAGTGACCGCGTCTACTGGCAACTGCGCGACCGCCTGCGCGACGGGCAGCGGAAGACCCTGCGTCTTGCCCTCCTCCAGTGGAAGCTTAAAGCTGATCCACGACATCTCGCCACCGGCCGCCTTGCTCGGCGCCATCGGGATTGTGTTGTATTTCGATATGCAGGCAGCCAACGCTGCCATCGCTTCGGTCTGGAGAGCCGCCTTGCGCGATCCCGTACAATGAGCAGGTTCAAATCCTTCGATAGATCGCGCTTTGCGCCGGCCTACAGCGTCATGAATCACGACATTGAACATGCTCTCACCGCAGCGAAAAAGAACTTAACGGCCGGGCGATTAGACGATGCCGCAGGTCTGCTGAGCGGTATTCTGGCGAGCGCTCCCGATCACGGCGAAGCTCTTGAAGGTCTCGGTTACATCGCCGCCAGACAGGGTGATCACGCACGAGCGGCCGAGTACCTGATTCGGGCATCGGCGAATATGTCCATGTCGGTGGAACAACTAAACTTCGCGGCGCAGGTGTGTCAGTTGGCGCAACGGCACGATGGTGCGATAGCGCTGTTCGAGCGCGGCCTGACCCAGTTTCCGAACCATGCCGCCTCGTTGCATGGTGTCGCAATGTCGTTGATTCAGCTCGGCGAATCGCAGCGTGCACTCGAGATGCTGGTGCATCTGTGCAAAATCCAGCCGCAATCAGCCGAAGCGCATTACAACCGGGGAGCGCTGCTCGGTACGATGGCGCGTTACGAGGACGAACTGGAGGCCTACCGGCAGGCGATCACGATCAACCCGCGTTTCGTGAACGCGTATGTCAATCTTGGGGTCGCGTTGCGAGATATGCGGCGCTTCGATGAGGCGTTGCTTCAGTTCAGGAAAGCACTTTCGCTCAATCCGAACGACGCCGGCGCCCGCACCAATCGAGCTCAGACGAATTTGCTGCTCGGCGAATTCGAACACGGCTGGCGCGAATACGAATGGCGTTGGCGCGATGGCTCCCAAAGCCACGGCTTTCCCCAGAGCGCCCAATGGACTGGCACTCAACCGACAGATGGCAAGACAATTTTCGTTCATCATGAGCAGGGGTTCGGCGACACGCTGCAATTCGTGCGTTTCGTGGATCGACTCAGTGCGGCTGGTGCTCGCGTCGTGTTGCGAGTTCAGGATGCGCTGCTGCCGCTCCTCCAGAATTATAGGGGTGCGGCCGAAGTCATCGGCGAGACATGGCAGGTACCACGTTTCGATTATCACATTCCGACCCTGAGCCTGCCGTTTGCGCTCAAGATTCGTGCAGCCGATCTGGCGGTGGCTGGTCCATACGTGCACGCGGACGGTGCGCTTGTCTCTCAATGGGATGATGTGTTCGCAGGCTCTACTCAACGGCCAGGCATAGGAATCGTGTGGTCGGGAAGCCGTACGCATCTGAATGATCGCAACCGGTCTATGTCGCTCGAGCAACTGAAGCCGCTGTTAGACGCCGACGCGAATTTCTTCGCGCTGCAACAGGATGTACGCGAAAGTGATCGCGCGTGCCTCGCGCAGCTGGATGAGCGCGGGCTGCTGCGCGATGTTTCCGCCCGGCTCACCACGTTCGCTGAAACTGCTGCGCTGATCGCTCGTCTCGACCTCGTCATCAGCGTCGACACAGCTGTGGCGCATCTGGCGGGGGCTCTCGGGAAGCCGGTATGGATTGCTTTGCCCTTCATGCCGGACTGGAGATGGCAACTCGACAGAAGTGATAGTCCATGGTACGCAGATGCGCGGTTGTTTCGACAAAAGATACAAGGCGATTGGGCTGGCGTAATCGCTGCGCTTCGCGTAGAGATCGACGCGTTGCGGGGCGCCCGAACGGCGACCGGCGTAAAGTGAGCGGCCCCATCCGTGTGCTCGCTGTAGGTTCGATCCACAAACTTGATCGCTTCTTCTCCTTCGTGCCGATTACCCGCTTTAAGCGAGTGAGGCGCGTCGGATCGGCGGGTGCAGACAACGGCGAAAAACTGGCCGTTGTGTCGAGCGTCCAATTTGAAGCCCTCTTACGGACATTCGTCACAGTGATTCGACAGGCGGTTGCGGGTCCACTTGCGGCCGTTCACATTCGTCGTCGGTCGGACATTTAGGCGTCGGCTCCGCCTCTTATCCGGCCTTTTGGTTGTCAAAGGCGGGCACTCTATCAGCGGCCTAAGGCGAGCTTGCATTTCGACGCTAATATGTCCGCTCACTCATTTTTTTGGTCCTCAGAGTAGCCGCGGTCTCGATTATGTACTGTCCTGATCGCGTTTACCTTTTCAATCAGTATGACGATCAAGTGTTCAACAAGAATCGCGAAAGGGATTGCCGCAAACTGTATATGTTGGAGCGGCATGGTCTCACTCAGATCCGTCAAGTACGCTATGATCTGACCAATCTCGATCCCCGCCGCACCCACCATGATGGCGCCATTCACCAGTAGCAGCGGCAACTTTAGGAAAACCGGCAATAAATCCGATTTCATCCATCGATACAACAAACCAGCGCCATATAAATAGCTAAGGCCGTCGATAGTCGCAATCAGCCATGCCGGCAATGTAAATAATGAGATAAGGTAGGCGCCTATGACCAGGCCAGTCAACCCGAACAGTACACCAAACGCTTTTAACACCGTGGTGGTACTCTTCAGGTAACTATCAAGTGCCGCGCTAACGGTGATGAACTTCTCTTGCACGGCACGAACTTCCTCGACGAGATTTTCCGTGTGCTGCACCCTTTCGACAATCCCTCCTATCAACGGGGTCTGCTCATCCACAAATTTTCGAATCTCTTCAACATGTTCTCGCGCGTTTTCGATGTCGGGATGGTGCGCCACGTTGGTTATCGACATCCAAACCGGTTTGCCCTCATATTCCTGCTCCAGTTTGATCCAACCGGTTGACTCGGGCAGCCCCAGCCAGCGCGCGTGATACTCCTTTCCATCCCACTCGTACCAACGCGCATACATTTGACGCACACCACCAAACAAACTCTTTTTTTGTGCTGGTGCTGCGCGACGCTCGATAGCATTCAGGGCTTTCTTTCCCATTACATCTGCTTCGCTTTCGAGCGCGACATCGTCGTTGATCGGTGTTCCCGCTTCATGGGCAGTTGCTGCAACACGTCCCTGTTTTTGCTGAACAACGTGCCAAGCCTCGTGAGGTAAATGTTGCTCTTCCCCTGCACCAATGTGGATGTCGGTTCCTTGGGCGAAGGCCGCAGCTCGCATCTGGGAGGGCCTGCCGGAGTTATAATGGACTGCGACATCATCCATGGAATAGCCCGACAGTTCTTCTATCCCCGTCTTGAGATTGTGTGGCAACCCCGTCGCATTTTCATTTTTCTGAACAGGTTCTCTCGGCGAAGCGACGACGTTTGACAATGGTGACCGATTCGGTCCGTCTTGCTTGCTCCGGCTACCGTTATCAATCACATTCCTGAGAGCACGCAGCTGATTCACCCTGGGGCTGGTTGCAATCAGTCCGTGCAACGCCTTTATTCGTTTTGCATCAGGTCGATTGTCGGTAAACTGAAAGGATGAGTCATTCGGCCGCTTGCTATTGGAAGGCTTGTGCTCCACGGGCTGATTGTTTGTGTCACGATCCTTATCGGCGCGAAACGGCATGATTACTCCTTTTTGGTTTTCTGGCCAGACCACGGGCGACGCAAACTACCCATTCCGAACAACGGAGTTCATACATTGAACTTACAAAATGAAACCGCGATCGAAAGGTCCTTTCGATCGCACTGGTTTATATTACGTCAGTTCGGCGTCGCTCTCGGATCATGGTGACACACGACCGCCACCAAGGGGAGGTGTTGCATAAATCGAGAGTAGAGACGAAATGACCTCCATGCTTTCAATCTCAGACGATACGGATGGACTGCGGGCGAGCGAATGCCACCATGCGGTTGAGCATGCCCGCACGGATCGCCATCTCGGTTGCCTGCGAGCCGGTTTCGCGAGCCCACAAGCAGAACTAGAGTCGAGAGGAGTTCTATTAATTTTCCAAACAGACGTTCTGTCGGTACGGACAGGACCTGGATGCGAACCAAAGGGTGTGACGGATTAAACTCTCCGCATGGAAGCGAAACTTAACAATAAACACTATATTGGTTCGCCGCAAGGTCCGTCAGCCGCCGAAGAAGGGGACTCGAATCGGCATGGACGGATGTCCGTTAGACTTCGTAAATGGTTGCCGCGGTCACGACACGCCGAAGGGCAGATCAGGGTCGCGTGCTGCCGATCACCACCTTGCGCGCTTTCGGGCGATCCATGTATTTCGCATGGGACAGCAGCCGGCCACTTTGAGACAGTCGTCCGATTCCTCTGAGTGTCCGCTTGCAAGGTTGCTACGGCCGGGCGCCGTGCCACCAGACGAAAATCAGGTGGGGCCTGTCTCTAGAAGCCGGTTAACTGGCATATTCGGCTTTCCTGCAACGGTTGCGACTAGTTCGCCGAACACTTTGGACGCGCCTCGCGTTCGAGATACCCTAGACAGAGCGACTCAAGTTGACCGCGAAGCTTGCGGATCATTGATTGCGGCGACTTCCCCTCAAGCAGCAAACGTATGGGGCCGACCAATGCTCCCGTGAACATGAAAATGGTCGTGGAAATGTCGTCAAAATGCGCATCGGAAGCCGTCTTCAGCATAGCCTCTAGCGCCGCGCGGTTGCGAGCCTCCACTTCGCGAACGTAGCCGCGTGAGTCGAGTTCGAGGGCAACCGCATATAGAGCACGCGATTCGTCCAGGTTCTCCGTTTTTGCTTTCACGAATGCTGCAACCACAGCCTTCACCATCGTCGACAAACACGCGTTATGCGCTGACGCAGTGGCATCCTCGATCGCTCTCACCACCCTTTCCAGATGCCGCTGCAGCACGGCAAAAAGAAGCGCCTGCTTTTGAGGAAAATACTGATAAAGCGTTCCGACAGATACGCCGGCTCTTTCGGCCACCCGGATAGTGGTAAGTCGCTGCAAGCCCTCAGCCAGCAAAACCTGAATAGTCGCATCGAAAATCGCGTCCACGGTAGCCTGGGAACGCGCCTGCTGCGGCTGTTTGCGGGCGTCCAGCCCCTGTCCGTTATCTGTCCGCATATGCGAATTCACAATCTGAATGATTATTCGTATTCTATCCGAACATCTTGCAGCTACGGAAACAACAAACCGAAAGAAGGAGTGCATCAATGGCTGAAGTTACGCGAGCTGGTATTTTTCAACTTGGCGACCTGTCTGTTACGCGCATGGGCTACGGCGCGATGCAGCTAGCGGGTCCTCACGTTTTCGGCCCACCGAAAGACCGCGCCGCAGCGATAGTAGTGCTTCGTGCCGTTGTTGAAAGCGGAATCACGCACATTGACACGAGCGATTTCTATGGCCCACACGTTACAAATCAGCTTATCCGCGAGGCGCTCCATCCCTATCCTGACGCTCTCACTATTGTCACGAAGGTAGGGGCCAGCCGGGGTAGCGATGCCTCGTGGAACGTTGCGTCATCGGCGGCCGAACTGGAGTCGGCGGTGCATGACAACCTTCGCAATCTCGGTCTCGATACGCTGGACGTCGTGAACCTTCGTGTGATGTTCGACGTCGCAGCACCGACTGAGGGTGACATCGAAGAGCCTTTGACGTCGCTCGCGGAGCTTCAGACGAAAGGCTTGATTCGTAACATTGGGCTGAGCAATGTGACCGCACAGCAGGTGGCACAGGGCCGCGCGATTACGAGCATTGCGTGCGTGCAGAACATGTACAACCTTGCTCATCGAAACGATGACACGCTGATTGACAGTCTTGCAGAAGATGGCATCGCCTATGTCCCGTTTTTTCCGCTCGGCGGCTTCTCCCCGCTGCAGGCCGATGCACTGAGCCACGCTGCAGACCAATGCGAAGCGACACCAATGCAGGTAGCCCTTGCATGGTTGTTACAGCGCTCGCCGAACATCCTCCTGATACCCGGTACCTCATCAGTCGAGCATCTGAAGCAGAACATTAAAAGCGTAAACCTTCACTTGCCAGAGGATGTTTTGTCGTCGTTGGACAAAATCGGTTCCGGGAAGACGCAAGACTAGGTCGGTCGTGTCCCGCGACAGGCCAATCATCGACGACGCGCACTTGCCATCTATGTTTTGGTAAGCAACTTGCGGAACAGGCGTCGGCTGCTTCGGCTGCAGGACTCGCTGATTTGCGAGAACGCATCCGCCGCATCACGCGCGGGACGCTTATACGTCCGACACGCGTGCTGTGCACCTTGTCAGTTTCATCGGAGACCTACGCGGGCGACAGCGGACTACGTCCGCGCCCACGTCCCCGGTCGCGGCGGCTGCTATCGAGCCAGTTCCGGCCACTCGACATCGATGCCGGAATCGTTAGCAATCGGTGAACTCGATATTTTTTCGTCTCCCGAGGGCACTCAAAGATTGGGCCTGTAACGAAAGAGTGCGCTTGCTGGGGCTTTTCATCGGCCATTTAAAGCTTCTGCCAGCAACACCGCAAACCCACGAATACTTGGTAACCAAACGTCCAGATTAAAGATTGCCTTTCCCCCGGGCGTTGAGGCCAAATTCAGCGATCAGCCGATACGGGCCGGCTATCAAAAATTTCGGCGGAAAGAAACGAAATCGGGGAGAGAAAAATGAAGATCGTGAAGTGGATCCTGCTGCCGTTGTCGATCCTGGCGCTCAGTGCGTGCCATGGGGGGGAGAGTCGCTCATCCGGTTCGGGTGTCACGGCACCGAGCGCGTCCACCGTGTCGACAGCCGTCACCGCCAATACCCTCAGCAATGTACCGCTCAACAGCAGCACACCGGTCACGGTCGCGTTCGGCGTACCGGATGGCGTTAGCGCGACAGCGTTGACGGTTACCACGGGCCTTTCAACGTTGCCTTCGGGATGGAGCGCCGCTTCGCCGTCGTTTTCGTGCGCAAGCGTCAATGCGCAGAACCCGTGTGATCTGGCGCTGACCTACGACCCCGGCACAGCCGGCGCGTCCGGCACGCTGACACTCGGCTTCACTTACCTGGACGGTCAGGGTAAGCAGCAACAGGGTAGTGTCGGGATTGCATACTCACGACGTTGGCGACGGTGTACCACAGCAGCGAATACGTGAAGACCGCGCGGCGGCCAAAGCGGTCGGCGAGAAATCCGCACGCAATAGTGCCGATAAACAGGCCGGCGAACAGCGCGGCGATAAAGCTCGCGACACCGGTCGTACCGAACAGGCCATGGGTGGTCGCCGTCAGCAGCCCGCTTTTGACGAGACCCGGCGCGACATAGCCGGTGTAGAGCAGGTCGTAGAGTTCGAAGAGGAAGCCGAGGCTCAGCAGGACCACGAGTTTCCAGATGGAACGCGTGGCGGGCAAGCGGTCGAGCCGCGCGGAAATCGTGCCGGCATCCAGCACTGCTGCACTGCTGCACCGTGAGCGGACGTGACGGACCCAGATGGGTCGGGGCTTGCCATGAGGTCTCCTTCTTCGTGTCCAGGGCCGGTCTTGAGCCGGCTCTCCGAAGCAGGAGTGCCGGGCCAAAGACCCGGCGAGCATTCTAGCCGCGTGCGCGCTTCACGTGTTCGAAGGATGCGATCTTCTCATTGCGGATCTAGCGGATTTCTCTGGCCACGTTCTGCAACTGCTTGAACGCGCGGAACCGGGAATCGTGGCGTTCTGCGACATCGCCTGTAGCCGGCTCATAGGTCTTGCTGATCTGCGACATCCGCGCCATCGCCGAGCGCACGTCGTCGAACTGTCCGCCCGCCACACCGCCCAGCATGGCAGCGCCGAGCAGAACGGGCTCTTCTGCCTGGATGGCCAGCACGGGCTTGCCGGTCGCATCGGCGAGCAGTTGGCGAACCAGATCGAGCCGCCCCGCCCCGCCGCTGATTACCACGCGCTCGATCGGCGCACCGGCTGCAGCCTGTACTTCGATGATCTGGCGCAGGCCGTAACCGATACTGCAAATGCCGGCTATGTAGAGGGCGACCAGGCTGTCCAGGTCGTCCTCCATTCCAAGCCCTGCAATCACGGCTCTGGCGTGAGGATCGGCGAACGGCGCACGGTTTCCGAGGAACTCCGGAACGACATGCAGGCCGTCAGCCAGCGCCACTACCCCGGACAAATTGTCCGCCGCCTGCGCGGCAAGGGAGGCGAGCAAGGTGGGCAAGGACTGGCCCTCCTGCTCCGCGCGGCTTCGGGCATCGGAGGCTGCGGGATGCATCGAAATCAGCCGTTCGATCGCAGCACCCGCCACCGATTGACCGCCCTCGTTAAGCCATGCGTCCGGCACCATCGCCGAAAAATACGGCCCCCACACGCCGGGCACGAAC
>Ga0302226_10001048_pt1 | contig 21462 bp, 18 predicted proteins | sample II_Palsa_E3_3_FD_193524 | JGI IMG/M metagenome (GOLD analysis project Ga0302226, IMG submission 193524) | Peat permafrost microbial communities from Stordalen Mire near Abisko, Sweden - II_Palsa_E3_3 | ecosystem: Environmental > Terrestrial > Soil > Palsa > Peat permafrost | place: Sweden...
TGGTGTGCAGCTCGGCCTGGGTGGTCCGCAAACGGATATGGCCGTCCTGATGGTGCTCAATCGTAACGGTCAGGCCATTACGCTTTCGAACCGCCTCGCCGATGCGTTGACCGAATATCAAACGTTGCCGCGTGCATTGGCGACGCTCGGCCGCAAACCGGTGTTTGCGCAGACTTTCCCGACGGGTACGCATGCGATGTGGCTCTACTATTGGCTGGCGTCGCAGGGCGTACATCCGTTGCGCGATATCGAAAGCGTTGTGATTCCGCCGCCTGATATGGTTTCTGCGCTGGCCGAAGACAGGCTTGATGGATTGTGTGTCGGTGAACCGTGGAATGCCGCCGCCGAAGCGCGCGGCATCGGCCGCACAATCGCCTATAGCAGCGAGATCTGGCCCGACCATCCGGAGAAAGTGCTCGCCTGCCGGCGCGATTTTGTGGACCAGCATCCCCATACCGCCAGAGCGCTGGTGCAGACCATGCTCGAAGCGTGCCGCTGGCTCGACGGGGACGGCCATCGCAACGAGATTGCGCGCTGGCTGGTGCGGCCGGAGTTTATCGGTATCGATGAAGCCTTGATCGCGAAGCGGCTAACGGGCGAAAGCGCATCGCTGGCACCTAACCGGTTACCCGTGCGGTTTTTCGAAGATGGCACGGTGAACTATCCGCGACCAGATGACGGTGTATGGTTTCTGACCCAATATGAGCGCTGGGGGATGATCGCGCGCCGCGACGACTATCGCGAGATCGCTGCGGCGGTCAACCGGACCAAGTTGTATCGCGATGCGGCGAAAAGTATGGGTATTGCGATTCCGGCTGAGAGCGTCTCGCAGCGGCTAATAGATGGCCGCGTGTGGGACGGTAGCGAACCCAGTAGCTATGCAACCGGGTTCGAAATCCATGCCTAACCATTCCCCCCATGAAACAGCGTCAGCTTATTCGACACCGAATTCACCCCTGACACCGTCTTCGCAACCGTTTCAGCCTGAGTAATCTGATCCCCGGTATCGACGCTACCGGACAGCGTCACTGCACCGCTGCGCGCCCGCACATACACATTCGAGACGTTAAACCCCTGGGCCTTCGATAGCGCCCGGCGTACAGCCCGCGCAAGCGCCCGGTCTGCCTTCGAAACGGCTTTTTTGGAGCTCGTCGCCGAACTGGCGTCTGGTGCGGCCATCGCATCACTAGCTTGCGCATAAGCGGCAACGGGCATCGCAATTGCTGCTGTTAGACATAACGCGCTCAAGATTCCGACTGTCTTCACGTTCTTCTCCTGTCTTTGCCAATCGTTGACCAGCGTCATTCGTCCGCCGCAACGGCTGACAAATTGCCGATTGAACCGGCATGCGTCGCGCTGACCTAGTTCAATCTAATTCATCGGCTAGCAAAGCGAAAGCGCAAAGCGTTCGACAACCGTTGTTTTTCCAGCGCCATTCTCATTCGCCGGTGGCATGGTCGCTGGAAGCGAGCGCAGTTCCAGCAGCCTGACTCCATCCGCCGCCAAGCGAGCGATACAACGCCACCGCAGCCAACGCATGCTCGCGCTTCGCCTGATTCAGCGAATCGGAATCCTGCAGATACGTCTGCTGCGCCGACAGTACATCGAGGAAGTCCGTCGCGCCGCCTTTGTACAACTGGTTTGCCAGCTTGAGCGACTGGTCCGACGCGCCCAACGCATCGGTCAGTTTTTGTGTCGAGGCTGTCGTGCTGACCAGATCGCTGCGGGTATCCTCCACTTCCCTCAGCGCCTGCAGCATCGTCTGCTGCAGATTCAGTTGCGATTCACGCATTTTGCTTTCGCTCTGCTGAATATCCGCCGTGATCCGGCCCGCGTTGAAAATCGGACTGCTGGCGTTCAACGCCGCGCTAAACAGGTTATCGGTCAATGTCGGCAAGCCAATATATGAAGCGGCCAGCAATCCATCGCTCAGATTCAGCTGGAATTTCGGGTAACGCTCCGCTCTCGACACCCCCACTTCCGCCGCGCGCTGCTCGACGGTGGCATAGGCCACCAGCACATCGGGACGGCGCAGCAACGCTTCGGACGGCAGCGTCGTAGGCGCGGCGCCTTCCGGATTGGGGATCGGACCAGGCGTGACCAGCACCAGCTTGTCCACCGATTCCGGCGTGCGGCCCGAATACACGGCAATCAGGCTCAGTTCATGTTCGATCGTCGATTGAGCACGCGGTATCCGCGCCTGCAGTTCATCCAGTTGATTCTGTGCGCGAGCTACATCAAGTTGCGTCGACAAGCCGTACTTGAGACGCTCCTGAGTCAATTGCAACGCATGCTGCCGGATTACCTGGTTATCCTGCAGAATCTGCAGTTCAGATTGCGCCCAACGCAGATCGACATAGGCCGATGCGGTGTTGGCCGCGAGCGCGAGCCGCAATGCATCCTCGGCATGCTGTTGCCCGACCAGTTGCGCCTGGGCTGCGAGCAGATCGAGCCGTTCTCCACCGAATACATCGGGCGACCAGTTCAGCGCGAGGCCGGCGCCACCTTCTCGCACATACCCGAGCGGCGGCGGCGTGTTGATGCGGGTGTCCGCAGCGGTAGCGGTAGCGTCGAGTTCCGGCAGCAGCACCGCATGCTTCTGCGTGGTGATCGCTTGCGCCTGCTTGACACGCTCCGCGGCGCCCTGCAGATCCAGGTTGCCGGTCAGCACCGAGTCCACCAGTTCGTCGAGTACCGGGTCGCCAAATTGCGACCACCAGGTCTTTGCGTCGACGGCATCCTTCGGGGCCTCGACGCTCCAGCTAGCCGGTGCGACGGTTTTTACCGTGGCCGGCAGATTCGCGTGAGTGGCCGGCTGAACCGCACACGCGGCCAGCGAAAGACAAGCCAGAATTTCTATCAGAAGCTTTTTCATGATTGGCCTCAATGTGCGTCAGGCGGCGGCGCACTGTTAGAGAAAGGTTTGGAAAACAGCACACTTGCTATCGCAACGATGAAGCACAGCGACAGCACATAGAAGGTGTCCGAGTACGTCAGCACCAAGGCTTCGCGCAACACCAGCGCGTGAAGATTGGCGAGCCCGGACTGGGTCGTATTGAGCACGTCGCCTGCCACAGACGACCAATGCGCGGTTTGCTGGGTCAGTAAAGATTCCACTTCGGGACTGCCAGTCGTGACGCTTTCGTTGAGCCGCAGATAGTGGAAGTTGAGACGGTCGTTAAGCATGGTCGCGCTGACCGCAATGCCGATCGCACCACCCAGGTTACGCATCAGATTGAACAATCCACTGGCTGACTTCAGCCGCGACTGGGGCAGCGATCCGAGTGCCATCGTGACAATCGGCGGCACTGCGAACTGCTGACCGATGCCACGCAAGGCCTGTGGCAATAGCAGTTGCTGCCAGCCCCAATCGTGAGTCAGCGGGACATACAGGTAACAACCGAGGCCGAAGCAGATCAACCCGAACAGCAGCAACAGGCGCATATCGACAAACCGGGCCACCATCGCGTAGACCCCGAGTGCAAGCAACTGGAATACGCCGACCGAAAGCAACGCGATACCAATCTGCAGCGAACTGAAGCCACGGACCTGGCCGAGAAACTCAGGCGTGAGAAACACCGCGACAAAGATCCCGATCCCCGTGATGAACGACAGCAAGCTGCCGATGCCGAAATTCCGCACCACCAGAGCGCGCAGATCGACGATGGGGTCGTCGGTGGTCAGCGCATGGACGAAAAAGAGAAAACCGCAGATCGCCGAAATCCACGTACATGCGATGATGATGTGATCGCCGAACCAGTTCTTGCGCGGGCCTTCTTCCAGCACATACTCGAGGCAGCCGAGAAATCCGCTCATCAGCAGGATTCCCAGGTAATCGCCCTTCTTCAGCAACGACAGATCGGGCTTATCGACATTCACATACTTCGGCACCAACGCGGCCACTGCCACACCCGGCACGACGTTCAGATAGAACAACCAGTGCCACGACCACTGATCGGTGATCCAGCCGCCGATCACCGGGCCGATCGCCGGCGCAAGCGAAGCCAGAGCACCGATCGTGGTGGACGCAACCAGGCGCTGCTTGCCCGGAAACAGCACGAAAGCCGTGGTGAATACCGTCGGGATCATCGCGGCGCCCATGGCGCCCTGCAAACCGCGAAACAGGATCATCGAGTTGATGTCCCAGGCGATGCCACACAGCATGCTGGTAACGGTAAAACCCACCGCAGAAGCAACGAACAGCCAACGTGTCGAAAACACTTTGGAGAGCCAGCCCGACATCGGAATCACGAGAATTTCCGCAATCAGATAAGCCGTCTGGACCCATGACAACTCATCCTGACTCGCAGAAAGGCCGCCGCCGATGTCCCTCAACGAGGACGCGACGATCTGGATATCCAGGGTTGCCATAAAAAATCCCAGACACATGAGTGCGAATGCAAACACACGTTGCCGCATCGGCTGGGACGCCGGATCGAGGAGATGAGCGCTTGTCATGATATTGGCCTTGTCAGCTCAATGAGCGCTCGATGCTTGCGAACCGTCCGCAAGGTGCACTTCGACCGTTGCCGACAGGCCGGGGCGCAACACGTTATCCATGCCGCGCGGCACGTTCAGGCGAATCCGCACCGGCACGCGCTGCACGATCTTGGTGAAGTTGCCGGTTGCGTTTTCGGGCGGCAGCACGCTGAAGGTGGCGCCAGTAGCGGGCGCCAGGCTTTCGACATAGCCGTGCACGGGGATGCTCGATGCGTCGAGCGCGACGTCGGCCTTGTCGCCGATCTGCATCTTCCTGAGCTGGTCTTCCTTGAAGTTCGCGTCGACCCAGAGGTCGGTGGACGGCACCACCGTCAGGAGAGGTGCGCCGATATTGGCTAACATGCCGACCCGCGCGGTGCGGTTGCCGATATAACCGTCCACAGGCGAGCGGATCGTCGTGTATTCGACGTTCAGTTGTGCGACCCGTTGCGCAGCCAGCACCGTATTGACGCGCGCCTGCGCGTCGGCAATCTGCGCGCCCAGCACATCCAGTTCGCGTTGAGCAGCAAGCACCGCTGCTCCACTGCTCTGCACCGCGGCCTGCGCCTTGGAGAAATCGGCATCCGCACGCTCGACAATCTGGTTGGACACGGCGTCGTCCTTGACCAGTTCGCGATAACGCGTCTGGTCCTCGGCGCTGCGCGTCAGTTCAGCCGAGGAGGCCCGCGCGTCCGCCTGGTGCTGGTTGATCACCGCCGCCTGCAAGACCTGTTTCGCCTGCAGCTCCGATACTGCGGCACGGGCGCTATCCACTTCGGCTGTGGCCTGCGCAAGCTTCGCGTCGTAGTCTCGCGCGTCCAGTCGGATCAGCACCTGATTCGCGCTGACGTGCTGGTTGTCCTGCACGAGGATGTCCGTGACGAAGCCGTTGACCTTCGGCGCCATCACCGTCACGTTGCCACCTACGTAGGCATCGTCAGTAGATTGCTCGAAGCGCAGGACAAAGAACCAATAGCCCGCCGCCGCAGCTAGCACCACCGCCACGAAACCATAGGCGAGGCGCATCCATGGAATGCGCCTGCCCTTCGCAGCCTCGGCAGACGCCGCAGGAACAATAGGAACGGGTGTTGAAGGACTCGACATAATTTCACCTGTGTATATGCACTAAATTGAATGGAAAATTGCCTTTACTGTCTGGGCCAACGGCCCAATCTTTCTTTAAGCCTTCGAAACGTCGCGGGTCAGACGGAACAGTTCGCGTCGGAGCATGGCGGCCTGCTGCGGTCCAAACTTGCGCTCAAACTCGTTCTGAGCGGCCAGCCAATGCACCATCGCTTCATCCAGCCTCGCGTGACCGCATGCGGTCAGCACCAGTTGCAGACGCCGCGCGCCCTGCCCATCCGGTTCATTGGCGATCAGGCCGTTTCGCAGCAAAGGCCTAAGCGCGCGCACCAGCGTGGTTCGATCCATCACCATCGCCTGCGCGAGTTCGAGCATCGTCAGGTTCGCGCCGTCTCGCAGCGCGGTGAGGATGCTGAACTGCGTCGGGGTGACCTCTGCTTCAGACAAATGCCGCTCGTAAAGCTGGGAAATATGGCGGGCGGCTTGCCGAATCGCGAAGCAGTCGTCGTTTTCGGGTGATGTGTGCATGTGCACAGATTAGAGATACGGCCTTACCGGAGCAATCTCCTGGACGCATCTGATTGTTGTGATTGCGACAAGAATCCGGTCAGCAAGCGGCTTGGGCTGGCTGGGCGCGTCGGCGCCAGGCCGATCGGCCAACGGTCAAATCGTCCGGCCTATGACCTGCTGTTCAGATCCGATGCTGCCTCGACGGCCAACACATCGGCAAAGAACTCCGCCGCGTGTTCGACAAACGCCTTGACCTTGGCCGGCAACAACGTGCGCGTGTTGTACGCGAGCCGCAGATCGACCACGGCATCGATGAGCTCGAATTCTTCGAGAATGACCACGAGCCGTCCGCTGGACAGCTCAGCCTGGGCCAACGCTGCGGGCAAGACGCCAATTCCAAGCCCTTGCAGCACCATCTCACGATTGAATACCGCATTATTCGAGGCAATGTCGTACCTGAGCGGTACCGACAAATCCTCCGCGCCAAGCCGGAAAGTCAACTGCGGCTTGCGAAACGCCGGCGAGAGCACGATAAACATGTGCTCAGTCAGCTCCGACGGATGCGTTGGTCGCGAATGCTGCTTCAGATAGTCCGGCGCCGCGAGGATGGCGAATGGCATGCGCTCAAGCAAGCGGGTCACGACCGTGTCGGAGTTCAGCATAAACGGCAGCACGAGGCCGAGGTCGAAGCCGTCTGCGACCAGGTCGATGGGCCGCTCCGTGAGCGTCACGTCAAGGCTTACCTTGGGATGCTTGAGCTTGAAGCTGGAGATCAACGGCACCAGCCGGTTCACGGTGGCGGTGGTATGCGCGACGAGGCGCAGCACGCCGCTCGGTTCGCGAGTCTGCGCCGAGGCGTCGGCTTCGAGCGCTTCGAGATCGTCGAGAATCCGCGCGCAACCTTCGTAGAAGTGTTCCGCTGCTTCGGTCAGCGAAACCTGTCGCGTGGTCCGGTTGAACAGACGGCTGCCGAGACGGCGCTCGAGTCCGGAAATGGAACGCGACACGATCGGCGTGGTCAGGCCGAGCATGTCCGCAGCGCGCGTAAAGCTCCTGGATTCGACGACGGCGCGGAAGACTCGCAGACTCTCCAGATAATCCATAAGGCACCTCGTGGTGGGCTCGACGAATAGCAGTTGGCGGCGTGGGTCTGCAGGCCCACGCCGCCAACCTGCTCAAATGAGCGTCAGGAGATTACCGCATAGTTGGGCCCGGCTGGACAAGCCGTGCTCGTCAGCTCAGACCGCCAGCTCCAGATCATCCGCAGCCTCAACCGGGGCACTACGCCGGATGGCCGGTTCCGCCGCGACAGTCGGCAGGCAACGCTGTTCAGCGTCTTCCTGACCCGAAAATAGCGGGCATCGGCCAAACAGCTCCGCCACCCAGTCGACGAAAACGCGCACCGTAGGCGACAGATGCCGGTTATGCGGATACACCGCCGAGATCGGCAGCGGCGACGGTTGCCATTGCGCCAACACCTCGACCAGTTCGCCGGAACGCAGATGAGGCAAGGCCATAAAGCGCGGCGCCTGCAGGAGACCCACCCCTTTCAGGCCGCTCGCGACATACGCTTCGGCATCGTTCACGGCGATATTGCCGCGCATCTTCACATCGACGGTTTGCCCGTCGACGCCAAAGGTCAGATCTATCACGCGCCCTGTGCGGCCGAGGAAATAGTTCACGGCGACATGGTCCTGCAGATCTTCGATCGTCCGCGGCGTACCGTGTTGTTCGAGATAAAGCGGGCTCGCCACGGTCACCCGCTGAAACACCCCAATACGCCGTGCGACGAGGCTCGAGTCCTGCAGGGTGCCAATGCGGATCACGCAGTCCACCCCTTCCTGAATCAGGTCGACGGGTTTATCGCCGAAGCCGACCATCAGTTCGATGTCCGGGTAGCGCTCATGAAACTCGTCGATCTTGGGCATCACGACCAGCTTGCCTAACGCACTCGGCATATCGACGCGCAACTTGCCGCGCGGCGTCCTTCTCGCCTGCGACAAGGAGCTTTCCGTTTCCTCAATGTCCGCCAGGATGCGCACGCAACGTTCGTAGTAAGCGGCACCATCGGGCGTGAGGCTCAGACGCCGGGTCGTGCGCTGCAACAGCCGCACCTTCAGATGCGCCTCGAGATTCTGGATGATCGTGGTGACCGACGCACGCGGCAGATCCAGCGTGTCCGCGGCGCGCGAAAAGCTGTTCGTATCGACAACCCGCGTGAACACTTTCATTGCCTGAAGCCGGTCCATATTCCGATTCCTTTGAATTCCGAAGTTTGCCCGTCTACCCGGGCTCGGTTTGCGAGGCTGGCGGTGCGTCGGACCGCGCGATAAGGCCGCCCGACAAAAATTCACGATTTCCCACCAACCAATACGACTGTCCGTATTAGAATTGAACCGATAATGGATGTCAACGATTCCCCTGGTATCCGGCGGGATAAGGTTCCCGCCGTATCGGCGGCCGTTTCCGTTGACGCCCCAATATGGACGACCGTACAATTTCCTGATCATGCCAAGACCCTCCCACCGCGGAAAGATCCTTACCGAAGGCCTCAAGGTTGTCCACGAACGAGGCTTCGCGGGCGCCAGCGTGCGCGACATCGTCCAGGCCGCGGGCGTTCCGCAAGGGTCGTTCACGAACCACTTTGCCTCCAAGGAAGCGTTCGGTCTCGAGGTTCTCGAGCTTTATTTCGCCAATAGCCGCCAGGTCCTGGACGAGACGCTGCGCAACGACGCGCTTGCGCCGCTCAAACGGCTGGGCGACTACATCGACTGGAATATTTCCCACCTTTGCGTCAACCAGACGCGCAACGGTTGCCTGCTCGGCAAATTTGCCCTGGAGGCAAGCGACTACAGCGATGCGATTCGTCATCGCGTGGTGGAGATCTTCGCGGAACAGCAACAGTGCCTTGAATACTGCCTGGCGTCGGCGGTCAAAGCGGGTGAATTGCCCGCGGATTTCGACTGCAATGATGTCGCTGGCTTTATCGTCGCCTCGCTCCAGGGCGCGTTTATGCTCGCCAAGGCACAACGCAGCGCGCAGCCGGTGGTTCGTTTCAGGCATGTGCTGTTTTCGAAAATCCTGCGGTAAAGACACACGCCGCGCGCTGCGGTGCTACCCGGTCTCTATGTCCCGCCTCGGCTAAAGAAACAGCCTAAGATGAGCACGTCCGTCACGAACCGGCCGAGCGTAATGAACGATCGTCAAAAGCCCGCGGCCATAGCAACGGCACCCAAGCCCGCCTCTCACGTCGAACGTTCAGAGCGCTCTGAACATTCCGAGCGCGACGACGGCGCAAGCGGCGCCTCGGCCATGGACCGCGTCGGCTCGCTTAACGTCTTCGTGAGATCCGCTGAAACAAGAAGCTTCACCGCCGCCGGCCGGCAAATGGGAATCTCAGCATCGGCGGTGGGAAAGGCGATTTCGCGGCTGGAGACGCGTCTGGGCGTGCGCCTCTTTCATCGCAGCACCCGCAGCATTACGCTGACGCCGGAAGGAGCACAGTTCCTCAAACGATGCTCCCGCATCATTCAGGAGATCGAGGCAGCCGAAGCCGAACTCGCACTGGCGAACTCCATGCCACGCGGACGTCTGCGCGTCAGCCTGCCGCTCGTCGGCATGCTGCTGATGCCGGTAATAGGCGCCTTTATGAAAGCCTATCCCGAGATCACGGTGGATCTCGACTTCACCGATCGCCTTGTCGATGTGATCGAGGAAGGCCTGGATGTCGTGATACGCACCGGAGAAGTCGGTGATTCGCAGCTGATCACCCGCACGCTGGGTCGTTTCACGCACATCATCGTCGGCTCGCCGGAATATCTGGCCGAGCGCGGCACGCCTGTCACGCCTGAAGATCTGCTGAGCCACGCCTGTCTGCAACATCGCTTTCAGTCGACTGGCAAGCTGCGCGCCTGGCCACTCGAACGAAACGGCGAGACGCTGAATCTCGATCTGCCGAACGCGGCCATCGTCAGCAATACCGAATCGCTGATTTCGCTGGCGGAACAGGGGCTAGGCCTCGCCTGCGTGCCTGGCTTCACCGTACGTGAGCAATTGCGACGTGGAACGCTCGTGCATGTGCTGCAAGAACTGCCAGGCAACCCCGGCGTACTGCGGGCGTTATGGCCTTCCGGCCGTCACCTCTCGCCGAAGATTCGTGTCTTCGTGGACTTTATGGGCCAACACCTGTTTCCCTCCCCAGACGCAAGGCAACAGGACGGCTCGGCGGCTGAGTTGCGTTAAATCTTTTAGACTCACCACATTCACCATAAGGAGACGAGCAAATGAGCGATCTGAGCAATCCGTCGGCAGAAGCGTCGGGTACTTTCAAACTGGGCGGCGAAGTCGAGATCCATCGTCTTGGCTACGGCGCCATGCGCATTACCGGCCCAGGTATCTGGGGACCGCCAGACCATCCGGCCGAGGCAGTGCGCACATTGCAGAGCCTGCGCGAGCTCGGTGTGAATTTCATCGATACGGCGGACTCTTACGGCCCCGATGTGTCCGAACAGCTCATTCGCGAAGCGTTGCATCCTTACACTGATCTGCTGATTGCGACCAAGGCCGGGCTGCATCGACCCGGACCAGATCGCTGGGAGCCGGACGGCCGTCCGGAACATCTGCGGCAGAGACTGCAGAAAAGCCTGCAGAACCTCGGCGTCGAGCAGATTGCGCTATGGCAGCTGCATCGAATCGATCCGAAGGTGCCGCGCGACGAACAGTTCGACGCGGTCCGTTCGTTGCAGAACGAGGGGTTGATCCGCTTTGCCGGCTTGAGCGAAGTATCGGTCGACGACATTCAGGCAGCCTCGAAGTATTTCAAGGTCGCGACCGTGCAGAACCGCTACAACCTGTCCGATCGCGCCGCCGAGGACGTACTCGATTATTGCGAAAAACACGGCATTGGTTTTATTCCGTGGTATCCGCTCGCAGCCGGCAGTCTGACGCAACCGGACTCGCCGCTACAAAAGATGGCGGCCGCACGCGGCGTCAGTGCAGGCCAGATTGCGCTCGCGTGGCTGCTCAAGCGCAGCCCGGTGATGTTGCCGATCCCGGGCACATCGAAGCGCACCCATCTTCGCGAGAATGTGGCTGCTGCGGAGATCAGTCTGAGCGATGGGGAGTTCGCGGAACTGGAAGCGTTGCGCTAGCCAGTTCGTTGCACTGCCGCGACGGCAAGCAAAGCTCAGACACGGACAAAGGAGCCGCAAACAGCGCGGCTCCTTTACTTCAAGCAGCATCTCAAACGGCGCTCTTCACTCCGTAGCGCGCAGCCGGTTCACTGCGGGACAGGTTCGGTCCCAGAGCAGCGCGTGCCGCTTCGAACGCGGCCCAATCGGCCGCATCGGGCAGCGACGGAACGGTAGCCAGTTCGCCTTGATCCAGTCCCGCGAGCGCTGCGTCGACGAGATCGTCCGCGCTCATCACAATGCTCTGCGGCAGGTTTTCAACGGGATGGCCCGCGACGTCCCAGAACTCGGTGCGAGTAGCACCAGGCAGCACCGCTTGCACGCGGACACCCTTCGCCGCCAGCTCATGGTGCAACGACTGGCTGAACGCCAGCACGAATGCCTTGGTACCGCCGTACACGCCATTGAGCATTTCCGGCGCTACGGCCACGATCGAAGAAATATTGACGATCGTGCCCGTTCCCCGCGCGACAAACGCCGGCGCAATGGCATACGTCAGCCGCGTAAGCGAAGTGACGTTCAGATCGATCATCGCTTCCATGGTGTCCACGTCGGAAACGAGCAACGGGCCGGCGCCGCCGATCCCCGCGTTGTTCACCAGCATCGTGATGCTCGAATCGCTGCGCAGAATCTCCTCGATGCGCCGCACGTCGGCCTTGTTACCCAGATCGGCTGCAACCACCTCGATCGAACGGCCTGTCGCGCTCGTCAGACGATTGGCCAGCTTGTCGAGCCGTTCCCGGTTGCGCGCCACCAGAATCAGATCGTAACCACGGCGGGCAAGGCGATCTGCGTAGATCGCACCAATCCCGGAAGAAGCGCCGGTAATCAGCGCTGTGCCCTTGTGTGTCGTGTCGTTCATCAACTTTCTCCGTTAGCGCCAACCCATGTCGGCCTGCATGGAACGAAGATTAAGCGTAGACTCGGAAGTCTCAAATGTCGTATATGCCACCTTTTAGGCCATCGCTCAGCGCATCGCCGGAAATACCCAAGGAAACCATCATGTTGCGTATTGGAATCGTGCTGTACCGCGGCTTCCAGGTCATCAACCTGGCCCTCACGACGGTCTTTGAATTTGCCAACATGACGGCTAGCGAAGCGCTCTATGAAGTCGTCCTGCTTTCCGATCATGGCGGCCCGGTGCAGACCTCAGCCGGCTTCGCGGTCGAGACGCAGCCGTTCGATGAGAGCCGTTTCGATACCGTGCTGGTGGTCGGCGACAACGAAGTGATCGAACCCGACGCAGCACTGATCGCTTTTTTGCAACGCGCGGCCCAGAACTCGCGGCGCATCGGCTCGACCTGCACCGGTGCGTTCAATCTCGCGCAAGCCGGCCTGCTCGACGGACGGCGCGCAACCACCCACTGGTTTTTTGCCGCGCGCCTGCGTCAGGACTACCCCGCGGTCAAGTTGGAGGAAGACCGCATCTTTATCATCGACGGCCCGGTGTGGACCTCCGCGGGCATGACGGCGTGCATCGACCTCGGGCTGGCACTCGTCGAAAAGGATGCTGGGGCCGAGATTGCGCGACTGGTGGCAAAGAAACTCGTCGTCTATCACCGCCGCGCGGGCGGGCAGTCGCAGTATTCAGCACTGCTCGAACTGGAGCCGCGCTCCGACCGCATTCAGATGGCGCTCGCCTATGCGAAACAGAACCTTCATACCGAACTGTCGGTCGAGCAGCTTGCGGAAGCTGCCCATTTGAGTCCACGGCAATTCAGCCGTTCGTTCCGGGCGGAGACGGGCCAATCGCCGGCAAAGGCGGTCGAGCATCTGCGCATCGAGGCAGCGCGTCTGATGCTCGAGTCGGGCCTGCATCCCATTGAAGTGGTGGCGCGCGATACCGGCTTTGGTGACCGCGAACGGATGCGGCGCGCGTTCCTGCGCGCCTTCGGCCAGCCGCCACAAGTGATACGGCGCGCTTCTCGCGGCGACGAATCGCGCCATTTGTGACACCCATGTCCGCAATGTTCGGAGCGTGAGCCTGTTTTTCCCGCTGCACAATCGCTATAGAGTTCTCGTCAAGGCAACGGACTTCCCACGCCCTCAGGCAAAACCAGGCGGAAGGTCCACCGTGCTAAACCAGATCTCAGGCAGAGGGAATCATGTCCAAACTCTTCACCGGCGTTCGCGTCGGCCCATATGAATTCAAGCACCGCGTGGTGCTCGCTCCGCTCACACGCATGCGCGCCGAGGATGGCGCCAAACCCGGCCCGCTGATGGCCGAATACTACGCACAACGTACTTCCGAAGGCGCGCTGCTGATCAGCGAAGCCACTATCGCCGCTGCGAACGGCAACGGTTATCTTGGCGCGCCGGGTCTCTTCGACGACAGCCAGATCGCCGGCTGGCGCCTTGTGACCGATGCTGTGCATGCCAAGGGCGGCAAGATCTTTCTGCAGCTCTACCACGCCGGTCGGCAATCGAACTCCGAAGTGCAACCCGCTGGCAGCCAGCCGGTTGGACCGTCGGCGATTCCTCACGGCGGCGTTGCTTATACAAAGTCGGGCTGGGTTCCCAACACCCCGAATCGCGCGCTGCAAATCGAAGAAATTGCCGGGCTGGTGGAAAGCTTCCGGCGTGCTGCTGAACGCGGTGTCGCAGCGGGCTTCGATGGCGTGGAACTGCACGCAGCCAACGGCTATCTATTCGACCAGTTCCTGCAGGACGGCAGCAACAGGCGCACCGATATCTATGGTGGTTCGTTCGAAAACCGTGCGCGCTTTCTGATGGAGGTCACCCGAGCGGTAATCTCGGTGTGGGGCAGCGACAAGGTGGCCGTGCGTCTTGGTCCGAGCGGCTCGTGGGGCGATATGTCGGACAGCGATCCGGTTGGGCTTTTCAGTTACGTGGCGGAGCAACTGGACAAGCTGGATCTGGCTTACCTGCATCTGATCGAACCACGGGTGCTGGGGAATGTCGACGATGAAAGCAAGGATCAGAACCCGCTGGCGGCGCAACTCATCCGTCAACATTACAAAGGCACCCTTATCGCGGCGGGCGGCTTCAAGGGCGACACGGCAGAGGCCATCGTCAAGGCTGGCGACGCGGACCTGGTTGCCTTCGGCCGCGACTTCATCGCCAATCCGGATCTGCCGGCACGTTTGCGCAACGAGCTGCCGCTGAATCCCTACGATCGCCCAACCTTCTTCGGTGGCACGGAAGTCGGCTATACCGACTATCCGGTTTATAGTGAGGAAGCCTTAGCGGTCTAAAAAAGCGCAGGTGACGATGGCGGGGTGCTCGAATCAACTCAAGACTGCGGCAGCCCGACCACGTACATCCCACCCTGGAACTGCTGTGCAGGATCGTCGAACTCCTCAGTCGGCGCCTGAGCCAGAAACAGCCCGTCGAACTCCGCCGAGCTGTCCTGCGGACGATAGCCTAAAAACGCAGCCTTGCTGTTATCCCACCACAAGACCCTGTTGTTCGACACGCCGTACACAATCGCATGCCCCACGCGGTTCGTGAACAGCGAGCAGCGCACCAGTTCGATAAAGTCGCGGTAGCTCAGATAGGTCACCAGCATGCGCGGATTCTTCGGTGCTTCGAACGAAGAACCGATCCGCATACAGACCGTCTCCAGACCGAAGCGGTCGAAGTAGTAGCGCGACAGCGATTCGCCAAAGCATTTCGTCACGCCATAGAGACTATCCGGACGCAACGGGGAATCCGCATCGAGCACAGACGTAGTCGGATGAAAACCAATTGCGTGATTGGAGCTCGCAAACAGCACGCGCTTCACGCCATGCTTCTGCGCCGCGGCGTACAGGTTGTAGACGCCGCGGATATTGGCTTCGAGCAGATCGTCGAAGCGCGCATCCGTGGAAATGCCGCCCAGATGCACGACAGCGTCGACGCCCTCGAGCAACGCGTCCACCGCTGCGCGGTCCGCGAGATCCAGCACCACATGCTCTTCATGCGCCGCCGCTTCGCCCATTGGCGCGATATCGGACAGGCGCACCACATCCGCCCATTGCGCCAGCGCGCCGCGCAGCTGCCGGCCGAGATTGCCGGCCGCTCCGGTCAACAAAAGCCGTTTAAACGGCTTACCCGTCGATTCCTGCTGATTGCTCATCCTGCGACTTCTCCGATTCTGCCACCGCCGTCCAGCAGGCCGTGGCCGGACAGAGGTAGCGGTTGCTTAGGCGCGTGCCGCATCGGCACCGCGCGGAACTGCATCGGTGGCGCGCTGCTGCGGCTCGGCCGGCTCCTTCAACACGAGCCATACTACGACGGCCCCGATAAGATCGAAACAGGCGAGCGAGACAAACAGCGGGTCATAACCGACCAGCGTCACCAGCACACCCACCGCCAGCGAAAACAGCGTAGCGCCCGCGTAACCGGCCATGCCCGTCAAACCGGTGGCAGTGGCGACATCGTTCTTGCCGAACACATCGGAAGCGAGAGTGTAAAGCGCGCCGGACAGCGTCTGATGCGCGAACCCGCCGATACAGAACAGTGCGATAGCGACATACGGACTCGACACCAGACCGATACAGGCAGGTCCGATCATACACAACGAACCGGTCACCACCACCAGTTTGCGCGAGGTGATCAGCGAGGTGTTGAAGTGCTTCTGATACCACGGCGCCAGATAGCCACCCAGCACGCAACCGATGTCCGCCGCGAGGAACGGCAGCCACGCGAACATCGCGATCTCTTTCAGATTCATGTGACGCACGCTCACCATATAGAGCGGAATCCAGAAATTGAAGGTCTGCCAGGCCGGTTCGGCGAGAAAACGCGGAATCGCGATGCCCCAGAACGCACGGCGCTTGACGATGGCGCGCCACGAGGGGCGGCTTGCCGTAGCTGTCTTGTGTTGCGCTTCCTGGCCTTCAAGGATGTAGTCACGCTCGGTATCGGACAGGCGCGGCTGATCTTTCGGCGCGCGGTACAGCAGCAGCCACAGCACGCTCCAGACGAGCCCGAGCACGCCGATCGACACGAACGCCATACGCCAGTTGCCATGCAGCACCCACCAGACGACGAGCGGCGGCGCAATCACCGCGCCAATCGACGAGCCGATGTTGAACCAGCCCGTGGCAATCGAACGCTCTTTGGCAGGAAACCATTCGGAGGTGGCTTTGAGGCCGGAGGGGATGCCGGCCGCTTCGGTCAGGCCGAGCATGCCGCGAAACACCGCCAGCGAAATCCAGCCGTTGGCCGCGCCGTGCAGCATGCAGGCGCCCGACCACGCGATGGCGAACAACGCGAAGCCGATCTTGGTGCCGACCACATCGAGCACGTAGCCGGCCACCGGTTGCATGATCATGTACGCGCCCTGGAACGACGCGACGATATACGAGTACTGCGTGGTCGAAATGCTCAGCAGCCGGTTCATTTCCGGCGCGGCTACCGCCAGCGAATTGCGCGCAATGTAGTTGACGATCAGACCCGAGGTGACGAGTCCAATCATCCACCAGCGCATGCCTCTAACCTTGCCCATTTGCTCCTCCGGAGTGCCGCCGTGTGCCGACGTGCTGTTTAGTGTGGTGTGCGGCGTCTGCTTGCCATGGATCGCGCCGCGGACGCACAACCGTGCAGCGTCGCACCATGGGCGCCAAGATAATCAACCGGGGGAATAGTTGTCAAGCAACATTGAAGTTGAATGATTTGATGCGGCGGGCGAATTGTTCTTTTGAGTTATTTTTATCGCCATTTTGCCGGATTTTATTTATGTTTTAGGCAATCAACCAGCCAACCGGGTGTTTACCCTCAATGTATTTTTGCCAAACAACTTTGCAAGGTTCGCCAATAGTTCCTGCCCATAGCAAAAACGCCCCGAAGGGCGTTTTTGCCGGGCACAACCGCGTGCCCTCTTCCTGACGCTTATGCGTTAGAAATTGAAGTTGTCGATATTGCTCGAATCGAACGTAGTCGGCGGTCCAAGAATGATTTCGCCCTGCGGTCCGATAGTGCGCTTGCCGAGCTTACCCGCGTCGAACGACTCGCCTTCCTTGCCGGTAATCGTCCCCGACGAGAGCGCCGCAGCGGCGTAAGCAGCCAGATATCCGAGCTGGTTCGGATCCCACAACTGGAACGCCTTCACCGTACCGTTCTTAACGAACGCACGCATCTGGTTCGGCGTGCCCAGGCCGGTCACATCGACCTTGCCCTTGCTCGACGAAGTCGAGATGTAACGTGCCGCCGCCGCAATCCCCACCGTCGTCGGCGCAACGATCGCCTTCAGATTCGGGTAGGCCTGCAGCAGACCCTGGGTTTCGACGAACGACTTCTGGTCGTCGTCATTACCGTAGGCAATTTTCACCAGCTTGATCTTCGAGTATTCCGGCTTCTTCAACTCCTCTTGCATCCACTTGATCCAGGTGTTCTGGTTCGTTGCATTGGGCGTAGCCGAGAGAATCGCAAACTCGCCCTCGCCGCCCATCAGCTTCGCGACCAGTTGCACCTGCCCACGCCCGATGCCTTCCGCGTTGGCTTGATTGACAAACAGTTGCCGCCCTTCCGGCGCCGTATCCGAGTCGAATGTCACGACCTTGATGCCTTGCGACATCGCCTTCTTCAGATAAGGCACGACAGCATTCGCGTCGTTGGCGGCGATCACGATCGCGTCCTGACGCTGCGTGATCAGCGTATTGATGTACTGCACCTGCGACGATGCGCCCGCATCCGACGGTCCCACCACCTTGCCGACGCCGCCGAATTCCTTGATTGCGGCCATACCGCCGTTATCGGCGATCACCTCATACGGGTTGTTGATCTGCTTCGGAATAAATGCAATCTTCAGGCCGCTCTTGAGATCGGCCGCGCCTGCCGCGAGGCTGATGCCCAGCAGCGTGGCGCAGAGCGCGACGGCTCCGGCCTGACGTAGGGGTTTGAACATGAAGTGTCTCCTGGCTAGATAATCGGACGTTAAAGCGTCCGGGTTGTTGATATCAGGAACGGCACACCGTACAACAGCCGTACGGCAAAACTAGGACGCCGACGACCTGGCGATAAACCGCCGGTCGCGCATCGCGCGCCAGCGGGCCACCAGATTGGGGATCAGCACCGACGCTAGCAGCAGCACGCCCGTGACGATCGTGAGCGTTTCGCTCGAGACGTCATCGAGCGTCAGCGCGTTTTTCAGCACGCCGATAATCAGCAGCGACAGCAACACGCCGACCATCGAGCCGCGTCCCCCAAAAATGCTTACACCGCCAAACAGCACCGCCGCGATTACGGAAAGCTCGAAGCCCTCGCCGTTGTCGCCACGCGCGCTGGTAAAGCGCAGCGTGTAGACCACGCCGGCCAGCGCGCTCATCACGCCCGACAACACAAACAGACGCAAGCGGATCTTCGCCACTTCGATACCGGAAAACGTCGCGGCAGTCGGATTGGCGCCAATCGCATAGAGGCTGCGGCCAAACGCGGTGGCCTGCAACAGCACCGTGAAAATCACAGCGCCGACGATCACGATCACAAACGGCAACGGGATAAACGTCGGGCCGAGATTGTTCATGCCGAAGGCCGTATAGCCAGGCGGAAAATCCGCGACCGCCTGATCGCCGAGCAGCACATAAGCGAGGCCGCGAAACAGCGCGAGCGTGCCGATGGTGACCGCAAGCGAAGGCAGATTCAGCTTGACGATCACGAGGCCGTTCAGCAACCCGGCCAGCCCGCCGACAATCAGCACCAGCACGATCACGACCGGCATCGGCAGACCCATATGCCATAGCACGCCCATCAACGCACTCGATGCCCCGAGCACCGACGCCACCGAAAGATCGATTTCAGCGGCCACGATGATCAAGGTCATCGGCAGCGCCATCAGCGCGATTTCGGTGAGATCGGCGAGAACGTTGCTGATATTCGCGCCGGTCAGAAACACCGGCGACAGCACCCGCCCCAAGGCCAGCGACAACGCCAGCACAATCACAAGCAACACTTCCCAGCGCAAAGGCGTTTCGCGTTTGCGGGTCAGCAGCGCGGAATCGGGTTTAGCCATGATCGCGTTTCCTTATCATGCGTTTGGCGACGGAGCGGGCCAGCAAGGTATCGGCTGCGATCGCCACGACGATCAGCGCGCCCTGAATGGCCTGTTCCCAGAATGGCGACACGCGCAGTACCACCAGCGCGATACTGATCACGCCGAGCACCAGTGCGCCCAGTGTCGCGCCGAGGATGGTGCCGACACCGCCCGTAATCGCGACGCTACCCACCACGGCCGCAGCCACTACCTGCAGTTCGATACCCTTCGCAGTGCTTGCATCTACAGTGCCGAAACGCGCGAGCCACAGTGCACCCGCAAAACCCGCAATCGCCCCGGACAACAGAAAGCCCGACATCACGCGCCGCTCGACATTCACGCCCGCGAGGCGCGCTGCCTCCGGATTCGAACCGATCGCATAGTGTTCACGGCCCGCGCGAAACTGCTTCAGATACACCGACAAGCCGATCAGCACCACAATGGCGATCAAGGCGAGCGTCGGCACGCCGAAGAACACGCCGGTCGCGAGCCGCGAATAGGCATCCGGCAAACTGGTCGCATTGATCTGTCCGCCGTGCACCCACGCATAGTCCGCACCGCGGAAGATATAGAGCGTCGACAGCGTAGCGACCAGCGAAGGCACTCGCCCTACGGCCACCAGCAGCGCGTTGATGCCACCCGCTACCAGGCCGATCCCAAGGCCAGCCACCAGCGCCACAATCACCGGCATGTGCGGAAACGCGACGTACAGGCTGCCGACCGCATAAGCGCTGATACCGACCGTCGATCCCACCGAGAGATCGATATGTCGCATCAGGATCACGACCGTCATGCCAGCGGTAAGCAAGCTGATAATCGACACATTCAGTAGCACGTCACGCAGATTCTGCAGATTCAGAAACTGCGGCCGCGCGAGCGCCGTGCCTACGATCAGCAATATCAGCACGACAAACAGCGTGGTTTCGCGGCTTTTTGCCAATGCGGAAGCCAGTCCGCCCGTTTTCGCGAGCGGACCGCCGGCGACAGGTGGCCGCACCGGCGCTGGATGAGGATGAGTATGGGAGTGGCGCATCATGCGGCGTGCCCTAGTGGGTTCACAGGCTGGCCTAGTGCGGCGCCCATGATCCGTTCTTCGTTCGCATCGGCGCGTGCAATCTCGGCGCTGATACGTCCTTCGTGCATCACCAGTACGCGGTCGGCCATGCCGAGTACCTCTGGCAATTCGCTCGAGATCATCAGTACAGCCATGCCGTTCGTGACCAGTTCCGCCAGTGCGCTATACACCTCCGCTTTGGCGCCGACGTCGATGCCGCGCGTGGGTTCGTCGATGATCAAGACCTTGGGATCGGTCGCAAGCCATTTGCCGAGCACGACTTTTTGCTGATTACCGCCCGAGAGGGTGCCGACCGGAGCATTGGCGTCACCTGCTTTCAGACGCAAGCGTGTGCCCCATTGCGCCGCGAGTTGCGTTTCGCTGCGCGTCGAGATCAGTCCATGTTTGACGAGACGCCCGAGCACCGTCATCGAGGCGTTGCGCGCGATGCTCAACTCAAGCGCCAAACCCTGCTGGCGACGGTCTTCCGGCACCAGCGCCAGGCCCGCCCGCACCGCCGCGGCAGGGCGTCCGATGGCAAGCGGTTTGCCGGCGATCCACACCTCGCCCGCATCGAGCGGATCGATGCCGAAGATCGCGCGCGCCACTTCGCTGCGTCCCGCGCCGACCAGACCCGCCAGCGCCACAATCTCGCCGGCGCGGACCTCGAACGAGATGTCCTTGAATACGCCCAACCGCGTCAATCCACGCACCGACAAACGCACTTCGCCCGGCGCGACATCCGCCTTCGGATAGAAGCTCTCCAGATCGCGCCCGACCATCTTCGCCACAATCGCCGCCGTCGTCAGATCGGCGGTGGGCGCGTCGAATACCTTCGCACCGTCGCGCATGATGGTGACGTGTTGCGTCAGGGCAAACACTTCATCGAGACGGTGGGTAATAAACAGGATCGCGACGTCGCGTTCACGCAGCTTGCGCACAATCGCAAAGAGCCGCTCCACTTCCGTCAAGGACAATGCCGCGGTGGGTTCGTCCATGATCAGCACGTTCGCATTCAGCGACAGCGCCTTGGCAATTTCAATCACCTGCTGATCGGCAATCGACAACCCGCGCACGAGTTGATCCGCCTGGAGATCGACACCGAGCGACGCGAGCAGGCCATTCACTTCGTTGCGCATCGCGTCGTACCGAATCCGCCCAATACGGTCCAC
>Ga0302226_10001054_pt1 | contig 21406 bp, 38 predicted proteins | sample II_Palsa_E3_3_FD_193524 | JGI IMG/M metagenome (GOLD analysis project Ga0302226, IMG submission 193524) | Peat permafrost microbial communities from Stordalen Mire near Abisko, Sweden - II_Palsa_E3_3 | ecosystem: Environmental > Terrestrial > Soil > Palsa > Peat permafrost | place: Sweden...
GCGCCGTCGGCGTTTCCGGATGCCTTGGACTCGATGACATCGCGCAGTTGCTGTTGGTAGAAATCACTGTCATCGATGATCTCCTCGTTGACAGCTGCAATCACGGCGGACCGCTAAGAAGGGCAAAAAAAATTTTTTTTATCAATATAAAAAATAAAATAAGAAAAACTTTCCTACCTTTGTGCCGAGGATACGTGTGGTGGCGCGGTTGGAGTGGATGCGCTTGAGCAGGCGATCCTTGTCGGTCATGACCTGCTGCAACTGGGCCTCGATGCTCTGGTTGAGGGCCTTGAGTGTCTTTTTGTTGCTACCGAAGGAGGACACAGATCGCCCGCTCCACTTGTCAATGAGTTCGTTGCGCTTGACCGCAAACGCATTGTAGGGCGCACTGACGACCTCCCATACACGCTCGGCAGCAGGGAATGCAACGACGGCACCATCACCGCCAGAGAGCTTGATCCGTTTGGCAGGTCGATCTTGGTCGGCATACTCTTGCTGCTCTTGGAGAGTCTGTACAAATTTTAAATGACAAAAAATCTATAAGAGTCGCTACCTGTTGCATTTCAACAAGGTCGTCCATCAGCCGGAGGATCGAGTGCTTGGCTGCATTGAGTGGGACAGCGAGATTGCTGTCGGCCTTGGCCATGGCCTTGAGTACTTTGGGCTGCACACTGCATTAGCCTCCATCACTGCAGAAAAAGAAAGGCTCTTACCGAGGGAAACCGGTTAACGAGGAGCATTGCACGCTGCGAGCGGATGCGCGCGTCCATTGTCTTGTCCCAGAGCATGAGCTGCTGCTTCACGTGACGCCCCTTCTCAGCCTCTTCCAACGGGTTGACGATCACCGCCAGAGGCGCGCCAGACTGTGAGCCGACGTTCTTAAGGTCCATCAGGAGTTCGTCCGAGGCTTCCACGGGCACGGCCAACTTTTTGCTTGAGAATGCGCCGTCGTCCTCGTCGTCCTCGTCGTCCTCTTCGTCGTGGTCGTCCTCTTCGTCGTCGTCCTCTTCATCGTCGTCCTCTTCGTCCTCGTCCTCTTCGTCCTCGTCCTCGTCGTCCTCGTCGTCCTCGTTCTCCTCCTCCTCGTTGTCGTCTTGTTCATCTTCGTCATCGAGATCTTTGCGCGACACTCGCCGCCCCGCGTACTTTGTCCCAGCGATAGCTAGTGGCTGGCGCTTGCGCAGTTTGCTCTCGCTTTTTTTTCAGGAAACGCAGGGTTAGCACTAGTTTGGCAAAGCGACGTACGAGACAGGCGCGTAAGAGTCCCTCACAGTCGACTGTTTGTCTGTGCCCTCGTCGTCGCTATCGACTCCCTGGTCCTCGTTCTCGGGATCATAGTCTGCGGCATAGTGGGCGTCATTAGCAAATGGCTGCACGTGTGCGTTGCCTCGTCACCTCTGGCAGGCGCGACGTCCAGCAGCTCGCGCAAACGCAAGGCCATGTGGTCGGTGGCGGTGGCAAAAAATGCGTCACTATGCGAACCTGGAACTTGAACACGGCCACCAATTTTCCGTTTGCTCGCTCCCCATGGTCCTCTTCACTTCATTCGCCTCCTACTCACTCCAATCTACTTCAGCTTTCTTGTGAACAACAACAACAACAAAAAAAATTGACAGTGGTCAGACTTTTTACAGCTACATCCGAGCATGTGCGTCCATTTGCGGGTAATGCTATCAATCCAATCACAAATTGCAGCAACGTTTCTCGGCAACGGCGGTCACCCTTGTGTTTGTGCCCCACAGGGTGATACGCGAGACCTAATCGACTCGCCTGGTCATGCGCAGGGCACCACACATATAAAAATGTCGCCAGACGATAAAGCGGCCGCCGCGCTGTCGCCTGCTGTTGTCGCTGGGCAATTGCAAAAGTGTAACGACCGTAAGGATGGATGACAGGTTACTGAATGCGCCGATGCAGGGAAGACATCGCTGTCGCACCTGTTGCAGCGCGAGCGGCTCTTTTGGAGGAGGGTCGCGGTGAATTCGGTCGCGGTGGCACGAGACGTTGGATCGGGCGTTTCGGTGCTCAAGCTCATGCACATTACAAAGCTGGCCTTTGTGCGCATCGCCGACACGTTCACCGCCGAGATCGGCGAGCTGTATCGTCGCCACAAGCGGTGAATAGTTTACTTTTTTTTTGTTTATTGAAACACGTGTGCCAAAGAAAAAAAAATTAACTTAGTAAATAGAACCGTATACGGTTCCATGACGTCATCGGCACCGGGTGGTTCTTTTTGCGGAAGAGCACCGGGTCGGTGCCGGTGCCCGGCTGGCACCGGGTGCTGGCGCTGGGTGGGGTTGGGGTGGGGGTTAGGGGGTTATGGGGGAGGCTCGTTCGCGCCAAAATAACGGTCGGTTCTCATTTTATTTTCCGTGCGGTGCTGCAGCGGCCGCTGCCGTGATTGCCTCCACTGGCAGGTCCGCATATGAACAACAGCACCAGCAGACCCCGAGGTTCGCCGTGACGTGTCGATAGCTCTGTGACATTAAAACGTTTTAACGCAGGAGGCCCAGCAGGAGACCCTCTGGCGGACCGTCCTGGCCGAGGACACGGCCTGTCTCGTCGCGCTCTGCACACAAAACATTTGGAATAACAACAGCCCAATCGGTGCAGCAAAAAGCATTTGCGGCTGACGAGGTCGACGACGCAATTGCCAACTGAGGGGTCGGTCCCTGAAAATTTCGTTTTGAGCTGCTTTGGAGTCTGTACCGGCTGGCCCGCCGACAGGTGCGTTGCGCTCGTTGCGGGGATGTGCCGTTTGCCCAGTTTTAATTGGTAAAAAATTAGGTTGCCGGCGGCCCAACCCAAATAAATTATTCTCTTTTATTTTTTTTGGCCCACGCCGTCGCCTGCGGAGTTGGCACCCGTGGGGCTATGCAACGTACGTTCCCATCGTTAGAATGTGTCTGATACATGCCAATAGTTCTAGATCTGAGCTATATTTAATGACTCCTTGTTCAGGCCACGGTAATTATTTTTCTGTAAGAAACCGTACTGATCGTAGAAAACAAAACGAGATATTTCGATACTGAGTTGGGGGTGGAAGGAAAATACTGACAGCCATAAAGAGGTAAAATGTTCTGGAAAAATTGTGTCTCACTGTGTCCAAGATGAAAAGAAAGGAAAGAAAAGGAGGTGGGTTACTCGTCTTCAGCGTTACCAAACACTCTCCGTTGCACCAAGATGCTGCAAGCGACCTTCTCACGGATCTCGTCAAAGTTGATACGAGTGGTCGGATGCATGTGCAACTGATTTGTGCGGGCGACATGGAGGAGGTATGCAAGAGCAAATATGCCACAGTTGAAGCCGTCAGTTTGATGGGGACCGTTGGCCTGATCCACCTGCTGGACCTTGACGTTTTTGTATGGGCTTGGGGGCTCGAGGGTACGCTGGGGCGGATGGGATGTCGCTGCCTTCCTCTGTGCGGTAACAGACGCTTTGGCCAGAGCTTCGGCGACTGTGGCAATACGTCGCATGGTCTCCTTTGAGGTCGGCGCAAGGCTGTCAAACACAGTAACCCGAAGGTTTTGGTATTTGCTGGGCAGGTCGACCACATAGGCCACCCAGTGAGAGCCTTTCGTCGTCCAGCCAATGGACTGCTGGGTGTTGACGATTCCGATGAGACGACTGGTGGTGGAGGACAGGTCGAGCTCCCAAGAGCTGTCTCTCTCCAGGTACTCGAACTGGTCGATGCCCAAGGCGTCTACTTCATCAGCTGCGTCAAGCAAGAAAAAAAAATCAGTCATCTGTGCGTGAATTATATGACGTACAGAGGTGGGGAACGACCAAATGTTTAATGGCACTGTCCAGAGCGTCAGTGCTGAGCCACATCATCGGGAAGGCGGAGAGGGTCGACGAGATCTGGCGCTCGTTGACACCTGAAGGGGCGCACTTCTCGAGGTCGGAGGAGAAGCGTGGTGCCCAGGTCGTGGATTCCTGTAAGTCTAGCAGCTTTTTAATATGAGCAGTGCGGACGACGACCGCGATAAAATCTGTAAGGTGCACGCGCTTGACGGTGACTTGGCCACTGAAGATGACGGCAAGCTTGGCGTTTGCAGATTTTTTCTCGGCCTTCTCCTTCAACTCCCACTTCGCGTCTGCCGCGACGCGTTCCATAGTGCGAGTATCACTTTCACGATCGGACTTGACACGTTTGCGCCAGTCGTTCATGTGGGCCTCCTCCCAGTTGTTCAATGCAGCGCGTGCCGTCTCCATGGTCTGGATGTTCGGGAAGCTCTTCAGGGGCCACTCTGATGGACTGTCGGCGTAGTTGATGGAATCAACAGGAAGCGAGGCAAGGGGCACGATAGATGTAGTCATTGCAGAAAGGAGGGGCAGCTCGTTCACGTCGATCTGACCCAAGGGTGTCTGAAACAGTTTGTTCAGACGCTCGACTTTTTTTTAAAAATTTAAAAAAAAGTTAGGTAATGGAAGCTATGGATGCAATATTTGTCACCTTTGAGCTTATTTCTGTCCGAGAAGTCAAGTGGCGTGGATGTGCTCGTGGCAGTTGGCTTGAAAGTGGCTGCACTCGGATGGATAAGTTTTATTTTATTTTTTTTATTTTTTTATTTTTTTATTTATGGTGCACATACGTTTAGCACCGGTGCTCGGAGCTTTGTCAAGTGGCTTGCTGGCAGCTACTGGGTCCAGGGCATGTATGTCAATTGAATGCTTTTATTTTTTTAATATTTCTTTTGTCACCATTGTTTGAAGTCTTCTCAAGTGCTGCCTTCGGTGCGGATGTGGTGGAAGCAACAGGATTGGACTCGACTGCAGTCGGCACAGCATCATCGCCTTGTGAACAGGATACGTTGTTATTGTTGTCAACCTAATTTATTCTGTAAACCGTACTCGGCATTTCTTTGACCTTCTTCTTTGGGCTCTGTTCGTCTGGGTCCGTCGCGGCCGTGGAGACTTTCGCTCGTTTTTTTCCTGATTGCGGGGGCTGCCATGCTTCGCGCTTGGTATCTTTCGGTCTTCCTTTCGTCTTTGCCATGTGGGGATCAAGGACTGCTGTGAAAACATCTTTTGAAATGCCAGTATTTATTTTTTTTTTTTTTTGAGACGCTTTTTTATGATCAACATGAATAAAATTACTGGATGGTTGAGACGCCTCGACGCTCATCTTGACAGATGCTGCGGCATCTTTGGTAAGTTTGGTTGAGTTGTTTGTTTCCGCGTCGGCGTTTCCGCCAATCTTTTTCTCGATTGCGAGCAAATCGTTGTACACCATGGTGTACAAAGACTTGCTCGTCGTCAGGTTGGCTATCCGCTTGAAGACTACCTGCAGTTCATGGAATTGCTGCTTGCTGCTCTGCACATTGGGAGCGGGCACTTGGGGTGCTGAGATGGCCGCAACAGTCGACGGCACTTTGATCAGCCAACGTTCGGCGATATCCTTCATAGAGATCATCGGTTCGACGTGCGCGAGACGATGGGCGACTAAATGGCGGCACGGATAGCCATGATCTTGGACGCAGCCTAGAATGTACGGGGCGGGATGGACCTCGTTCAGTTGATTTTGTGAATAAATACGTAATAAAGGAGTCACCGAGTGAGCACAGGTCATCTGCGATGGTGGCAACAGCAAACGGCTCATCCTCCGAGGATGTATCCCTGCGTGTGTAGACATTGTTGCCTTGGACAAAAAACTTGTTGGCAGATCGGAGCTCCTCGACGATCTGTTCAAAGATTTCGGCAGACACCCGCCTGGCGATCTGTGCGACATTCGCGGACCATTGGAACTCTGTGGGTACGACCACACTCTGTTTGAGTAGACGGGTCGTCTTGTCTTGGATGTCATTGGCGAGATGCTCGAGCGACTTGGTGAGGCTGGCAAGCGTTGACATCCGTCCGATGAGGCCTTTGATGATACCGTTGATTGACTCGACGCGTTGCGTAGACAGAAGACCTAGGGTGCGCAAGCCGTTGGAGGAGTACGCTGCGATGTCCTCCCGTTGGTCGTGCAGGGTGCCGAAATACTCCAGAGCCTTTGGGTTCTGGAGGTTGAGCTTGCCGATGAAATTGATCAGGCGCGTCCATCGGCGCTGGAACGTCTCTTCGTCACGAGCAATGCAGGCGTTCTTGAACATGTTGAGGGTCTCCTTGAAATGATCGCCAAGGATGCTGCTGGTGTTCTGGACCAGGTTTTGCTCGACATGCCACAAGCAAACGCGATGCTTCACGTCCGGGAGGGTCATGCTGATCGCCGTTTTCATGCCGAGGTCACGATCGGTAAAGATGACCTGACTCTGACGCAAGTCTATGCGCATGTCGCTCCACGCATTGAACAACCAGACAAAGTCGTCCCTGCCCTCGTGCGTTGTCAGTCCAAATGCCAACGGGACAGTCTAAGTAAATAATTAAAAAGTGAAACACAATAAGATTACCGAGTACCTTCAAAGCCCAGTTGATGCCGACGAGGACGGCGAGCGGTAAATGAAACTCGTTAGTCTTCATCGTGGTGTCCATAATTACGACGTCAGAAAACTGTTGAAACATCCACTTCGTACCAACGAAAACGAAACTTGTCAGAAAAAATTATTTTGCAACACTACGTACCTGTTGCCTAGGGTGAACCCAAGCGACCCTCTTGAGGCGATTTTCATCGTCCATGTCAAGGGAAACTTTGTAGTCCATTTTGCCAAGTTCCTGCAACAGATTCGTCACAGACGAAGAAGGCGACTCGGAGTTGACTCCGTTCTTCCCGCGCTGTTCCTTGCGCACCTTGGTGGTCAGATAGTGGACGTGCTCGGTGTCGACTTGGACGTTTTTGACCTCCTTGACAAGTCTGACGATCTTCTTGGTTTCGATGTCTAGCGCACGATCGAACAGTTTTAGGACAAGTATTAAATTAACCGAAAGGGAAAGAAAAAATAATGTAAAATCATACTGCAGACGATCGCACTCGTGATAAGGGTTGCAACCTCGTCGTCATTCTCGGCTGGTTTTCGACGGCAAAGTCCTCCCTCATGGAGATCCTTGATGAGGGAAACAAACTCTGCAGGCTTGCTGGCGTCAATGGGTCGGGTAGCCTCTTGGACGTGGTTGCTGTCCGAGTCGCCGTCGCCGTCGTGGGTATCGACTTGTCCCATCCTCACTTCTTCAGGCTCGTGGTTGTGATCGTCAATGACCGAACGTGTTGAGGACAGGTGCCAATGGTACTCAGCCTTCTTGCCAGGAATCAGGACGCACGAGAAGTGGAGCTTGGCCTTGCAGTGTTTTTTTGCCAACGCACACAGGAACGAAATCCGAATTGGGTGACCCGCGTTGGCACCCGACTTGGCCACCTCCGAGCGTTTCAAGGACATTGGGAGCCCTGCTGAAAGCGTCAGCTTGCGCACGTTTTGGACGACCGAGTCCTTGTCGAGCCAACGACCGTGCTGCAGTTCTTGCACAATCTTGTCCCAGCTAGAGGCGCGTCGATCAGGCGAGCTTGGAGCAGAGGAACCACCTGTGGGAAGAGAAGTTGCGAAAGGCGATGCGGTCTCATGGTTGTTGAAGACGATCGGCGAAATGCCTCCAAAAACGTCTTGGCTATTGTCGTCGTCGTGCGGCACTTGACGCCCCTGTGCAAAGTCCAGCTTGCGCTCGGCGCCGCCCTTTGCACCTACGTCGGCGGCACCTCCCTTGGTCGCGGCATTGATGACAGTGACATCCATCAGGTCTTCGTCCGAGTCACGGTCTTCGTAAGGTTGGCTGAGCTCTTGTTGACGCTGTCGTTCGCGTTTGTCGCGTTCCGTGTCCTCGCGTTCTCGTTCGCGTGCTCGTCGTGCCAAAGCAGTGTCGGCCCAGAATTCTTCCTCTTCTGCATCAGCGTCAGCATTCAGTTGTGAGGCTTAGATCGGTGGTAATGTTCCCAGATGTACCTGCTGCGTCGAAGAAAGCTTCGTTGTCAGAGTCGCCCTCGTGGTCCTCGTCCGAGACGCATCCACATGAGTTCGACATGACACTGGAAAAAAATGGTCCATTTTCTTGAACCACCCCTAATAAAAAAGAATTTTTAGCTTGCCTCGATCGCTTAAGAGAGAGTCTAGGGCATGCCCTCACAAGTCATCCTGCAAAAGGGCGGAGCTAAACGCTTCAATCTGGACCAAACACGAATTATTTTCAGAACGAAAAAAAAAATAGGAAAGAAAATCTTGAAACTGAAATTGTAATGATCAAAAAAAAACCCAAGACCAGTTTGGGGCTCCGACCACCAAAGAGCGGCGGCAAGCGAGCGATGCGTCCCTGCGTGCGGACCTCTCCTGAGTCGCCTGCTATCTTTTTTTACTTTTTTAGTTAAAAAAAAGGAAGATATTAATCGTTCGGTGATAGGGTCGACTTGGCCGCTGGCGCTTTGTGACGTGGTTTTGCATCCTTTTTGGGTGGAATCGGTGCCGTTCGCAAGCTAGGAAGCTACAGTGCACGATGCGCAAAAGAAAAGCTAAAAAATAAGATGACTAGGACGACGTGATGTCGGCGAATCTAATTAATTTTTACTTTTGACAGCCTCTTTTTATGAACCATGTCGTCAACCATCGTCGTGACCTACAGATGGCGGGACTAAGGCTTGGACAAAGGGCCGTGTCGCTGTTTTCGGAATCAGTTCCTTTCAATGATTGTAGATTCATCTCTGACAGTGAGTTCTTCGGTGTGGACAAAAATGGACAAAAATAAAGTATCAGTCGTCTTCATCGTCAGCGGGGAATAGGCTGAGAGGTGGATCTACAGGCTGGGGGTGGGCGGGGACCATCGGCACCGACACCGACCCACCCGGCACCGGGCACCCAGCCGGGCACCGACCCGGTGCCGATCCACATGGCACCACCCGGTTCCAAGCACCGACCCGGTGCCAACCAGTTCGGAACCACCCTGTTCCGATGACGTCATGGCACCACCCGGTTCCATACCATTTCCCTAAAAAAAATTGTAGGTTTCTTTGGAATGCACAGAGAGGCGGGTACGGAGGTGGTTTATAAATGTTAGAAGAGCAGCAACTGCAGCAGAGACTATTACTTTTGTAAATATCTAATTTTTGCGGTGATGATGATTGTAGAGCTGCCACTCACGCCCGTTCCCGTTGGAGCTGCTGGACGGCGGCCAGCTCTGAGTCGCTCGGGGTGGTCTGGCGAACGCAGTACTTGAACTTGCTGCTCCGATAGATGTTTTCGTGCATGACACTGCCGGATGACGTGCGGCACTTGGCCAGGCACAGCTCAAACGGGTCCTCCACGAGCGAGAACAAGAGCGATTTCGCGTTGGACACGAGCTCGCGCAGATACGACACCTGCAGAAAGAAAGCATCAGCATGGCGTCATCGAGCTGGGCCGGTGGGGAATATATACCTCGGAGGGCCTGAGGCAACAGGCCACGCAGTGCTCATAGGTCGTGCAGCACAGACTCTCTGCCAGGCACCCCGAGCACATGTAGCGCGAGGTGCTGGTGGCATTGGCCGCGGTCGAGCAGCACCCAGACTCCTTGAGGTATTCCCTTCGGCACGTGAACCCACGTTCGTCCGTGACAAGGCTCTCCCCCTGGACCGTGTTGCGGCAGCTCTTGCTATCCTCTGCGCCGTCGCCGTCCGCGTCGCCCGGTGCACCGTCGTCCCTGTTGTTGTTCTCGTTGCCTCCGAACCAGCCAGAGACGACACCGTTCTTGCCCGAGTCCTGCAGGTTGCGCCATTGAAACGGCCTCCTCCCCGCGCCCTCGGCGTCGGCGGCTCCTCCTCCTCCCACGCCTGAGCTGCCCCCGCCCGTCAGCCACAGCGGTGACGATACAGCCGTGTACAGCAGGAGACCCGTCCCTATGATGAGGGTTGCCGCAATAACCCTCAGCAGCACTTTTTTCGCTCGAGTCATCCTCCAAAGGAAAATCTGAAAATTTTTCAACATGTTCTACGTCGCTGGGTCACAGCCGGGAGGCGTAGAACGCGTTCTCCGCAAGGACGAGCACACCGGGGTACACCTCTTCGCCCGAGAGACGGATGTCGCCGGCAGGGACGATGAACGAGTTTCCGCGCATCTCGATCGTAAAGCCGTAGGCGCCGCGAGTAAAGTAGGTGTAGTCGATCAGGCCCTGCAGAGAGACGTGTTTGATAATATAAAAACAAAAAAGCTCATTACGCCAGAGTGAGTGTAGAGGTCGCAGCCCTGCATCGACTCGAAGGGATAGCCGTGGACGCCGCGGATGGCCTGCTCCATTTCGAGGCCGATGCTGGTGACCAGGCCGTTGTAGGGCTCGGGGGCCTGGTCATAGCTGTACTGGAAAGGGTGGAGGATGAGGGGGCCGTAGGTGTGGAAGTCGACGGCGCCGCGGAGGTCATTGAGCGTGTTGATCCAGTTGGACATGGACGCAGTCTCAGGCTCGCTGAACGGCGCGGTACCACAGTAGGTGTCGGAAGAGGGCAGCTGGCTCGAGCCCTCTGTGCACCAGGTCTCCTCGGGACCCCAGTTGCTGAAAGGCACGTGAGCAAACAACAGGCACGGTTTTGCTCTTACCGGTTGATGTCAACTCCAAACGAGCCATTCGGATTTGCGCGTCGGTTCTTGCGCCAGAGTCGCTATTTAAAAAAAAATAATGTATTACACGTGGCTTATTCCCCCCTCACACATACATCATCCGACCACGTGAAGAGGTAGCCGTCAATGTTGACGACTAGTGTCATGCAGAAAGAAAAGGGGACTTTAGATCGCGTGCTGATTTTGAGTGGCGTTACCAGGGACAAAGTACCAGTCCATCCCCTCGACGAGGTTGCCGACGGCGACATCACCAGCATAATAGTCCTCAATGAGGGCGGTCAGGGCGTACAGGCTCGTGGGCGGGGCAAGCCACTCGCGGGCGTGGACTGAGATCAAGATGAGACAGCGATAACACACGAGAAGCGTTTTTACCGAGGGCCTGGAAGTAGATGCTGGGCTTGACGGTGGTGGACGTGGCGAGCTTGATGCCGTAGATGGTGCGTCCTGTTGTTATTTTATCGCGCTTAGCACATGCGGCAAAGGCCGAGACCGAGCGTACCCTCCCAGGTGGTGCCAGCAACAAACTTGCTGAGGATGCGCGTGTTGTTGGCGACGAGCTCGTCCACGTACTGCGAGATCTCGTCGTACGTGCGGAATTCGTCAAAGAAGGCCGAGTCGGTGCTGGTGACGCCTCCCCACGGGAGGCTCTTGCTGGGCGTGGTCTCGTCGATAAGGGCTTGGACGTCGTTGACGCGTGTGTGGAGGCGGCCAGTGTAGACGTTGCGCAGCTCGGCAATGGCCTCCTTGTTCACGAGCCTGTATTTGGCGCAACGGTATTCAGTCACCACAGAAAGGCACCAGCGTCATACGCGTGGATCGACTCGCCCACGACCTTGAGCACCTCCAGACCCTCGACCGCACCGTCCTGCAGAGAGCGCAGCAGCTCGGGGCTCTCCTTGCTCAGCTCGACCTGTGTTGTTCCACCAGTTAGACAGGGCTGTCACCGGGGCTGTAGATACAATGCGGTAGCCGTGGTACGAGCGCTTCTCGGCCACAGCGCCGGCTGCAGCGACGACAGCCAGCAACGCGAACGCGAAGATGTTTGTCATGTGAACGAAAAACTAAAAAATCTTATCACATGGATTTGTTTTTTTTCTGGACGACAGCTCCCTGGTGGCGGTGGTCAAACAAGAGATCGGCCGTGAGCCAGAGGATCGAGGGCACTGCAGGAAGAGAAACATATTTTATCATACAGTAAGAAAAAAAAATTTTTTTTTATTTCTTCTTTTGAAAAGTTATTACAGTACCGGCAAAGAGAAAGGTCGAGGACGTGTTCAGGAGGAGTGCGGTCTTGAAAACAAAGATCTCGGAGGCAAAGTGACCAGCCGCGCCGAGGAACGAGAACAGCGTCGCAAACTTGATCGCTGCGTAGTTTGTAGTTTATTATTTATTTACGATCCAAATGCGCTTCGATGATACGGTACGGGCGTTGTGGATGTCGTAGGCACTGAGGAGACACAGAACGAGAGACATCGACGTCCACACGCCGCTCAGGCGCAGCATCATGTCGGTCCCTGTTTTGTACAAAGGAATATTTCAACAAGGCACCCCTGAATTGTTCTGCGCGTCACCTTGTTCGGGAGCGAGCGAGTAGATGCTCTTGCGGTAAAACTCTGGCTGGAACCACATCAGAAAGATGCCCGTAACGCGCATCACTCCGACCTGCACCGTTTCCACTCAAAGTCAGGCGTTACAATGCCAGCTGTATTTACGATGGCGAGCCATCCGCGCAGCAAGATCTTGTTGTTCTTGCCACCGCCGTTGCCGGCCGTGTCGGTGCTCTTCTTGTCCATCCGTGCAGTCTTGGGTGGCGTGTTTTTCCAAATTTTGCCAGGTGAAAAAAATGCAGTCCTTGCGTTTCGCGCCAAAATCGCCGCTCCTGTTGCTCGAGGTGCCGGACGAGCACTTTCTGACCGAGCTCGGCTTTGACCCCAAGACGGACCTTCTGACGACGCACACCCCACCCCGGTTACCCCCCCCCCCCCCCCCCTCCCCCTCTCAAAAAAAAAGGAAGGCAGTCTCATGTGAAGAAAGGATATGCAGGGTGGTGCTGCGAGGCAACGTGGACAGGGATGCGTTTGTGTGCACGCCGACGAGGACGTACGCGCTCAAAGAGGCCGAGGTCTCCAACCAGATCCTGCTGACGAGCTTGCAGGTGCCCGAAGGCTGGACCCCTCCGCCGCTGGACGCTGTCCCTGCGGCTGCTGCAGCTGCAGTGGAGAGATACGTGCACAACAGCGTCAAGTCGTACTACGAGCTCACCCAAGTCATCCCAAAGTGGGAGCGGCTTCACGAGCTGCTTGAGCAGGCGCCGTATACGGGCGGCGAACACGACGCGTCGGCGGCAAGCGACATGGACGACGGCAGGGTCAAGCGCGGGCTCTACTCGACCGACGACCTGCTGAACGAAATCAGCGCGAGCGAGGCCGAGTTGCTCGAGGCCCTCGCCAACGCCCAGGCCGTCCAGGTCGACGGCTACTGGCGCATCCTCGACTTCAAGTACATGGTCGACCTGATGGACATGCTCAAGAAGATCTGCGAGGGCCACAGTTGGACGTTCCGCGCGATCCCCGACAAGTAACGCTGTCTCCTCTTTTTGTTTATTGTTTAATAAACAAGCAAAAAAAAACAAAAAAAAACTACAGCGGCATAATACGGAGCATGCAGCACATCAACAACTACTCGCCAATTGTCGTGCGCCACTGCCTACGTCTGTGGGCAGATACCGAGCAGCCCAAGGTCGATGACCAAGGCGGTAAACCAAGTTGTTCGTCTCGCCTATTCTTATCTATGTTTTTTTTTTCCAGAGCCCTGGTGGAGGCTATCCGAGTCGAAGGTGTGTCGGTTCCTCGGCTTGTACTTGCTCAAGTCGATTCGATCTGTGAACGAGCGGGTACAGTTTTTCACTAATTTTTTTTTTTTTAATTTTTTATCCACATGGTATGATCAAGTCGCTGCCGATGAGCGAATTCATGCCCGCATGGTCAGCCTTGTGTCCGGAAGAGATGAGGCCACCCAAGGAAGAGCATCTAAGCGGTCTTGTCGTGCGCACGATAACCCCGATCGGGGTCGAGTACCTCAAATACTTTCCCCAATCTAGTCTGCCCACCGACCCGCGTGAGCGCTTCAACCGCCTATTTGCCGAGCAGCCCCGTTGGACACTCGAGGAAATAACCCCGTTCATCAGGTAACTCGTTGAGAAAAATAATTTTTTATTTGCTCAAAAAAAAAAAAAAAATAATATTTTAGCGATCTGGCTCCCGATCCGAAGCAACGCGATGCCTTGCTTCTCAAGCACACGCGATCGAGTGTTTCGCAGGTCAAGGGCAAGCAGGAAGGCGTGAAACACTTTTATCCGCGCTACACATAAAAAAAAAATAATTTTTTGTTTTGTACCACGGATCACGCGCTTTCTTTAAATATGGCAACACCAACTCGTCCCGGTACAAGTTGATCTTGCTGACGCGGCGCTTATTTTATCTTTTGCGCTTTGCTAGCGTCGCTCTTCCCCAGCGAGGCCAACGGCGGCTCGGCCGGCGGCAAGCAGCCCCTCGTCCAGTTTCGTGCCGGTCGCATGAACCGCGAGGCAAACTGGGTCAAGCCTGACGAGCGCAAGGGCCTGGTCGTGCTCGACCTGGTACGAACGAATGCGCGTTGTTGTTTTGACGTGAAGCCCCCCCCACACACACCACCTCCTAACATGACTGTTGCCGCCTGCGTTTGACAGCAAGAGGACGGACTGCTCCACTTTCTTTGGAAGGACCGCTCCAACAACAATGCCATTGTGGAGGACCTGATCGTGTTCCCCCAGGACGCTGACTTCAAGCATGTGCCGCAGTGCACCACCGGCCGTGTCTACGTGCTGCACTTTACGTCCTCCCAGCGCAAGCTGTTCTTCTGGCTGCAGGAGCCCAAGACAGACAAGGACGAGGAGAACTGCACCAAGATCAACTCGTACATCAACAACCCCCACCTCGCCCAGCAGCAGCAGCAGACGGGCGGCGGTGCTGCCGGCGGTGCTGCCGCCGCCAACCCCTTTGCCCAGTTCATGCGGTACTAGGGGGGGGTGACAAAGAATCGTGTCTGTGTTTCTCTAAGACAATTTAAATCAACTAGCAATGCCACTCGCGGACAGGCGATGCGTCGCCCTGAGCCGGCGATCAGCGCGGCAGCCCCGGGCCCCGCTGTCCCCTCCTCGGCCTCGTCGGGTGGACCCCCCATGACTCCCGCTGGCACGTCGTTGCCGCCGGTCACGCCCGGAGCCCCCGCCCCTAACCGCCATGACCAGGCCAACATGAACAACTTTTTGCAGAACATCCTCAGCACCATCCAAGTCCCTCCCGCCGGTGCGCAACAGCAGCCGTTGCAAGGTATTTGCAATAACACTCGCTTCTTTGCTAAGCAAGGCGACTGTGCCGTAGATGCCGACCTCAGCCGCATCCTCACTCCTGAGAGCGTCGCCCCGCTCCTCCAAGATCCTGCCGTGCAGCAGCGTCTCTTCCCTTTCCTCCCAGAGAAGGCCGAGCACAGCAAGCAGGAGCTCGAAGACATTATCCGTTCGCCCCAGTTCCGCCAGGTACTGCTTTGTGGACCTGAATGAATTCATGTTAATTGTGCTACTGCAGGCCGTGGGCAGCTTGAACCACTCCCTCCAATCGGGACAACAGGGTCCCTTGATCGCTCAACTGGGCCTGGATCCGGCCGTTGGCGGCCCCTTGGGTGGGGTCGAAGCGTTCCTCGCTGCCATCCGTCAGCAGGCCGGTCGTAAGAAGGCTCAGCAGCAGCAGGCTAGTGGTGGTAGTTCAGAGGGCCCTTCTTCTGCATCCGGTGGTGACGATCCCGATCGTATGGACACCAACTGATTGCAGTACTTTACGCAAATTAAAAAAAAAAAAATTTGTCTTGCCCTTTTCCAAGTTTTTCTTCTAAATAAGACTCAATAATAATAATAATTTTTTTACAATACACGCTCGGTCAAGCATACGTTGCACTGCAACCACAGAGGCTTGTTTTCAAACGTGCACGCGGTGCACACCCAGCCTTTGTCTTGATTTTGTCGACTTGCAGTACTTTGTGGTTCGGGCTTGATCCTTTTGGAAGTTTGCTCATTCGTTGGCGGTGCCGGCCGTTTGTTTGCACTGCTACTTTGGCCGCCACCGTGGTTGGCATCGTCATCATCCAGCGTGAGATCGATCGTTCCGCAGACAATCGCGTCTAGCCGTCGCCGCTCGGCCGCCGCCGCCGCCATCTGTCCTGGTGTCGAATTCGGTTTCGCCGTCTTGCTGCCGCCGAGCCGCTGGCCACTCACTCCTGAGCGATTGCGCGCCTCGGCAGCCGCGGCGGCCGCAGACTTGGCCGAGGCAGCCGGGCGACCCCCCAACACGTTTCCCTGGCCTTGGAAGACGGGGATCTCCGCCTCGGCGCGAGTGGGCCCCCCGATCCGCGTTCCGTACGAGCCCCCACCGCCCAAAGCGCGAAAGTTGGGATCCATCTCCACCTCGAGCTTGATCTCCTCCAGCAGCTTGTAAAACTTGTCGTCGTGCGGCCCAAACACGTTGTGCGTGAGCTCGTGCAGCATCGTCCCTACGAGGTCGTCGAATTCCAGGAACGTGCTCTCGTCGTCGGCAGGCCTCAAGCGGACGTACACGACCTCGCCCCGGTTCCTGTTCATTCCCTAATCGTTCGTTGAGTCTGTCTCTCCGTCGTCCTTTGCGCGGCGTACGTACCAACAGGCCCCGGTCGTCTGGGTAGAATTCAGTCAGCAGATCCACGCTCCACTTGTGCTTTTGCATCACAGGACCCACCACCAACGCCACGCGCTTCAGCAGCGCCAGCGCCTCGGCCTCGCGCGGCTTCTTGAGGACCTTTATCGTCGCGCAACCATAGCATGGCAACTTACCGGGTGCCATTTTAGAAGCATGCACTGCCCAGTTTACGCCTTTGCTTTTTCGCGCCGACTTGCTTCGTCCCTTCTTCCTCCAATCCCCCCCACTAACCCACCTCCGTCAGCAGCATACAGCAGCAACACCGGGCAGTGTGCAAGCCGAGTGAAAAGGAAATGACGACTGGTATGGCGGTGACTTGTGAAAGGGTGACATTGATGTCTCTCTCTGTGTGTGTTGTTTTCCCGTCACCAGTCCCGCGTAACTTTCGGCTACTGGAGGAGCTCGAGAAGGGCGAGAAGGGCATTGGCGACGGCACGATCAGCTATGGTCTGACGAGCGGCGACGACCTGATGATGACAAACTGGAACGGCACGATCATTGGCCCCATCAACGTACGCTTTTTTCGTTGTGTGCGTTTGTGCTCAGCAACACTGCCGCGCAGACCGTCCACGAGAACCGTATCTACACCCTCAGGATGATTTGTGATGAGACCTACCCCGACAAGCCCCCGGTGGTGCACTTTGTGTCCAAGGTCAACCTGCCCTGCGTCAACGTCTCCAATGGCAAGGTTGGCCACCCGTACGTGGGAAAGATGTGCTCACCCACTCCATGCGGTAAATTAGGTGGAGCCAAGCAAGCTCAACGTACTTGCGAGCTGGAAGCGCAACTACACCCTTGAGACGGTCCTGGCAGAGATCCGAAGGTGTGTTTCTGTTTTTGCTCCTGGTCATTCACCACTCTGCCGTTGCAGGGAGATGGCGAACCCTGCAAACAAGAAGCTGCAGCAGCCCCCAGAAGGATCCGAGTTCTACTAGAGCAGTTGGTGGTAAAAGAAGCAAAACAAAAAAATCAAAATAAAAAATTTTATGAGCACGACCGCTCTTCCTAAAACAAAAACTTGCAGTTTCTTTCTTCTTTTTCTCTTTCTTTTGTCGTCATGCTTTTATTTTCCATATTTGCGCAAACCGAAACAAGGGAACGAGAAGAAAATTATAAAAACAACAGCCTTAGACGACCATCGCATCGTCTGCATCGGCGGCGTGCTGATGCTGATGATCGTGGTGGTGGTGGCTGTGGTTGAACAAAAAGTCCTTCAACACTTGCCCCATCATGGCGTGCACGGCCTCGCCAGATGTTTTCGAGTTGTCCTTGGCGATCTTCGACAGCTGCGACTCTTCCTTCTTTTTCTTCTCCGCGTACGGGTTGAAGCCAAACGACTTGGCATTCTGCGTGAGCTGATTCTCGGCTTGCTCCAGCTTCATGCTCAGGTCCATGATTTGGTTGGCGATGAACTCTCGATTCTGGTTGGCAAAACAAATAAATTGACTGCAGAGACTAGAAGCGACCGTACCGCGAGCCAGGGATTCGACGAGAGAGTGTTGACCCAGTACTTGCTCCACAGCAAGGACAGCAGCTTGGAGTCCAACGTCGATTTGAAGTACGAAATCTCGAGCGGATAGTAGCTACAAGCGTGGGTCAGTGCCAACCTTTTTTGGTTTGGAGGAATACTGTTTGGCATGGACACCAAAGTCCTCAATTTTGCTCAAGGGGATCGTCTGGTACTCCTGGGGCCCTTCGTCTGGGGCTTTGTAGCCCTCGGGATATGTGCGGAAGGCGCCAATGTCGACCTTGCCGGCCGAGATTGTGCGTGCGGGGTCCACCTGATGTGTTTTTTTTCGTTATTACTCCTTTTTCTCGCGGCGCAACGTACGACGATCGCGACAAAGGGATCCGAATATTTTTGCTGTATCGACTGGGTGGTCACGTCGATGCCCGAAAGCCAGCAGCCGTAGCCAGGGTGGCTGTGGTACCAGCCAATCGTGTTCTCGAGGCGTCCCACCTGTTTGATGAGCTCGGTGTACTTGACGATGTGCTCGTAGGCTTCAGCTTGGGCGTTGACTCGTGTCTCAGAGCCCTCGACGGGCAGCGCAAACACGTCCATCACAATCATCGTCGACCCCTCAACCTTGCCCTGGATCATGCCCATGACCTCGATGTTGCCGCCCGAGCGAGCGTGCATCACCTATTTTTTTTTTTTTTTTTTGGGGGGGGGGGGGGGTCCCAAAAAAAGAAAAGAGACAAAGTTAGACGTTTCGACAGCACATGGGCACCCATACCATCTTGATCAAGGCCACGGCAGAAATGCGAATGTGCTTAAAGTAGTGCGGGCTGCAGGCACGGGCAAATGGTCAGACAACAGACAAGCAAAATCAAGGGGATCGTACTCGCTGGCCCACGGTTTGGCGGCGAGGGTGCTCTGGAGGGCTGTATCGTCATACTTGTACACGCCTGAGCGCGCACACACACTCAATATCATCACCCCCTCCCAAAAAAAACCAAAATACTGTCTGACGTCTCGATATCCCGCCGCAGCTGCGCCACACTCAGGCTCGGATCGCTCGTCGTCTGGATGCTGTTGGCCAGCTCAAACGTCTTGAGGGCCGTCTCCGCGTCCTGTTCCCTCTCCGCGTGTCAACAAGCACCGAAAGACCGACTTCGTATCACTACCATTGTCCTGGGCACAGCACACTTGCAAAATGGTCGACACCGGCAGCCACGTGGTCGCGCAAAGCCAGGTGGTGGCCGTGACGGCGGGCAGCGGCGTCGAGGACGGGCCTGTGCACGTGTGGGACGTCGGCACGGGCACGGCCATTGCGACGCTCAAGGGCAACATGTCCGACTGCCACGCGATCGCCTTTGCCAAGGACCTCGTGGTGGCGTCGCAGCGGACCAAGAACCAGGTGCTGGTGTGGCGGTGGACCAAGGACCAGCCGCTGCTGCGCTTTGGCGTGCCCGAGCGGCTGACGGCGGTGGCGCTCAGCAAAAGCGGGCGGCTGTGCGCTGGTGGAGGATCAAGCGGCAAGACGTTCCTGTGGGAGGTGTCGACGGGGGAGCTGTTGCGCGTGTGGGACGCGCACTACGGCCGGGTGTGCAAGCTGCTCTTCACCGACGACGACGAGATGCTGCTGACGGCCGGCGACGACGCGGCGGTGAACGTGTGGCGGACACAGGCGCTCATCCGGGCAAGCAGTGACACAACGCTGACGGCGCGGCACTGCTGGACGGCGCACACGCTGCCCATCACCGATGTGGCCTGTGGGACCCTGGGCGGGTCGCGCGGCTGGGTCGCAACGTGCTCGCTCGACCACACGTGCAAGGTGTGGAATCTGACGGACGGGTCGGCGCTGTTCTCGGTGACTTGTCCGTCGCCACTTCGCAGCATCGCCTTCACCGCAAACGACACGCGCATTGCAGCGGGCGCCAGTGACGGTCGCATCTACGTCCTCGACCTCTACCGACGGAATGTCCCTGTGCCGCAACAACCGTCGTCGTCGCCGTCATCCTCGGCTCCGATTTCTGCGTATCCGATCTCGGCGTCGGGGCTCGCGCCTCGTCCCGCCAACGCGAACATCCTTGCAAGCGCTGATGCCAAGGACCTCGCCTCTGCCTGTGTCTTTGTGTTGCATGCGCACAGGTACGGTCCCGTGCAAAGAAAATTAAGCCAATTGCGTTTATAAAAATACAGCAACGGGGCCGTCCTGAGTGTGAGCGCAAGCATCCAAGGGAACACGCTTCTGAGCAGTGGAGACGACGGCCAGATCCACCTGTGGGACCTGACCTACCGCCAGCTTGTCAAGTCGTTTACGCCGCAGAAGGGCGCGGTCACGTCGGCCCAGCTCATCCCGAGGCCGGTCTGGCTGGACAGCCTCGCGAGCGCCCAGACGACGTTGACGCAAAGCAAGTCGATGCCATTGCCGCCGCCCATCGCCCAATTCAAGCGGGCCCTTCGATCGCGCGAGGAGGAGCGTGTGGTCTATGCCCCTCTCTTTGGTGCCAACTACATCGGCCTCTCCCAAGAGGCCTTGAGCTCAACGACCACAGTGACTGCTCTATCCTCCTCGACGCAGGCAGACGCCTCCACGACGGAGAACCTCGAAGAGCAAGTGCGACGTCTACAGGCGCTTAACCAGCAGTTGTTTGACGCAGCGGCAGCGAGCCTCCTTAAGCAACAGCAGCAGCAACAGCAAGGGGACAGTATGCAGCTGTAGAATGTTAGATTTTGTAAATAAAAAATAAAAAATTGAATTTGAAAAAAAAAAAGGGCTGCTTTTATTATTATTTTTTTTTTTTTGAGATCCCTCGATCATGCGGCAAACTAGGACATATGAGAAAGGGCGCTTATTTTATACTTGGGTACATTTAGATGCTGCTGGGGTAGAGCATCTGCACGAGGAATGAAGAATTAGGATGGCATTTGGGGGAAGTATCAAGGGCACGTACCACGCGAACCGAGGCACCGAACGAGATCGGGGGGAGGTTGGAGGTGAACTTGGCACGGACGACACCGCTGTTGCCGTGGGGGCGGGTAACCTAGCATAGCCCAAAAGAGTTAACAACACGTCCATGAAATGCCTTTGCTTTTGAATCGGTCTGCCACATTGTCCACACACGCACGCACGCTAGCACGCATGCAGCCTCCGACATCATCACACTCGCACGCAGCGTCCGTCATAGCCTCCTTCCCGACCAAAAAAAAAACTTTTGCACTGCCGGCGTGTCGCTGCGTATGTCGCGAAACCCACCACACCCCAGCCCTCTTCAAGTGTGTTTCGTTTTGTACCTTGCCCCAGATGACGCGGATGTTGCTGCCGTTGATGGCGCGCTTGGCACGGTAGACGTACGCGAGGCGCTTGCCGAGGTAGTACTTGGCAGACTCCGTGTCCTGCAATGCAAATTAGCACCACCCTTTGGACAAGACTACGAGGCGCACCTTGACACCCTCAATCTTGATGAGCGAGGTGTTGTTGTTCTGGTTCTTCTTCGATCGCTGGTAGCCGAGGATGGCACCCTTGGTGTACAGACTAGTGGACAAATTACGGCTCAGTACGTGACTCTCCAATCCGCAATCCGCAATCCGCAATCCCCAATCCGCAATCCCCAATCCCGCCTCGACCAACCATCCAACTATCCGCGGTGGTGGGGGGGGGGGGGGGGGGGGGGGGGGGGGGGGGGGGG
>Ga0302226_10001055_pt1 | contig 21393 bp, 20 predicted proteins | sample II_Palsa_E3_3_FD_193524 | JGI IMG/M metagenome (GOLD analysis project Ga0302226, IMG submission 193524) | Peat permafrost microbial communities from Stordalen Mire near Abisko, Sweden - II_Palsa_E3_3 | ecosystem: Environmental > Terrestrial > Soil > Palsa > Peat permafrost | place: Sweden...
CGTCACGCTGAGGCATATCCGGGTCGACGACACCGGCCTGCGGGGCCTGTCGGCTATCAGCTGCCCGCACTCCACTCTGGCGGCCGGGGCGTCGCAGATCTGCACCGCCACCTACCTGACCACCGCCGCTGATGTGGACGCCGGGTCGGTCACCAACCACGCCACCGCCCACGGCGACCCGCCATCGGGCCCGCCGGTCGTCTCCGCCCCGTCCGAGGCCACCATCACGGCCATCCACGCCCCGGCCATCACCGTGGTCAAGTCGGCGTCCCCGACCTCCTTCTCCGCCGCTGGGCAGACGATCCATTACAGCTTCGACGTCACCAACTCCGGCAACGTCACGCTGAGGGATGTCCGGGTCCACGACACTGGCCTGCCTGGCCTGTCGGCTATCACCTGCCCGCACTCCACCCTGGCGGCCGGGGCGTCGCAGACCTGCACCGCCACCTACCTGACCACCGCCGCTGATGTGGACGCCGGGTCGGTCACCAACCACGCCACCGCCGAGGGCCACCCGCCATCAGGCCCGCCGGTCGTCTCCGCCCCATCCGAGGCCACCATCACGCTCATCCTGCCGCCGCGAGTGCCCGTCACCGGCTAGGACTCCCGCGGCCCCCGAGCACGGCGCCCGCGGCCGCCATCTCCCCACCCAGCGGTGCACATGAGCACCCCCGGCCAGACAGCCCACCAGACACGGAGGGACGAAATGCACAAGCTCCGCGGACGTGGCTACTCGATCGTCGTTGACTTCGGCAGGCCCTGGTCCGCTCCTAGCAGCCAGGACTGACCGGCCATGCGACTTCCCGATCGCCCGGCACGGACCAGGATGACGGCGGCCGCGGCCCTGACCGTCGCGAGCGCCCTGCTGGCCGGTGGCTGCGCCCGATCGCCGGCCGCCCGGCCACCCACTGCCGGCCCGGCCCGGCAGTCGGCCGGCAGCACGCTGCTGGCCACGCTAAGCGGCGCCGTGCCCCGATTCGCCAGCCCGGGCCGGATCGCGGCCGGGTGGGTGCCCGCTACCTGGTACGGCGCCCGCTCGGTCCTGCCAGTCGTGGCGACCAGGCCAGGCTGGGTCCGGGTTCGGCTCGCGCAGCGGCCCAACGGCTCGACGGCGTGGCTGCCCGCCCGCGACGTCAAGCTGAGCAGCACGTCGTACCGCATCGTCGTCAACCTGGCCACGACCCGGCTCACCTTGTACCGGGCGGGCCAGAAGGTCTTCGTCACTGCCGCCGGCGTGGGCACGAAGTCGGATCCCACGCCGACGGGCCAGTACTTCGTGGCATTCCTGGAGGAGCCGCCCACGTCCGCTCCGGGCTACGGGGCCTTCATCATGGTCACCTCGGCTCACTCCGACACCATCAGCGACTGGGAGGGGTCCGGCGACGCCGTTATCGGCATCCACGGGCCGCTGGGCAGCGGCCAGGTGATCGGCACGACCGGGGCTCGCATCTCGCACGGCTGCATCCGGCTGCAAGAGGCCGCTCTCCTGAGACTGCGCAAGGTCCCGCCCGGAACCCCCATCGACATCCTTGGCTAGGTGCTGCTCCGTTTAGGAATGCTGCCAAGACGCCCCAGTTCAGGCCCCGTCGCTGACGCCGGGCTTGATCAGGCGGAACCGCAGTACGGGCAGATCCTCGAGGGCCATAGCGTGAACCTATCCTTCTCGCATCGCGCGCTGCGATGCAGACCCTAAGCGGCACAGCAGCGGTCGGATGCCTTATTGCTCCTGACACGCGCATGATTTGCTCCCTGATACCCGCAGGTGGATTCCCAGGCACTCACTGAGAAATGCCAGGGCCGGTGCGGGGCCGCATCATGCTCTGCAGCATCTCCATGATCGCCGGGTTGGCCACGCCCCTCCAGTCGTCGGTCAGCAGCCCGTCCGTAGCCCGGTTACCCCAGTTGAAGGCCACCTTGCCGGTGACCGGGTTCGTGCCCTTGGCGTGCGTGGCATTAAGGCCCCACCAGCACCAGTCAACGTCGTTGGCGGTCAGCCACGCCTGCATGTTGCGCCACCACGCGGCGTTGCGGGCCTCACCCGGCGCAGAAGCCGCCGCCAGGCCGAAATTGGCCAGGGAGCGGGTGTTGGTGCTGAACTCGCCCACCCACAGTGGGGCGATCTGGCCGGCCAGAATGTACCCGGCCTCGTCGTGCAGGGACGCGAAGAACGCCTCCCGGGGCTGGTGGTCAGGGTGGAACCACGGATAGTCATGGCGCCCGTACACGACCTTGCCCGCCTGCTCCAGCCGGACCGGATCCGCGGCGACGCCGGTGAGATCGGCGGCGTAGCCGAGGCCGTCACACATGATGAGCAGATCGGGATTGATCTGATGGATGAGGTTCCCGGTCGCCGTGTACATTGCGGCGAAATCGGTCCGCTTCCCCCGGCCCCACGTCGGGGTGAGGGTGCGCCAGCCCACCCGGGCCTGCCGTGGCTCGTTCTTTATGTCCATCGCGGCGACCAGCGGATTGGACGCGTACCGGGTGGCGATGTCCTGCCAGGCGGCCACGAATGCGGCAGCCGGCCAGCGGCCGTTGTACCACAGGCCGTTCTGGTCGTCGTCGGAGCAGCACCAGCCTGCGCAGAGCATGTGGCAGTTGGGGATGACGATGAGGCCCGCCCCGGTCAGCGCGGCCACGCACGCGTCGTAGACCTGCAGCGGCGTAGACCCCGACAGGTCAGGGTTCGCGGTGAGAAAGCGGTCGGGAACGGGTGACGTCTGCTGTGTCATCCAGACGCTGAACGGGAAACGGACGCAGTTGAAGCCCAGGCTGGCGATGGTCTCCGCCAAAGCGCCGCGGTGCACGCGATCCAGCCCCGCCACGACGCCGTCGTCCATGTGGGCGCCGATCCAGTTCACGCCCGCGAGCCGGACCCGCCGCCCGTTCGCGTCGACGATGAAGCGGCCATCGGTAGACAACGGCGTCGCGACGGTCATCCCCGTGGCTCCCTTCCGGCCGGGACCCAGAAGGGCCCGAATCGGTGGACGCTAGCCGGGACCCAGAAGGTCCAGCACCGCTGGACGCTAGAAGTCCAGGCCCAGCGTGAAGGTGGGCTTGGGGGTGGTCTCGGGCAGCCGGTGCTCGTCGGCCAGCCGGCGGATGGCGGTGCCCGTGGCCAGGAATTCGGTGGCGTGCTCGCCCCAGACGTGGTTCGAGACGGCCACGTTGACCCCGACGATCCCGGACGCCTTGGCGTCGGTCGCCTCGGCCTGCATCCGCGAGAGGGCCAGTTCCCGCGCGTCGTAGACGCCCTGGGTGAACTGCACCATTTCCTGGTTCTGGCCGGCCTGCCGCAGCGACTGCATCGCGGACTGGTGGGCGATGTGGTAGACGCAGGTCCCGAGCACGAAGGCGACCGGCACCGCGCCCGCGGCGAGCAGCCGGAAGAAGTCCTGTGCGGACAGGTCGGAGGTGAAAGCCCGGCCGTCGGGGGCCCGGTGTGCTCCGGTACCGCCGGTCGCCTTCACCGCCGTCCCGGTCGCCACGAACTCCAGCACGTCCTGGCCCCAGGCGTACATCTGCATCCGCAGTTCCACGCCGACGATGCCGTCCGCGTTGAGATGGTCGGATTCGGCCCGCATCCGGGCCATGGCCAGCTCCCGCGCGTTGTACATGGCCTGGGTCAGGACCTGCAGTTCCTGGTTCTGCGACCAGCGTCCCATCTGCAGCCCGACGTGGTAGATCGACGAGCCGACCACAAAGCCGAGCGGCTCGAAGCCCGCCTCGCCGAGCAGGGCGTACTCGGAGACCGACAGGTCGGACGTGAACACGCCGTTCGCTTCCGCGCCGGCGGTCTGCGCCAGCCGGGAATCGGCCGCCTGGGGCTCCCACGTGGCGCCTGTGTCACCTGGGTTCTTCCCGAACAGGGGCATTGCTTCTCCTCGCTCTGTGGCAATCGTTATCCGGCTGCCGTCCCGGCGCTTTACCGGGACTTCGCCTTGGCTTTGGTCCCGCCCCCGGCCGCTTGGGCCGCACCCCCGGGCGGCTTGGCGGGCGCCCCCTTCGCGGCCGCCTTGAGCTGCTGCTTATAGGCGCGCACGCGGCCCAGGGAGTCCTCATCAGAGATGTCCGCCACCGAGCAAAACGTTCCAGGCTCGCCGAACGTCCCCGCCGCCTCCCGCCAGCCGAGCGGCTGCACGCCCAGCTGCTTGCCGAGCAGGGCCACGAATATCTGTGCCTTCTGGGCCCCGAACCCGGGCAGCTCGGCGACCCGCTGGCGCAGCTCCGCGCCGCTCGCGGCATCGCCCCACACCCGGCTGGCGTCACCGCCGTACCGGGCCACGATCAGTTGGCTCAGGGCCTGGACCCGGGCCGCCATCGACTTGGGATACCGGTGCAGCGCCGGCCGCTCGGTGAACACCGCGGCGAGCGCTTCCGGATCGTAGTCGGCCAGCTCGGCGGCGGTCGGTTCGTGACCCAGCCGCCGGGCCAGGTCGTAGGGAGCGCTGAACGCTCGCTCCAGCGGCACCTGCTGGTCGAGCAGCATGCCGATCAGCAGCGCTAGCGGGTCCCGGCTGAGCAGGTCATTGGCGTCCGGTTCGACCGGCATCGAGATAGTCACAGCGTGCCTCCTGTCGCGCGCACCATCATTGCGTATCGGCGTGACCGGCGTCACCCGCGTCCCATGCGGGGGAAACTCCCGCGTTATGGTGGCGTCAGCCTCCTGGCCCGGCAGCGCCGGAGGTGCCATCGTGGAATCTGGCAGGCCGGCTGGTCGTTCTTTTAAATGACGGGCAGCGTGTGCGTCGGCCGGCTTGCCAGGAAGAAGCCGGGGCGCAGCGTCCCAGCCCGAATGGATGGAGTCATCAATGACGCCCCACATGAAGTGGGCAATCGGCGGAGTTATCGTCGGCCTGATCTTGCTGGTGGTCAGCCCCTGGCTCGCTCTGGCGCTCATCGTCGCGGCGATCGCGATCCCGACCGCCGCCTATCTGATGCTGGACGAGTCCCAGCGGCGGCGGCTGCGCGAGAACAGGCGGCGCAGGCAGCTCGGCAACTAACCCTGCCTGACCGCTGGATACCCGCTGGATGCCGGCGCGCCCAGGCTCGGCCCACCGAGCCTGGGCCGCTACCCCTAAACCGCCCTAAGCTGCCGCGGCCACCGCAGGAAACTGCTGGAGGAACACGTCATGGCTGTCCGCCGCCTGAACCACGCGGTGCTCTACGTCCGCGACCTGGCCCGCACGGTCAGCTTCTACCGCGAGACGCTCGGATTCCAGGTCCGCACCGAGGTCCCCGGCCGCGCCGCCTTTCTGGCTGCGCCCGGGTCCGCCAACGATCATGACCTCGGCCTGTTCCAGATCGACGGCGCGGGCCCCCCAGCGCCGGGGCCCCATGTCGGCCTGTACCACCTGGCCTGGGAAGTGGGCTCCCTGCCCGACCTGATCGAGGCGCGCGAGAAGCTGTCCGCCGCCGGCGCCCTCGTCGGCCAGAGCGACCACCGCGTCTCGAAGTCGCTGTACGCCCAGGACCCGAACGGCATCGAGTTCGAGGTCATGTGGCGCGTCCCCGCCGAAGACTGGGACGAGGAGCTGCGCAAGGGCAGCATGATCGCCCCGCTCGACCTGGACGAGGCGGTGGCCCGCTGGGGTGACCGCATCACCGGCGCCGCGTCCGGCTCCGCCACCTGAGCCCGCCCGGCCCCTCGGTCCCCAGTCCCCTCGCCGGGTTTCCAGCCCAGCCCCAGCCTGGGCCTTTCGCCGGCGCCCAAGCCCTGGCCCCGGCCGGGCCTCTCAGCCCAGCAGGCCCGGATACAGCAGCGCGAGCTGGTGCGGATAGCCCGCGATGAGCCGTAGCTCGTCGTCGGTCAGCGGCTTCCCGGTCGCCGACGCGCAGAGCTGAACCAGCCGGAACGTCAGGTCTTCCTCCCCGTCGGCCACGGTGATGCCGAGACCGTCCATGACGTGCCGGAACCCGGCCAGGCCGCCGTACTCACCGGTCAGCACGACCCGGCCGGCCCGGGTGAACCAGTCGTGCGGGAACGGCCCCAGCGTCTCGTCGTCGTACAGTTCGTAGTTCTGCCGGTCCTTCAGCGCCCCGTCGGCGTGGATCCCGGACTCGTGCGCGAACGCGTTCCGGCCGGTGCCCGGCTGGCCCTGGGGGAGCGGCTGGCCGAACGCGTAGCTGGCCCACCAGGCGAACCGCCGCGCCCAGGACAGGTCCACCGGATCGCCGATTGCGGCGTGGGCGGCCACGCCGAAACCGTGCCGGAACGCCAGCAGGCAGCTCAGCAGGTCGGCGTTGCCGGCCCGCTCCCCGATGCCGTTGATGCAGGTGTTGACCCACGCGTCCTGGCCCGCGTCCAGGTCCCCGAGCGCACCTGACACGGAGTTCCCCACGGCCATTCCCAGGTCGTTGTGGCAGTGCGTCTCGATCGGCAGGCCGGTGGCGGCGGCCAGCTTGGCGAAGCGCTCCCGGATCCGCTCCGGGCTGTCGCCGCCGATCGTGTCGCAGTACCGGACCCGGCTGGCGCCCGCGTCCCGCGCGGCGAGCGCGAACTCCAGCAGGAACCCGTCGTCGGTGCGCGATCCGTCCTCGGCGTTGACCCCGATGGTCTCCGCGCCACCGGCCCGCGCGACCGCGACGGCGGCGGTCATCTCCGCGATGATGGCCGCACGGTCGAGCCGGCCCCGGAACTTGTGCGCGATCATCTGGTCCGACGTGGAGATCGACAGGTTGTAGTGCCGCAGCCCAGGTGCTCCCGGGCCAGCCGCCGGCACCACAGAGAGCGCCGCGTCCACGTCCGCCGTCACGGCCCGGCACCAGCCGGAGAGCCGCAGCCCCCCGAACGCTCCCGCCTCGGCCAGTGCCACGTTGGCCCGGATGTAGGGAACCTCATGGAACAGGAACGGGAAGCCGATCTCCGACTGCGCGACACCGAGCTGCCCCAGATAGAAGTTGATCATGGTCTTGCCGAACTTCGACAGGCCGGTGCGCGCGGTCTGCACGCCATCGCGGTTGGTCACATCCAGGAAATGAACTGATGGCATCGAGGCCTCCTCGCTGAGCTGACCCTGACCTGAGCTCCGGCCTCCACCATTTACGTCCGCATGTATCTTGGTCAACATTGATTTAAATCAACATTCTCAACGGAACCGGCCTCGGGTCACGCGGACCGCTCACCGTCCCGGCCGACGGGGAGGATCTCCACCCGCGCCGGCGCCTGATCGTTGAGTGGACGGCCAGAACGGGGCCAGACAGGCGGCCCCGGGCAGGCGGCCCCGGGCAGGCGGCCCCGGGCAGGCGGGAGGACACGGTGGCGGACCTGATGACGGCGGCGGAGGCCGCGCAGCGGCTCGGCGTCAAGCAGACGACGCTGTACGCCTACGTGAGCCGCGGCGTGCTGTTCCGCCGGAAGGCCGCCGACGGTCGCGGCAGCCTGTTCGACGCGGGGGAGGTCGAGCAGCTCGCCCGGCGCGGGCGGCCCCGGCGGCAGGCAGGCAGCGCCGACATCGTGATCGAGTCGGCGATCACCGAGATCGCGGGGAGCCAGTTCCGGTACCGCGGGGCTGACGTCACGGATCTGGCCGTCCGGCGCAGCTTCGAGGACGTCGCCGGGTGGCTGTGGGCCGGCCGGTTCCCGGCCGGGTCACCGCAGCCGTGGCCGGCGCGGGCGGAGGCGGTCGCGGCTGGGCAGGCCGCGCAGGCCGCGCTGCCGCCGGGCGCGCTGCCGCTGGAACGGCTGCAGGTGATCGTCCCGGCGATGGCCGCCACCGACCCGCTCCGGCTCCAGCTCGACCCGCCCGCCGTGATGGCGGCCGGGCAGAACATGATCACGGGCATGGCCGAGTGCCTGCCGGGCCCGGCGGGGAGGCCGGGTGAAGTGGCTGCCGGGACGGGTGCCGGGCCGGCCCACGGCGGCGCGATCGCCGGGCGGTTGTGGAGCCACCTGACCGGCCGCCGCGCCACCCCCGCCCTGCTCGCGGCGCTCAGCGCGGCGCTGGTCCTGGTGGCCGACCACGAGCTCGCGGCCTCGACACTGGCCGCGCGGGTGGCAGCGTCGGTCCGTGCGGACCCTTACGCGGTCGTGGCCACGGGTCTCGGCGCCGTCTCCGGAGCGCTGCACGGCGGGGCATCCCTCGGCGCCGAGACCCTGCTGTCCGCTGCGGCCGTCCCCGCTGACGTGCCCCCGGTCATCCGCGACCTGCTACGCCGCGGCGAACGCGTACCGGGGTTCGGCCACTTCGTCTACCGGGCGGGCGACCCGCGGGCCGCGCTGCTGCTCGACCTGGTGCGGGCGGCCGCGCCCCGGGACGGGCGGCTGGCCGTGGCCGAGGTGGTGCTCGCCGAAGTCGCCGCCCGGGGCCTGCCCGGGCCGAACATCGACTTCGCGCTCGCCGTGCTCACCCGGGTCGCGGGCATGCCCGACGGTGCCGGGGAGGCGATCTTCGCGGTGGGCCGCACGGCCGGCTGGATCGCGCACGCGATCGAGGAGTACGCCCGGGCCACGCCGCTGCGGCCGCGCGCCGTCTACACCGGCCCCGGGCCGGCTCAGGGCAGCTGAGACGGGTCGGGGGGCCGGCTCGTGGTCTCGATGCTGCCCTTGTAGGCGATGCCGCGGACGTGCAGCACCGGTGCGTCGGGGGCCAGCACCATGTCGTCCGAAGGGCCCTGCGTGATACCGAACCCTGTCATCTCGACCCGCACCCCCGGCGGGACCAGCACCGTGATCTCGGACGCCGTGCGCGCCGTCCGCTGGGCCGGAGCCGATCCTGGGCCGGAGCACCAGTCAGCGCCGGGCGGCACCGCGCAGGATCGCGAAGGCGCCGATCCGCGCCCCGATGGTGGCGATCACGGCGATCGGGAGGATCTGCGGCAGTTCGGCCGCGGGGACCAGGGCCACCGCGACGAACGCGACCGCGACGCCGCCTACCGCAACCGCGAGCGCGGCGGCGGCCCGGCGGCCGCGCAGGGTCCGCCGCACCAGCAGGCGCGCCTCAGGCGGCAGCCGCAGCACCATCCAGGCGAAGGCGCCGACCGCGATGACGCCGAGCACCGTGAAGCCGATCGCGAACGGGAACCGGCCCAGATGCGCGACCACCGGGATCCAGATGAGCAACAGCGCGGCCAGCGTGAAGATGTAGATCATCCGTGACACCGTGCGCAGGATCACCACGTCGATGTTGCGGCTGTAGACGGTCTCGGTGGGGGAGACACGGGCCGCGCGGATGAAGTGCCGGACCGCGCCGCGGGTGTCATGCCGCCGCAGCCGGATGCGGCCCAGTTCGTTCATGGCCCCGCTGTGCGCCGGATCCAGGGCCAGGGCCCGTTCCTGGTGCGCCCGGGCCGCGTCGAGGTCACCAGCGGCCAGGCTGACCTTGCCGGACAGGAAGTGTACGTCCGGCTCGTTCGGGGCGAGGCTGCGCGCCTGGGCGGCGGCCGCCGTCGCGATGTCCAGCCGCCGCGCGCCGAGTGCCGCCTGCGCCACGCAGATGTGCGCCTGCCAGTGCCCGGGAGCGAGCCGACGCGCCTCCATCCCGGCGCGCAGCGCCTCCGGGTAGTTGTCGGTGTGCAGCAGCGCGTTACTGGCCAGCCGGTGCGGCCACTCGTCCGACGGGTCCAGGGTCACCGCCCGATTAGCCGCGTCGACGGCCTGCTGGTGCCGCCCGGCGCCCAGGTGCGCCCGGGCCAGCAGGCACCACGCCCGCGCGCTTTCCGGCTGCGCCGCCACCAGCCGGGACAGCAGCCCGCACGCCTGGTCGTAGCGCTTCATGTCCAGCATCGCGTCCGCCCGCGCCAGCTCCGGCCCCAATTCGATCATGGCGGAGCCTCGATCATGACCGGAGTGCGCGGCAGGACCGGACCGCCCTCATATCAGGCGGCGCTTCTTCAGATAGGCGGCGAGGTCGTCGTAGACACCGCCCTCGTTGGCGAACAGCGCGACGTTCCGGGCGGTGTCGAACCAGGCCCCGAGCGACGGCTTGACCTCGGAGATCGCCGCTTCGAGGTCCTGCTGGCCGATCATGCGCGCCTCGCCGCGGTGGATGGAGTCCATCAGCGCCCGCTCGGAGGCTGTCTCGCAGATGTGCGCGATGTCGGCCCCCGAGTACCCGTCGGTCAGCTTGGCCAGCCGCCCCAGGTTGACCCCGGCCACCGGCCGTTCCCGGAGGTGGTAACGGAACACGCCCTCCCGGGCGGCGTTGTCCGGCGGCAGCACCAGCAGGGTGCGGTCGAAGCGGCCGGGCCGGCGCAGGGCGCTGTCCACGTCCCACGGGTGGTTGGTCGCGGCGAGCAGGAACACCCCCTCGTTGCCAGCGTCCACGTCGTCCAGCTCCAGCAGCAGCTGGTTCACCGCGCTGCGCATCGGGGTGTTGCGGAGCTGACTGCGCTTCTGGCCGATCGCGTCCACTTCGTCCAGGAACAGCACGCACGGGGCGTTGCGCCGGGCGATCTCGAACAGCTCGTGGATGTTGCGCTCGCTCTGCCCGACGAACATGTCGATGATGTCGGCGAACGACACCGCCATGAACCGCGCGCCCAGCTCCCCGGCCACGGCGCGGGCGATGAAGGTCTTGCCGCAGCCGGGCGGCCCGTACAGCAGCAGCCCGCCGCGCAGGTTCTTGCCGTACAGCTTGCGCAGCTCCGGGTTGCGCATGGGAGCCAGGAACGCGGCCTCCAGCCGGTCCTTGACCTGCGCCATCCCGGCTACGTCGGCGAGCTTGAGGGTGGAGCGCTCGGCGTCGTAGGAACCGACCGCGTCGGCGGCCGCCTCCGAGTTGGTGCCCTCACTGCCCACGAACATGGGGGGCAGGACGTCGCGCAGCTCCGATTCGGCCTGGGACCAGTCGTACCCCGGGGCGGTCGGCTCTTCCCGGCCCGGCGAGCCGGCCTTTGGGTTTCCCGGCGGGGCGGTCGGCGGCCTTCCCGGCGTGGCCGGCGGCTGGCCCGCCGCGGGCGGGCTGCTCGCCTCCTGGCTGGCGGCTGGGCCGGTGCCGCCCGGCTCGGTGGCCGCCGCCGGCGGGCCAGGGGGCTCCTGCAGCAGGGCGAGCGCCTCGGCATTGCCCGGGTCCCGCTGCAGCACCGCGCCGACCTGCCGGATGGCCTCGTCCCGCTGGCCAGCCCGCAGCAACAGGGTCGCAAGGTGCACGCGAAGAGGCACATCGTCCGGCATGGCCTCCACGGCCTTGCGCAGACTGGCGAGCACGGTGGGGTCGGATTCCATGCGGCCGTCCGGTGGTGTCGGATGGATCAGGCTCGGAGTCAAATGAGTCAGGCTCAGAGTCAAACAGTACGGGGCCGGCGAGGCTGCGGGCGCCATCCGGGCGTACCTAACCAGGTATCCGGAGCTTCGGGCTCCCGGTGCTCAGTGGATCAGGCGGCCGGGAATTCGGGCTGGTGGGCTTTGTTGCCCTTCGAGGCGACTGTCCGTCATGATTTGATGACTCCTTAACGCAGAAGAGGGCTGACGCGGAGGAAGTAATCGCGGGGAATGCAAAGGCCGGATTCGCGGACGACGGCTCGTTGCCCCGGGCTGCCTTCCGTGACGTGTTCGCTGTGGCCGAGTTCCGCGCCCTGTGGCTGGCCCAGATCCTGTCGGTGGGCGGCGACCAGCTGGCCCGGGTCGCGCTGACCTTCCTGGTCTACGACCGGACCGGCTCGGCGCTGCTCGCGGCGATCACGTTCGCGGCCAGCATCGTGCCTACCTTTGTCGGCGGCGTGGTCATGGGCGGCCTGGCGGACCGGCTGCCGCGCCGCCAGGTCATGATCGCCTGCGACCTGATCCGCTGCGGGCTGGTCCTCATCATGGTGCTGCCCGGCCTGCCGATCGCCCCGCTGATCGCGCTGCTGTTCGCCGTGACCCTGGTGGGCGCGCCGTTCACCTCCGCCCGGGCCGCGGTCTACCCCGACGTCCTGGCGGGGGACCAGTACGTGCTCGGCACCGCGGTGACGCTGACCACGAACGAGCTGGCCCAGGTCCTCGGCTTCGTGGTCGGCGGCACGCTGGTCGGCTTCCTGGGCGTCCGGACCTCGCTCGTCATCGACGCAGGCACCTTCGCACTGTCGGCCCTGATCGTCCGGCTGTGGACGCGCTGGCGGCCCGCGGCGCGCGGGCACCGCCCAGAACGGGACCGGCCGGTCGCTGGCCTGCTGGCCGGAGCGCGGCTGGTCTTCGCCACGCCGGCCCTCCGCATCCCCATGCTGTTCGGCTGGCTGGCCGCGTTCTACAACGCGCCGGAGGGGATCGCGGCGCCGCTGGCCCGTTCGCTGGGCGGCGGGTCGGTCGCGCTCGGCCTCGTCCTCGCGGCCGGGGCGTTCGGGGCCATGGCCGGCTCGGTCGCGTTCAGCCGCCTGGTCAGCCCGGAGCGGCGGCTGCGCTGGACCGCGCCGCTGGCGATAGCGTCCTGCGGCGTGCTGGTGCTGTTCGCGCTGCGCCCCTTGCTGCCCGCTGCGCTGGCCATTCTGGCCCTGTCGGGTGTATTCGCCTGTTTCCAGCTCGCCGCGAACGCGGCCTTCGTCACCGCGGCGCCACCGGACCACCGCAGCCAGGCGTTCGGCCTGGCCCAGGGCGGCATGAGCCTGGGGCAGGGCGTGGTCATGGTGCTGGCGGGCGCCGCCGCCGGCCATTTCGCCCCGGAGACCGTGGTGGTGGCGTGCGGGGCGGTCGGCACCGTCGCCGCGCTGATCGTCGCGGTCGGCAGCGCCCGGCGGTAATTTTTCCGCCGTCCGTTATGCGTAATCCGTCCCTGATCTTCGCAGGTCACCGAATGATCACTCACCGTTGACACGAATCGGTGGATATACCTCTGAGTGACTGCACCTTGACATTGTGCGTCGCCCGTCGTGACAATGCGGGACACCATATGTGCGTTCCGTTTCCACCCCTCTAATGAATACGGATCTCGCTGAGGAGAGCGCATGACCCCTGCCCGCCACGGGCCGCCCGGGCCGCCCGGGCGCATCACCGCGGGGCGTGCGGGCGTGCGGGCGTGGCCGGTCTGGAAGCTGCCCCGGTGGCTGATCGGGTTCGTCGCCGTGGTCGTGGCCGCCGACGCCGCGGGCATCGCCTTGGCCGCGACCGGTCCTTTCGGCGGGTCCCGCTCCTTTGGCGGACTGCGCGACCTGGGTCTGTTCGGCCTGCTGGTGGCGTGTGACGTGGGCGGGGTGGAGCTGACCCGCCGGGCCGGCGAGAAGATCGGCGTATCCCGGGACATGCACGGGGTCTGGGAGCTGCCGATCGCCATCCTGCTGCCGGTCGGCTACGCGCCACTCAGCCCGATCATCCGGATCGCGCTGACCCAGTGGCGGGTCCGGCGCGGCTCACCGCACCGCCGGGTGTTCAGCGCGGCTGCTCTCGGGCTCAGCTACCTGGCCGCCTCGCTGATCTTCCACCGGATGGCGGCCGGGACGGCGGGGCTTGACCCGCTGCGGCCCGGCATGGCCTGGGTGCTATGCGCGGCGCTGGCCGGGCTGGCCCAGCGGCTGGTCAACGCCGTGCTGGTCCTTACCGCGGTCAAGGGCTCCGACCGCGCGATCCGGCTGCGCGACGTGCAGTTCGGGCATGAGCCCCTGTACAGCGACATGGCCGAGCTGTGCCTGGCGGTGCTGGTCTCCGTCGGTGTCGCGACCAGCCCCATCGCCCTGCTGTTCGCATTCCCGTTCGCGTCGCTGCCGCTGCGCACCGTCCGGCACGCCCAGATGGTGAACGACTCGCGCACGGACTCCAAGACGGGGCTGCTGAATGCGGGGACCTGGCAGCGGGACGCGGCCGCCGCGGTGGCCCGCGCCGTGCGGCTGCGGCAGCCGGTGGCTGTCGCCGTTCTCGACCTGGACTGGTTCAAGCTGGTCAACGACACCTACGGGCACCTGTTCGGTGACGAGGTACTGCGTCAGATCGGGCAGTGCCTGCCGACCGCCCTGCGCGACTACGACCTGGCGGGCCGGTTCGGCGGCGAGGAGTTCGTCTTACTGCTGCCCTATACCCGCGCGGACTACGCCTACCGGGTCGCTGAGCGGGTCCGGTCCCGGATTGCCGGCCTGCCGCTGCAGGCCCCGGACGGGACCAGCGTGCAGGTCACCGCGTCCGTCGGGGTCACCGCGCTGACCGAGGGCGGCCGCTACGAGCTCAATGACCTGCTGGCCACGGCCGACGCCGCCATGTACCGGGCCAAGCGCGGCGGCCGGAACCGGGTGCAGGTCCTCAGCCCCGGCCGGGGCGCCACCGACGATGGACTGGGCAGCGGCGGCCTCGTCACGCTGCGCGCGCTGGTCCGCGACACCCTGCCCGTCCAGCCCAGCTCGCCGGAAGCGATCGCCCGCACCGGCGGCTTAGTGCCCCCGCCCGCTGAGCTGAGGTAGCAGCCGCCGGCGGCCGCCTGGCCGAGTACCCGCCTGCGCCTCGCCGTAGTCTGCTGGTTAGTTGACCGCCAGGAAACGAAGGAGCGCCATGCGGACCACCACACTCGGCCGGGGCGGACCCGAGGTGTCCCAGCTGGGTCTCGGCCTGATGGGCATGTCCGGCGTCTACGGGCCTGCGGACGAGAAGGAGAGCATCGAGACGATCCGCGCCGCGCTCGACGCGGGGATCAACCTGCTGGACACCGGTGACTTCTACGGCATGGGCCACAACGAGCTGCTGCTGCGTGAGGCGCTGCGTGGGATTCCCCGCGATCGCGTCTTCATCCAGGTGAAGTTCGGCGGCCAACGCGACCCGTCGGGCGCCTTCATCGGGCATGATGCGAGCCCGGTGATGGTCAAGACCTCGCTGGCCTATTCGCTGCAGCGGCTCGGCACCGACTACATCGACCTGTACCAGCCGGCCCGGCTGGACTCCCGGGTCCCGATCGAGGAGACCGTCGGCGCCATCGCGGAGATGGTCCAGGCCGGCTACGTGCGTTACATCGGGCTGTCCGAGATGGGCACGGAAACGATCCGCCGCGCGGCCGCCACGGCGCGGATCCAGGAACTTCAGATTGAGTATTCGCTGATGAGCCGGGGGATCGAGCGGGAGATCCGGCCAGCAGTCCGCGAGCTCGGCATCAGCGTGACCGCCTACGGGGTGCTGTCCCGAGGCCTGCTGAACCGGGACACCGCCCGCCAATCCGGGCCGGGCGACATCCGGGGGCGGATGCCCCGGTTCCGCGAGGGCAACCTCGAGCGCAACATGGAGCTGCTGGATGCGCTGGAGCGGATCGCCCGCGAGCGGGACGTCACGACGGCCCAGCTCGCGTTCGCCTGGGTGCTCTCGAAAGGGCCGGACATCATCCCGCTGATCGGTACCAAGCGCCGGGACCGGCTGCGCGAGGCGCTCGGTGCGCTGGACATCACGCTGACCCCTGAGGAGGTGGCGGCGATCGAGGCGGCCGTTCCGCCGGCCGGGGTCGCCGGCGACCGCTACGACGCTCCCCAGATGGCCGCTCTGGACAGCGAGCGCTGACCCTGCCCGCGGAGCGCACCGGCCCAGGGAGCGCACCGGCCCAGGGAGCGCACCGGCCTAGCTGGCCCGGTGCGCCTGGTGGGCGCTGCGTCAGCCGCCGATATTGCTGTCCTCAGCCAACCTGCCCGCCGTGCCCGGTCGGGACGCGCAGTGACCGGCAGGGCTTTTACCGTTAGTAACAGACGCTCACCTTATGTATCTGAGACTATTCCGTCGTGGCACACGATCAGCAGCGATCTGCATTGCGTCGCCGGTACCCGTGGGTGCTGGCCAGCGCACCCCTCGGCGGCCTGCTCCTGCTGGGCTGCAGCGGCAACGCACCGGCGCCCGCCCGGCCCGCGGCGGCCGTCGCAGCCTCCCCGGCCGCTTCGGGGCCGGCGGCCCCGGCGGCCATCACGAAGAGTCAGTGCGAAGCACGGCCGGACCGCTCCGGCGACCTCCTCGTCCGGGTGATCACCAACGGCCAGCCCGCCGTCACCCAGCAGCTCGGCGGGGCCTGGGCGTGGGACCGGGCCACCGGCACCTGCGACACCGCCGTACAGATGATCATTTCCGCTGCGCCCGCCGCCGCCCGGAGCTGTAGCCAGGTCGCCCGGGCCGCCGACAACCGTGGCTATCAGCTCAGCGCGGTCCCCGCACCCGCGCTGAAGAAGGTCATCGCCTGGAAGGGCCGCGCCTGCTGATCGGGACAAAACGTCCGAACCGCCGAGTCGGTACGGGGCTAAGCGCGCGCATCCCTGGCCGCCCGGCCCCTGCCCGCCACCGGGCGGCTCCGGCCCGCGGCTACGGTTTCCGCCCAACTCCGGCATAAATGGCAAGGTCGCGGCCTTTGCCCAGGTCCCCGGCTCCGGCCCGCCACCGGTGCACCTGCACCACGCCTGGCTCGATCAGGTCCAGGCCCGCGAAGAAGCGACGGACCTCGGCGTAAGTGCGCGCGGCGACCGGGACAGCGGCCTGTTCGTTGTAACGCTGCACGCCCTCGGCCACCTCGTCGGTGGCGACGTCGCTCGCGATTTGTGAGATGGCCAGGTAACTGCCCGGCGGCACGGCATCCACGAGCCGGGCGACGATCGCGCCCGGCTCTTCCTGGTCGGGGATTCCCTGCAGGATCCCCAGCAGCATGACCGCGACCGGCTGCCCGAAGTCCAGGACGTCGGCCGCCCGCTTCAGGATCGTGCCGGTGGCGCGCAGGTCGGCGTCGATGAAATCGGTCGCCCCCTCCGGGCTGCTGGTCAGCATGGCCCGGGCGTGGCTGAGCACGATCGGGTCATTGTCCACGTACACCACCCGCGACTGCGGCGCCGCCCCCTGGGCGACCTGGTGGGTGTTGTTCGCCGAGGGGAACCCGGTCCCAATGTCCAGGAACTGCCGGATGCCTGCCTCCGTGACCAGGAAGTGCACCGCCCGGGCCAGGAACGCCCGCTGCGCCCGGACAGCGGCCAGCACATCTGGGTACGCGGCGGCGACCTGCTCGGCGACAGCCCGGTCGGCCTCGAAGTTGTCCTTGCCGCCCAGCCAGAAATCGTAAACCCGCGCCATATGCGGCCTGCTCGAATCGAACAGGACATCCCCGCCCGCTGGCTCTTGACCGCTAGTCACCTGGCACGCCTTTCCCGCCGCCACCGCCGGATTCCTATGCCGGGTAATCCTTCCCCGCCCCGTGGGCCTGCGCAACCCGGCGATCCGGCGATACAGCCTCAGTTGGTCGCGCAGAAGGTAACCAGGCGCCCGGAAGATGGCTAGTCTGCGTCGTCCAGGTGGACGAGGCCGACTTCGGTGACCCGGGACGGGTGGCGCGCGCCCGCCGTCCTGCCGGGGGCCGCCGGCCGTCAGCGAGTGGTTGACCCCGCGTGATCCTCGGCGCCCTCAGGCCCGGGTCCGGCGGCCCCGGCTCCGGTGGGCTGGGCGGCGGCGGGAGAGCGGCCGGCCCGGGTGATCAGCCACATCCGCACGGACCGCCCCGCCCGAAGCAGTCCCAGCGCGCCCAGCACCAGCAGTGCGGCCGCCACTCCGTCCAGCCAGAAGTGGTTGGCCGTCACCACCACCACGAGCAGGGTCAGCGCCGGGTAGGCCGCCACGGCCCAGCGCCACCGGCTCCGTGACGCGGTGATCACCGCGATGGCGACGATCAGCGCCCAGCCGACGTGCACCGAGGGCATGGCCGAGAACTGGTCCGCATCGAACCCGAGCGATCCGTACACCGACTGCCCGTACCGCGCCGCCGTGTCGACCAGCCCCGTGTCGCTGAGCATGCGCGGCGGCGCGACCGGGATGAGCTGGATAAGCAGCGATGCCCCGGTGAACAGCACGACCGTGGTCCGGACGTGACCGTAGTCGGCGCGGTGCCAGCCGAACAGCCAGATCAGGCAGCCGATCAGCACCGGGAAGTGCAGCACCGCGTAGTACCAGTTGAACGTCTCGATCAGCAGCGGATGCGGGAGGAAGAGCCGCTGCACGCTGACCTCGTCCGGCAGGTGCAGCACTCGTTCGGCGTGCCAGAGCCAGTCGGCCCGGGGCAGGCCCCCGGCCGATGGCAGAACCGAGAACGACCCGGCGTACTGCCAGAGCGCGAACAGCCCGAACAGCAGCGCGGCCTCAGTACCGAACCGGCCCGCGGCTACCAGCCGCGGCCGCCGGGTCCGGATACACACCACGGCCACTACTGCCAGGCAGACCGCGAGGATCGCGGCTGGCTGCCACTGCAGCTCGAGGTGTGGCACCTATACGAGCTTAGACGTTGCCGTTGTTGCGGCTGAGATTGGCCGGGTCCATCTCCTGCCGCGGCAGGTACACCTCGCCGGTGACATCAGCGCCGAACCGCAGCCGGTCCCCGTCTACCAGCCGGACCTCGGTCCCGGGGATGGCGCGTTCGTCGTTGACGAACGTCCCGTTGGTGGAGCCCTCGTCCCGGATCGTCGCCCGGCCGGAGTCGTCGACGGTAACCGTGGCATGCCGCCGCGACACGTTGTCGAAGTGGGCGAAGGCCGCGGCCACCAGCGACTGTGCCGGGTCCCGGCCCAGCAGCAGCGACGTGCCGGCCGGGATCTCCACGTTCCCCGTCGGGAACGCGATCCGCAGGACCACCGGCGAGATGCGGCGCTGGCCGGTCCCCGGCAGCGGGGCCCGGCACTCCAGGCACCACAGGTCGGATGGATCCGGGACCCGCGCCCCGCAGTGGGGGCAGGCCTGCTGGTAGTCGGCGGACAGGTACTTCTGCGAGACCGTGGGCGTGGGCAGGTCCTCTTCCGCTGACGCGGAGCGGGGCAGGTTGGCGCCACACCGGAAGCAGATCAAGTCCTCCGGCTGCACCCGGACGGCGCAGTTGGGGCAGGTCAGGATGGCCATTTCGTCCTCCGCGACGGCCCTGGAGCGCCGCTCACCGGCTGCTCTCGCTGATCTAAGGCTCGGTCTGCTGAATCTGCGCACCCCCGGAAACCGGCAAGCCGTCCGAGGCCGGGCGGCGCACCGAGGGGACGCGCCCTGCTTACCTTACCTAAAGGGATCTCGCCCGCCGTGGCTCTGCGCCAGACTTCGGGCGAAGTAGCATCGCCTCATGGTCGGTTTCCAGCTCGAACCGGAGCATGAGGAGCTGCGCAAGACCGTCGCGGCCTTCGCCCGCGAGGTGGTGGCCCCTGTCATCGGTGACTTCTACGAACGGGACGCCTTCCCCTACCCGGTGATCGCGGGCATGGGCCAGCTCGGCCTGTTCGGCCTGCCGTTCCCGGAGTCTTACGGCGGCATGGGTGGCGACACCTTCGCGCTCTGCCTGGCCCTGGAGGAGCTGGGCCGGGTTGACTCCTCGGTGGCCATCACGCTGGAGGCGGCCGTCTGCCTGGGCGCCATGCCGCTGTACCTGTACGGCTCCGATGAACAGCGGATGAGGTGGCTGCCGGACCTGTGTTCTGGCGCCCGCCTGGCCGCGTTCGGGCTGACCGAGCCGGGCGGTGGCACCGACATCCCCGGCGGCACGCGCACCCGGGCCCGCCCAGAAGGCGATCCAGCGCAGGGGGATGGGGAGTGGGTGATCGACGGCAGCAAGGCGTTCATCACCAACTCCGGGACCGACATCACCTCGCTGGTCACCGTGCTGGCCATCACCGGGGTAAGCGAGGGGCAGCACAAGGAACTGTCCTCGATCATTGTGCCGGCCGGCACGCCCGGGTTCACCGTGGGCCAGCGGTACTCCAAGGTCGGCTGGTGTGCCTCGGACACCCGCGAGCTTTCGTTTGACTCCTGCCGGGTCCCGTTCAGCAATCTGCTCGGCACCCGCGGCCGCGGCTATGCACAATTCCTCCGGATCCTGGACGAGGGCCGGGTGGCGATCGCCGCGCTGGCCACGGGGCTGGCTCAGGGCTGTGTCGACGAGTGCCTGCGGTACGCGGGCGAGCGGCAGGCGTTCGGCCAGGAGATCGGCCGTTACCAGGCCATCCGCTTCACCATCGCCGACATGGAGGCGCGGGCCCACACGGCCCGGCTGGCCTGGTACGACGCGGCGGCGCGGATGGCGGCGGGTGAGCCGGTCAAGAAGGCGGCCGCGATCGCCAAGCTGACCGCTTCGGATGCGGCCATGGTCAATGCGCGCGACGCCACCCAGATCTTCGGCGGCTATGGCTTCATGAACGAGTTCCCGGTCGGCCGGTTCTACCGGGACGCGAAGATCCTGGAGATCGGCGAGGGCACCTCGGAGGTCCAGCGGATGGTCATCGCCCGCGAGCTCGGCCTGCCCGGCTGAGCCGCCCGGCGGCCGCCGGGGAGCTGGGGCGGCCCGGGGCAACGGCCGCTACGACGCAGATGGCAGCGCGGGGGATGTGGCGTGGCTGCGCACCAGCCGGCTGACCTCGGCCCGCAGCTTCACGAACTCGGGCATCTCCTTGGTCGCGGTCTGGTCCCGTGGCTGCGGCAGGTTCACCGGCAGATCGGCCAGGATGCGCCCCGGCCCCGGGGTGAGCACGATGACCCGGTCCCCGACGTAGACGCTCTCGTCGATGTCGTGCGTGACGACCAGGATCGTGATGCCGCTCTCGGCCCGCACCCGCAGCGTCAGGTCCTCCAGATCCTCGCGCGTCTGGGCGTCGACCGAACCGAACGGCTCGTCCATCAGCAGCAGGATCGGGTCGCAGGCCAGTGCCCGGGCGATCGCGACCCGCTGCTGCATGCCGCCGGACAGCTGCCAGGGATACTTCTGGCCCACGTCCGGCAGCCCGATCGCGGCGAGCGACCCGTCGGCGGCGGCCCGGCGCGCCTTGCGGCTCCGCTCGGTCCGGCGTAGCGGCAGCGCCACGTTGTCCTGCACGGTCAGCCATGGGTACAGCGACCGGCTGTAGTCCTGAAACACCACCGACAACCGGTCCGGCACACGTTCCACCAGCGACCCGTTCAGCTCGATTTGGCCAGCGGTCGGCGTGAGCAGCCCGGCCACGCAGCGCAGCAGGGTGGACTTGCCGCATCCGGACGGCCCCACGATGCTGACCAGTTCGCCTTCGGCGACGCTGAGGCTGACGCCCTCGATCGCGACGTGGGCCGCGGCACCGTGTCCGTAGGTCCGCGTCAGATCCGTTACCTCAAGCACATCCGTCCCGTCTCGTTCGCACGTCGGCTTGGCCACCACGGTGCCATGCCGCCGTGGTTAATTCAAAGGATCGCAACCTTCACGACAACCCGCAGCGACCGTGGTAATTTTCCGGCACGAAACGGCCGCGCTGGGGTAGAGCAGGAGACATCCGAACGAGGCCGGCTGCCGCGCGCCACGGTGGTGCCGGGCAGGCCGGCCGGGAGCAGAGGGAGGGACATAGCGTGCGTGTCATCACGCTGGAGGAGCACTTCTGGACCGGTGCCCTCCGCGACGCCAACCGCACGGTACTGGCCGGCCGGCAAGGGGGAGAGCTGGCCGACAACCTCAGCGACCTCGGGCCGCGCCGCCTGGCCGACATGGACGCCGCCGGCATCGACGTCCAGGTGCTGTCGGTGCTGGCCCCGGCGGCCCAGGAGCTGGACCCGAAGACATCGGTCGCGCTTTC
>Ga0302226_10001056_pt1 | contig 21359 bp, 21 predicted proteins | sample II_Palsa_E3_3_FD_193524 | JGI IMG/M metagenome (GOLD analysis project Ga0302226, IMG submission 193524) | Peat permafrost microbial communities from Stordalen Mire near Abisko, Sweden - II_Palsa_E3_3 | ecosystem: Environmental > Terrestrial > Soil > Palsa > Peat permafrost | place: Sweden...
TCCGCGATCGCTCATGAGCCGGTTGATCTCGTCGTCGGTGCAAGGCTCGCCCCTGCGCACCCGTTGAAACGCACGGACTATCGACCGGAGGATGACCAGGTTCATGGTCGCAATCGCGAACAGGAACATCGTTGAAACAACGGTCCCGATCAGGCCGCCGATCTCCTTGAACGCCGCGAATCGCCCTTCCAGCGCCATCGCTGTCGCGGCTATGCCAACCGATGCCAGTACCACGATGGTTGAATGCCCCAACGCGAACATCAAGCCGATGCTGATCGGTCGTTTCCCGGTCTGCATAAGCTTGCGTGTGACGTTGTCGATCGCGGCAATATGATCGGCGTCTACCGCATGCCGAAGGCCGAACGAGTACGCAAGCAAGCTGGTTCCCAGCAACAGAGGGTAGTCGTGAAACGCAACGAGCGCCCAGAGCCACGCCCCTATGTTGAACGCCAGCAATGCGGCGTAGAGGACGGCTATCCTGACCCGCAACGAACCGCTTTCGCGCAAGGTTTCCAGTTTCAGGAACTTCAGCATGTTTTCTCCAGGACAAGCCCCTGCTTTGATTGATTCGTGAGCGGTGCGCGCGGCGTATCTGCCCCGATGCAACCGCGCGCCGCGTTTAACGCGAAGCGCAGCGTCTTTTGCAGCGATTGGCCGTCGCGTGCAAGGACGCGAGCGAAGGCTCCGCAACTGCCGGGAAGCTCGCCTGCGCCCGCGTACACCTGCGAAGAATCAAGGCCCTCACGCTGGAGCACGCGACTCATGCTTCCGGCAATTGCTTGCGCATTGCCATCAAGCGTCAACGCCAGCAGTCCACCATGCGAGCGCCACGGTTGCGCGACTCCGCCCAGCCCCAGCCGGCCGGTCAATTGGCCCTCCATCGTCAATCGGTCCCGTGCGCGAAGCCGGCCTTCGGCGTCGCGGATCGTGATGCATGTCTCAAGACGGTTGAAGCTTGTTTCGCGGCCGTCCGGGTCGTGGGTCAGGTACGAATCGAGCACGAACACCACGGCGCCCGGATGCAGCACCACATCAATCTCGCTGACAAAATCAGCATGCGGAAACAGGATGGTCGGGTGCGGCAGATAATCGAAACGGGCCTCGCGATGTGCCTCGATGCAGACGTTTGATACAGCACGGCCGCTTGTCATGGTATGCACGATGGTGGCGGCGGCGGAGGTGACTTGAGCCGCCGACTGCGCGCCTGTTTCGAATCGCTGGCGCAGGTGGTCGTTCTCGAATATCCCGCCCGATGAAGACTGGATAATGACGCTGGCTCGAGGGCAAGCCGGCTCGTCGCATCGGAGCAATCGGCCCACGTGAAATGGATACCCGGCGCGCTGTTTCGACAGGTACGTTTCGCCCGTGGGACTCACGTCGAAACGCAGGTCGAGTTGCGCCGGATGGTCGAGGAAAGAACGCGCTTCAGTGAACATCGAAGAGGACTTTTTCGATGATCTCATCAACCACGGCGTCCACGCCGTCCCCGGTCGCGCAATTGGTCAACGTCACCGCCCGCTGGTTTCGCACCTCTCTTGCTTCCGCCACCATCCGTTCCAGGTTCACGCCAACGTATGGGGCAAGATCGAACTTGTTGATGACCAGCAGATCGCATGAAATGACACCTAGTCCGCGCTTACGAGGGATATCGTCACCCGCCGCAACGTCGATCACGAATATCCAGTAATCCACCAGATCCAGCGAGAAAGAAGAGGCCAGATTGTCCCCCCCCGACTCGATCAGGACGAGCTGAAGGCCCGCATACCGCTCGTCGAGGGAGTCGGCCGCCTGCAGGTTCAAGGTCGGGTCTTCGCGGATTGCCGTGTGCGGGCAAGCGCCGGTTTCGACAGCCAGCACACGCTCGGGATCGATCAGGCCACTGCGCCTGACGCGTTCCGCGTCCTCGCGGGTGACAAGGTCGTTTGTAATGATCGCGAGGTCAATGCCACGCGCCGCAAAGCGCGGGATGAGTTGTTCGAGCAAGCGGGTCTTACCCGATCCCACCGGGCCGCCAATGCCGACACGCGCAGCTCGGGCCACGCGTCGCGCAGGTTCGGCAACAGTCGCCGGATCAGGGGCAAGAGAGTGCGAAATGGAACCCATGCCAATCTTCTCCTCTGGTTTAACGCAACATGTATCGACGGCTCAACGGCACTTCGCTAGCGGGGTCGCAGCGAATGACCTGACCGTCGATCAACACGTCAAATGTCTGTGGATTAACGCTGATGGCGGGACACGCATCGTTGTGCAGCATGTCCCGCTTCGTAAGCTTGCGGGTCCCGTGAGACGCGATCAGCCGCCGGGAAAGCCCAAGTCGCGCAGCAAGCCCGGATTCGATTGCAAGCGGATTGACGAAGTTGACCGCGAGCGTGGCAGGCGTGCGGCCGAATGCGCCCCACTGCGGCCTCAGCGCAACCGGCTCGCATGTCATGAGGGAGGCGGCTGAATCACCCATCGCGCCCCAAGCGATAAACCCGCCCTTGATAACGACCTCGGGTTTGACCCCAAAAAATGCGGGCCTCCACAAGACAATGTCCGCTAACTTGCCGTCTTCGAGAGAGCCGACCTCATGGGCAATTCCAAACGTTCGCGCTGCGTTGATCGTGTACTTCGCGATATATCGCTTGATTCGTTCGTTGTCACCGCGAACGGACTTCTCTTCCGACAAGCGACCGCGCTGGTCTTTCATTTTCGACGCGAGCTGCCATGTGCGCGAGATCACTTCGTTGATGCGCCCCATGCCCTGGCTATCCGATCCCAGCATCGAGATAGCGCCCATGTCGTGAAGGACATCTTCGGCTGAAATGGTCTGGGCACGGATTCGGGATTCGGCGAACGCGACGTCCTCAGGGACGGCCGGGTTGAGGTGATGGCACACCATGATCATGTCGAGGTGTTCATCGAACGTATTCACCGTGAACGGGTTGGTCGGGTTGGTCGATGAGGGAAGGCAGTTCAGCCGCCCAGCCACGGCGATAATGTCAGGCGCGTGGCCGCCGCCCGCCCCTTCCGTGTGATACATGTGGATAGTCCGGTCCTTCATGGCCGCGACCGTGTCCTCCAGGAATCCCGATTCGTTGAGGGTGTCGGTATGAAGCTGCACCTGGAAATCATGCTCGTCGGCGACCGACAAACAGGTGTCGATTACCGAAGGCGTGGCGCCCCAATCCTCATGTATCTTCAGGCCGAGACAACCACCGCGCAGTTGATCGATTAACGAGCCGGGTTTGCTGGAATTGCCCCGGCCCAGGAAGCCGAAGTTGATCGGCCATTGCTCGGACGCTTCCATCATTCGCCCAACGTTCCAGGAACCGCCGCAGTCGATGCCGACGGTAATCGGTCCCAGCGATCCACCAATCAGCGTGGTCAGCCCCGATGAAATCGCGTGTTCGCAAAGCTGCGCGGAATCGAAATGGACATGAACGTCGATCCCGCCGGGCGTAGCGATCAGGCCTTCGGCGTCCTTGACGGTGGTCGCCACGCCGCAGATCAGCAACGGATGCACACCGTCCATGGTCTGGGGATTACCTGCCTTTCCTATGGCGACAATCCGGCCGTCCTTGATCCCTATATCGCCCTTGATCACCCCCAGGACCGGGTCGATGATCATCGCATTGCAGATCAGCATGTCGAGCGCGCCGTCCGCGCTGTCGTGGCCCGACATCAGCCCCATTCCGTCACGCAAGGTCTTGCCGCCGCCATGCAGGCATTCATCGCCCGGCACCGCATAGTCGTGCTCGATCACGGCCAGCAGCGACGTATCGCCCAGGCGGACCGCATCGCCCGTCGTCGGGCCGAACATCTCCGCATAAGCCTTTCGCGTCATCGTGACCATTCATGCTCCCTGAAATCCGTTAGCGGTTGCCCGTTCGATCGCAGCCTGGCGAACGTCAGGGTCCGAGACCGCACCGTTGGTCAAACCATTCATGCCGAAGATTTCCTGTGTTCCGCCGAAGGCCACGAGATTCACTTCCTTCTCATCACCGGGTTCGAAGCGGACCGCGGTGCCCGCGGGAATGTCCAGGCGCATGCCGAACGCTGCCGCCCGGTCGAATCGGAGCGCTTTGTTCACCTCGAAGAAATGGAAATGGCTTCCTATCTGGATTGGCCGATCACCGGTATTCATCGCCTTCACCACGGCTGTCTGCCGGTTCACGTTGAGCTCGATCGTCCCCTCGGCAGCCAGGATCTCGCCGGGGACCACGTCGCCCGCCGTTGGCGCAAGCTTGCCCGGCCGGATCGGTTGATGAATGGTCACCAGCTTCGTCCCGTCCGGAAATGAACCCTCCACTTGCAGCATGGGCAGCATCTCGGCCACGCCGGGCAACACATCGTCCTGGGTCAGCACGGTCGACCCGAAGGCGATCAGGTCAGCAACCATTCGGCCCTCGCGTGCGCCTTCCAGGATCTCGTCGGCAATGATGGCGACCGCCTCAGGATGATTGAGCCTGAGCCCCTTGTGCCGATGGCGCCGGGCCAGCTCGGCTGCCGTGTACAAGGTCAGGCGCTCGTACTCAGTCGGTGTCAAAAGCATGGTGTATCTCTCTAGTTGGCGAACATGCGTGCATCGACCGCTTCACCGCGTAACGACGCGATGTCAGCGGCATAGGTCGCGGAGGACAGGTCGGACAAGCAAGGGGGCGGTCGATCAAGAACATCGGCAATCGGCTGTCTCAGCCGGGACAGGATGCGCTGCGCGTCCAGGTGCCCGACAATGCCGAGTCTCACGGCGGCGCTTACCGCGCCAGTACATGTCGTGTGCGCCGACATCGCCCGCGCCTCGAATTTGCCGATGCCGAAGCTGCGCCACAGCACGCCCTGGACGGCCGCAAGGTGGCCTGGAGAAAGTCCGCTGGCAATGTCTTGCCGCAACTCGCTTGCGGTGGGTGAGCCGAGTCGCGCGTGCACATCGGAGAGCGTTCTGCCGAGGCGCTGGGAGCCCGTTCGCGACGACAGCGGCAACGTCATCGCTTCCGCATAGGCATCTGCTTCACGCCACGCTCCGCGAGCCTCGAATGCGTCCCAGCTTGCGCAGATAATGCCTTGGTCAAACGTGGCCCAGCGGGTCAGGGCCTGCGATTCGACAAACGCTTCCAGCGTGGTGGCGTTCGTGACCAGCCGGTCGCGCAGCAATCCCTCCAGTCCCCACGAAAACGCCATCGACCCGCTCGGGAAGAACGTGTCGGCGTGTTGTAGCGCGGCCAGCAAACCCACGCCTGATTGCCCCGCGGCGCACGCGGGATCAAACATGGGCGGCGGGATGGGGTGGGGTCGGGTGGACAACCACCGCACGCCCAGACTCGATGAAGGGCTGCAAACGCGCCAGATAATCATCGGCTGCGCCCTTCAGCGCGATCTTCAGGACCGGTCCATCGAACTGCACCTTCCAGTGCATGTTCCCCGAAAAATAGCCGAGTTCCAGCGCGACGCCTGTATCGCGCGGCACGAGTGACAGCCACGCGGTGTTCTTCGTGCGAACGACCAGCGCAAAGTCATGACCAAGCCGCAGAACCGCACCGTCGAAGAGTTGCGCGTCGCGGTGCAGCGCAATACCGCACTCCTCTCCGCCGTCGGTTGTCGCGCGGAGCCGGCGTCGCTGGATGTCGTCGGCACCGAGTGTCAGGTAATCAATGCGACCGTGGTGCTCGAGATCGTGGATGAGATCGGAAATGCGAGGCTCGGCGGCACTTCCGACAATTGATGTGTAAACGTTCATGGTTCACCTCTTCCTGACTGTAAGGCCCGCTTTCGGCGCGGGTTTCCTCAACTTAATTAGCTTCACTAATTTAATGTCGTGCCGGTACATTCAGATGCAAGTTCGCAGCGTGTCGTCTAGATAGTCAGGAAACGCATGATTCGCTCGGCATCTACGTTCTCACGCGTGTCCGCATGAACAAAGCGGCCTTTCTCGATGATCAGGAAGCGATCCGCGATCTCGAGCGTGAAGGTGAGGATTTGCTCAGACACGATCAATGCGAAATCACGCTCCTTCTTCAACTTGTTCAGCGCCCGCGCAATGTCCTTGATGATCGACGGCTGTATCCCTTCTGTCGGTTCATCGAGGATCAATACCTTTGGGTTGGAAACCAGTGCACGTGCTATCGCAAGCTGTTGTTGCTGGCCGCCTGACAGGTTGCCCCCGCGTCGATGCCGCATCTCCCACAAGACCGGGAAGGATTCAAAGATATATTGCGGGATGACCGGCTTGCTGATCCGGTCCATTCCACTGAGGATGTTCTCCTCCACACTGAGATACGGAAATATCATGCGGCCTTGCGGCACATATCCGAATCCTGCGGCTACGCGTTCGTAGCTCTTGAGCCGGGCCAGGTTTTTCTCGCCCAGCAGGATGTCGCCGCTGCGCACGGGGATCATGCCAATAAGCGATTTCAGAAGGGTCGTTTTCCCCATGCCGTTGCGCCCCATCACGGCGACGGTTTCGCCAGCCGACAGGTCGAAGTTGAGTTCATGCAGTACCTGGCTCTCGCCGTAGAAAACGTTGAGTCCCTTGATCGATAACATGTCTAGTGCCCCAGGTAAACTTCGATCACCTTCGGATCGTTTTGGACTTTCTCCATCGATCCTTCGGCAAGCGTCTTGCCCTGGTGGAGGACCGTGACCCTGTCGGCAATGGCCTTGACGAATTCCATGTCATGTTCGATCACGACCAGCGACCGGCCTTTCGCAATTTCGCGCAGCAGCGCGCCGGTCAGCTCGCGTTCGCGGGCGCTCATTCCGGCCACCGGTTCGTCAAGCAGCAGCAGTTCAGGGTCCTGCATCAACAGCATGCCAATCTCCAGCCACTGCTTCTGCCCATGCGAAAGCAAGGCCGCTTTCCGGTCAAGTTGATCGTCGAGAAAAATCATTGCGGCGATACGGTCGATCTCGTCCTGAACGGTATTGTCCCGGTGGAAAAACAGGCAGCCAAATACGCCGCGCTTTTGCGGGTACGAGATTTCCAGATTCTCGGCCACAGTCAGGTCTTCATAGACCATCGGATTCTGGAATTTTCTGCCAACCCCCGCACGCGTGATCTGATATTCAAGCATGCGCTCAAGATGCAAACCGTTGAACTTGATGGTCCCGTGCGTTGGTTTGGTCTTGCCGCAAATCATGTCGAGGAGTGTCGTTTTCCCCGCACCGTTCGGCCCGATGACAACATGCAACTCGTTTTGCTCAACATAGAAGTTGAGGTCACTAACCGCCTTGAAGCCATCGAACGACACCGTCAGGTCTTCAACTGACAAGATCATCTGGCTCATTTCGCGGCTCCCTGACGTTCACGCAGCCATTCGATGATGCCGGCCAAGCCCTTCGGCAGGAACATGGGGACGAAAATAAACAACGCGCCGATCAGGTAGAGCCAGAAGCCGACAAAATGCTCCGACAAGAAGCTTTTTGCGGCTCCGACCAGCAACGTTCCATAGACCGCTCCGACCAGCGAGAGCCGTCCCCCGACGGCGGCGTAGATCACCATTTCAATGGACGGCACGATGCCGCTGACGGACGGCGAAGCGAAGCCAACCTGTAGCGTGAACATCGCGCCGCCGATTGCCGAGAACAACGCGGCGACAGCGAAAATAAAGCCTTTGAACAGCGCGGGGTCATAGCCCGAGAAACGGATCCGGTCCTCGCGATCCCGAATGGCGATCAGTACATTGCCCAGCCGGCTTTTCAGAATGAAGCGGCCGGTGAGGATCGCGCAAAGCAGCAGGCATGCGGTGACGTAATACATCACATAGCTTGCTGTATCGGACTGGACGCTGTAGCCCATGAAGGTCGGGAGGTTGGTGATCCCATTGATGCCGCCCGTCACGCCCTGCTGCCCAATGATGACAATGGACATGATGGAGGCGAGCGCCATGGTCACGATCGAGAAATAGACACCACCCACGCGTTTGCGGAAGTTCGCGTACGCCACGATAAACGCGAGCAGCGTCGGCAAGATAACGATGGCGGGAAGCGCGAACCACGCGTGCTCGAAGGGCGTCCACCACCACGGCAGCTTGTCAATGCTGTTCCAGGTCATGAAGTCGGGAACCGGCGAGCCACCGGATCCAAAGACGGCAGCGGCCGGGTCGTTGGAGGTTGCCTCGAGCTTCATGTACATCGCCATCATGTAGCTGCCGAGGCCAAAGAATATTCCTTGCCCGAGGCTCAGGATGCCGCCATATCCCCATGTGAGAACGAGACCGACCGCACAGAATGCGAAGCTCAGGTACTTCGCGAAAAGGCCAAGCCGAAAGGACCCGCATACAGCGGGTACGGCAACGAGTATCAAGAGGGCGAGCAAGACCACGGAATATCGTTCGAGCAGCGCTGTCGCGCGAATTGCACTGCTGGCTGCAACCGCTGACGGCGCGGCCGAAGTCAACCGCTCTTTGCCCTGTGAAACCACTGGAAGGTCTTTCATGATTACCGCCGAACCTTGATAGCAAAGAGCCCGTTGGGCCTGAAGTAAAGCGCAACAATGACCAGCATGAGGATCGCCGCTTTCGCCATTGAGCCGCTCAACACAATCTCGAACATGGACTGCAACTCGCCAATCGAGAAGGCTGAGAGAAAGGTGCCCACCAGGCTTTCAACCCCACCGAACACGACCACGATGAAGGTGTCGACAATGTACTGTTGTCCCGTGGCCGGGCCGGTCGACGCGATCATGGTGAGCGCGCTCCCCGCTATTCCCGCAAGTCCGCATCCGACCGCAAACGTGACGGCGTCTACCCGCTCCGTGTTGATGCCCGCCGCGCCCGCCATCGCGCGGTTCTGCATCACGGAGCGAATGCGTAGCCCCCATCGGCTCCTGAACAGGAACAGATAGACGAACAGCGCTACGGCCAAGGTCAGTCCGATAATAAAGATCCGGCTCAGCGGAATAGCGATGCCGGGCGTCACGTTCCACGCGCCCTGCAGCCAGGACACGGTAGGAACACTCACGTCGATCGGGCCAAAGAGTTGGCGGAAAAGCTGCTGGAACACAAGTGAAAGACCCCATGTCGCCAACATGGTGTCCAGCGGGCGCTTATATAAATGGCGGATCATGACGCGCTCGAGCACGAATCCGACCGCACTCGTCACCGCAAACGCAACCAGGATGCCGACGAAGAAGTACGCACCGCTCATGGACGGCAGGAACCGGGTGAAGACGACCGAGGTGAGATACGTCATGTAGGCGCCAAGCGCCATTAACTCACCGTGCGCCATGTTGATGACACCCATCAAGCCGAAAACGATTGCCAGCCCAATCGACATCAATGCGAGCACGGTGAATAGCGACAGGCCGTTAAAGACCTGGGTGACGAAGGTATCGAAAGACATTGAAGTCCCTTCCGGACGAATCGCGTTCCACCGCGACCCCTCCTCAGTGAGTGAGCGCCAAACCGTTTGGATCAAAGCCCTGGATTAAAGCTTGGGGAATGGATTCGGCTCGATCAGCGGCGACTCATACAAGATATGCACTTGCCCGTCCGGCGTGAATTCGCCAATGCGTGCATGCTTCCAAAGATGATGATTGCTCACATGGAACTTGACTGCCCCCTCGGGTGCATCCCACCCCAGATTCGACGACGCGGCGACCACCTTCTCCACGTCGAAGCTCTGCGCCTTTTCAACCGCAAGCTTCCACATGTAGACGGACAAATAGCCCGCTTCCATGGTGTCGCCGATCACACGGTCCTGTCCGTACTTCGCCTTGAACGCCGCAACAAATTTCTGATTCTGCGGGTTCTGCACGCTTTGGAAATACCCCATGCAGGACAGCACGCCCGTGATGTTCTCGCGACCAATGCCTATCGCTTCTTCTTCCGTCACAGCCAGGGCCATGATTGCCTGATTCTTACCCGTTATACCAACCGAATTAAGTTGCTTGAAGAAAGCTACGTTCGACCCGCCAACGATGGTCGACAGGATCACGTCTGGCTTTGCCGCCTTGATCTTGTTGATGACCGATGAAAACTCGACCGTACCTAACGGGAAGTAATCCTCGCCAACAACCGTGCCGCCCGCCTTTGCGATCGTCGGGTGTGCGATCCGGTTCGTCGTGCGCGGCCATATGTAATCGGAACCGACCAGGAAGAACGTCTTACCCTTGTTCTTTGCGAGCCAGTTGACTGCCGGAATCACAGACTGCGTGGCCTCCTGCCCCGTATACATGATGTTCTTCGACATCTCCAGGCCTTCATAGTAAGTCGGGTAATACAGCAAGCCCTTGTACCGCTCGAACACCGGCAGCACGGCCTTGCGTGAGGCCGATGTATAGCAGCCGAACACGGTGGAGACCTTGTCTCCCTCAAGAAGCTTTTGCGCTTTCTCGGCGAAGGTCGGCCAGTCACTCGCACCATCCTCCACCACGGGTTGGATCTGACGCCCCATCACGCCGCCCGCAGCGTTGATCTCCTCGATCGCGAGCTTTTCAGCGTCAACCACGTGTGCTTCGGCAATGGCGACAGTACCCGTCAGCGAGTGAAGGATGCCTACTTTCACGGGTTCAGCTGCACTCACCGAAGATGCCCGCAGGAACATCGATCCTGGCAGCGCAGTGGCCGCGGTGGTAGCAAGCGCTGTTTTAAGAAAGCTGCGTCTGGTCTTTTTCATCATGCCCTTCCAGGAAATTGAGGACAAAAAAAAGCCCGCACCCAAGTTTCCTTGAGGTTGCGGGCTTTTTTGGCCGGTGTTGTTTAAGACGTCTTTGTCTCGAACAACGAAAGTGGGTACGATTCAGGTGTGGGGTTCACGACGCCATTTCCTGATCATGCTTTAGCAATGCAAGAGGTATGCCAAACGGTTCGCAACCGCGCAAGTGCTTAGCGCGGATGCCAGCCCGGTGACGCGCGAGTTGGGATCGCACTGCATGCGCAGACCTCGAGCAATGCCATTCTTGTCGGTGCGTTTTCCCAAAGTGGGACAGCAGGCGCACTGATGCCGTGCATGAGACACGCTGACGGTGCAGCAAGAAGCGCCAAAGCGACGTTGAATCAAGCGAGAATCCCGGAACAACTATGACCGCACTCCACAACCCGCCCATCAAGATCGGCGTCCTGTTTTCTTCATCGGGGCTGACTGCTCCGATCGAACAGTCTCAACAGCGAGCGACCATACTGGCCGCTGAAGAGATCAACGCAGCAGGCGGAATCAACGGCCGTCAACTCGAGTTGATTTTTCGCGACCCGGCGTCCATACCCAGCCGATACGCAACGATGATCGAGCAATTGATTGTCGAGGAGCAAGTGCGGGTCGTGGTCGGTTGTTATATGTCCAGCACACGAAAGGCGGTGATCCCAGTCGTTGAGCGGCACAATGCGTTACTGCTCTACCCGACCTTCTATGAAGGCTTTGAGTACAGCCGCAATGTTATCTACACGGGGGCAACGCCCAACCAGAACAGCGTACCCCTGGCCAGCTATATGCTGAGCAATTTTGGATCGCGCGTCTTCATGGTCGGTTCCGACTACGTCTACCCCTACGAATCGAATCGCATCATGAGCGACCTGGTTTTCGAGCAGGGTGGAGAAAAACTGGGAGAGGTCTACATCCCGTTGGATGCCGGCTGGGAAAGCTACCTGAACGTCGCTCGAAAAATCGCCGCGCTGCGACCCGACTTCATCTTCTCGACCGTGGTCGGCACCGGGATCTCCCATCTATACCGGGCCTTTGCCGAGGTTGGGATGAATCCCTACGAGACCCCTATCGCGAGCCTGAGCACAAGCGAAACCGAGGTCGCTGCAATGGGCGCCGACATTGGAGAGGGACATATCACCGCGGCGACGTATTTCCAGTCCATCGACAGCCCGCTCAATAGAAAGGTGATTGCAAATTACCAACGCCGTTTTGGAGAGACGGTACAAACTGACACGTGCTGGGAAGCCGCCTATTTTCAGATGCATCTGCTGGCGAGCGCCATGAGCATTGCCGGGAGCGACGATCCGAACGCACTACTCAATACCTTGCCCGGACTGGAGATAGATGCACCGCAGGGACGCGTCAGGATTGACGAGCACAATCACCATACCTATCTGCATCCCCGCATAGGACGCTTGAACAGCCGCGGGCAATTCGACATTGTCAGCGAAAGCGCGGGCTGGACGCCGGCCGCACCGTTTCAGATATCGCATACGTTGATTGACGCGGATACGGTCTCAGGAACGGCTGAAGGCGGAGCACGGGAATGACCAAGGGATCGTCCCGAACGTCTCAGGCACTCAAAGACATTCGCTCTTTGAAGGTCGTCGCTATCCATCCCGACGATCAGGACGGCGAGGAGCTGCGCGGACAGCTTCGCCGTATTGGGTGCGAGGTCCAGATGGTGTGGCCGTCCCTTGATGCGCTTCCGGAAGGGACCGACGTCGTGTTTCTCGCAGTGCGGCCGGAAACCTTGTCGATCCAGTTTCCATGGCTGGAGGAAAAAGGAACGCCGCCCGTGATACCGGTTGTAAGCTATGAGAACCCGATCGTCATCGAGGCCGTGTTACAGCTCAACCCTTACTGCCTGGTGCCCTCGCCGGTGCGCTCGTTTGGTTTGCTAACCGCCATTGCAATATCGTTGTATCAGCACAAGTCCAAGCGAACGCTTGAACACTACGTGGGGCGGCTTGAAGACAAGCTTGCGGATCAGCGAAAAATCCAGCAGGCCAAGACCATCCTGATGGAGACCCGCAAGCTCTCGGAGCAGGACGCGTACGATCTGTTGAGAGCTCAAGCCATGGCGAAGCGGCAGCCGATCGAGGTGATGGCGCAGGCCATTATTCAGGCGCACGCCGTGCTCGACTTCTAACGCCCGACGTTTGAGAAATGTCTTTTTGCAAAATTTTTGATGTGCTATAAAACTTCAAAGGACAACTAGCTGTCCTGACAAAACGCACCTGACTGCCAACGTCGCCAGCCAGATGCAAGGCAAAGAAGCCCGACCCGGATCACTCCGGCTCGGGCTTTTTTTGTTCTTTTTTCTGCAGGGGATGGAGGTCTGCGCAATCCAAAACCGCCGCTTGCTTCGACAAACGTTCTGCAGCATCGCAATGCGGATCTGGATCTATTACCACTTTACTTCAGGAGTATCGACATGAGACATGGGGATATTGGAAGCACTAAGGACTGCGTCGGCGTGGCCGTCGTCAACTACAAGATGCCGCGCCTGCACACGAAGGCGGAAGTTCTCGCGAACGCGCGCAAGATCGGCGAGATGCTGGTTGGAATGAAGCAGGGGCTGCCGGGCATGGACCTCGTGATCTTCCCCGAATATTCAACGCACGGCATCATGTACGACGCCGGTGAAATGTACGAGACGGCGGCGACCATTCCCGGTGAGGAGACGGAAATCTTCGCGGCAGCGTGCCGCAAAGCCAATGTGTGGGGCGTGTTCTCGCTCACCGGCGAGCAGCACGAGGAGCATCCGAACAAGGCGCCCTACAACACCCTGATCCTGATGAACAATCAGGGCGAGATCGTGCAGAAGTATCGCAAGATCATGCCGTGGGCGCCGATTGAAGGCTGGTATCCCGGAGATTGCACGTACGTGTCCGAAGGACCGAAGGGGATGAAGATCAGCCTGATCATCTGCGACGACGGCAACTACCCGGAGATCTGGCGCGACTGCGCGATGCGCGGCGCCGAACTGATTATTCGATGCCAGGGGTACATGTATCCGGCCAAGGAACAGCAGGCCATGGTCGCGAAGACCATGGCGTGGATGAACAACTCTTACGTTGCAGTTGCGAATGCCACGGGATTCGATGGTGTTTATTCGTACTTCGGCGGCTCGTCGATCATCGGCTTTGACGGCCGTGCGCTCGGCGAATGCGGTACCGAGGAAATGGGGATCAACTATGGAGAACTGTCGATCAGCCTGATCCGCGATGCCCGCAAGAACATGCAATCGAACAACCACCTGTACAAGCTGCTGCACCGTGGTTACACGGGGAAGATCAATTCGGGTGAAGGCGCGCTCGGCGTGGCCGCTTGTCCGTTCGAGTTCTACGGCAAATGGGTGAACGACCCTGAGGGCGCACGAAAGGACGTGGAGGCGCTGACCCGTTCCATGCCCGGCACGCCGGAATGTCCGATAGAGGGCATTCCGTACGAGCCGGTCGAACATCGCTAAGCCCGCGGGCGTGGCCATCGCAAGGACGGTGGCCGCTTCACTCATTCATCTAAAGGACCGCTGCCCCGTGTTTTCCGATCTCGATTCGTATCGAATCACCGACGAGCCTTTCTATCGGCCGGCGGGTGACGAAGTGTCCTTCTTCGGGCACGCTTATGCGCACCGCTTGCCCGTGATCCTCAAAGGGCCGACAGGCTGCGGCAAGACCCGCTTTATCGAGCACATGGCGTGGAAACTTGGGCGCCCGCTGATCACCGTTGCCTGTAACGAAGACATGACCGCGTCGGATCTGGTGGGACGGTATCTGCTCGATGCGCATGGCACCACGTGGCATGACGGACCGCTGACTACGGCCGTACGGGCCGGTGCGATCTGCTATCTCGATGAGATCGTGGAGGCACGGCAGGATACGACCGTCGTCATTCATCCGCTGACCGACGGGCGCCGTATCTTGCCGCTCGACAAGCGCGGCGAACTGGTCCGCGCCCATCCGGACTTTCAGCTCGTGGTGTCCTATAACCCGGGATACCAGAGCCGCACGAAGGACTTGAAACCCTCCACGCGGCAGCGTTTTGTCGCGATGCATTTCGAGTATCCCGACGAAGCGGTCGAGGCCGCCATTGTCGCGAAAGAGGCCGACGTACCTGTTGATCTCGCCACGCAACTGGTCAAGCTCGCGCACCGTACGCGTGCGCTCAAGAATCGCGGACTGGACGAAGGCGTATCGACGCGCATGCTCATCTACACGGCCACGTTGATACGCGCGGGTGTCGATCCTCGTAAAAGTTGCGAAGCGACCATGACGCAGGCGCTGACGGACGAGCCGGACGTGATACGCGCGCTACGGGGTATTGTGGATGCGCACTTTGCATAAGACGATGGCAATCCCGGACGCGGGTTCTTCAGAATTGATCGATGCATACCGGGTCACGGTAGAGGACGAGGCCGCCCTTCAACGCGTTACCGAGAAGTTGCGAGAGCACGATTGTGCGAGCGCCGATGCATTGGACAGCACCATGCGAAGGCTGCGTGAACAGCTTCCGGCAGACGCCCTCGTCCGCTGGATACTGACCGGTATGCGCCTCTATCCGAACGACCCGCAGAAGCGCCTCTGCTATTTCAGCTTGCAGGACGCACGCGCATTGGTGGCACTCGATAACGAAGCACGTACGCCGGGTCTTGGCGCCTCCTCTCCCTCGCTTTCGATGCTGCTTGAAGCACTTGCGTCGCGTCACATCCGTATTCAGGAGCAGCGACTGGACCTTGATTTATCCGATCCGTTATCTGATCCGTTCGACGTTGTACCGAGAAGACCCGTTCTCTCGTCGACGCACCTGCTGCTGCCCTCCGATTATTCATCGCTTGATTCGTCCGGCCCGGACCTTCTCTTTCGCGCATCGGTTGCTCATGCGGCTGCCCACCTGATTCACTCGCCTGCTGCACAGCCTGCCGGCACACTCAAGCCAATGAGTCTGGCGATCATTTCCGCCATAGAAGATGCTCGTGTGGAACAGCTCATGATGCGGGAGCTGCCGGGTACGAGAGCGTGGTTCCTGCCGCTCCTGAAAACGAGTCTGCAACCCGATGGCCTTTCGTTTGCGGCCTTGGTATCGCGCATGAACTATGCATTGGTGGACCCGACCTACCAGGACGACAACTACTGGGTCAACAAAGCGCGCACCCTGTTCAACGGTCTCGCGACCTCTCTTCACGACTACGCGCCGTTCCGCGAGACTGCTTCCGTGCTCGCGAACGACCTTGGGCAGATGCGCGTGCGTTTTCATCCACAACAGTATGTAGTGCCTGCGCCTTACCGCGACGACAACTCGTTTCTATGGACCTACCCGGAAACGACTACGCCGCAAAGCGTTGAAGAGCTGCACGTGGAATCGAGTCTTGCGGGCATGTCGAGTCCGCAAGACAACGACGAGCGGGTCACGACCGGGCAGGAAGTACGTCGCCTGCAGTATCCCGAGTGGGACTATCGTCGCCACCTGCTGCGCCCGGACTGGTGCACGGTCATTGAACGCAGGTCACCCAGCCCGGGTGCATCTCAGCGCGTTTCGGCCCAGGCATCCACGGTCCGCGTGAAGCTTCCCGCGACGGCTAACCTGACCCGCAATGCGCGCCTTCGCCGCCAGCCGGAAGGCGAGGAACTCGACCTCGACGCAGCGATTGAACACACCATCGATCGCCGCCGCGGGCACTCGCCCGAGCATCGCGTATTCACGCGTCCCGGCACGAGACAACGCTCAATGAGCTTGTTGTTGCTGCTGGATCTGTCCGCGTCCACAGGGGATATCGCCCCGGGCGAGGGCCGCTCGTTTCTCGATATGGAAAAAGCGGCTTCGCAAGCGCTGGTGCAAGCGGCAAGGTCGGCAGACCATCGTATCGCAGCTCATGGGTTTTCTTCCAACACGCGTGAGTGCGTGAACTACTACCGCCTGCTCGACTTCGATGCGATCCTCGACGAGACCAGCAGTGCATCGATTGATGCATGTACCGCGGGTTATTCCACGCGCATGGGGGCTGCGATCCGGCATGCCACGTCCCTGATATCGCTCGAGGCGAGCGAACGTCGCGTCATCGTCGTGATTACGGATGGAACGCCGTCGGATATCGATGTCTTCGACAACGATTATCTGGTTCGCGACGCACAGCTTGCCGTGCAAGACGCGCGGCAAGCTGGAGTTGTGACCTGCGGGATCGCCGTGGATGAGGGCGGCGCCGACTATATGCGGCGGATCGTCGGCCGTGAGTATTGTCGTATCGTGAACACCCCCGCCACCCTTCCCGCGCAATTGGTTGCCCTTTTTGCGCGCATTGCAGCGAGCTGAAGAACGCTTCATTTTCTTACGCGTTCGCTGCAGCTCAAACCGCCTGAATTCACTGGAATTTCTCAGCATAAGTCACCGGCAAACATCTCCGGCGTGCTCCCGTGGATTCCATATTTCATCACGCGCTGAAACGCCGATCGGCGAATCGGCGGTACTCTGCTTCCATCTGAGACCCCCACCGCAGGAGCGTTCTAATGAAAAGGCAAATCATCCGCGTCGAGCCCCTTTCGTCCTATCTGGAAAGATGGAAAGCGCCGGCCTCCGTCATGACGCGGCATGGCGATACCCTGTATCTTTCGGGCCTTCCTCCGTTTGATCCAGACACGGGCGAGGTCGTCAACGCAACGATTGAACGTCAGACCGAGTTGGCGCTCGAGCAAATGAAGCTTTGCCTCGAAACAGCGGGGTCGTCGTTGGATAACGTGTTGAAGTGCAATGTGTATTGCACTTCGGTGGAAAAGTTTGCGGCCATCAACGCGGTCTACGTACGCTACTTCCCCCACGACCCGCCGGCTCGGATCTTCGTCTGCGTCCCCGCATGGGCGGGGAATTTCGACATAGAGATCGATTGCATCGCAGCCGTTTGAGCCTTCCTGTTCCTGCCGAGAGGCACGGCGGGCGTGGTCATTACGATGGGCCACTCCCCCAAGAGTCTGCATCAATCCGTTCACTCTGCATAAGTTTGCCTAATACAAAGCGGCTTAGTATTTCCTCTTCCTACAATCCGCTCATCGATCTTCTTTCAGGAAGTGCCATGAGCCATTACGACTTCATCGTGATCGGCGCCGGGGTCATCGGCGCGTCGGTTGCCCATCATCTCGCTGCGCTGGGGGCCAAAAGCGTGCTGGTCGTGGATCGCGGCACGATCGGCGCAGGCACGACGTCGCAGTCATCGGGGCTATTGCGCACGCACTATTCGGTGCGGCAGAACGTGGAACTCGCGCGTTCGTCGTGGCACGCGTTCAACAACTTCCCGGCTTACGTGGAAGATGATGAAGCTTCGTGCGGTCTCGTGAAATGCGGTTATATGATCTGCGCGCCCGAAGGCGACAAGCTCGCGCCGCTGCAAGCTTCGCTCGACGCGCAGCAAAGCATGGGCATCGAAGTGCAACTGCTCTCGAAGGCTGAAGCCCGCGAGCGTTTGCCGATCGCTCAATTCGACGATGCCGCGTTGATCGGCTATGAACCCGAAGCGGGTTTCGCCGATGCTTATCTCGTCGCAACCGGCTTCGCGCGTTCGGCTCGCCGGCGCGGCGTGAAGTTCATGGAGAACACGACCGTGACCGGACTCGTGCGTGACGGCCGTCGGGTGACCGGCATCGAAACATCGGCCGGCACCTTCAGTTGCGGGGCGCTGATCAGCACACAGAACATCTGGACACCCGAGCTCGCAGGGTGGATCGGCGTGCCGCTGCCGGTCAAGCCGGAACGCCATACGGTGCTCGCTCTGGAGTGCGAAGCCGCGCCCTATACATTCAGCATGCCGGCCTTCAAGGATCTCGGCTCGCCGGGCATGCTGTATTTCCGCAGCTACGGCGGTAGCCAGATGCTCGTGTCCGAAGGCGTGGTCGGCGAAACGCTGAACGCCCCTGAGACCGAGCAAGGCGATATCTCGCTCGACTATGTCGGCGAGGTCGGTGCCCAGGTTGCAGAACGTTTTACCGCGTACGAAATGGCCGGTCTCGCTTCATCGTGGACCGGGGTGTATGACGTCACGCCGGACTGGAACCCCGTGCTCGGACCTGTAGGGAACATAGAAGGATTGACGGTCGGATTCGGCTTCTCCGGGCATGGCTTCAAACTGTCGCCGGGAATCGGCAAGATTCTCGCGCAGCACGCGTTGGGCCAGGCCACCGACGTCTCCCTCTCGCCGTACGCGCTCGATCGTTTCGCGAGCGGTGCGTTGCTGGTCGGCAAATACGGTTCAGGCGCGGTGTCCTGAACCCTTCGACTGTAACCCTGAAATCACCATGAAAATTCTCGTCCCCGTGAAACGGGTCGTCGATGCCAACGTGCGCGTTCGCATCGGCTCCGCGGGCAGCGTCGATACGGCAGGCCTGAAAATGTCGCTTAACCCATTCGACGAATGCGCTGTCGAGCAGGCCTTGCGTCTGCGCGAAGCAGGTGTGGCGTCGAGCGTGACCGTGCTCACCTGTGGCCTGCCCGTTTGTCAGGATGTGCTGCGCACCGCGCTGGCGATGGGCGCGGACAACGCCGTGCTGATCGATACAGCCAATGCTACGCCGGACTCGCTCGGCATAGCGCGTCTGCTGCATGCGTTCATGACTGCCGATGCTGATGCTTACGGTCTGGTGCTGTGCGGCAAGCAGGCGATCGATGACGACATCGGCGGCGTTGCAGCAATGCTTGCCGGGTTGCTCAGCTGGCCACAGGCACTCAATGCATCCGCGATTGAAGCGGCAGGACTCGGTTGGCTGGTCACCTGCGGCGACGACGCCGGCACGGCCACCTGGCGCCTTGCCGGGCCGGCCGTGCTCAGTGCGGATCTGCGCTTGGCCGAGCCCCGCCGCGTCACGTTGCCGAGCATCGTGAAGGCTAAACAAAAACCGCTGCGCACGCTTGATGCCGCCACGTTCAACGTCGCACTCGGCACACAAATGCGGATCGTGGAGATGGCCGAGCCGGCGGTCCGCCAGCCCGGTATCAAAGTCGCCGATACCGCCGCACTGCTTGACGCCATCGGCAGCAAGCGGCTGTTTCAGAACGTGGGAGCGTGACCATGAGAAGTCTTGTCGTAGGGGAATGGGAAGACGGAGCGATCGCCGATGCGACCTTGCGTGTAATCAGAGCGGCGAGTGAGCGTGGCGTACCGGTGGACGTGCTCACGTTTTCGTCTGCCATGGCGAAAGCGGCTGCGTGCATCAACGGAGTCGGGCGCGTGCTGCTGGCATCGGACGACGTACCCAATCCCGAAACACTTGCCGCGCTTCTTCAGCATATTGCTTCGGATTACTCGATGATTTCCTCAAGCCACCGGTCAGCGGGCCGCGCAGCCCTTCCCCGCGCCGCAGCGTTGACCGGCAACGCGTTTCTCGCGGACATCACGCGCGTTGTGACGGCACAGCGTTTCGTGCGCGGCCTCTACGCAGGCAGCGTGGTCGCGACAATTGAAAGTACGAGCGCTACGCTCTTTGCCACTATCCGGACGTCATCGTTCACGCCTGCTTGCGCAACCGGCGGCGAGGCTTCAATCGTAGCAATCGATGCCATCACGCCGTTCACTGCAACCGTACTGATGGATCGGCAGGCAGCGGCGCAAGACGGGCGCGATCTGTCGAGTGCCCGCGTCGTAGTAGCGGGCGGACGAGGGCTGGCGTCGAAGGAAAACATGGACACGCTCGGCGTGTTGGCCCGCAACATGGGCGCCGCGCTCGGTGCGTCGCGTGCGGCAGTGGATGCGGGTTATGCGCCCAACGCCGCGCAGGTCGGGCAAACGGGCAAGACCGTAGCGCCTGATATCTATCTCGCGTTCGGCATCTCCGGTGCAATCCAGCATCTGGCCGGGATGAAGGATTCACAGATTATCGTTGCCGTGAACAAGGACCCTGATGCACCGATTTTCTCGGTCGCGGACTACGGCATCGTTGGCGATCTTTTCGATGTCATGGGCGAACTCGATGCTCACGCCCGCGCAACGGGGGATGCCCTATGAACGCGGTTTTCTCTGAAGAACGTTTCGAGGAACAAGCATCAGTGCGCTTCTTCGATTGCACGCGAATCGCACCGGAAACGTGGGCGAATGGTGCGGGTACGACCCGCACCATCGCGCGCGGAATGGAGGGTGCGTGGCGCGTGAGCCTTGCGGAATTGAGCGGCGCGGCGAAGTTCTCGCAGTTCGCGGGCTTCGATCGTACCCTGACGCTGCTCGACGATGAAACTGTCGATCTTCATTCGCAAGACGGCCAGTTAAACGCACGCGCGGGACAGCCCGTGCATTTTTCTGGCGACCTGCATGTCTGGGTCACGTTGCCCGCGCGTCCCGTCAACGTATTGAACGTCATGACCCGCCGCGACATATGCGGCTCCCGCGTAAGCGTAGCGACGCATTCCGCGCGGATCACGTCCGCGTCATCGCAGATCCTGTTCTGCGTAGCCGGACAATGGTCGATCGAAAGCGCGTTGTTGCGCGACGTCTCGCTGCGTCCGCTCACGGGCATCTGGCTTGATGGCTTGCACGAAGACATCGATATGCAGCCGCACGGCCCCGCTGCACAGCTTGTGTCGATTGCAATAGATCACGTACGCCATGGATAGCCAAGCGCTCATCAAGCAATACGGTCCCCGTGAATCCATGGAGTACGACGTCGTGATTGTGGGCGGCGGTCCTGCGGGGCTATCGGCGGCTATCCGGCTGAAGCAGCTTGCGCAGGAAAAAGGCGTGGAACTGGGTGTCTGCGTGCTGGAGAAAG
>Ga0302226_10001057_pt1 | contig 21336 bp, 18 predicted proteins | sample II_Palsa_E3_3_FD_193524 | JGI IMG/M metagenome (GOLD analysis project Ga0302226, IMG submission 193524) | Peat permafrost microbial communities from Stordalen Mire near Abisko, Sweden - II_Palsa_E3_3 | ecosystem: Environmental > Terrestrial > Soil > Palsa > Peat permafrost | place: Sweden...
AGTTCCCCAGGCGTCGGAGAGGACCCGGGCCGCGACGCCGCCCGCCTGCGCGTCAGATAGAACCGCTGGACCCGCGTACCCGAGCCCTGGCGCGCTAAGCGCCGGTCGGGCCCGAGCGCGGTCTGGGTGGCCTGTTTGATAGGTCCCAGTCCGCTGGCCAGTGGCCGCCGCCAGGGCAGAACACCTTCAATTTCTACCTCGAGAGAGAAGCTGAGGAATGTCCTGATCAGCACAATCAGCCCGAGGACCAGGACGTTGTCCAGCGTCGGGGAAACTGCGACGGTCCTGATCAGGTCAGCCGCAACCAGGATCTCCAGGGCGAGCAGGAGGGTGCCGCCGAACGCCTGGCGCAGCACTTTATAGGCCTGCTTCGGCGGCACCGGCTGACGCAACGCCAGCAACGCCAGCACAAACGACCACAGCACGCCGATGACCAGAATCAGGGCGCCAAGGGCCTCGAATCCCTGGGCTACATGATCCATCACCGTGTTGAACGATGAGGCCGCAGTTTCCGACGCAGCCAGCGTGGTCAGCGTCATGACTGTCCGGGGCGCAGGCCAGGCGTTGCCGCCACCATCCGGGCACGCGCGTTAGCCACGCCGACTCAGCCCGCTCATTGGCCAGGTCAGAGCGAAGCCATGTGCCGTCCCGGTCGCTATGCGCCTTGCCCTATCGCTTGTCGAGCCAGATGACTTACAAACCTTGAGTCTCAGCCCACCCCAGCCGAAAGGCATCACCCGCCAAGGGTGAGCGTGGCGTCGACAGTGGATTGGAGCGCAGGGGCGCGCGTTACGGAACACGGGCGTTTACGGAACACGGGCCAGGGCACGGCCAGGGTATTGCCCGGGCGCGACCGGGCCGTCCAGCTGCCACCGTGAAGGCAGGGCCGGCTGGCGGACGCCGACCTGGTCACTGAGCCGCCGGACGGCGCAAGGAGCAGAATCTCATGAGTGCGTCACTTACCCATCAGCGAACCGGGGTGGTGCCCGGCGACCAGACTCGTACCCTGTTCGCGCAGACCATGGGGTACGTCGCGGTCACGGCCGCGCTCTTCGCCCTGGGCGCCTACCTCGGCCGCAACCTGAGCAACGGCGCGGGTTTCATCGGGTTCATCGCCGCTTTTGCCTGCTTGATCGGCATGCGGTTCGCGGCGCGCAAGTCCGCAGCACTGACGGTCGGGCTGCTGGCCGCGTTCGGCCTGCTGATCGGGCTGGGATTGTCGATGACGCTCGCGTACTACGCCAGCGCCGACCCGCGTGCGCTGTGGGAAGCAGGCGGCGCCACCGCGCTGTTCATCGCCGGGTTCGGGGCCACCGGGTACGCCACCCGGCGTGACCTGTCCGCAATCGCGCGGATCTGCTTCTGGGCGCTGCTCGCCCTCATCGCGGTCGGCATTGTGCTGATCTTCGTGCATATCCCGGGTGGCGAGCTGATCTACTCCGTGCTGGGCCTGGTGATCTTCGCCGGCTTCACCATGTTCGACTTCCAGCGGCTGCGGAGCTCGGCGGACATCAGCTCCGCGCCTTTGCTGGCCGCCTCGATCTTCCTCGACGTCCTGAACGTCTTCCTGTTCTTCGTGCAGATCTTCTCCGGAGGAGAAAAGGAATGAGCGTCACTGACGAGATTGTGGCCGGCTACGGCAGCGTCCAGGCCGGTCAGGAAGCCTTTTACAAGGACCTGCACGAGCATCCCGAGCTGTCCCACCAGGAGCACCGCACGGCCGGGAAGGTCGCCGGGCAGCTGGAGAAATACGGGTTCACGGTCCAGACCGGGATCGGCGGCACCGGGGTGGTGGGCGTCCTGGCCAACGGCGACGGGCCCACCGTCCTGCTCCGGGCCGAACTCGACGCGCTGCCGATCAGGGAAGACACCGGCGTCGACTACGCCAGCACCGTGACCGTCCAGGGTGCTGACGGCCATGAGGTGCCGGTGGCCCACGCCTGCGGCCACGACATGCACATGTCCTGCCTGCTGGGCATGGCCAAGCTCATGGCCTCTTCCCCCGGCCGGTGGAACGGCACGCTGCTCGCGCTGTTCCAGCCGGCCGAGGAGACCGGCGACGGCGCCCAGGGCATGGTCGACGACGGCCTGCTCAAGCGCATCCCCGCCCCGGACGTCGCGCTGGCCCAGCACCTGCTGCCGGGCATCGCCGGGACGGTGGCCACCCGGTCCGGGCCGTTCATGGCGACCGAAGATAGTATCAAGGTCACCGTGTACGGGCGGGGCGGGCACGGCGCCCTGCCGCAGACCTCCATCGATCCGGTGGTCCTGGCGGCCATGATCGTCGTCCGGCTGCAGACCATCGTGTCCCGCGAAGTCACGCCCGGCGAGATCGCCGTCGTCACGGTCGGCAGCATCCAGGCGGGCATCAGGAGCAACATCATCCCCGACCACGCTGTCCTGCAGCTCAACGTGCGTGCCTACTCCCAGCAGAGCCGCCAGCGCATACTCGCCGCGGTCCAGCGGAACGTGCGCGCCGAGTGCCAGGCCAGCGGCTCACCCAAGGACCCCGACTTCCAGACCCTGGGCAGCTTCCCGCTCACCGACAACGACCCGGCCACCACGGAGCGGGTCGGGGCCGCCTTCGCCGCGCATTTTGGCGACCACGCCGGCCAACTCCCCGCGCAGACCGTCAGCGAGGACTTCAGCATCATTCCCGATGCCGCGGGCATCCCGTACACCTACTGGAGCATCGGGCGCACCGACCGGCAGGTCTACCTCACCGCCGAGAAGGAGGGGCGCCTGCAGGACCTCCCCAGCAACCACTCACCGAAATTCCTGCCGCCGCTGCAGCCCACCCTGCGAACCGGCACCGAGGCCCTGACCACCGCCGCCCTGGCGTGGCTCGCGCCAGAACAGGGAACGTGATCGCCAGGCCTCAGCCGACCTCAGCCACACAGAGATTGGACCCGCAATGCGCAATGGAAAGCAGCCGATGACCCCACTCGCGGCCGTCGTGGGAGGTCTCCTGGCCGGGGCCGTGGGGACCGTCGGCCTGGATACGGTGCAGTACGTCAAGTATCGCCGCGCAGGGGGTAAGGAGAGCCCGCTCGCCTGGGAATTCGCGCCGGTCGACAGCTGGGAGAAGGCCCCCGACCCCGGACTGGTGGGCAAGCGCCTGATCGAGGGTTTCACGCAGCGTGAACTGCCGGACCGGTGGGCGTGGCTCGTCAGCACGGTCATGCACTGGGGCTACGGATCGGCGAACGGAGCGGCCTACGGTGTCCTGGCCGGGTCACTGCGCCGGCCGCGTGCCAGCTATGGCCTGCCGTTCGGGGCTGTGGTCTGGATTACCGGCTACATCGTGCTCCCGGAGGGCGGGCTCTACCAGCCGATCTGGAAGTACGACGCGAAAACCCTAGCCATCGACCTGAGCGCGCACCTCGCCTACGGAGCGGGCACCGGAGCCGCCTTCCAGCTGCTCGCGGCGCATTGATGGCCACCGAGTTGGTCCTGCTCGGCACGGCCGGCGCGCCCAATCCCGTGGCGGGGCGCGGCGGGATCTCGTCGGCGCTCATCGTCGGCGAGCGCGTCTTCGTCATCGACTGCGGTCGCGGGTCGCCGTCTGCTTTCGCCGCCGCGGGACTCGACTTCACCCGTCTGGCAGCGGTGTTCCTGACCCATCTTCATGCGGACCACGTTGGTGACCTGCCCGGCATGCTCCTTTACCCATGGGGCGTCCGCGCAGGCGAGAACGGCCCGCTCCCGCCGATCCGCGTGTACGGGCCGTCGCGCCCCGAATCGCCGCCCGCCGGTGCGGCCACCTTCCAGCGCCGGACGATGATCCACCCGGAACGGCCGTTCCCCGGGGCGTCGGACCTGGTCGACTGCATCCTGGCCGGGTACGCCTACCATCTGAACGTCATGCCGCTCGACACCCCCATGCCGGACCCGGGCAGTCTCGTCCGGGCCACCGACGTCCGCGTCCCGGCCCGGAGGGGAGGTGTCCCCCAGGTTCCGGTGACCGTCGTCGACGATGGAGCTGTCCGGGTCACCGCCGTGGCCGTGACACACGGCCACGCGGTTCCGGCGCTGGCGTACCGTTTCGACACTGCGGACGGCTCCGTCGTGTTCTCCGGTGACACCACCGTCAACGATGACCTGATCGCCCTCGCACAGGGCGCGGACATCCTCGTTCACCAGGTCGCCGACCTTGACTATCTCAAGCGGCACGGCACGACCGGTGCGGCCCTGGAAGGGCAGGCCGGGCTGCACACCGATGTCACCGAGGTCGGGGGTGTCGCCGAACGCGCGCGGGTCCGCGAGCTGATCCTCAGCCATTATCTTCCGGCTGACCCGGATGCGATCAGCGATGCGGAATGGGCGGAACGCGCCGGGCAGGGCTTCAGCGGGACAACCACCGCTGGCCGCGACGGCCTGCGCCGAGCGCTCCCCGCCTAGGCCGGCACACTCGCCCGTTCCAGGTCGGGCAGCGCCACGTGAAGCTCCCTCCGGGAACTGATGCCGAGCTTGGTGAACACCTTGCGCAGGTGCCACTCCACCGTCCGTGCGCTGATGAACAGCTGGGCGCCGATCTCCGGGTTGGTATGCCCCTCGCGGGCGAGCCGGGCGATCTGCGCTTCCTGCGCGGTGAGCTCGTCAACCGTGTCGACCGTGCGCTTGCGCAGGGTCTGGCCAGTGGCGATCAGCTCGCGGCGGGCGCGTTCGGCGAATCCCTCGATCCCCATGGCCGTCAGCATCTCGTGAGCGTCACGGAGCTGCTCACGCGCGTCCACACGGCGCCGATTGCGCCGCAGCCATTCGCCGTAGACCAGGTGCGCGCGGGCCAGTTCGGTGCGGACGCGGGTCCGGCCGAGCCGCTCGATCGCCTCGCGGTACAGCGGCTCGGCGGCCTCACCGCTGGTGAGTAGAGCCCGGGAGCGGGCCTGGATGCCCAGGGCCCAGTCAGTGCCGCTTGCGCTGGTGATCTCGGCCAGACGGTGCAGTGCGGCCGCCGCGATGGCCTGTCCAACCCGCAGATCGGTGCCCGGCTCTTCATCAGCACCCGCACCGTCCAGTACCACTTGGGCAAGGTTTTCACCAAGCTCGGCATCTCCTCCCGCGGCCAGCTCGAGCAGGTCCTGCCCAGCGAGGCGGACACCGCCCCCGCGCACTAGCCTGCCCGCACCTCGTCAAGCGCGGGATCACTCACTCTGCGGTGCGGGGCAACTGGTGACGGCACGCGCATCATCATGCCGCGCTTGAGACGGGTCTTCCTACCGCAGCTCAGCGACTTTGCCGGTCTCCATCAGGGTGACCACCGCGTCGGGGGAGAGCGGCTGCCCGAAGAGCAGCCCCTGGCCCTCGTCGCAGCCCAGGTCGGACAGGATGGCGAGCTGATGGTGTGTCTCGATGCCTTCGGCGATCACGGTCATGCCGAGGGCGTGGGACATCGCCGTCACGGCGGCGACGATCTTACGGTCGCGGGTGCTGCAGATGATCTGCTCCACGAAGCTGCGGTCGATCTTCAGGATGTCCGCGTTCAGCCGCTGAAGGTGAACGAGCGTGGAATAACCGGTCCCGAAGTCATCGAGGGCGATGCGTACGCCGATCGCCGATAGCGCCGACAGGGTCTCCTGGACGTCGCCGACCTCCGCGATGAGGGCGGTCTCGGTGATCTCCAGGCACAGCTGCGGCGGATTGAGCCCGTAACGGCGGATCATCTCGTCGACGCGCCCGGGGAGCCCGGGATCGTAAAGCTCGCGGCCGGAAACGTTGACCGCCATGGTGAAGGCGGCCGGCCAGGCGTCCCGCGCCGCCCAGCCGGCGAACTGACGGCAGGCTTCCTCCAGCACGAACGAGTCGAGCTTCCCGATCAGCCCGTTTTCCTCGGCCAACGGAATGAAATCGTCGGGCGGCATGACCGTGCCGCTGGGATGACGCCAGCGCACGAGAGCCTCGGCACCGGTGGGCGCCAGCTCTTTGAGCGCGAACAGCGGCTGGTAGACGAGGAAGAGCTCCGAGTTCTCGATGGCGCGCCGCATGTCGCTGGGCAGCACGTCATTACCCGCCCGGGCGTGCTGCCCGGGGTGGTACAGCTGGCAGCGGCTGCGGCCCGCCTTCTTCGCCTCGTACGTCGCCATCTCGGCGTCGTGGATCAGCCTGGCGGGCTCACAGGTGACGTCGCTGGTCACGGCGATGCCGATGCTGCAGGTGACGGACAGGTCCTGGCCGCGGTCGGCGAAGGGCACGGCGATCGAGCGGGTGATCCGGTCCCCGATCAGTGGGATGGCGTGGCTGCTCAGATCCCGGCACAGCATCACGAACTCGTTGCCGCTGAGGCGGGCTACCGTGTCGCCGCGCCGCGCGAGAGCCGAGAGCCGGCGGCCAGCTTCGGCGAGCACCAGGTCGCCGGCGTCGTGACCGTAGAAGTCGTTGATCCCTTTGAAGTTGTCCATATCGATGCACAGCACCGCCACGCAGGACGGATGCCGTTCCATCGCGATCAGCGCCTGGGCGAGGCGGTCCATCAGCGCGAGCCGGTTCGGCAGCCCGGTCAGCGGGTCGTGCAGGGCCTGGTGAGCCAGCGCTTTCTCGGCCGTGATCTGCGCGGTCACATCGCGCGAGATGCCGAAGGTGCCGATGATCCGGCCGCTCTCGTCGCGCAGCGGCATCTTGGTGCTGGACACCCAGGCGTCCGGGCGACCAGCGTAGGTCTCCCGTTCCAGCTTCCCCACGATCGGCTCGCCGGTGCCGATGATCAGCTCCTCGTCGGCGAAGGCGGCGGAGGCGTGATCCTCACTGAAGAAGTCGAAGTCGGTTTTCCCGATCAGCTCGGCCGCGCTGCGGCCCGGGGCGTACGCGGCGATCCAGCCTGCGCTGACCAGCAGGAAGCGGCTGAGCGTGTCCTTGAAGTAGACCCGCTCCTCGGTACAGGACAGCAGGTTGCGCATGCAGGCGAACTCGAGCTCACGCACTGGCCCGCTCGGCAGCTGGCCCGGCGGCGGCAGCCCGGCGCCGCCCCCCGCCCGGCGCTGCGTTCGGTGTGATTTCAGCTGCTTCATCCCCCCGGAAAGCAACTCGCCTACCTGCGTGTATTTCCGCAGTTGACCCTCACTAAACCGGACATGGTCACTGTAGGTCAACAAGCCGGTGCAGAATGTTGAGCCTATCCGGCCGCGGCCGGCCGCGCATCTCGGTGCCGGGGCGCATTCTTGCTGGCGAAGGACACCGAAATCAACGCGCATGGCTGGATCGAGGTGCGATGGCCGTGACGCGCGGTGGCGCGGTTCAGCGGGCAGCAGATATGGCCAGGATGATCAGCGGCTCGTGACGGTGCCATCGGCTACCTCCAGCCGCCGGTTGACGGTCACCGCCTCCAGCATGCGGCGGTCGTGGGTGACGAGCAGCAGCGTGCCCGGATAGGACGCGAGCGCCGCCTCGAGCTGCTCGATGGCCGGCAGGTCCAGGTGATTGGTCGGCTCGTCGAGCACCAGCAGGTTGACGCCGCGGGCCTGCAGCAGGGCCAGCGCGGCGCGGGTCCGCTCACCGGGGGAGAGGGTGCCCGACGGCCGCAGCACATGCGCGGCCCGGAGGCCGAACTTCGCCAGCAGCGTCCGGACGTCAGCCGGCGCCATGCCCGGGACGGCGGCCGCGAAGGCGTCCATCAGTGGCGCGCGGCCGAGGAACAGGCCGCGCGCCTGGTCCACCTCGCCGACGATCACGCTGGCGCCCAGCGCCGCGTGCCCCGCATCGAGCGGTATCCGCCCGAGCAGCGCCTCCAGCAGGGTCGTCTTGCCGGAACCGTTCGCGCCGGTGATCGCGACCCGGTCCGCCCAGTCGATCTGCAGGTCAACCGGCCCCAGGGTGAAGGCGCCGCGGCGGACGACGGCGCCGCGCATCGAGGCGACGATCGTTCCCGCCCGCGGCGCCGCGGCGATCTCCATCCGCAGGTCCCATTCCTTGCGCGGCTCCTCGACAGTCTCCAGGCGCTCGATGAGCCGCTCGGTCTGCCGGGCCTTCGCCGCCTGCTTCTCGGTCGCCTCGGTGCGGAACTTCCGCCCGATCTTGTCGTTGTCGGGCTGCTTGCGCCGGGCGTTCTTGACGCCCTTCTCCATCCAGGCCCGCTGGGAATGGGCCCGATCCTGCAGGGCCGCGACCGTGCCGGCGTACTCTTCGTACTCCGCGCGGGCGTGCCGTCGCGCCACGTCCCGTTCGTTCAGATATGCCGAATAGCCTCCGCCGTAGGACCGGACCTGCTGCTGGGCCAGGTCGAGTTCGACGACCCGGGTCACGGTCCGGGTGAGGAACTCCCGGTCGTGGCTGACCAGGACGGCCCCGGCGCGCAAGCCCTGGACGAATGCCTCCAGCCGGGCGAGCCCGTCGAGGTCCAGGTCGTTGGTCGGCTCGTCCAGCAGGAACACGTCGTAGCGGCTGAGCAGCAGCGAGGCCAGCGCCGCCCGCGCCGCCTGGCCGCCGGACAGGGCGGTCATGAGCTGATCGAGCTGCACGGTCAGGCCCAGGCCGGCCACGACCGCATCGGCCCGCTCGTCCAGGTCTGCGCCGCCGAGCGCCAGCCACCGCTCCAGCCCGCGCGAGTAGCGGTCATCCGCTCCGGGCCGTCCGGCGGCCAGCGCGTCCGCGGCGGCCTGCATCGCGTCGTGCGCCGCGGCGACGCCGGTGCGCCGGGCCAGGAACTGCCGGATGGTCTCGCCCGGGCGCCGATCCGGCTCCTGCGGCAGATAGCCGATCGTCGCCTCCGGCGGGCTGATCGTCACCGTACCGGCGTTCGGGCTGGCTTCGCCCGCGAGCAGGCGCAGCAGGGTGGACTTGCCCGCGCCGTTCGCGCCGACCAGGCCGACGACATCACCGGGGCCGGTCACCAGGTCCAGACCCGAGAATAGGAGCCGGTCACCGTGCGCGGCCTCCAGGCCCTTGGCCACCAGGGTGGCGCTCACCACGATCGCCTCCCCACGCAGTGCCCGGATCATCATCCGCCGCGGAGCCCGGCCCGCGCGGCCGGGGCCCAGCGTACCGGCCCGTTTCCGCAGCGTCGCCCGGTTATTTGCGCGGTTTCGCCGGGCCTCGATCCCCGCTGCGCCGAGCCTGACGGCGAGTGCCGCTCTTGACGATCCACCCATATCATCCAGATATGTGACCGGGCAGCCGAGGGCAGGAGGCATCCCGATGCACGCATCAGATGACGCCGCTATTTCCTCGCGATCTGTCACCGTTATGCGGCGTCTGATCAGGCCATGGGAGTACCGGCACCGCCGTGCCGTCGCTGGCGTGCGCTTTGCCGCGGGCGGTTTTAGTCTCGGCCTCGGCCTCGTTCTGCTCTCCCTCGGTCGCAGCGCGGGAACTGACCGAGAGCGGCGGAAATGCTACGGGCTGGCTGCGTGGTTCCTGGTGTCCGCGCCGTTGCAATTCTTGGGCGGCTATCTGGATATGACCGTCGACCGCTCCGCACCTCCCGAACCTGAGCCTGCTTCGAAGTGATGCGTGAGGCTAGCCGACGCGGAAGACCAGCAGCCGGAACCTCAGCCGAATAGCGGAAGCTTCCCTTGGCGGCCCGCGCGTAGCTCGGAGGTCCACTCAATGGCAGTTGACGGGCCGGGCGGGGTTAGGCGGTGATTGTTCGACATCCCTGGCCGGAAACGCTGCCCGAATGCCCTGGTGGTGGGGGCGGTCAAGCGGGGTGGGCAGGGTAGGGCTGGTCGTGGGCGGGCCGGCCGGTTGGCGAGCCGAGCAGGGCGGCGATCGCGCTGTCGGCGAGGCGGTACCGGACGACCCGGCCGTCACGCTCCGCGGCGACAGTGCCACTGGCGCGCAGATACCGTAGCGTCTGGGAGACCGTGGTATCGGTGATCCCGGTGGCAGCGGCGAGGTCGGAGACGCTGATCGGTCCGGCGGCGCGAATGCCGGTGAGCACGGTCAGCCTGGTCGGATCGGACAGCAGGGCGAACTGCGCCGCACGCGACCGCAACGCGGCGGCGTCACCGATGGCCTCGATGGCCTGGCAGACGCGCTCGCCGTCGATGACACGCTGGCCGCGACGTTCGGCAGGCAGGAGATGCACGCCGACCAGTCTGTCACAGTACATATCTGATCACCTGATCAGCCTTGACGGCATGCGGCGGGGATTGTAGGTTCCGTGTGTCGCGGCCTCCTCGGCTGTGATGGCAGGCAGCTCAGCGAAGTCCGGTGCGAGCCCGGCACTGTCCCGCAACGGTAAAGCCCCCTTCGAGGGGACGAGTCCGGTCGCCTGGGCCGCATTGCCCGCGAAACCAGTCCTCGGAGGAAGGGCGGTTCGTGCGGGCGGCTCACCTGAGGCGTTCCCCGCAGGGGCTCTCTTCGTCCTCCGGTATCAGGAGGATGAGCATGCCGCAGATGATCGGCCGGCTGCCAGCGGCGCGGGGCGCGCTGAGCCCCGCCGAATGGGCCAGGCTCAGCGGGATGAGCGCGGTCATCCTGGCGCTGAACCTGCTGGGGTGGGGCATCTTCGCAGTCGCGATCCAGCCGCACCATTTCCGCTACGCGGGCCTGGGGATCGGCCTGGGCGTGGCCCTGACCGCGTGGACCCTCGGGGCCCGGCACGCCTTCGACGCCGACCACATCTCGGCCATCGACAACACGACCCGCAAGCTGATGACCGACGGGAAACGGCCGCTGGGCACCGGCTTCTTCTTCGCCCTGGGCCACTCCACGATCATCGTGGTGGTCGGCATCGGCCTGGGCTTCGCGGCCAAGGCCGTGTTCGGAGCGGTCGTGGACCCCAGCTCCGGGTACGAGACGATCGGCGGCGTGGTCGGCACCTCGATGGCCGCCGGGTTCCTGTACCTCATCGCCGCGCTCAACCTGGTTGTCCTGGCCGGGATCATGAAGGTGTTCCGGGGCCTGCGGTCCGGCCTGTTCGACGAGGCCGAGCTGGAGCGCCAGCTGCAGGCCCGCGGCATGATGTGGCGGTTCTTCGGCCGGTTCATGCGCTCGATCACCAAGACATGGCACATGTTCTTCGTCGGGCTGATCTTCGGTATCGGGTTCGACACCGCGACCGAGGTGCTGCTGCTGGCCGCCACCGCCGCCGCGGCCAGCCAGGGGCTGCCCTGGTACGCGGTGCTCGCCCTGCCACTGCTCTTCTGCGGCGGCATGACCCTGTTCGACACGGCCGACGGATGCTTCATGAACGTCGCCTACGGGTGGGCGTTCGCCCGTCCGGTCCGCAAGGTCTACTACAACCTCGTCATCACCGGCCTGTCCGTCGCCGTGGCGTTCCTCATCGGCACGATCGAGATCACCGGCCTGCTGTCTGCCGAGCTGCATGTTCACGGCAGCTTCTGGGACTTCATGGCCAACTTCGACATCAACCGTGCCGGGTTCATCATCGCCGGGCTGTTCGCCGTCGTCTGGGCGGCCGCCATCATCTACTGGAAACTCGGTAACCTCGACCGGCGCTGGGCCCCCGCCGCCCGCCTACCACCAGACACCCCGACGGGCCCGGACACCTGACCGAACGGCGGTCCATTGACTGCCGCCCACCGCTGAGGCCAGCCACCAGGGCTGCGAGCTCGCGGCCAGGCGATACGCCTGCGCTTAGCGGAGCTCGGGCTCGGGCAGGTCGCGGCCGCGGGTGAGGGCGTCCAGGTCGAGTTCTTCCTGGCCGGTGCGGACGGCCTGGCCGGTGACGCTGGTGCGCATGATGCCGCCCGGGCCGGCCAGCGCGGCGGCGCGCAGACGGCTGGGCCGGCCAGGTTCCGGTACCGAAATCGCCGCACTCAACCTGGTCATCCTGCCGAGCTCCGCGCAGCGGCCTGTTCATTACTGACCTCGCGATCACCCGGCCTGCCGCCAGGCCGGGTGATCGCGAGAGATCCGCTAGTTCACGGTCAGCGGGCCGGAGGAATGGAAGGTGCCGAGCGCCCCGTTCGTGAGCGGCTGGGCGTTGTTCGACATGTTGCATTTGCCGTTGCTGAGTTTCGGGGCGTCCGCCTCGAAAACGATCGCCGCCTTCCCGCCCCCGTGCGCGTCTTTGAACGCTCCGGTGCTCTTGGCCCCGGTCACCGTGAACGTGGCGTTGATGGTGAACTTGAACCGGCACGCGGCGGCATCCACGACGGTGGGCGGCGTGTTGCTGTTGGCGTCCGGGGCGTAGGCGGCGGCGACGAGGTCACCGGCCTTCGTCTTGAACGTGATGGTGGCGTGGGTGGAGTTGCTGTTCGGCAGGGTGATCGTCCCCGTCGTGTTCACCGGGCCGGTCAGGACCAGCGGGAATGTGGTGGTGTTCGCCACGGCCGCCGCGCCGGTCACCTGGCCGGTCATCGTTTCTGTGCCGGACGCCGGCGCGGTGGATACCTTCGCGGCGGGTTTCGCAGTGGTTCCCGAAGACGAGCAGCCTGCGATCAGTGCGACCGCAGCCAGCGTTCCGGCTGCTGCTGCCAAGCTCGCTTTCATCTGGCCTCCCCAAGGTGTGAGCTGGGCACCCGGCCGCGGCGGCCCCGGCCACTCACGACTCTGGCGGCCCAGGCCCGGCCGGGTGCGGGCCGGCCAACCGAGGCGCGCCGAGTACCTTCGGCGCCTGAGCTTGCCGGGCCCACCCCTACGGAGCGATTTGTTCGCCAGGTGATACGCCTGCGCTTAGCGGAGCTCGGGCTCGGGCAGGTCGCGGCCGCGGGTGAGGGCGTCCAGGTCGAGTTCTTCCTGGCCGGTGCGGACGGCCTGGCCGGTGACGCTGGTGCGCATGATGCCGCCCGGGCCGGCCAGCGCGGCGGCGCGCAGACGGCTGGGCCGGCCCATCGCGTCCCCCTGGTCGATCGTGATGCGCGCCCAGGCCGGCTGGCCCGGGTAGAGCCCGTCGGCCAGGTAGGCGGCGAGCGCGGCGGCGGCCACGCCAGTCGCGGGATCCTCGGGGTAGCCGGCGTCGACGGGGAATTGCCGCGCCACGAAGTGATCCCGGCGGCCGTCCGGGTGGGGCGCGAAAATGTACGCGCCGGTAGTGTCCAGCCGGCGGCACAGCTCCCACAGCGCCAGCAGATCCGGCCGGGCCGTGTGTACGGCGCCGGCGTCACTGAGCGGCACGATCAGCTTAGGCCGGGCCACGCTGACCGGCCGGATCGGTGCGGCCGCCGCGACGCTTTCCTCCGGCAGCCCCAGCACGGCCATCGTCTCGTCCTCGTCCCAGGCCGGCGGCCCGAACGACGGCGCCTGCAGTTCTACTGTCACCTCAGGCGGATCGGGCACCTCAGGCGGATCGGGCACCTCGAGCGACCCAGGTATCTCAAGCCGATCAAGTTCCCCGGGCGGATCGGCCACTTCGAGCGGGTCGGTTATCCCGGGCGGCCCAGCGGCGCTCCAACTGACCCGGTGGTCGCCCGACGCCGTCTGCGCGGTCGTCTTCCCGCCCGCGGTCGGCCCAGCTCCGAGGAGCGCGGTGATCGCCGCGACCGTGGCGTGCACGCACATCCGCATCTCGTGGGCGGGCACGAAGTACCGCAACCGGATACCGGCGGCGCCGGCTCCGGTGACAAAGGCGCTCTCGTGGCCGTAGTGCGCGGCGATCGCCTGCATCTGGGCGGGCCGTAGCCCGGCACCGGTCACGACCGGGCACGGGTTCCCGCCGTCCGGGCCGCGCCGGAACACCGACCAGTGCTCAACCAGGACCATGAGGTTCATCATCGCGCCTGTGGCCATGGTCGATCGCGCTGGGCGGCCGCGTCGTGCCATGCCCAGGACTACGGGAAGCGTTTTCAGCGAATCGACTGAGAACGCTCCCCATTATCTAGCCGCGGGCCTTGGTCTAGCGGGAAATCGCTTTGCACCAGGTTTTCACCGGGTGGGATAAAAGAAAAGCTCAATCGTCTTCGTCACTGGGAAGAATTGCCTCAATCAGAAGGTTATCAAGTCCCCTGAGCTTACTAATATCCCGAACCGGAGTAGCGACGATGTCCAGAAGCTTCAGTTCCGACAACTGGGCCAGCACGTCAACATTCGAAACCCTGGTACCCATAAGGTTTAGTTTAGCCAGATGTGGAAGATCCTTGAGAGCTGAGATATCCTCCACTGACGTACCTCGCACATCCAGGTTCCGCAGATTAGTAAGAGCAGACAACGGGCCTAGATCGGTCACGCCAGTACCCCGGACTGAAAGATGCCGGAGATTGACCAGATTACTCAAGGGAGAAAGATCATCTACGAGAGTAAACATCAGTTCAATTGTTTGCAGCCGGGAGAGATGAGCCAAGGGCCTAATATTTCGAACCCGCGTATCACGCGCAAGCAATATCAGCAGGTTCCGGGACTTTGCCAGCGGGCTAAGGTCGGAGACCTTAGTCCTCCTCACATCGAGCATCTGCAGGTCGCTTAGACCCGTCAAGCCCTTGAGATCCGTAATAGGTGTATCAGCCGCTTTTAGCGATATAATATTCTTGAGTGGCGATATAAAACCAAGATTTTGTATGCCAGTCCGCTCAATGTCGAGTGAGCGCAGGTTATTAAGAACCTTAACGGGAGCTAGGTCGGAAACAAGCGAGCCGGCCAGATTCAATGATTCAAGCTGGCCAAGTGGTCGCAATGGGCCGACGTCCGAGACTGCACTTTCAGAAATGTCGAGCGCCGTCAAATTCTTCAGACCGGAAATCCAGCTTAGTTCAGATACCGAAGTACCCATTAGATTTAGCGCTTTAAGTGTGGTAATCTCCCCGAGAGGCGACGGATCCCATATCCGGGCACCTTTCAGAATTAGGGTTTCCAGAAACTTAAAGCCGGAAAGAGGAGTAATATCCGACACTTTTATTTCCGAAATATCGAGGCTCACCAGATCTCGGAGAGGCGACAGAACGGAAAGATCGATTCCCACCATAGAGCAAGCAATATGCAGTCGACGCAGGCGTTTCAGAGCTGGCAGCAAGCGAATATAGCTGCTGTCCGGAACCCGTACATCGACTTCCTCTATGGACGCATCACTCAGAATTTCCTCTGCATATCTTTCCGGATTGCGCGATCGGAACCAGCCATCAACAATTTGTGCTTGCACTGACTGGTCTGCAGACCAGCGAAATCTCTTAATCAGGGATAGCGCAGCAGGCCCTTCCATCAAACTTGCAACGCGCACCGTGCCGCAGATCTGCTCGCTTGACAATTTGTCGCTGACGACAACTTCTGCAAGCAAGTCTATGACAAACTCTCCTGCTTTGGCCAGAATCTCAGCTTCGCTGATATCAGCAGGCGGGAGGAGTTCTTTGGTTTGCACCTGGATTTGATCGGCGAGATCTGGTGAGACAAGTTCCACGTCGGCAATACATGCCGCGGCAAGAAGCCACAGACTTCGGGATAGTCTCGTAGAGCTTGTCGCTGTACCTGCAAGTTGCGGAAGTTCGCGTACCCGCGAAGAAGCTTCCCGCGCTCTGTTGACCAGACCGCCCAGAACTTTCTGCTGACGCTCCGGATCATCTTGACTTTGGCCGACGGCCATTATCATAACGTCATGGTATAGCGGATCATGCGCATGCTTTAGGAGATGATTCAGGGAATGCCCACGAATCAGTTCTGTTGCAGCAAAGTAGTCCTGAAAGCTGGAATGCAAAAATTCTAGCGTTTTTATACCCGGCTCTTGCAGAACGCCGGTTCTCTCCAGCAGGTAACGGAGAACTTTTTCCGGTTCCAGAGATGCTTGACTCGCCGTCCGGAGGCGCAGTCGCGGAAGTACATCTCTAATAGAGAATAGCGCGTCAGATTCAGATATGTTTCTCCGCCCGTTCAGCGTCATCCATAGCGCGAGCTGAGCTAGTAGTGCCTGTGCCTGGTCCTCGGTAAGCTGAACTTCCCCGACCGGAACACGTCGCTCCTCATCCCGGTAACCTAGAAGCATTGCCAAGGCCGCTCGGTACAGAGCAATCCGGCCTGGCGGCAAGCTTTCGTTGTGATTACGATTAAGGGCGCACAACATCGCGCACATGAGTGGATTGGTAGCCAACCGCGCGAGGGCACGCCTGCGGAGAAGTGACTCCTTGAGTGCGACAGCCCTTTGCGTTTGGCTATCCGTTGTGCTGGCAGAGGCATCCAGGGCAGCCGCGTGCCACCGGTCTATAAAATTATCGACCTGCGTGGGCGTCATTGGTTCGAGGCGAGCAGAAATAAACTTGAGATTTTGCAGCAATCCACGTTGCGCGGCGTCAAGGGCAGCGGGCCGTGACGTTAGCAGATAGCGCGCTTGCGGGTAGTAGTTTACAAGTTGCTCGATCCAGTTCATAACCTGCGGGCGGTCAACTTCTGGTATCTCGTCAACGCCATCTATTAGTACCACTGCGCGACCGGTATCAAGTAGAGATGCCGTCCAGTCCGGTGGTTCGCTTGATACCGGCGGCGTAGTGGCCACAACGAATTGAGAAGGTGACGGCAAACTCAAAGACCCATTTGAGTAAAATGACCTCAGCCGCAACAAAAAGGGTACTGATCTTTGCCAGCTATCAAGCTGCGGCGGCAGGTTTCCCTGGCATATGTGGAGCGCAAGCCGCGTGAGCAAAGTCGTCTTACCTGCGCCCGCAGCACCCTCTAGAACTACGCGATTATGCGCTGACAGAATGTCGTCGAAACTTACGCTTGTTTTGAACTGGGCCAAATCAGCTCGCGAATGTTCCCCGATACTTGAATTGTCCTTAACAGACAAGCTGACATAGGCCGTACTTAGCTTGTATGCCTGAAGTGATGGAGGCAGGCCGAGGCCGAAGACCCTAATAGTGTCGTTTAGAGCGGCCACTCCTTTCTTGTAGCGGATTTCATAATCACGTGCGTTACTTACTTCGTCCGGTAGTCTTTGCTCCATATTGCCTATTTTTCGTGACTGTTCCACAAGTGTTCGAGCGATGAACTCGGGCCTACTGGTGAAGTAATCAATCAAGTGATCACAGCACTCAAGCATGATCTGGTCGTGAAGAACCTTCATAACCGGCTGAGCGTAAGGCTTCAACGGTACTGAAAGTGCATTGATGGAGTGCGCAAGTCGCTTCGAGTCGAGGCTGGCCAGCTGGACCTGATCCATGCTCAGCGAATCTATCGCCATTAGCGCTTCACCAACGGTATTTACGACCAGCTGAATATCATCCGCGGAGAGCGCCTCGTAAGCAGCTGACGATGTACTGATGATGTTCTTAGCGACTTGTTTGAGGATTTTTCGCAGGCCAGGACGGTAAACGTTTTTATCAGCCTGCCGCCATACCACCCAATTGTTTAGCTGAATGGTTTTACTGGTTAGATGCGCCCCCTTGGGCGGCGGCTCCAGAAGCTGCCCGATGAGGGCTTGACCTACGGAAGAGGCCGTCCAACTCAGTGCCGAAGCCGTAAAGATCACGGGATCCAAGGCAATCTCTCAATGTCATCTGGATTATGAACTGATCTAGTTTGGCGCAGTTTGGACGACAAGGTCGGCAAATCAGACAATCCAGGATGCGACTTATGTCCGCATTCTTTAATTAATGGACCGTCTGGGCGATTTACCTTGCCTGAGGCCTGGCCTGCCGGGCCGGCCAACCGCAGGGTCCAGGCGTGGAGCGGACCGGGTGCTCCCCGGGGCTCTGCGACGGACGCGATAGCGGATGTGTGCGACCTCGGGTGACCCGGACGACCCCCGCGTGATGATCCCGCCGCGGTAAGAGCGCGGCGGATCCCTGCCTGCTGGGTAGGACAGGTGGGCGGCCACCTGCGCCGGTGGTGCAGATCCGTGCTGGGTGGCGCGGCCGGAGAGGGGTGTCGTGCATCGGTCCCCGGCCCGCCTGGCATGCCGTGGTGAGCGTGCGGCGAGGTCCCGCCCGGCGCGGTGGGGCGGGTGGGTGGGCCAGTGCCGGTGGTGTCTGCTGGCGCGGCCGGGGAGGAGTGTACTGGCGCTCGGCCCCCGGTCTGCGCGGTGTGGTGGTGCCTTTCCTCGGTGCCTGCCTTTCCCGGGCAAGCGCGGCCGGTCGCAACGGCCGCGCTAGCCTTGTGGTCTCAGAGCTGGGCCATCCACTCGATAACCAAGCGGCGGCCGCGTGTGCCTGGGGATGGTTCCTTCTGCATCCCTATAGCGCTGAGATCGCTCCCGATAGCCGACAAATCCTTGGTGGCGGCGGGAGGCGCCCGCCACCACGGGCCGCGATCAGCCGGATGACACCCGGAAGCAGGCCTTCACGACCCCGTAGTCGGGATCACCGAACACGGCGTCCGTGCACGGTGTGCCTGCGGTGAGGGACTTTTCGGTAAACGAGCTGCCGGTGCCGAACGCGACCGTCTGGGTGCCGGTGAACGAGCGGTGCGGCTCAGCGCTCGAGGTCGCTGGGACTGTCCGGGACATCGACGGCGTGCTCCCGGAGCGCCTCGAGGGGAACGACCTGCAGGGCCCGCTCGTGCGTCGAGGCCAGCACCACGTGGGCCGCGGCCCCGTCGTTATGGGCCCGCAGCCAGTTCGCGGCCGTCACGCACCAGCGGTCCCCGGGCACGAGCCCGGGGAAGTGGAACTGGGGGATCGGGGTGATCAGGTCGTTGCCGATCTGGCGCTGGTGCTCCAGGAACTCAGCGGTGACCACCGCGCAGATCGTGTGGCTGCCGAGGTCCTCCGGCCCGGTGGTGCAGCACCCGTCCCGGTAGAACCCGGTCACCGGGTCGCTGCTGCATGGCTCCAGCTCGCCGCCGAGCACGTTGCGATCGCCCATCCCTAAAGTATCGGGGCCGGTGGCCGTGACCGACAAGGAAACGCGCGGACGGCCGCTCCCAGCGTGGGGCTCTCCTGCGGGGCTGTTGCTTGCCGGAGGACCGCCGGCCTGGTTGCCGCGGCGGGCTGGTCCTCCGGCGGGCCGACACCGAACTGCACACGGGACTGTTGACCTGTCCGTGCCAGGCGAAGGACTCGGCCAGGCCCTGGTCGTGGATGCGCTCCGCCGGGTCGCTGTCGCAGCCGAGGTCATCGGCGTCCGCGCCATGCTCATCCACCGTAAGAACGAGACGGCTCGCGACTTCTACCTGCGGCTGGCTAAGTTCGATCCGAGCCCGACCGACCCCATGCATTTGTTCCTGCTGATAAAGGATCTGCGCCAGGCGATCAGCGGCGGCTGACCCGTCTGCGGTGCCCGCGCCGTTCACGTCCCTTGTTCGCAATGTTTGTAAAGAACTAAATTTGCCGAATCTGCGCGTGGATACTTGTTACGGCGGGTTCTCCCGGGCGGGAGACCGGCACACGGGCGCGTGGCCACGGCGTGCCTGTGCGCGGAGCGGAGCGGATCCGCTGCGCCTGCGTCCGGGCGCGACACGCGGCGAGGCGGTATCCCGCAGCTGCTGCGCCTTGGCTTGCCGGAATCCCCGGCCACCCGCGGCGTGGCCCGGTGCCGCGGCAGGGGGTAACCGTGCCACAATCCGGGCAATGACGGAGATGGCAAGGTACACGCCATATGCCAGACGGCGTGATATGCCAGACGGCGTGGGCGGCTCTCGGCAGCGGAGGTGGAGCGTGAGCATCGGCGAGGTGCTGGCTGACGCGCGTTGCCGGCTGGGTCTCAGCGTCGGTGAGGTCAGCCGCCGGACCCGGATCCGGGCCACCATCATCTGGGGCATCGAGCAGGACGACTACTCCGCCTGCGGCGGTAACTTCTACGTCCGTGGCCATATCCGCGCCATGGCCGGCGCCGTGGGGGTCGATCCCGCTCCGCTGATCCACCAGTTCGACGCGACGCATCAGTCGGCCGAAGAAGACAGCGCCGCGCTGGCTGACTTGCGCCCGGCTGCGCCGTCCCGGCCGCGCCCGCGCAACCGGGTGGCCTGGATCGCAGCCCTGTGCGTGGCTGTCCTGGCTATCTTCGGCTGGGCCGCCTATCACTTGGCCTCAACCGCAGGCCATCCACCGGGGGGCAAGGCGGTTGCCGCGGCCGACCGCGTTCCGGCTTCCCATCAGGCCCGGCACAGCAAACCCCGTCCGTCGCCTTCGCCGCCGCGCCCGTCGCCGGCGCCAGCGCGCAGCACCGCTGCCCCGACACCCACGGTGGTCCCGGTGCGGGCCCTGGCCCCGGTCAGAGCGGTGGCGTTCGGGCCTGACGGCCCGGGCCAGGGCGACGACCCGCAGAGTGCGCCACTCGCGATCGACGGCAGCGGCGCAACGGCCTGGCATAGCGACTGGTACACCACGGCGGAGTTCGGAAACCTGCAGTCCGGGACCGGGCTGCTGATCGATATGGGTCGGCGGGTGACGGTCACCGCCGCGCGGATCACGCTCGGCGGCCTGCCGGGCGCGAGCCTGCAGCTGCGCGCGGGGAACGTCCCCGCGCTGGCGGACCTGGGCGAGGTGGCCAGCGCTTCAGGTGCGAGCGGTAGCGTCCGCATGCCGCTTACCCGCCCGGTGCGCGCCCGCTACGTGCTCATCTGGTTCACCAGGCTGCCCCCGGACATCTCGGGCACCTACCAGGCCAGCGTCGCCAAGATCGCCTTGCAGGGCCAGCCCTGACGCACGGCGGGAAGGCATATGTTCCGGAGCAGCAGCCCGGGTCCGCGGCTGCTCGATCGGCTGTCTGGGCCAGGTGAAACCGGGAAACCCCGGTCAATGCTTCGCGGCCTTCTTGGCTTTTTTGCTGCTTGATGCGGCATGACTCCTGCCGGATCTTGCCGCATCGCGATCAGCCGGTGGCACGGCTGGCTGGACATTGAACCCGGACGGTATCCTGAGCTGCAATTTCTATGAATTTTCCTAATGTGCCGGGACCCGCGGACACCGCGGGCCGGGCCCGGCTGCCGAGCAAGCTGTCCCCGATGCTGGCCACGCCTGGTGTGCCGCCGCGCGGCGATGCCGGCTGGGCGTATGAGATGAAGTGGGATGGCGTCCGCGCGCTGGCCTTCATCGAGGATGGGCAGCTGCGGCTGGCCTCCCGGACCGGCCGCGACATCACCGTCGCCTACCCGGAGCTGACCGCGCTCGGGCGAGCGGCCGGCACGCAGCTGCTGCTGGACGGGGAGGTCGTCGCGTTCGACGACGGGCGGCCGAGTTTCGCCCAGCTGCAGCAGCGCATGCACGTGACGTCGGCGGTGCAGGCCGCGCGGCTGTCCGGGCAGGTCCCGGCGTGCTACCTGATCTTCGATGTCCTGCACGCGGACGGGCACCCGCTGCTGGACCAGCCGTATGCCCGCAGGCGGGAGCTCCTGGAGGCGCTGGATCTGAACGACGTCAGCTGGCAGATCCCGCCCTCCTTCACCGGGTACGCGGCCGAAGACCTGCTGGTGGTATCCCGCGAGCAGGGCCTGGAAGGCATCGTGGCCAAACGGCTGGACTCCCCGTACCGGCCAGGGCGGCGGTCAGGGGAGTGGCGGAAGATCAAGAACGTCCTCCGCCAGGAGGTCGTGGTCGGCGGGTGGAGACGCGGCGAGGGGGAAAGGACCGGCCAGATCGGCTCCCTG